>Ga0308417_1000003_pt1 | contig 317570 bp, 279 predicted proteins | sample HotsprSampleOS65_FD_203528 | JGI IMG/M metagenome (GOLD analysis project Ga0308417, IMG submission 203528) | Hot spring phototrophic mat microbial communities from Octopus Spring, Yellowstone National Park, Wyoming, United States - 20090730_OS65 ... | reverse complement strand
CGCTGGCGGGGATTGCCCTGGCCCGCAGCTTCTACTACGGCCCCCAGGCGTTTACCAAACCCCAGCGCCTGGCCCAGCGCTTGCCCGCCCTCTACCGCGCCGTGGCCAATAAGTACTACGTGGATGAGCTCTACGAGGCGATCATCGTCCGCCCACTGGTGGCACTGGCCCGCTTCACCTGGAAAGGGATCGACACCGTGGCCATCGACGGTACGCTGAACGCATCCGCTTTCTTCACCGAGATCGCCGGTGATGTACTTCGCTTCGTGCAGACCGGCAACGTGCGCAACTACGCCCTCATGGTGCTGCTGGGGGCGGTTGCCGCGGCGCTGTGGCTGCTGGTCTAGGGGGCGCCATGCACGACCACTTGCTCTCGACCCTCGTCCTCACGCCCGGCGCCGCGGGGCTCCTGCTCCTGCTCCTGGCTCCCCGGCGCGCCGATACCTTCGTGCGCTGGGCCGGACTGGTGGTCTCCCTGGCCACCCTCGTCCTGGCGGGGATGGCGTGGGCGCGCTTTGACGCTTCCAGCCCCGGTTTTCAGCTGGTGGAGCAGCGCCCCTGGCTGCCGCAGATCGGCATCTCCTACAGCCTGGGTATGGACGGCATCGCCCTGGTGCTGGTGCTACTCACCGCCCTGCTCCAGCCCCTGGTCTTCATCTCCTCGTGGCTGTCCATCAACAAGCACGTCAAGGGGTACGTGTCCGCCATGCTGCTCTTGGAAACCGGCGTGCTCGGCGCTTTCTTGGCCACCGACCTGTTTCTCTTCTACGTCTTCTGGGAGCTGATGCTCATCCCCATGTACTTCATCATCGGCGTGTGGGGCGGGGAGCGGCGTATCTACGCGGCGGTGAAGTTCGTCCTCTTTACCCTCGCCGGCTCCCTGCTCATGCTGGTCGGGATCCTCTACCTGGGGTTCTTGCACCACGCTCAGCACGGCAGGTGGTCATTCGCCTACAGCGACATGCTCACCCTGGATATCGCCATGGGCAGCGGCTTTTGGAGCTCACCGCAGCTGCTGCTGTTCGCCGCCTTTGCCCTCGCCTTCGCCATCAAGGTACCGGTATGGCCCCTGCACACCTGGCTCCCCGATGCCCACGTGGAGGCGCCCACCGGCGGGTCCATCATCCTGGCGGGCATCCTGCTGAAGCTGGGGACCTTCGGCCTGATGCGCTTTAACCGGCCGCTGTTCCCCCAGGCGTGGGAGGCGGCCACCCCGCTGTTCATGGTCCTGGCGGTGGTGGCCATCATCTACGGCGCCTTGGTGGCCTGGGCGCAGAAGGACATCAAGAAGCTGGTGGCGTACTCGTCGGTGTCGCACATGGGGTTCATCATCTTGGGCTTGTTCGCCGGTACGGTGGCCTCGACGCAGGGGGCGCTCATCCAGATGGTCAACCACGGCCTGTCCACCGGCGCCCTGTTCATGCTGGTGGGCGTCATTTACGACCGCCGTCACACCCGCCTCATTGAGGACTTTGGCGGCCTCGCCGCGGTGATGCCCGCCTACACCTTCGCCTTCCTCCTGGCCACCCTCTCCTCCATCGGTCTGCCCGGCCTCAATGGCTTCGTGGGGGAGTTTCTCATTCTCACCGGGGCGTTTGCCGAGCACCCCCTGGCCGTGGCATGCGGCGCCACCGGCATCGTGCTGGGCGCCGTCTACATGCTCTCCTTGGTGCAACGGGTGTTCTGGAATGCCTTGGTCCACGAGGAGAACCGCACGTTGAGCGATCTCACCTGGAGGGAGTGGCTCGCCTTTGCACCCCTGGCCGTGTTCATGGTGTGGATCGGCGTCCAGCCTGGCACCTTCCTGGCACTCTCTGAGGCGGCTGTCCGCCATCTGATCGGAGGCTAACCGCGTGACCGCCCAAGACCTCCTCACCATTCTCCCCGAAGTAGCGCTGGTCCTCGGCGGCGGCGTCCTCGTATTGGCCGAGGTCTTCGCGCCCGCGCTGCGGCGTGCTTTCGGGGCGCTCGCCGCTGCCATGGCCGGTGGCGCCCTGGTCCTTCGCTGGACCGTGGCCACCGACGGGTTGGTCTTCAGTGCGGCGCTGCGCCTGGATGACCTCGCCCGCTTCGTCGACACCTACGTGCTGGTCGCGGTGGTGCTGACGGCCATCGTCGCCATTCCGTACCTGGCACGCACCAAGCAGCCCTTCGGCGAATTCCACGGCTTGCTGCTGTGGGCCGCGGCCGGGGCTATGGTGATGGCCAAGACCGACCACTTCCTGGTGATCTTCCTCGGCCTCGAGCTCCTCTCCATCAGCCTTTACGTTCTCAACGCCTTTCACCGCACCAGCGGCATCTCCCTGGAGGCCGGCTGGAAGTACTTGGTGGTGGGCGCCTTCGCGGCCGCCATCCTACTCTTTGGCATCGCCCTCGCGTACGGCGCCACGGGGACCTTCTCCCTCGCGGAGGTGACCGCCAAGGTGGCCGCCGGCGAGTTGCACGCCACTCCCCTGCTGCTGGTCGGGTTGGCGTTCATCCTTGCTGGATTCGCGTTCAAGCTGGCCCTGGTGCCGTTCCACGCCTGGGCACCGGATGTCTACCAGGGCTCACCGACGCCCATCACCGCCTTCCTCTCGGTGGTTCCCAAGGGTGCCGTGCTGATCGTGCTGGCACGGATCGCCGCGGCGTTCGCCCCCGCCACGCTGACGCCCCAGTGGCTGCCCCTGCTGGCCGCCGTGGCGGTGGCCTCCATGACCTTAGGAAACCTGGTCGCCATCGCCCAGCGCGACCTCAAGCGCATGCTCGCCTACTCCGGCATCGCCCACATGGGGTACGCCCTGGTGGGTCTGGTGGCGTTCGGCCGCGACGGCCTGGCCGGGGTGCTGGTGTACTTCGCCGCGTACACCCTCATGAACATCGCTGCCTTCGCCGTGGTGGCTGCCTTCTCGGAGAGCGAGGACGAACCCCACCTGCTCACCGACTTGGCCGGCCAGGGGTGGCAGCGACCGGTGCTGGCCCTCGCCCTGGGCATTGCCATGTTTTCCCTTGCCGGCATCCCCCCGACCGTCGGGTTCACCGCCAAGTTCCTGGTGTTCCGCGCCGCCGTCAACGACGGTTGGCTGTGGCTCGCGGTGGTGGGGGTGCTCAACAGCCTGGTCTCAGTTTTCTATTACGTAAGAGTAGTATTCTACCTGTACATGAAGCCGCTTCCCAAGCGCGAGCCCCACTACTCGGAGCCCTGGGCGATCCGGTTGGTGGCGGCTGGCTGCGCGGCAGGGGTGGTGGGATTGGGCGTCCTCCCGGCTTGGCTGTTGGGCCTGGCGGAGGCCGCGGCCGCCGCCCTGGTGAGGTGAACCATGGCGTTCAAGCGCTACATCCCGGTGGAGAGTATCTCCGAGCTCACCATCAATCGCCTCTCGGTGTATCTGCGATGCCTGCAACAGCTGGAGCTGGAAGGCGTGATGACCGTCTCTTCCCAGGAGCTGGCCGACCGCTTCCATCTCAACTCGGCGCAGATCCGCAAGGATTTGGCCTACTTCGGCGAGTTCGGCATCCGCGGCGTGGGCTACAACGTCGCCCAGCTGCGCGAGCACCTGGTCAACATCCTGGGTCTCAATGAAGAGCGCCGGGTTATCGTGGTCGGTGCCGGCAATTTGGGCATTGCCCTGTCCCACTACTCCGGCTTCAACACCGGCGGATTCCGCATCGTGGGGGTGCTCGACGCCGACCCGCACAAGGTAGGCAAGCGCATCCCCGGCGGCTTGAGCATCGAACCGGCCAGCGAGCTGAGCAGGATTGTGAAAGAGCGGAGGGTGCACATAGGCGTGATTACCGTACCCGCCGCCAGCGCCCAGCGCGTCTACGACGAACTGGTCGAGGCGGGGGTTCAAGCGGTGTTGAACTTCGCACCCACCCAGCTCAAGGGGCACAACGAGGTTAAGCTGAAGTCGGTGGATCTCAAGATCAACTTGGAACTGCTGTCGTTCTTCTTGAGCCACGCGTCGCGCATGGCTTCCGTGTCGTAGGCCCCCCTGCACGACGCCGCAGCGCCCCGGTTTACTCCGACCGAGAGGCTTGGTCCGCCCGGGCACTGCGAAGGATCTCTCGCAGGCGACGCTGCAGCCTCTCCTGGCGACTCTGCTGCACGGCGAGCTCGGCTCGGTACACCTCCAGCAGGGCCATCGCCTCGGCCCGCGCCGGGGAAGAGCGGGCCGATTCGACCAGCTTGGCGTGCTGGCGCTCGAGAGCGAGACGCTGGGCTTGCAAAAACTCCCGGCTGGCCTGATCGCGCGCCACCTTGAGCTGTTCGTCTAACTCCTGCTTTGCCCGTTCGAGCTCGGCCTGGAGCAGAGCCACGTCCGCCTCCTGCCGCTGTATGGTCGCCAACCGCGCCACTTCCTCCCGCACCCAAACGTAGCGACGCCACTCCACGCCCAGGGCGGCCGCCGCTTCCCGCTCCGCTGCCGACAGCTCCTTGACCCTGGTCCCCACGTCCCCACCGCTGCGCAGCACGTCCTCCAGCGATTCTTCCAGCTTCTGCAGCGCCCTGCCGCGCACCGCAAGGAGCGCTTCGAGGTCCGCGCGGGTCAGTTGTAGGGCGGGGGTTGGAGGCGGCGGGGAGGGTGGGGCGGTGGGCGCCACCGGCTGTTCGGACGGCCGGCACGCTGCGGCGATGCCCAGCGCCGCCACGGTGACTGCCACCAGTAGCTCGCGTCCACCCATGAGAGGGAGGCTAGCACCTTCCCTCTCACCTACAAAACCGCTACAGTGGCGGGCGATGGGAGAAACGCCGAAGAGAATCGGCAAGTACGAGATCGTTGAACAGATCGGCATGGGGGGGTTTGGCGTCGTGTACAAGGCGTGGGACCCCTTCATCCAGCGTTGGGTGGCCTTGAAGACCTGCACGGCCAGCGACGAAGAGGCCACCAAACGCTTCTTCCGCGAGGCGCAGCTGGCGGGTGCCCTGCAGCATCCCAACATCACCCTGATTTTCGACTTTGGCATCGAGGACAAGATCCCCTACTTTGTCCAGGAGTTCCTCTCTGGCACCGACCTGGATGAGCTGGCCAAACAGCAGCGACTCTCCCTCACCGGCATCATTGGCATTCTCCTGCAAGTGTGCGCCGGCTTAGAGTTCGCCCACTCTCGCGGCATCGTGCATCGGGACATCAAGCCGGCCAACGTGCGCGTGCTGGAGGATGGGTCGGTCAAGATCATGGACTTCGGCATCGCCAAGCTGATGGAATCCGACTCCCGGCTGACCCAAACCGGGGTAGCGCTGGGGACTGCAGGCTACCTCTCGCCGGAGCAGCTGACCGGCAAGCCCCTGGACGCCCGCACCGACATCTTCTCCCTTGGCGTCATGGCCTACGAGTTGATCACCGGGGTGCGACCGTTCACGGGGCCCAACATCTCTAACGTCATCTATCAGATCCTGAACCAGGATCCGGTCCCTCCCAGGCGCCGCAACCCTTCCTGCCCAGAGCTGTTGGAGGCCGCGGTGTTGCGCTGCTTGGCCAAGGATCCCGCGCTGCGCTACGCCACCGTGCGGGAGCTTGCCGCCGACCTCAAACGGGCCCTCGCGGCGCTTCCCACCACCACCAAGGCCACCACCAGCACCGGCGCGGTGCGCGAGGAACTCTCCCGGACTTCGCTGGGAACCGAGCAGGCGGTGACCGCTCCCACCGAACTGGCCGCCCGCCCCCTGCAGCGCCTGCCAGGGGACCTTCCGGCAGCGGCGCCGCGACGTGGCCGCACCGTGCTGGTCGCGGCAGCCGCCGCGGTGGTGGTCCTGGGCGCCTTGGGCTGGGCGCTGCTGGCGAATCGGGGATCTTCACCCGATAGCGCCGACCTTCGCCGGGCCTCCTCTCCCACTCCCCCCCCCCTGCCCACCCCCACCTTCGCGGCCCTAGTGCTGCCAACACCCGAGCCCACCGCCACACCCACAGCCACTCCCGCCCCAGTAGCGGTGGATCTCTTTGTGGATCCCCCGTCCCTCGTCGAGATCGACGGCCGTTCCCTGGGCAAGGTCCAATTCGTCACCGTCCACCTCGCCCCCGGCCGCCATCGCATCCGCCAGGTGATCGAAGGGTACCGCGACACCGTCACCGAGGTCGAAGTCACGCCCGCGACCCGCCGGCTAAACCTGACCCTGCCCCCTTTCGGTCTGCTCACGGTCTTGCAGGACCTGGGCCAACCCACCGCCGGCGTCAAGGTTTTCCTGGACGGGGAGCAGCTGGGCGGCCTACCGCTTTTGGAGCGCAAGGTGGCCGCGGGCGAGAGGGCGCTGAGGGTGGTGTGGCCGGACGGCGGCGTGTTCGAAGAGACCATCACCGTGACCGCCGCCGGGCACACCCGCCTCACCGTGTGGCCCCGTTCTCAAATACCCTGAAGGACGGGCGCCGAAAGCCAGGGGCGAGGCTTACCCGGAGCCTGCCAGTGAGGGCAGCCCCGGAGGCGAGAGGCGACGCGGCTTTGGCGCCAAACCTCACGCCGGGCGCTAGCCGTGCTATGCTTTCCCGCCCGGCCGTTGTGGGCAAATCAAGGGACAGGAGCCGCCCATGAAATCCCTCCCCCGCCTCGCCGTCCTCCTCGCCACCACCCTGATCCCATCAGCTTCCTACGCGGCTGAAGCTGGTGTCGACCGCCTGGGCAAGGCTCTCCCGGCTTGGAGCGCCCTCCCCTTCGTGGGCATCCTCCTCTCCATTGCCCTCTTCCCCCTCTTCGCCCCCCATTTCTGGCACAGGCACTACCCCAAGGTGGCCGCCGCCTGGGCCCTGGTTCTGCTGATCCCTTTCGTCCTGGTGTTCAACGGCCCGGCGCTGCACGAAGTCGCCCACATGGCGATCATTGACTACATTCCTTTCATCATCCTGTTGGCGTCGTTGTTCACCATTGGCGGGGGTATTTACATCGGCGGCACGCTGCGCGGCGCTCCAGCCACCAACTTGGGTATCCTGGTCATTGGCACCCTGCTCGCCTCCTGGATCGGTACTACCGGCGCCGCCATGCTGCTCATCCGACCGCTGCTACGGGCCAACCGCGAGCGCCGGCACAAGGTCCATACCGTCGTTTTCTTCATCTTCCTCGTTGCCAACGTGGGCGGCTGCCTCACCCCGCTGGGCGACCCGCCGCTCTTCTTGGGGTTCCTCCACGGCGTGCCGTTCTTTTGGACGCTCACGTTGTGGAAGGAGATGCTACTGGTCGCCGCCATCCTACTGAGCGTGTACTTCGCCCTCGACACGTACTTCTGGCGGAAAGAAGACGTCCTCGTGCGACAAGGCACCGGTGCCCGTGAGCCACTGCGCATCGAGGGGTGGCACAACCTCTTCTTCCTTGCCGGTGTGCTGGCGGGGGTGATTGGCTCAGGAATACTCCACCTTGGGGAAGTCACCATCCTGGGCGTCCAACAGCACGTGCAAAACCTGCTGCGCGACGCGCTACTGGTGACCATGCTGGCGCTGTCGTGGCTGACCACTTCCAAATCCACCAGGCAGGCCAACGAGTTCACGTGGGAACCCATCCGCGAGGTGGCGATCCTCTTCGCCGGCATCTTCGCCACCATCATCCCCCCGTTGACCATGCTACGCGCCGGAGAGAGCGGCGAGCTCGCCTTCGTCATCCGCACCGTGCACGACCCGGGTAGCTTCTTCTGGGCCACTGGGCTGCTCTCGTCGTTTTTGGACAACGCCCCCACGTACCTCACCTTCCTCTCCACCTCGCTCGGTCGGCTGTGGCCGGGTCTGCCGGAAAAGGCGGCCATCCTGCAGCTCATCGAGCACAACAACGCCTACCTGCAGGCCATTGCCTGCGGGGCCGTGTTCATGGGGGCCAACACCTACATCGGCAACGCCCCCAACTTCATGATCAAGTCCATCGCCGAGGAGGCCGGCGTGAAGATGCCCTCATTCTTCGGTTATATCGTGCGCTACACGGTTCCCTTCCTCATCCCGGCCTTCGTCCTGATCGATCTGGTCTTCTTCGAGTAGGAGGCGCCCATGGGCAAGTGGCATCAACTGGTCGTCACGGGTAACGATACGACGCTGCGCGGTTTCGTCGCCGGCTTCGAAGCGGCGCGGCAGATGCGGCTGGAGGTGGCTTTTGGCGCCGACCTGGGGATCGAGGCCAGCTCCCTCGCGGCCCGCGTACGGGCGCTGCTGGCGCCCGGCTCCTCCCATCACGCCATTTACTGCAGTCCGGCCACCGCCACCGAACTGGTTCAGGCCTTGCGCGCCCGCGGTCAGGACGTGGGGCTGGTGGTTGCCAGCCAGTGTGAAGTACTCGCCGCTTCCTTCTCGTTCCAGGTGGAGACCTTCTCCGTGGACGTGGCAAGGGCCATTGGCGAGCAGTTCCTCGAGGCCGCCCCCCCAGAGGTGGAACGGCTGGATTACCGCGCCGATGAGCTCCACCGCCCCGACGCCGAGGGCGCCGAGTTGTACGCTCCCGACCATCCCTTCGAGTTCCGCGCTGCGGGCACCTTCCGCGGTCCCTTTCCCGACGTGGTCCAGCTGCACCGCCTCGCTCGCACCTTCGAGCACGTCACCGCCTCCCGACTCACGCTGGAGACCAGCGCGCGGTAACGCTGCAGCAGGTCGCAGGCCTCTTTTGGGGGCGGCCATGCAGCTCCGTCCAGAGGGTGCCGACCCCGGTTCCCTGGTTCCGTGGACAGCTGCCACCTCCGGACACTGGGTCGCCGGCCGGCAACCCACGCCGGGGAAGCCGCCAGTACGCTCCGGCGTGCACCGCTGGCCGGCCCTGCGCGGCGCGGCCACCGGCACGGGGGATAACCACGGACAGCAACGACGAGGGCACACCGCCCTCGCAGTCAAACTTCACCCTCGGCGGACATGGCAAGGGGGTCTCGCTGTCCCTTGCCTCCGAGAAGCCCTAGGCGCCTCCTCCCCGCCTGGGGCTCGCCCAAACACCTTCTAAAGTAACCCCGCCTGGCAAGAGATCGGCAGAGTTCGGCGTCGGTATCCGTGATCGTGGGGCTGTGGCTGTCCGCGTCGCTGTCCCTGTCCGTGTGGGTGTCTTAGTCTCCAACGTGGGCGGCCCCCGTGCCTTGGCGACGGGTCTTCCTCCGTCGTTACGCCCTACCCCTTGCATTCGACAGCGGGCCCATGCAGAATGAATGAGCGTTCATTCGAGCTGCCTCGGAGGCGCGACAGAACAGGAAGGAGGGACATCGTGGCGTACCAGGCTGATATGCGGGACGTACTGTTTCAGCTCTTCGAGTGGCTCCCCACCAAGGAGCTCCTCGAACACGAACGGTTCTCCGAGTGGGACCCCGAATCGGTTCAGATGGTCCTGCAGGAGGCGCTGAAGCTCTCCCAGGAGGTTCTGGCGCCCGCCAACGTGGAGGGTGATCGCGTCGGGGCGCGCTGGGAGAATGGCAAAGTCTTTCTGCCCCCCTCGTTTCACGACGCCTACCAGAAGATCAAGGAGGGCGGCTGGATCGGCTGTATCAACAACCCCGAGTACGGAGGCATGGGCCTGCCCGAGGTGGTGGGCACGGCGGTCAACGAGTTCTTCTTCGGCGCGAACATCTCTCTCTCCCTCACCGCCCTGCTCACCAGAGGCGCGGGCTACCTGATCGAGAAGTTTGGCACCGACGAGATGCGACAACTGTTCTGCCAGCGCATGTACTCCGGGCAGTGGGCCGGTACCATGTGCCTGACCGAACCCCAGGCCGGTTCCGACGTGGGCGCCTCCAAGACCCGCGCCGTCAAACAACCCAACGGCCGCTACCTGATCCAGGGGGAGAAGATTTTCATTACCTCCGGCGATCAGGACTTGACCGAAAACGTGATCCACGCCGTTCTCGCCCGCACCCCGGACGCCGAGCCCGGCACCAAGGGGCTGTCCCTGTTCGTGGTGCCCAAGTTCCGGGTCAACCCCGACGGCACCTTGGGCGAAGCCAACGATGTGACGTGCTCCAACATTGAGCACAAGCTCGGCATCCACGGCTCTCCGACGTGCTCCTTGGTGTTCGGGCAGAACGACGCCTGCGAGGGCTTCCTGCTCGGCCAGGAGCAGGAGGGAATGAAGCTGATGTTCCACATGATGAACCCCGCCCGGATCGAGGTGGGGCTGCAGGGGGAAGCGCTCGCCGCCGCCGCCTACCAGGCGGCGCTGGAGTACGCCAAGACCCGCCTCCAAGGCCGGCACTACTCCCGCCTCAAGGATCCGGATGCGCCCCAGGTGCCGATCATCGAGCACCCGGACGTGCGCCGCATGCTCTTCACCTCCTATGCCTACGTGCAGGCGATGCGGGCGCTGCTCATGCAGACCTCCTACTACATTGACATGAGCCGGCTCGCCGAAGGGGAAGAGGCGGAGCGCTACCAGTCCTACGTGGACGTCCTTACACCCATTTGCAAGGCGTGGGCTTCCGACTGGGGGTTCCGCGTCACCGAATGGTGCCTGCAGGTGTTTGGCGGCTATGGCTACACCATGGAGTACCCGGCCGAGCAGTACCTGCGCGACGCCAAGATCGCTTCCATCTACGAGGGCACCAACGGTATCCAGGCCCTGGATTTCGTCGCCCGCAAACTTCCCTTGAAGGGCGGCAAGCCGATCCGTGACCTGCTCGGTAAGGCCGAGGGGACGTTCAAAAAGCTCCGCAACGATCCCCAGCTGATGGAGCCGGCGTGGATGTTGGCGGCGGCGCTGAAACAGATCGAGGACCTCTCCAAGGGGTTGGGCAAGCGGCCGGACGCGATGATGGTCGTCATGCTCAACGCCGTGCCGCTGCTGGATATGGTGGGCGACGTCCTGGGGGCCCACTTCCTCCTGGAACAGGCCATTGTGGCCCGCGAGAAGCTCACCGCCATCCTCGGCGCCAAGCAGGTTGACCCCAACGATAAGAAGGCGTACCGGGCGCTCCTCGAGGACGATGGCGAAGCTGCCTTTTACCACAACAAGGTGCAGGCCGCGATTCATTTTGCCTATCGGGTGCTGCCGGGGGTGACCGCCAAAGGTGTGGCGATTCGCGCCGGCGAGATGGCACCCATCGAGGCGGTGTTGTAGCGCTGCCTCTCCCCTTTCTTTCCCGCCCGCCGCCGATCATCGCGGCGGGCTTTTTCTTTTTGCCGTGCCAGCCGGAGCCCACCGCCCGGCGCCGCAAGCCCGAACCCTGCCGATCTTTTCGGCGGGTTGGCCGAGCCGGGCGCTGGCGGGGTGTGGCGGCGCCCACCGCAGGAGGGTCTCCTGGCCGTCTTCGACCCTGGCCGCCGGGCTGGCCAGAGCCCGCGCCTGGGTGCGACTTATCCCTCGCCGAGCAGGCGAGCGAGAGTGCTCTCCAGCGCTTCGGCGTCCTCCTCGGCCTCCGTCCAGGCCTCCAGAAGTTCTGCAAGGTGTAAGCGAAGAGTTTCCGCCTCGGCGACCAAGGCGTGGGCGCGCTGTGGATCGGTGTACACCTCCCGGTCGCACAGCAGGGCCTCGATGGCAGCGACGCGCTCCTGGCCGGCGTGCAGTTCGGCGGCCAGGGCATCGGCGCGTTGGCGAGCGTGCATCGCGTCCCGCCGCACCCGCCGGCGCTCCAGCTCGAGCTGCGAGCGCCGCGCCGGTGGCGGCGCCGCGCGAGGCGGCTCCGCCTTCCTCTCCGCCGCCAAACCCAGGCGCTGGAACGCCTCGGCCACCGATTGGCACGGCCTCGCCCTCCCCCCCTCCAACAGCAGCGCCGCGGTGCCCACCCGCGACAGCAAACGCCGGTCGTGGCTTACCAGGATCACCGCGCCCGGGTACTCGGACAATGCCTCCTCCAAAGCCTCGCAGGTGGGGATGTCCAAGTGGTTGGTGGGCTCGTCCAACACCAGAAGGTTGGGGGCTTGGGCGAGAAGCCGCGCCAAGGTGGCCCGCGCCCGCTCCCCACCCGACATGGTATGGGGTGGGGCTTCGGCGGTCTCTCCCGAGAAGCCGAAGCGGGCAGCCCACGCTCGGGCATCGGCCGGCGCCCAGTCGGGCCGGCACTCCAGGAGGGAATCGAGGACGCAGGCCCTCCCCCCGCTCTCGGCGCTCTCCTGATCGTACACCCCGGGCACGACGCCACTACCGAAGCGGATGCTGCCCCCCAAGGCCGGCAGCAACCCCACAATGGTCTTCAGCAAGGTGGATTTGCCGCTGCCGTTGCGACCCACCAGCGCCAAGCGTTCGCCCCGCCGCAACACGAAGGACACGCCCGACACCAGTGGTTTGTGGTATCCCACAGTGAAATCCTCTACTTCGAGCACGCGATCGCCCGAACGAGCGCTTGCCGGCCAGCGCAACTTCACCGCCGGGGCGTCGGCTTCCGGTGCTTCGAGGCGCTCCATCCTGGCCAGCAGCTTCTGCCGTGCCTGCGCTTGGCGGGTATTCTGGCCGGCGATGTTGCGCCTGATGAACTCCTCCTGCCGCAAGATCTCGGCGCGCTGCAGCTCCCACGCCTTACGGGCCTGGGCGCGCCGCGCTTCCCGCTCGCGGCGGTACCGGTCGTACCCTGCGGGGTACCGCTCGAGGCGCCCACCGTGGAGCTCCAGGATCGCCCCGCCCAACCGATCCACCAGCTGGCGATCGTGGGTCACCAGCAGGACCGCACCATCCCGTCGCGCCAGCTCCTCGGCGAGAAAGTCCACACCCAGGAGATCCAGGTGATTGGTGGGCTCGTCGAGAAGCAGGAGGGAAGCCGAAGATAGCAGGGCGCGCGCCAGCGCTACCCGCGTGCGCTCGCCCCCGGACAGGGCGGCCAAGGGGCGGTTGAAAAGGTCCCGGGGTATGCCCAACGCCGCCAGCGCCGCCTCGGTCCGCGGCCGCGCCCGGTAGCCGTCGCATCGCTCGTACGCTTCGTGCAGGTCCTCCAGGCGGGCGAGCGCCGCCGCCCCACCCCCACCCGAGTCGCCCTCCAAAGCGGCAATCTCCCGTTCCAGGGTGAGCAACCCCTCGAACGCCCCGAGGCAGTACTCCAGCACCCCAGTTGCCGCCACGCCCGCCAGGTGCTGCTCTACCCGCGCCACTCGCAAAGCTTTGGAGCGCTCTATGATCCCTTCTTCAGGTTCCAACTCACCGGCGATGAGCCGCAGCAAGGTGGTCTTGCCGCTGCCGTTGCGCCCCAGCAGAACCAGTTTCTCGCCCAGGTCGTGCTGCAGCGAGACGCCGCGCAGCACCTCGCGACTGCCGAAGGAGACCCTCACCCCCTCGAGGCGGTACAGCACCTCTTCACTCGCCTCCCAGCACGCCCACGATGAGCGGGTTGCGGGCCACGGGGGCCTCTTGCAGCGCAAAGGCCTTCGCCGTGCGCTGCACCAGCGCTTCGCCGTCCACCTCGCGCTGGCCCAGCTCCAGCGTCGCCAGAGGTTGACCGCGGGTAACCAAATCGCCGATGCGTACGTGGACCGTCAGCCCGGCACTGCTGTCCACCCGATCGCCTTTGAAGCGCCGGCCAGCGCCCAGCGTCACAGCAATCCAACCCAGCAATTCGGCGTCGATGGCGGCCACGTAACCGCTGCCCTCGGCCACTACCTCCAGCTGGCGCACCGGCCGGGCCAGCCGCCGGGGGTCGGGGTCTCCCCCATGCGCTTCGACAAGGCGGTCCCACTGCCGTCGAGCCCGCCCGCTCGCCAGCGCTGCAAGGGCCTCTCGACGTGCCTCGTCAGGCCCTCGGCCGAGCAAGGCCATTCCGTGGACGGCCAACGCCACCGTCACTTCCCGCAAGGGGGCCGATCCCCGCCCCTCCAGGACTTCCATGGCCTCCCGCACCTCCGCGGCACACCCCAGCCGCCGCCCCAGCGGCTCGTTCATGTCCGTCAGCAGCGCCCTCGCCGGCAGCCCCGCGGCGCCCGCCACGGTGACCAGCGCCCGGGCCAACTCTTGCGCCTGCGCCAACGTCTTGCAGAACGCCCCGCTGCCTACCTTGACATCGAGGATGAGGGCCGCGGCGCCCACCGCCAGCTTTTTCGCCATGATCGACGCCACGATCAGCGGCAGCGACGGCACCGTAGCGGTAAGGTCGCGCAGCGCGTAGAGCTTGCGGTCCGCCGGCGCCACTTCCTCACTTTGGGCGGCGAAGCACACCCCGCACCTTTCCAGGCGGGCCACCGCCTCCGCTTTGGAGCGAGCCACGGAAAAGCCAGGGATGGCGGCGAGCTTGTCCAGCGTACCCTGGGTGTGGCCCAAGCCGGCACCGGCCATCATCGACACCGGGATGCCGCAGGCGGCGACGACAGGGGCAAAAACCAGGGAGACCGAATCCCCCACACCGCCGGTGGAATGTTTGTCGAGGGTGAGCGGAAACGTCTGGTTGAGCTTCCAGAGGGCTCCGGAGTCGCGCATCTCCTCCACCAAGGCCAGCGTCTCGGCCGTGGAGGCACCCCGGATGCACAGCGCCATGAGCATGGCCGCGAGCTGCTCGTCGCCCACGCTGCCGTCGCTGGCGCCGCGGACGAAGCGCGCGATCTGTTCGCGGCTCAGCTCGCCGCCGTCTCGCTTGATGGCGATGATCTCGGCGAAACTCGAGGCTCGCCCGGCGCCCGGCGGCGCCGTGCTCACGAGGCGGCGTTTAGGCGTTGCTGCGCCTCGAACTTGTAGGGTGACTCGGGAAAATCCTCGGTGAGCTTGCGGTACAGGCGGGCCGCCTCCTCGGCGTTACCTTGGCGTTCCCACAGCTGCGCCAACTGGAAGAGGGCCAGATCCCGCGGCAGACGCGGATCCTTCCCCGCCGCCATGGCCTCCAGCTCTTTCACCAGCTGCGCCCCCTCGCCGCGCGCCAAACGCAGCCGCACGAGATCGAGGGTAGCTAACCCGACGACAGGATTGTTGCTGCGCTTGTCGGCCAGCTCAGTGAGCAGCCGAATCGCCGCATCCACATCCCCCCGCTCCTCGGCGACGCGGGCCAGATAGAGCTTAGCGGTGCGCCCGGGCGGGGTGAAGCGGTAACGCGAGCTGACACGCCGGAACGCTTTCTCGGCCGCGTCGAGGCGCTCTGCATTGGTGGCAAAGCGCGGCCCCCCGCTGTCCCCCACCGGGCTGCCGTCCGAGGCGCCACCCACCGGCGCAGCGAAGATGGCGACCGCCTCGCTCAGGGCGTGCGCCGCGGCGCCACCCCGCGAGGCAAGCAGCAGTGTCACGCCCCAATAGACCAGGCCTAAAGCCACCGCGCACCCGAGGACCACCGAGGCGGTGCGCCAGTTCTGGCCCATCCAGGCCAAGGCCCGGTCGATCAGGGTAATGAACTGGTCCTCTTTGATTTGCTTGCGCTTCAGTCGACGTCCCACCGCTCACCCTCTCCCGCCGTTCACCGCTTGCCCGCGGTGAACGGGTATTTCTCGTTGTACAGCTTGATGACCGTATCGGTGAGGTCGGCGGAGTTGGCGAGGTAAACCAAGTCGTTGGGCTTTAGGATGAAGACTGCCGTAAAGCGGTTGGCGTCAGCGTACTGGGTAATCACCGCGGTGAGCTTCTCGCCCACCTCCTTCAGCACCACCCCCTGGCGCTCTTCGAAATCCCGCCGTGCGATCCTCTGCTTGTCCTCGAATTCCCGCTGCCGAGCGACCAGCCTCCTGTTCATTTCCGCCAGGGTGTCGTCCGAGACCGTGCCCCGCTTCTGGGCCATCTCGGCGCGCAGCGTCTCGATGTCGCGGCTCAATCGCGCCAGCTCCTCCTCGCGGGGGCGTGCCCACTCGCGCAGCTCGCCGAGGCGTGCCTTGCCCTCGTCAATGGTGGCCACCGCCCGCTCCACATCCACAAAGCCGATCTTGGCAGGCGGCTCCTGGGCCGCCAGCGTCGCCGCCACCGCCATCAACACCACCATAAGCACTGCGCTGGTCCTCTGCATCTCGACATCCTCCGGACGTCCCTCCGCCCACGGCGAGGGCGGAAATTCTACCACGGCCACCGCAAACCTTCCTGACCCCTGCCACGATTTCGACCGTCGCCTCTCCGGCGACCCTCTCGAGGGTCGCTCAGCCCCACCGCTGCGCCGGTGCGGCGACCGTTCACCGCCAAGGGAAGAACGGTTCTCCGTCCGGACCCTTAACCCCCGCGCACCTCCGTCACCTCGAACCCAGCCCCGTGCCACGCTTCGACTCGCCCGACATCTTCCGGCGCCGTGGTGATGAGATCGTGGACCTCGTAGAAACCCCTCAACCCGTCCAAGTTGTCCGGTACGTCCAACAGCACCAGCACATCCACCACCGACGTTCCAGAGAGAGACCCGGTGATGAGGATCACCGGGTCCTCCCCCCCGTCTTGATCGCCCCTCACCAGAGAGTGGGGTACAAAGGATTCATCCGCGAAGGTCCAGAGGTACTGGTCGAACAGCTGGGCCTTGCGCTCGTCGGCCAGCCACACCGCCACCCGCCGGCCGGCTAGGTAGAGCTTCTCCACGAGCCGGCATGCGTGCAAGGCTTTTTTTGTACCCGCCAGCCGATGCAGGATGACCCGCGCCACCGGCGGCCGAGCATAGCAGAGCCCGTCGCCCCGGAAGCCTCCCTCAGGGCACCAGCGAGGTTGCTGTCACTCCGCCGGCGTGAGCAGGTTCAAGTCCGACTCGTAACGCTCCATAAGCGCAAGAAACCCACCTCCCGGCCGCGCCAGCACCTCGAACACGCCCCAGAACCCAGACTCCGGAGGGCACTCCAGCGCGATCTCGCGGCCGGTCACCCGGCCAGCAACCGTAACTTCGATCAGCCGCGGGCGTGACCGAGACCCTGCCAGCACGAGCAGCGAACTGCCCCCCGACCTCACCAGAGGCGGCGACTGCCGGCTGCAGTCGACGCGCAGGAAGCTGGTTGCTCCCCCGACCACCTCCACCAAGAACAGACCGTCTCCCCCAGCCGCTCGCCCGCACACTGCCAAGGCCTGGCCGTCGGGCAGCCAGGCTGGTGCCCCGAAATCCCCAGCTGCGAGCTGCCGGCTCGCCCCGGTGGAGATTTCCACCAACTGAAGCCCGGGGCCGCGGCCGCCAAGACTCCCGGCCACGGCGAGCTGCCGGCCGTCGGGTGAAAAGGCTGGCACGCCAAGCCCGACCCCGCGCTCATGGCTGACGGTTCGCGGCGCCCCTCCGGTGATGGAAACCACGGCCAGCCACTCCCCGCTCGTATCACGGCGCACGAGGGCAATCTCACCCCCGTTCCATGAGAACGCCGGGCTGCTCGCCGGACGGTCACACAGCGCTCGCGCGGCGCCCCCGCCGGCCGGCATCACCGCGACCTGTCCGGCGCCAGCGGCGGGATCGTCGTCGGTGAAAGCCAACCAGTTCCCGCCAAGATCGACAGCCAATTGCCGGAGGGTGGTCTTCGTCGCAAGTGGCTTCGGCTGGCGGCCCTCCTCGTCGAGCGCCAACACCACATACTCTTTGCTTTCCTGAACGAAGACGATCCTGCGGCCATCACGCGAGGCAGCGGGGTGAAATAGGTTGCCGCCCGCCGCGGTGATCGGCTGCCGTCGACCGCTGGCCGGATCCACCCGCCAGAGATCGTTACGCCCGCGCCAGCAAGCATCCGTGAGAAGCGCGCCAGTCGCTTGCTCCCAGCGCACCGAACGGATGTACTTCGCCGCCTCGCCCACCTGCCGCACCTGACCACCTTGCGCCGGCACCACCAGCAAGCGGCTTTCGTCGGTCCACGCCAGCTGCCGGCCATCCGGCGACCAGGTGAGCGACACGACGGGGGCATCGACCTTGGCGATCCGGCGCTCGCTGCCGCTGGCGAGGGACCGGCGTACGATCTCCCAGCCGGGGTCCGATCGCCGGACAAACGCCACCTCGTTGCCCGCGGGCGACCAGCATCCCCAGGTGGCCTCCTCCACCACGACCTTCTCGACCCCGCCCAAACCCGGAATCAGCACGACGCTACCCGGCTCGTTGGCTTCGAAACGGGAACACAGCACCCATTCACCATCGGGCGAGAACGACGGAAAGTACTCGTCCCCGGGCGTGTGGGTCAGGCGCGTCACACCGCCCCCCAGGACCGAGAGGAGGAAAAGATCCAGTTGCCCCTCCCCGGGATCGTTGGCGGCGAATACCACCAAGCGCCCGTCGGGCGAGAATGCCGGATCCTGTTTGTGCGTGGCGGTGTGAGTGAGGCGGCGCACGGCGGTAGTTCCCAATCGCAGCAGGGGTTGGCGCCTACCATCGATCACCAACCACGTCACGAGGCCGAGCACCGTCGCCACGCCCAGGACAATTGCCGCCAGCCAGCGGCGCCCCAGCCCAACCATCGGCTCGCCGAGCTGCCGGGCCGTTGGATGGCCGTCCCAGGTCGCCGCCACAGCCGCTGACCGTGATCCCTCGGCGCACACCGGTGCCGCCATCACCGTCACGACCTCTAGCACGAAACGGCATCCCCTGTTCGTCACGGTCTGAACGAAACGCGGGCGCTGAGCGTCGTCGCCCAGCGCCCGGCGAAGCTTACGGACGAGCTGCGTGAGAGCCTCCTCATTCACGAACGTTGCGGGCCAGAGCTGCCCGAAGAGCTCCTCCTTGGTCACCACCTGACCAGCCCGCGCGACCAGCAACTCCAACAGCCGGCTCACCTTTGGCTGCAGTGCCGTTACCTTCCCGTCGCGTACGAGCTGCAACTCGGTCGGGGAAAACTCAACACCGTCAAAGCGCAACAGGGGACGGGCAGGGGTCTCCACGGGTACGGGCCTTCGTTGCTATTCTACGACCGTTCACCTTCGGCCCGCCCCAAACCATGGAAAACCGCCTGCCCGTGCCCTGTCCTGGCTGGTCCTCAGCAGCGCACTCTCACAAGTCGCGTACCCCGGAGCCAGCCGGCTCCGCGACTCGCCCGATCCCCTGCTCCACCGGCGCGCGGTACAGCTCCGGGTGGAGATACCGCCCCCGCTCGCCTTCCGGCTTGTCCTCCTCCACCGTAATCCGGTGTGCTTGGGCATACGGGTCCTTGCGGATCCCCGTCACCTGCCACGAGACCTTGACCCCGGCTAGATTCGTCCTGATCACGAAGCGGTTCTCGATGATTTCCTCTTCCACGATCGCTTGCGCGAAGCGCCCGATGACCGTGAGCTGGTACCGGAAGTCGCGGTTAAGCGCCTCGAAGTACGCCGGCAGGACCACTTCGGCGCGGCCCTCCTCGTCGGTGATGACGTTGCCGTTGTAGATGTTCATCATGTCCGGCGACTCCACGAACGAGTGGGAAAGGTACTTGTGCTCGGGATCCAGAGGATGGTCGATCTTGAACGAGCCCGAGGACTTCGACAGCGTGCCGTTGACGTGCACCTTGCCCTGGAAATAGCCCGCATGGCCCGTGCCCCAGGCCACGCCGTAGATGCCGACGCCGGTGGTGGTGGAGCCGTGCACCGCGTGGCTCGCGGCCGACCCGCCAAACACCCCCCAGCCGTCACCCGCGTGCTCCCCCCACACACCCACCCCCTTGGCGCCCTGGTTCACCCCTTTAACCCCCGCCGACCCGTCCACACCCCGCGTCGCACTTCCATACACGCCGTACTCACCTTCGGTGATGGCACCGAGGACCCCCAGCGCACCGGTGCTTGAGCTTATTCCTTCAACACCCCCACGTTGGGTCGCCAGAAATCCCGCGCTGCTCGTGTGCAGTCCTACGACCGCCTTTGCATTGGCATCGCCCGCTTCGGCACTCACCGCAGCGTTATTCGCTCCTGTGGTCCGTGCGTGGATCGCGGTTCGGGTCGTGTTGATGTGGAACGCATATGTCTCGACGCCGTCGTAGTAAGCGCTGAAGGGCAGAGTCAGCCCATCGTCCACCCACGTGAAGTTGCTGCCGTTGAATGACGGAACCTTGTTGTGCGCAGGGTAGTTGGTGGCGGACATATGATACGGCCAGACTGCGTTAAATCGAATGTGACGCTCGTCTATGGAATTTGCGGCCAGCATCGCGTTGGTGATCCCACCGCTGGCCACCGACACGGTGACGTTGCCGCTGGTGCCACCGCCGGTCAAACCCGCCCCGGCGGTGACCCCGGTGATGCCGCCGCCTCCGGAGCCCGCCGCCTGCCACACCAAGTTTGTCCCGTCGGTGCCCAGCACCTGCCCCGAGGTCCCTCCAGACGCCGACAGCTTCGCCTTGGTAACCGCGGCGTTGGCCAGGTCCGCGCTGCCCACGCTGGCGTCGGCGATCTTGGCGGAGTCCACACTGTTGGCCGCCAGCATGGCGCTGGTGATGCCGCCAGAGGCCACCGACACGGTGACGTTGCCGCTGGTGCCACCGCCGGTCAAACCCGCCCCGGCGGTGATCCCGGTGATGCCGCCGCCTCCGGAGCCCGCCGCCTGCCACACCAAGTTTGTCCCGTCGGTGCCCAGCACCTGCCCCGAGCTCCCTCCAGACGCCGACAGCTTCGCCTTGGTCACCGCCCCGTTGGCCAGATCCGCGCTGGCCACCGCCCCGTCAGCGAGCTTGGCAGAGGTCACGGCGTTGTCAGCCAGCTTCGCGGTGCTCACCCCACCGTCGGCCAACCCCACGGCGTTGGCGTCCACCTGAATGCCGGCACCGGCGCCCACGTCCAGAGTCACCGAGCCGGAGCTACCACCGCCGGTCAGACCGGCGCCGGCGGTCACCCCGGTAATCGTCCCGCCCCCGGCGCTGTTTTCCGCCAGCAGCTCGTCCTTGAACAGCATCTCGAACGTCGACGGGTCCTGGGAACCCTGCGCCACCTGGGAGCCAAAGGCGATCACCTTGCCGGTGCCTCCGGTCACCGCCACGGTGAGCCGGGCGTTGGCGGTGTTGACGCTGGGAAACTCGTCTTTGAATTGCTTCTGCATCTGCTCCCACCGGCGCACGGTGTAGTTCTTGCTGCCGAGCAGTGCCCCCGTGTGGTCCTTCGCCTGCACCTGCACGGTGGCGCTGCCGATGCCGGTCACCTCCACGAAGCCGAAGTTGTAGCGGAAGGTGGAGTCGGCATCGGGCTTGGTCTGCCACACCCCGGTCAGCTCGGTGGACTCGCCCTGGGCAATGGCGAAACTGGCCGGCACGCCGGCGAAGAACTGCCCCACCGAGTTCTCCAAGGTCCCGGACTGGGAGTAGATCCTGGAGCCCACCATCACCTTGACGTTGGAAGTCACCCGGATGGCGCCGAACGTCTCGACCCCGAACAGGGTCTTCACCGCGTTGTCGTAGCGTCTGGTGTCGCCCGCCGGGATAGTGTCGGTGTACGTCCTAGGTGCCAAGTTCTCCTGCCGCTCCAACAGGTAGAAGGTCACGTTGGCCGGCGTGCCGTTGGGGTTGTGCACCCAGACGGTGGTGTACCACACCGCCGGCGGCACCCCGGCCTTGGCCCCCACCGAGGGAAGAACAACGTCCGTGCCGGTGAAGCCGGCAAACACCTGCCCAGCCCAGAGTCCCACCAACAGTACCGCGAAAACCGATCGTCGAGCGTTGTTCATGGTCACTCTCCTTTCCTTTCCAGCTTCACCTTCGCGCGCCGACAGGTGAGCTGCATGACCTGGAGGTGACCGCGAGATGATCTCGCCTCTCCGGAGCCGCTCAAAGATCGGGACCACCGGGCCACCCGTGTCCCCCCGGCGCGACTCGCTGCGGGTTAGGCGTGCCGGTTCCACCTGGGTGGCCACCAGACCAAAAAAAGGGTGGCCCACCCCCCCCCACTGGCGGATGGTGCGCCTTCCTCCCCCGGGTGTGCTAGGCGCTACGTCCCTTCCCCTGCGTGGTGGCTGCCACCCACGGAGGATTTCCCCTCCAACCAACCCAACCGCTGTTGCGCCAGCACCAGCGCCGCCAGCGCTGCCGTCTCGGCGCGCAGGATTCGGGGGCCCAGCCACAGGCCTGAAAAACCGGCGGTACGCACCAGCTGCACCTCCTCTGCGGTGAAACCGCCCTCGGGGCCTACTAGCACGGTCGCGCCTACCCCTGCCTCCTCGGGGACGGTCCCCCCATCCGCGGGCGCAACATCGGCGAGCCAGCGAACCCCCACGGCCGTGGCGCAGACCTCCGCCAGGGGCCGAGGTTCCAGCACCTGGGGTGGGCGCGTGCGTCCGCACTGCGCCACCGCCGCAGCAGCGACGCGCCGCCAGCGCTCCCCGCGAGCCCGGTGATCCCGGCGTTGCACGCGTGCGCAAAGCACCGGCTGGACGGCGGTCACGCCCAGTTCGGTGGCCTTCTCCACCGCCCACGAGAACGCTTCGCTATCCAGTACGCCCAGCGCCAACACCAGCGGCCCGGGTGGTTCCCCCCGCTCCCACTGAACCTCGTCGATCTCGATCAGACATTCCCCCCGCTCCCACCGCACCACCACCGCCGCGGCCACCGCGCCTTGCAGATCCAAAACTTCGAGCCGCTCGCCAGGCCTGACCCGGGCTACCCACGCATGCCGGGCGGCGTCCCTGGAGATCAGCAGCCGCCCAGGGCGCAGGGGTTCGCCTCGCACGATGAGGCGGGTCACGCTGCCGGCGGCGCGCGGCGACATCTCAAGGCCACCCACTCGCCCATCGCCAGAGCGTCCACGGTAACCAACCCCAATCGCGCGAGCTCGGCCTCCGTGGCAGTGCGCTGCACAGCCAGCAGGCCCGACACCACCAGCTCCCCGCCATCGGCGAGCAGGATCCGCACGTCTGGCAGAATGGGCTCGAGCTGTGCCGGTAAGAGGTTGGCCAGCACCACGTCGAACCGCGCCGCCGCGGCCACGGCGGTCACCGGGCCGGCGAACAGCGCCACTGGTGAGGTCGTCAACTGCGCCCGTACCGTCTGCCGTGCCACGAAGACGGCGTCGAGGTCGATGTCGAATCCGACCACCGGGTCGGCCCCGAGCGCCGCCGCCGCCAGCGCCAGGATGGACGAACCGGTGCCCACGTCCAGGACACTACGCCCCTGCAGATACATTTTTTCCAGACACTCAAGTACCAGGGCGGTTGACTCGTGGCTGCCAGTGCCAAAAGCCTGCCGAGGCTCCACCAGCAGGTGGACGCGCTCGCCGGGCGGCGGAGTCGGCGCGGCGGGGTCCGGGTCGATCCAGAAACGGCGCCCCACCGCCCGCGGGGTGACGAGTCGGCGATACTCGGCCAGCCAGTCTGCGTCCGGCAAGGCTCCGGTGGCGACCTCCCTCGCCCCTAGCGCCGCCAGGTGCTGGGCGATGCCGGAAAGCGCATCGGCGTGGCTAGGGGCTAGATACACGGTGACCAGCAGGGTGTGCGGCCCCACATCCTCCACCTGACACCCCAGCACTGGCCAGGATGCCATCGCCTCGGTGAGCTTCCCCTCTGCCGACGGGGGGATTTGGCACGTCACGAGCAAAAACTCGGTCATCCCCCCCCGCCTTCGATGATCTTCCTGACCCGCTTTAGCACCGAAGGCTTGTCCAACTCGGACACCACCTCGCCCAGGAGTTCGCGCTGCCGCTTGGACAGCTTTCTGGGAACGGTGACCTTGAGATGCACGATGAGGTCACCGGTGCCGCTGTGACGCAGCCTGGGCAGACCCTTGCCACGTACCACCACGGTGTCGCCGAACTGGCTGCCGGCGGGCACGTCCACCGAAACCACCCCGTCGAGGGTTTCCACCTCGATGGTGGTGCCCAGGGCCGCGTGGAAAGCGGAAACCTCCTCCTCCACGTGGAGATCGGCGCCGTCGCGGGCGAAGCGGGGGTGCGGGGGCACCTGCACCACGACGAAGAGATCGCCTGGGGAGCCGCCGCGCGCCCCTGCTTCTCCCTGCCCGACGAGCCGCAAACGGGTTCCATCTTCCACCCCGGCAGGGACCTTGACCGTCACCTGTCGCCGCACTCGCCGGCGGCCGCTGCCTCCACATTCGCCGCAGGGGTCTGTGATCACGGTGCCGGCTCCGCCACAGCGGGGGCAGGTCTGCAGCATGGTAAAGAAGCCCTGGGCGAAACGCACCTGCCCGCGACCACCGCACGCCGTGCACCTCTCGGGGCGGGCGCCCTCGGCCATCCCGGAGCCGGCGCACCGCTCACAGTTCTCCTCCCGCGGGATGGTGAGGGTGCGCTCCACGCCAGTTACCACCTCGGGGAGATCTACCGTGATTCCCACCCGCAGATCGGAACCCCTGATCGGGCCACTGGAGCTCCGCCTCCCCCCGAAGAACCCTTCGAAACCGAAGAGGTTACCGAGAATATCGGCGAAGTCCCCGAATACCGTGGAATCGAAGCCGGAAAACGGCTGCTCGCCCACGCCCGCATGGCCAAAGCGATCGTAGTGAGCGCGCTTGTTGGGGTCGGACAACACCGCGTAGGCTTCCGCCGCCTCCTTGAACCTCTCCTCGGCGTCGGGGTTGCCAGGGTTGCGATCGGGGTGGAACTTCACCGCCGTGGCTCGATAGGCCGCCTTGATCTCCTCCGGCGACGCGTTACGGCTCACCCCGAGCACTTCGTAGTAATCACGTTTCGCAGTCACTTACATCCCCTCGCCGCGGCTAGTTATTACGAGTCGCCTGCGGACAGACCGGAAAGGAGTTGGCGCGGGTCCACCAGCATCACCTCGGTGAGGTGTCGGGAGCACCCCTGCACGCTGTCGATGGCTTGAGCGAGCAGCTCAGGGTCGTCCGATTCCAGCAGTTGCCGCCCTTTGGCCAAGATGTTCTCCACCTCGTCGCGCGCGGCGGTGTCGAGAGCGTTGCCGAACTCCTTAAAAACACGCTCGTTGGTGTACAGCAGGCCCTCCAGCCGATTGCGTAAGAGCCTGATTTGTTTGCGGCGGGCGTCCTCGCGCCGGTACTTGTCGGCCTCGGCGATGAGGCGCTCGATCTCCTCCCGCGATAGGCCGCTGGCTGGGCTCACCTGGATCGACTGCTCTTTGCCCGTCGCCGAATCCCGCGCCGAAACGTTCACGATCCCGTTGGCATCAATGGAAAAAGTCACCTCGATCTGCGGCACGCCGCGCGGTGCCGGGGGAATCCCCACCAGCTCGAAGCGACCCAGCGAACGATTTTCGCTTGCCAACTCCCGTTCCCCCTGCAACACGTGAATCTCCACCGACCGCTGATTGTCAGTGACGGTGGTGAAGATCTGCGACTTGCGGGTCGGGATGGTGGCGTTGCGCTCAATGAGTTTGGTAAACAGGCCGCCGTGGGTCTCGATGCCCATGGACAGGGGCGTCACGTCCAGCAGCACCACGTCCTTGATCTCGCCTTGCAGAATGCCACCCTGGATGGCGGCGCCCACCGCCACCACCTCATCGGGGTTAATATCGCGGTTGGGGCGGCAGCCAAAAAACTCCTCCACCGTGCGGGCCACCAGCGGCATACGCGTCTGGCCGCCGACCAGGATGACCTGCTGGATGTCGCTAGGCTTGAGCTTGGCCGCATCGAGGGCATTGAGACAAGGCTCCAACGTGGCTTGGACAAGGTCGCCCACCAGGTCTTCCAACTGCTCCCGCGTCATGGTGTAGGAGAGGTGCAGCGCCTGCCCGCCGTCGGTGGCAATAAAAGGCAAGTTGATGGTCACCACCTGCGCCGACGACAGCTCGCACTTCGCCGACTCTGCGGCCTCTTTCAGGCGTTGCATGGCCATGGAGTCCCCACGCAGATCGACCTTGGTTTCCCGGTAGAAATACTCCAGGAGAAAATCGATGATGCGCGCGTCGAAGTCCTCACCCCCGAGGAATGTGTCACCCGCCGTGGACCGCACCTCGTAAAGCCCCTCGCCGATCTCCAGAATGGAGATATCGAAGGTGCCTCCCCCGAGGTCATAAACGGCAATGGTTTCCGACCCGCCGCGGCCGAACCCGTAGGCCAGCGACGCCGCGGTGGGCTCGTTAATGATGCGCACCACGTTGAGCCCGGCCAGCGCCCCGGCGTCCTTGGTTGCTTGGCGCTGGGAGTCGTCGAAGTAGGCTGGCACCGTGATGATGGCGTCCTCAACCTTGGTGTCGAGGGTTGCCTCACAAAACTCTTTGATCTCCCGCAGCACATACCCGGAGATCTCCTGGGGAGAGCACGCCCTGCCAGCCAGTTCCACCGCCGCATCGCCGTTAGGAGCTCGGACGATGGAGTACGGCACGAGGGAGCGCGCCCGTTCCACCTCTGGTGTATCGAACTTGCGCCCGATCAGCCGCTTGACAGCGTAGATGGTGTTCTTCGGGTTGGTCAGCGCTTGGCGGCGGGCGATCTGCCCCACCAGCAGTTCCCCGTCGGCAGCTCGGGCCACCACCGAGGGGGTGGTGCGTGCCCCTTCCCGGTTGGGGATCACCACTGGCCGCGCCCCTTCGACTATTGCCGCACAGGAGTTAGTGGTCCCCAAGTCGATACCGATGACGCGGTTCATCCGCCCTCCTCGGCTGGTGACGGCGCGGCCGGGGCGCTCGGGCCGGGCACCGCCACCACTACCATGGCCGCCCGCAGTAGGCGGCCGTGCATGAGAAATCCCTTCTGCAACACCTCGACGATGGTATACTCCACCACTTCGTTCGTTTCGCGCCGCTGCACCGCCTCGTGGAATGCGGGATCGAACGCCTCACCCAGTGGATTCAACAGCTCCACCCCGTGCTTGGTCAAGGCGTCGCGCAGCTGACGCAACACCAGCTCCACCCCCTCACGCAGCCCACCAGCATCGGCGGAGGTCACCGCCAGCGCCCTCTCCAGATTGTCCATGACTGGCAAGAGATCCCGCACCAGTTCGGCACTGGCCAACTTGCGAAACTCCGTCATCTCTCGTTCCTGCCGCTTGCGGTAGTTGTCGAACTCCGCGAGCTTGCGAACGTAGGAGTCGCGCAGGCGCTCGTACTCCTGGCGCAGCGACTCGAGCTCCTCCGCTGCTTTGGCGCTGCTATCGGCCGTCTCTCCCAGCCCGTCATCGAGGATCTCGACGGTACCATCGTCCAACGCCTCGAAAACCGACAAGTCGTCGAGCGGCTTCCCATCAACCATCACAGCCCTCCCCCCTGTTCGGCCATGCGCTGCCCCACGAAATCCACCACCGGAACCAAGTATGGGTAGTTCATGTGCCGCACTCCAATGACTCCCACCAGCCCCACCTCGCCACCGGCCAACTGAAACGAGCGCACTACCATCCCCATGCTCGTCGCGCCCACCGCCGCCAACTCCTCGCCCAGCGCGACCCGCGGACCGCTGCACGTGAGGAAGCGATCCAGCAGGTGCATCAGCGTCTTTCGCTCCGACAGCGTCGCCAAAAGCCGATGCAGGCTCTCGCGCTGGGCTTCCCCGACCCTCTCCAGGAGATGCTCCACCCCTTGCACGTAGACCGCCGAGCCAGTGGCGGGCGCATCCCGCGTCGCCTTGTCGGCGAGCTCCACCGCCGCCGCGACGAGGCGATCGTAGCGAATTCTCTCCTCGTCATACAGTGCCGACAGCCGATCGCGGATCGCCCGCACCGACAGCCCGGCAAAGGTCTCGGTGCAGAACTTCGAGACCCTGGTCAACTCGTCGTCGTCCAAGCAGCGCTCCACCGCAAGCAGGCGCGAGTCCACCACCCCCCCGGTGGTTACTAGCACTGCCAACACCTGCCTCTCGTCCACCTTGACGAAGTGCAACGAGCGCATCGGCGCTGAAGACGTGCTGGGCCGCACCGCCATGCCAACCTGGCGGGCAAGCTGGGCCAGAACGCGACTGGCATGCTCAAGGCGATCCTCCAGCGTGCCCGAAGCCGGTAGCATGCGACAAAGCCGCTCGCGCTCGTCGGAGGGCAGCGCCGGCTGGCGCAAGACCCGCTCCAGGAAGACCGCCAGCCCGGTATCCGAAGGCACCCGGCCCGCGGACGTATGTGGCTGTTCCAGATAACCTTTTTCCTCCAGATGGGCCATGATGGAGCGGATGGTGGCGGCCGACAGCGACAACCCCGAGGCCTGGGCCACCGATCGAGAAGCGACAGGCTCTCCGCATTCGAGGTATAGTTCGACCACCTCGCAGAGGACCTCGTTCTCCCGCTCGTTCAGCGGCTCAACCACAGCGGATCCACCCACCCGGGGTCATACCCCGCCTACTCCACCTGCTAGGGTACCATGCCAAACATGAGTGGCACCTACGCGCTGATTGGCGCAGGACGATGCGGCCTGGGCCTCGCCGCTGCGATGTGCGCGGCCGGCCTGCCGATGGTCGGGATTGTATCGCGGTCGGCGACTTCCCGGCGCCGCGCCCGCCGGCTCCTCCCGGGCGTTCCGGTTTGGCCACTGCGCGCCCCGCTACCTGCGGCGTCCTGCTACCTGGTGACGGTGGCAGACGATGCGCTGGCGGAAACCGCCGCCGCCATCGCCCCGATGCTGGCCCACACAACCACCCGAGCCGTCATCCACACCTCTGGGCTGCATCCGGCTGCAATCCTCCAGCCCTGTGGAGGGGCACGGACGGCCATCGGTTCCCTCCACCCCCTTTTTCCCTTCCCACCTCCTAGCCGTCGACCACCCAATCTGGCGGGAGCGTTCGCAGCCATCGAAGGCGAACCGGCCGCTGAACGCACCGCCTACCAGCTGGCGAGGCGACTGCAGATGCGACCGCGGCGGCTGCCAACCCATGTGAAACCCCTCTACCACGCCGCCGCCGCCGTCGCCAGCAACCTCACCCACGTGGTCATCGCCCTGGCCAAAGAGACGTTGGGGTGCGCCGGCTTTCGCCCAGCCGAGGTGCGAGCCGCCCTCGCGCCCTTGGTACACGCATCGTGCGGCGCGGCGCTGGTAGCCCGCGGGCTCGAACGGCTCACCGGCGCGCTGGCGCGAGACGATGCAGCCACTGTCGCCGCCCACCTCGCCGCCCTCCCTGACGACGTTGCTTCGGCGTATCGCGCCGTGGCCTTGGCCGCGCTGCCGCGCTTGGCTGGCCTCCCGCGGCAGCGGGGCGCCACACCCCGGGCCGTCGCCACCACGTTGACCACTTCTCGCTCCTGTGCTAGCGTCACACTGATGCCGAACGTTGAGGGCGGGTAGCCATGGTTTTCTTCAACTGGGCCACGATGCAGATGGCGGCCAAGATCGTCTACTACGGCCCTGGCCTATGCGGGAAAACCACAAACCTCTCTTACATCTACGCTAAGACGGCGCCGGGGTCGCGGGGGGAGATGGTTTCCCTGGAAACCGAAACCGACCGCACCCTGTTCTTCGACCTGTTGCCCCTGGAGGTCGGGAAAGTGGGCGGCTTCCGCACCCGCCTCCAGCTCTACACCGTTCCCGGCCAGGTGTTCTACAACACGACCCGCAAGCTTGTCCTCAAGGGCGTGGATGGGGTGGTGTTCGTCGCCGATTCCCAGCGGCCCATGGCCGACGCCAACGTCGAAAGCTTGCAGAACTTGCAGGAGAACCTGGCCGAACTGGGACTCGACATCTCCACTATTCCCCTCGTTCTCCAGTACAATAAACGGGACCTGCGCAACATTCTCAGCGTCGAAGAGTTGGAGCAGGCGCTCAACCCCAACCGGACACTACCGGCCTTTGAAGCCGTCGCTGTGAAAGGGGAGGGCGTCTTTGAGACGTTGAAGGAGATCACCAAGCTCACCCTGAAAAACCTGCGACGGCGCATGGCGGCACAGGATTCGGCGCGGGCCGCCCCCACCACCCCGGAGCGCGCCGCGCCGGTCGTTTCGTTCGATCCCGCTGCGCTGAGCGCCGCTGCAGCGCAAGGTCTTGAAGTAGATCAGTTTACCGAGCCACTGGGGGCAGCACCGAAGCCCCCGGTGGAGCCGTTGAAGCTGTCCGGGCCCCCGCCGTCGCCGCCCGAAGAGGCCATCCCTGCAGCTGCAGGGGTTGCGGCCGCAGTAGCAGCGGCAAAACAAGGGCTGCCCGATATCCAGCTGCGCGCCGAAAGTGTTAAGGAGCTGCCGCAAGCCCAGGAAGTGCCACCCACCCTAACCGAAACCGCCGCGGAGGATGTCCTCGAGGAGCCGATGGCCGAAGAGGCCACCGCCGAAGAGGAAGCGGCCGCTGAGGTGGAGTTCGCCACCATGCCCGAGGTGGCCACGCCCAGCACCCCCGAGGTGCGCCACGTCAAGGTGGCCTCTTCCCTCGACATCCTGGCGGAACTGGAGAACGTCCGCAAAGCTGCCACCTCCCGGCCGGAGCCGCGCGCTGCGGTGCAACCGTCGTTGGACCTGGACGCCCTGCTGCGCACCTCGCTCAACTCGCGCCGCGATGTCAAGCGGCGCATCGAAGAGAACGTGGGGACGGCGCTGGCCCGGGCATCGTCGTGCCGGGTCACCATTCAGCTGCTGGGCCGCGCCGGCAACGCCGTGGGCCAACTGCCCCCCATCGATGTGGACCTCTCCGGCGGCGAACCGCTCCGCCAAGTGACGCTCACCCTCAACGTGGTGCTCCGAGGCGAATGACAGCCCGGTCCGCCGGCCTCGTCGTGCTGCTCGCACTGTCTGGCCTGGCCTGTCGGTCCTCCCTGCCGGAGCCACCCGAAGCTGAACTCCCCACACCGCTGCCGCCGCTCCCCAGCGTTCCCGCCGAGGGGGCGCCGGTGATCGCCTCAGCCCCTGCCCTGGACGTCCTGCTGGAGGCTGCCGAGGATGCAGCAACCCGCGGGCTGATCGACGAGTTCCGAGACTGCGAAATCCTCATCGCCGAAGCGCTTACCCAGGCCCGGGGGTCCAGCGGCGGGTCGGCCGCATTCGTGGCCTACGCCGAGGGAGTTCTCGACGAGTTGGAGAGGTTGCGGCAGCACCTGGCTTTCACCGAAGCAGGGTGGGACGATGTTCCCCCGGAACCTGGTCCGGTTCCAGCCGAGAGGGTAGCCGAGCTTGAAGAGCTGTCGCGGCGTGAGGAGTTCGATCTGCCGGTGGTCATGCGACCGGAAGTCGCCTCCTTGGTGGACTTCTACACCGGTCCGTACCGGGAGAGGTTGATCGCGGCCTTGGAACGGGCCGGCCGCTACCTACCCTTCATCCGACAGGAATTGACCCGCGCCGGCCTGCCCCTCGATTTGGCCTTCCTCCCGCTGGTGGAAAGCGCCTTCAACCCCCAAGCTCGCTCCCGCGCCAGCGCGCAGGGACTCTGGCAGTTCATGGCATCCACTGCCCGACTGTACTCTCTGCGCTGCGATGGGCTCATCGACGAGCGCAACGACCCGGAGCTGGCCACCCGCGCTGCCATCGCCCATCTCTCCGACCTATTCGCCCATTTCGGCGACTGGGAACTGGCGCTGGCCGCCTACAACTCCGGCACGGGCCGGGTGGAGCGTGCTATCCGGCGCAGCGGCGGCAGCAGGGATTTCTGGACGCTGCGCCGCCACCTGCCCCGGGAAACCCGTAACTACGTGCCCGCCATGTGGGCCGCCCTAGTGGTGGCCAAGGACCCGCAACGGTACGGTCTCCCCGCCATTGTCGAAACACCTGCCTGCCTCGGCAGGGTGGAGGTGGTTGGCGCTTTGGACCTCGCCGTGCTGGGAGAGCGGGGACCGCTGAGCGAGGCGGAGCTGGCGACCCTCAATCCGGCGCTCACCTACAAACTCACGCCGGCTAAGGGAAGCTACCAGTTAGCGGTCCCCTGTGGTCGGGAGAACGAGGTGGCCGCAGTAATCGCGTCCATCCCACCGGCGGAACGGGTACGACGGTTCCTGCACGTGGTCAGCCGGGGCGATACGCTGGGCGTTTTGGCGCAGCGCTACGGGTCCTCCGTCGCCACGATCATGGCCGCCAACGGGATTCGTGACCCCAGGCGGCTGCGCATCGGGCAGCAGTTGATCATCCCCCGCGACCCGACCCGCGGCGGCCCCCTCACCTACGCCACAACAGCCACTCGACCAGCGAGATACGTGGTGAAGCGGGGCGACACGTTGTTCACCATCGCGCGGCGCTTCGGCACCACGGTGGAGGCCCTGCAGGAAATCAACGGTCTCGCGGACACCACCATTCGCATTGGGGATGTGCTCCGCCTCACCCACTGATGGCGCTGCGCGGCCGATCGCCTAGAGCCCCTTGCCGGTGCTCCTACCGCCGACGGCGTAGCGCGCTCACCACCAGGTAAACCCCCGCCAGCACCACCCCGGCCGGCCACCAGGTGCGCACCACCTCCTCCACAGGCGCGGGTACCCGCCAGGCGAGCTTGCCGGCGATGCGCGCCGCTGCCAGGGCCAGTAGGATAACCGCCGGCACCAGCGGCCACCACCGCCGTGAACTGCCGGTAAGGCGCACCAACCCCCACGCCCCAAACAGCCCCGCCCCCAGGGCCAGCGGTAACCACTCCCCCTTGCCGATGCCCGCCGCCGCCACATCCCCCAGCGCCATGCCCGATCCCACCCCCAGCACCGCCATCCCTATCTCGATCCAACCGGCGGAACGTACGAAGATCCCGTACACAGCGGCCAACACCCCGCACCCCAAAAGCCACAACGGCGCGCGCTCGATGGGGACCACCTTGGGGAGGAGCAAGACGCCGCCCCCCACCACCAGCACAAGGCCCATCAACATTCTGCCCTTGCCTCCACCCTTGCTCACCCGCCACCTCCAGTAACGCCGACGGCCCGACCGCCGACTCCATTCGCCGCATCCGGTGTCGCGCAACACGCTGTCGCCGGCGCGTTCCTTGACCCCAATGCGGGAGCAGAATACTCTCTCCCCCGGTAGGGTTGCCCGCTAGGGGAGGAGTCGTCCATGGCGCGAGGGTGGCCACTGGTTATCTTGTCCGTCGGCATCGCCGGGCTCGCCTCCTTGGCTGGCGCGGACTCGGTGCGGCCGCCAGCGGAGTTGGGAGTCCTTGACCTGTCGTTGCCGGCCGACCAGCGCCCCTGGTACGCCAAAGTGACGCGGGATCTCCTCCATCTGGGGGGAGGCGATGGGAGGCAAACCATCGAGGTCGTGGCGGTGCTGCGCCGCCCCCCGGCGGTAGCCGAGACCACCAATCTGCGCCCTGGACACCCCGTGGAGTTGGCCTGGATCGATGCTGCTGCCTCCGAGTTGAGTGCTGAGCTGGCCCACGCCGGCATGGAGGTTTTGGAGCGCTACTCGCACCTGCCGATCCTCGCCGTGCGCCTACCCGCGGCCAGCATCCCCGCCCTGGCCGCCGACCCGCGCATCGAGTCGCTGGAGCCCAACCGTATTGCCACTGCCATGCGCACCGAAGGCAAAGCGCTGATGAACGTACCGGCCCTGCACAGCGCCGGTCTCACCGGGGCCGGCGTGGGGATCGCCATCCTGGACACGGGTGTGGATTACACCCACTCCGAGCTGTCGCCGGCCGGCAGCAAGACCATCAAACTGTGGGACGCTATCAACAACGACGACGACCCCATGGACGACGAGGGGCACGGCACCAGCGTGGCGGGGATCGCCGCCGGCTCGGCCAACGGCGTGGCCCCGGCGGCCACCATCGTGGCCGTGAAGGTGCTCAACGCCTCGGGCTCGGGGAGTAGCTCCCAGATCCTCACCGGTTTGAATCGCCTCATCGCCAACGTGACCACCGGCGGCAACCCCCACAACGTCAAGGTGGCCAACCTCTCCCTGGGCGGGTACTACAGCCTCCCCGGCGAAGACGGGGTGCCGGGGCAACCGTGCGATGCCGACAGCCCCTCCCTGTACACTGCTTTCCAGAGTCTCACGGAGGCCGGCGTCCTGGTGATCTCGGCGGCGGGCAACGGCGGCTGCAAGACCGGAGTCGCCTGGCCGGGGTGCCTGTCCAACTCCATGGCCGTGGGCGCGGTCATCGACGCCAACATTGGCGGGGTCTCGTTCGGTAAAGGGCAGTGCTCGGGAGAGGGGGGGTGCAGCATGGGCAGCACGGCGGCCGGCATGATCGCCTGCTACTCGGACTCCGGGCCGCAGCTGGACGTCCTCGCCCCCGCCCACTGCGCCACCACCACCCGCCGCACCAGCGGGCTGGTGGGGTGCTTCGGCGGCACTTCGGCGTCGGCGCCCTACGCCGCCGGAGTGGCGGCGCTACTGAGCCAAGGCGGCGGGACGACGCCCGCCGTGATCCGGGCCGCCCTGGCCGGCACCGGCTCATTGCTCCAAGACGCCCGCAACAATGTGATACGGCCTATCATCGACGCCGCCTCGGCGCGGGCACGCATGACCGGCGCCTGCTCCCCTCCTGCCGCTCCGGGTGCCATCACACCCTCCAGCTCTACCCTCTGCGGCAGCTCGGTGCAGACCGATCTCACCTGGCCGGCGGTGAGTGGCGCCACCTCCTACACCCTCGAGACCGCCGCGGATTCATCTTTTAGTAATGCCGCAGCTATCTTGCTGACCTCCCCGTCGCGCTCCATCACCTTCACCGCCGGTGCCGACGCCACGCTGTACGCACGGGTGAGTGCCAACAGCGCCTGCGGCACGTCGTCACCTTCACCGGTGACGACAGTGACGTACAGGAGCTCCTGTGCCTCCCAGACGCATACCTTCTGGGTTTCGGGCATTGCGCGCACCCCTGGCTTCCCGCCCGCCTTTTGGCTCTCCGACCTCGCCGTGCTCAACAGCTCGTCGGCCACCGCCGATCTCACCCTCACTTTCTATGGAAGCACCCAGACCGGCAGCGCCACGGCGCAGCTGGGGGCCCAGCAGCAGGCGTTCTGGGCGGACGTGCTCACCAGCCTCTTCGGTCTGTCGGGGAATAACGTGGGCACGATCCTGGTGACCTCTACCCAGCCCATCAGTGTGTTAGCGCGCACCTACTCCCAGACCTCCCCCGGTGCGCCCACCTACGGACAGAGCTACCCGGGTGTCCCGGTGGAGGCGACGCTGACCTCTGACCGCGTCGGCTACCTCCCCGGCCTGCGCAGCGACGCTCCGTTCTACACTAACTTGGAATTCGTCAACCCAGGGAGTACGCCGGTGGACGTGCAAGTGCAACTGTACACGGGTGGTGGAAGTGCGATCGGCGGCCCCATCACCCGTACCGTCGCGGCCAACCGCCGGCTTGCCATTCTCCGGGAAAACGTGCTCCCCCCTGGGATTTCCTCTGCCTTCGCCACGGTGCGGGTACTCACCCCGGGCGGTAGCGTGATCGGCTTTGCGTCCGTGGTGGACGACCTTTCCAAGGACCCCACCACCATCCCCATGGTGGTGCCCTAAGGCTGGGGAAGGGCGAACAGTGCGGCGAAGGCTGCGTCGGTCTCCCGCTCCAACTCCTCCAACGCCTGCTCCCGCAGTCGCGCCACTTCCTGTGCCACCAGCACCACCCTCGCCGGCTCGTTGGGTTTTCCCCGATGGGGCACGGGACTGAGAAAGGGCGAGTCGGTCTCCACCAGCAACCACCCAGGGGGGACAGCGCGAGCCGCAGCGCGGACATTGTCCGCCCGCGGAAACGTCACCATGCCGGAAATCCCCACCGCCAAGCCGCGGGCTACCACCTCCCGCACCCCCTCGGCCCCCTCGGTAAAGGAGTGCGCCACCCCGCGCACCGGCCCAGCTCGATCCAATACTCTGAGAAAGTCCTCCCACGCCTCGCGGTGGTGGAGCACCACCGGCAACCCTCGCTCCTTCGCCAGCCGCAACTGCCACGCGAAGGCTGCCAGCTGGTCCGCCAACGGTGAATGCATGTAGTGGAAGTCTAGTCCGATCTCCCCGACCGCCACCACGCCGGGGCGCGAGAGAGCCCGCTCCAGCAGACCCTTGGCAGTGGCATCGAACTGGCTCGCCTGATGCGGGTGAAACCCCAACGCCACTACCACATCGCCGTGTTCCTGGGGCAGCGCTGCCACCACGTCCAAATCCTCACGCCCCGTGGAGGGCGCCAGGACTGCCTTGACCCCCCCCTCTCGAGCCCGTTGGAGGATGTCACCCCGTTGGGCGGGCGGGAACATGGAAAGATGTGCATGGGAATCGATCATGACGTGGGAGTCTAACAATACCCAGGCCTACAGCGGCTGCCGACACCTTGTCCTCGCCCCTCGGTGAACGTACCCTATGCCCCCATGAGCGACCTCGATCGCATTCGCGTCGCAGTGATCGGCGCCGGCCACCTCGGGCGCCACCACGTTCGTCTGGCGGCGACGCTGCCCGGGTGGGAGTGCGTTGGCGTGGTGGACACCGACGAGGCACGGCGGGAGCAGATTTGTGCTGAGTTCGGCGTACGCCCCCTTGGCAGTCTGGAGGAGGCCATCGAGCACGCCGAGGCCGCCGTGGTCGCCACTCCCACCGTCCACCACCGAGCAGTTGCCGGGGCGTTTCTCGCCGCCGGCCGCCACGTGCTAGTGGAAAAGCCCATTGCCTGCACGGTGGAGGAAGCGCGCGAGCTCACCGCCTTGGCGGCCGCCCATCACGCGGTGCTGGCCGTTGGCCATGTGGAGTTTTTCAACCCTGCCGTCCAGGCCGTCCTGGCTCGCCAGCCGCGCCCACGCTATTTGGAAGCACAGCGGCTCTCGCCATTTACGCGTCGCTCTTTGGATATCGACGTGGTGCTCGACCTCATGGTGCACGACATCCAGCTGGCGCAGGCCCTCAACCCGTCCGTTCCGGTGCGCGAGGTTAAAGCTGCCGGGGTCCCTGTCCTGTCCGAACGCGTCGATCTCGCCAATGTCCGGCTGGAGTTCGCCGACGGATGCGTCGCCACGCTCACCGCCAGCCGGGTGTCCTCCGAGCGCATCCGCAAACTCCGTCTGTTCCAGCCCGACGCGTACTTTTCCATCGACTACGCCGAGCAGACGGTTTCCGCCTATCGCCTGCTGCGGGAGGGCGAGGAACCTCGAATCGTGCCCCTGGAGGTCCCGGTGGAACGCGGAGAACCCCTGGCCGCCGAGCATCTAGGGTTCCAGCGCGCCTGCCGAGGCTTGGGCGGCCCCATCGTGGACGGCCAAGCCGGCACCGCGGCGCTGGAAACCGCCGCCGCAGTCATGGCAGCGATCACGGCCAGCCGCTGGTAATCGGCGACATTTGCCGCGCCGGCGGCCCGCCCCTTGACACTACCCACACCGGGACCGACATTAACAACGCCGATTCGGCCGCGGGCGTTGGACGGATCTCGCAGCCGCGTGACCCACTGCAAAGGTCCGGGCGGTCTTCCCGCCGAGCCGAAACCCCGCAGCGCGGGGTTTCGCTGTTGTCGCCCCTCCCACAGTGCCCCCGAGCCGCCCGCCGCGCCGCGGTTTGACGAGGCTGATCCCATCCCCTACGATGACGTCGAGGAACGGCCGTGAGCGTCCTCCTGCGTCAGCACCTGCGACGGCTGTACTGGATGCACGCCGCCGCCTTCCTCCTGGTGGCCGCCGCCGCCCTCGTGGCCCGGCTTGTGCCTCCCGCCGGCCCCCCACCTCTCGCGCAGGCCGATGCCGTACTCGCCGTCCTGGTTACCCTTGCCGCCCTCAACCTGCTCACCTTGTTGCCGTTACGTCAAGCGATGATCGCTTCGCCCCGCCGCGTGTTTGCGGTGAGTGCCGACGCCGGCCCGCTGCTGAAGGCCCACCTGGCCGCCCAAGCCACGGCCCTGGTACGCGGCGTGGCGCTGGCCATCGTAGGGTTGGCGGCGCTCTTCCTGGCCAGACGGGAAGAGTGGTTTTGGATTTTGGAGTCGTCGGCGGTGCTCGCGCTGCTGGTGCTTTGGCCCCGCCCACGGTCCGTCGCATCTCTCCTCGGCATCACCCCATAGCGGGACAACGAGGACGACGGAGCCGCTGTCCTCTCACATCCGCTACCCCTTCTCGCCAGCAACGCGAACCCCGCCGCCGGAGCGTTTCGCACGCAGCAAAGCTTGGTCGGCAGCGCCCAGCACGTCGGCGACCGTCCGACACCTCTCGCTCAAGCACGAGATCCCCACCGAGAACCTCAAACCCTGCCCTCCGACGCCCACCAAGTCCCAGGCGACTCGTCGAGCTTCTTCCCCCGTCGCACCGGGCAGCACAACCACGAACTCGTCGCCTCCGTACCGCGCTACCAAATCAGTCGAGCGCAACCGGTCAGCGAGCCCGGCGGCCACGTCCGCCAGCGCCCGGTCGCCGGCCAGGTGTCCGTGGCGATCGTTGAATTCCTTAAAGCCATCCAAATCCAGCAGCAGAAGGGCCAGCGGGCGATGAAGACTCATCGAACGACTGATCTGGCGGCTCAAGAACTCCTCCAGGTGGCGCCGATTGAAGGCACCGGTGAGGGGGTCCTGGCGCGCCGCCGCGCGATCCACATCACCCAGCGCCACATCCAGGGTGACCAGGTGCGTCACCACCGCCAGAACCACCACGCGCACCACCTGGACGTCCCAGCGGAACGATCCGAATATGGGATCCGGCAACGACATGTCCACGCTGCGCCAGGTCACAGCGAGAAACACGATGGCGGCGTAGGAAATTGGCGCCGCCACCGCCACCGCTTTGGCCAGGCCCGGGTCGGATCGCACCCCGGCCAGCGCCACCACCACGAAGTACCCGAGGAAGGCGATCTGGGAATTGGTCGCCCACACCGGCTGATCGGCCAGAAGAAAGGCGAAGTGCACGGCCACGATGAAGAGCAAATCCGCGCCCACGACCCAGGCCGGCATCCACCGTCTCCAGCCCTTCCAGCCCAGCACGCCGTGCAGCCCGGCAGCTATGATGAAGTACAGCACCACCAGGGGAAGGGCGACGCTCCCGGCACTTGGCTGCCGACCTCCGGCCCCGCGCACCACCGCCAAGAACAACAGCAACACACCCAGAAAGGCGAGGCGCCACAAGTTGAGGTAGCGCTCTAAGTCCCGCTCGCGGCGAAATAAGCGCCGCGGCACCGGCAACAAACCCGACTGCGACCCCGACTCCCGCGGCGGAACACCTGTCAGCCCGATCACGCAGCTCCTCATAGGCAGGCTTGCTGCAATATAACATCTTTAGTCAAGATGTGCAAGGAGACGCCAATTGCCCAGGGCGCTGTCAGCTGGCTTGCGCCGGCGAAGGGGGTTTCTCAGTGGCCGATGGCTGCCTCGCTACAGTGATTTTGGATCAGCGCCAGCAGCTCCCGGTGCACCCCGGGAGCTCCCGCCACGATGTTCCCCCTCGCCAGCACCTCCGGACCGCCGTCCAGGTTGCTGACCACGCCCCCCGCCTCGGACACCAGCAGGGCGCCCGCCGCGATGTCCCACGCCGCCAAACCGAACTCAAAAAAGGCGTCGAAGATCCCAGCGGCGACATGGGCCAAATCCAGCGCCGCCGCACCGGGCCGGCGCAGCCCGGCAACCACGGGAAAAACATCCCGAAAGATCCCCAAAAACGCCCCGAGGTGCCTATGAATGCGAAAGGGAAAACCGGTGGTAACGAAGGCCCCGGCTAGCCCGCTGCGGCCGCTGACCCGAAGCCGCTCACCGTTGCGAAAAGCGCCACCGCCGCGCTGAGCAGTGAACATCTCGTCCCGCATCGGGTCGTAGATAGCCCCCACCTCGACCCGTCCCGCGCACACCAACGCCACCGAAACGGCGAAATGGGGAAACCCCCGGACAAAGTTGAGGGTGCCGTCCAGGGGGTCCACCACCCAGTGTTCGCCACCCCCCTCCGAGCCGCCGCGCTCCTCTCCCAAAAAGCCGATTCCCGGCGCCGCGCGGGAGAGGAACTGGAAGATCGCTTCCTCGCTCTCCCGGTCAGCCGCCGTCACCCAGTCGTGGGCAGCCTTCTCATCCGCCTGCCCGCTGGCCAGGCGCCGGAAGTAGCCGCGCACGATCGCACCGCCCAGCTCCGCTGCCGTGACGGCGCAGGACAGCATGGCACGGCTCATCGCTCCCCCAGAGGCAGCGGGCTGGTAGAAGGAAATTCGCTCAGGCCGCCGGCGGTTGACCATGACGCTATGACCGACCACGACCCCTGGCAGGAGGAGGAAGACCGCAGCCTGCGCAAGCTGCGCCTCATGGTTGACATCACAGCGCAAGTACTGGCGGAGGATCGCGACCTCACCCTGTGCACCGGCCTGCGCCTCATCGAGGCGCTGCGCACCACCTCCCAGCGTCTGTTCCCCGCCAACCACAGCACCTTTGAGCTGGTCATCCGCCCTCGCCTGGAGAGAATCCTCCTGGAGCGGTTCGGATTGGACGCTGGCGGCGCCAACTGACCCCGCGACCCCGCGGGGGCTTCTGCACCACCCCTATCCCAAGCCAGCCGGCCCCACCCACGGCCACGCCAGCCCGGGTTCCGCCTCCAAGAGCTAACCCCCGTCCCCGTACTCCGGGTAGAGATGCCGGTGCGCCGCAGGCGGGTCCACTTCCCGCTCCAGAAAAACCGTGTCCCCCTCCTGAAACTCCACCCCCGGCAGCACCCCGGAGAGCTGTTCGCTCACCCCCGGGCGCAACCCCCGGGTGTCCAAGGTGAGCCGGCGAACTACCCGTTCCTCCCCCGTTGGCGCCACCACCCGCACCAAAACTGTCAAGGTGTCCAGGCTCTCCCTGCCGCGGTTGACCACCCGCACAGAAAGCACCAGCTCGGGAGTCCCATCAGACGCCCAGCGCGGCTGAAACCCGTCGGGCTCCACGTCGTATTGCAGGCGCAGCCGACTTACGCGCTCTGCGGCCGTCTCCCGGCGCCCACAACTCCCCACCACCGCGCTGGCAACCACCAGGGCCACTGCCAAGAAAGGTCGGTACTTCACAGGCCCACCCCCACGCCGACGAAAAACCCGGTGGCCGCCGCCCGGCGCACCTCGGCAACGAAGCGCAGCGGCGGTACGCCAACCATCAATCCGGCGATCCCCGTTACGCGATCCTCGGTAACCGCAAAAGCCCCGGCAAATGGTGCCGCCAGCGTGGCCGAGGCCCGTTCCCGACGATACCCCAGCGAGGCGAAGGGGGTGAGGATGGCAAACCCTTTGGAAACCGCAAGGCGAGCTTCAGCGATCTCAAGGGCCAGCGGAGCGTTTTCGAGACGGCAGTAACTACCCGCCAAGCTTACGGCCGGCAACAACGCTCCCCCTTCCACGAGTCCCCACGCCACCTCGCCGCCCCAAAACCTATGGCCAAATACCTTCCCCACCTGGATCCCAGCGTCCAGGTGTTTGGGCAACCCCTTGCGCGCCAACAGGCGGGGGGCGGTCAGCACGCCGCCCACCACTCGCTCCTTCATGTCCGAGTTCCACCAATCGGCCCGGGTGAGCACCTGCGGTCCCCCCGCCGCCACCACCACGTGAAAGCCAGTCAATCCCAGCGAGCCCGCCTCCGCCAGCTGCGGAAAGGCGACGGAGTCGGCCACGATCGCTGCCAGATCGGCCAGATCCCTCGGCGAGAAACCCGGGGGCAGAACGAGATCACCCGCGCCGGCGGTGGCGGCGACTAGGCACAGCAACGCACAGACCCACACGCGTCTCACACCGGTGGGAGTCTACCAGAGCTCCTGCAAAAGCTCGTTGGAGAGCAGCCACCCCCGCCGGGTGAGGGAGACCCGTCCTGCCACCCGTCGCGCCAGCGACAGCGCCAAGAAGTCGTCCAGCCGCCTGGCAAACTGGTCCTTTCGGCGCCCCACCCGCTGGACGGTAGACCAGGCTGCGCCGGTGTCCAGCCGCAGGGCCAACATCACACCCTCCCGCTCGCGCTCGTCCCTGGATAGCACTCGCCGCCATGCCCGCGGTGACTCCCCGCGGGTCACCGCATCGATGTACTGGCGGTGGTCCTCCAGGTTGGCCCAGCGCACACCACCGCACTGCCCGTGTGCCGCAACCCCGGCGGCGAGAAGCGGTTGCTGCCGCCAAGTGCGCAGGTTATGCTGGCATCGGCGTCCTGGCCGGGCGAAGTTGGAGATCTCGTAGTGACGAAAACCGGCCCGACGCAGGACCCGCGCGGCGCCGAGGTACTCCCGCACCAGATCGTCATCGTCGGGAAACCGCTCCGGCGTCTCCCGCGCCAACGCCCCCAATCGGTGGGGCTTGTCCATCTCCAGCAGGTATAGTGAGACGTGCTCAACGCCCAACCTCACCAGTTCCCGAACCTCCCCCTCCAGCTGGCCAGGGGAACGGCCGGGGAGCCCCAAGATCAGGTCGGCAGACACGGAAAAGCCGGCGGACCTGGCGAGAGCCAGGGCTCGGCGCGCCTGCTCAACGTCGTGACGGCGCTCCAGCAGCTTTAAAACTTCATCGTCGAGAGTTTGGACGCCGAGGGAGAGACGATTCACCCCCAGTGCGCGCCACGCGCTGAGTGCGGCCACGTCGACGTCTTCAGGGTTGGCCTCTAAGGTCACCTCAGCCGTCGGCGAGAGGGTGAACGCTGCGGCGATGGCTCCAAACAGCTGGCCCAACAGCGGCAGCGGGACCAGCGACGGGGTCCCTCCCCCCAAGTACAGGGTGGCCAGCTCGCGGCGGCGGCGAAAGCGCCCGATGTCGGTGATGGTGGCTTCTACCACCTGCGCCATCAGCTCGAGGGCGGTGGAGCTGACGAAGGTGCAGTACGAGCAACGGTGGGCGCAAAACGGCAGGTGGACGTACAGACCCCAGCGCCGGGGCACCCTCACGCCGCCATCCATCGTTCCCGCACGCCGTCGAAGGGCTCGCCGCCACCCTGCCACAAACTGCGAGCGAAGGCTTCGACCCAGGGGTCGAACCCCGGAACGATGCGCAGATTGTCCTCCGCGGCCAATACCATGGGGTCCTTGCCGGCTGCCAGCAGCGCCCGCGCCGCGCGGCGCAACTGCCATCCGGCGGAATCGATGCCATCCAGGACATCCAGACGCCGCGCCCACAGCAGCAGTTGCGACGCTCCCCGGGCGGCCCCCCGGGGCGAGGTAGCGGTGGCCGGGGCGGGAATGAACTCGTCCACTCCTGCGGCGGCAGCGGCGCGGCTGGTCTCCCGCTCCAGCGCTTCTAGCAAAGCGGCGAGGTCCGAGTGGAAGAGGAGGTTTTCCAGTTCGCCATCGCCATCCTCCCCTGAAAGGGCGTCGTACAGGCGATGGCGATCGGCGGGTGGCAGGGCGAGGGGAGCCGCCGCCACAAATTGGGCACCCGCATCGACGCTTTCGGCCACCCTCCGGTGCACCTCCTCGCTCCCCCCCGGCGTCGGCGCCAGCGCCAGCAGCACCCCCGCCTCCAACCCTCGGTGGACAAACGGCGCCAGCGACTGGGCCGGCGGGCCGCCCCACGCCGGAGGCAGGGAGGGTGCAACCACCACGATCTGCCCAGCCAGAGGCGGCACCGGCAGAGCCTCCGGCGACAGCTCATCGTCGAGAGAAACCAGCAGCCCGCAACCGGCGGCGATCAGCTCCTCCACCCTCCGCGCTTCCTCCCGGGCGAGCGCGGCGTGCACCAACACCCGCACCGGCTTTCGGGGGACTGAGGTGTCGCGCCGCACGGCGGGCCCGCCGCACCCTCGCCAGCGCAACCTCATCTCCACCAGGTCGAGCACCACCTGGTGGCGGCAGGCAGGTGGACCGCCCAGGCGATGGGTCACCGGCAGAAGATCCGGAAACGCCGGTTCAACCCTCCGCACCTAGCCACTCCTGCCACACCGTTGCGATCCCGCCGCCACCAGCAACGGCGCGCCGCACGTACTTCGCCACTACGTCGGTCTCCAGGTTCACCACGTCACCCCGTCGTCGCTCGCCGAGGGTGGTTGAGGATAGCGTAGTGGGGATCAGCGCCACCTCGAACCAGCCCGACTGCACCGCAGCCACGGTGAGAGAAACGCCGTCAACCGCCACCGAACCCTTCTCGGCCACCTCCGGCGCCAGGGCGGAGGGTAGCTCGCAACGCATGACCTTGAACCCCCCCTCGCGCCTCAGGTCGAGAATGCGGACGGTGGCATCCACGTGGCCGGCAACCAGGTGCCCGCCCAGCCGGTCGCCGAGGCGTAACGCTCTTTCCAAATTGACCCTGGATCGCCGGCCCAAACTGCCCAGGGTGGTGCGACGGAGCGTTTCCGCCGACAGATCGGCAAGGAACCCACCGGCGGTGGGCACCGCCACCGTGAGGCACGCGCCGTTGACCGCGATGCTCTCGCCGGCAATCATCGCCCCTCCCGGTAAGCGGCAGCTGACCTCCAGTACCGCACCGCCCCCGCCTAGGCGCACGCCGACGATTTCCCCCACCGCCGCCACCATCCCGCTAAACACGGTATACCTCGGCGATCAGGACGAGATCCCCATCCAGCCTGCGGACCTCCTCGAATCGGAGTTGCACCGCCTCCTGAGGAGAGGCGAAGCCCACCCCCCCTACGGCCGGGATCGCCTCCTTGCCGCCCAGCAGCAGGGGAGCTACAAAGGCGTGCACGCGCTGCGCTAAACCCTCTTTGAGAAACGACCAGTGCGTCTCGCCGCCGCCCTCCACCAGCAACGAACTGATCCCCCTCCCTGCGAGCCACTTCACCACTTGGTGGAGGTCGCACCGCCCGCGCTCGTCCCCACCCACCTCCACCACCGTGGCCCCCGTGGATTCCAAGGCGCGGCGACGGGTTGGGTCGGCTCGTTCCGTACAGAAAAGCACCACGTCGGCGGGCTCGTGGCGCAACAAGGTGCAGTCGGTCGGCGTCCGCAAATGCGAGTCCAGGATCACCCGCCGCAAGTGAGGGTTGGGGTTGAGCCCGAGGTGCCGCACCAGACGCGGGTCGTCGGCCAGCACCGTCCCCACACCCACCACCAGGGCGTCATACTCCTCGCGCAGGGCGTACCCCTCGCGCCGGGAAGCCTCCGAGGTGATCCAGCGGGAGCGCCCCCCGCGCGCCGCCAGCTTCCCGTCCAAGCTCAGGGCCATCTTCAACGTGACGTACGGCAGGCCCTTTTCCATGTAGTGGAAGAAGCGGTAGTTGAGCCTTCTGCAGGCGTCCGCCTCGACCCCCTCGAGGACCTCCAGCCCGGCGTCCCGCAACGCCTTCACGCCGCGGCCGGCCACCGCCGGATTCGGATCGCGGCACCCGATGACCACCCGCTGCACCGCGGCGGCCAAGATGGCATCGACGCACGGTGGCGTGCGGCCGTAGTGCACGCACGGCTCCAGCGTCACCACCAAAGTCCCACCGTAGGCCTTTGCCCCCGCCACCGTCAACGCTTCCACCTCGGCGTGGGGACCTCCGCACCGCCGATGAGCACCCTCCCCCACCACATCCCCATGGGAGTCCAGAACCAGGGCGCCTACCATGGGGTTGGGGCTGGCACCGTAACGCCCTGCCTCGGCCAAGGCCAACGCCCGCCGCATGTGCTCTCCCCAATTCACGGCCGGCGCTCCTCCAGCGGCTCCAGGAGTGCCTCGACGAAAGCGTCGGCCGAAAAGGGCAACAAGTCGTCCACGGCCTCTCCCACACCCACCCACTGCACCGGCACGCCCAACTCCTTCACCACTGCAAGGACGACACCCCCTTTGGCGGTGCCATCCAGCTTGGTCAACACCACCCCCGTAGCCCCCGCGTGCTGGCGAAACTCCCTCGCCTGCGCCAGGCCGTTGGAACCGGTGGTAGCGTCCAGCACCAACAGCACCTCGTGGGGGGCCCCTGGCACAGCCCGCCCGCACACCCGCCGCACCTTCTCCAATTCCGCCATCAGGTTGTGCTTGGTGTGCAGCCGCCCCGCGGTGTCGACGATCACCTCCGACACCCCGCGTGCCTTGGCTGCCGTCAGCGCGTCGAACACCACCGCCGCTGGGTCGGCCCCGGCCCGCTGGGACACCACGTCGATACCCAGGCGCTCTCCCCAGCTGCGCAGCTGTTCCACTGCGGCGGCGCGAAAGGTGTCGGCGGCGACCATGATGACGCTGCGCCCCTTGCCACGGGCGGCGGCGGCCAGTTTGGCCACCGTTGTGGTCTTGCCGGTGCCGTTCACACCCACCACCAGGACCACGTGGGGAGCCCCCCGCACGGGCACGCCGACGTCCTGGCCCAGCAGGCTGCGCAGGCGCGCCTTCAGCCAACTCAACTCGCCGCCCGCCCCGCGGATTTCGGCAGCGCCAGCCCGGCGAAAGTCGGAGACCACGGCCTCCGTCGTCTCCACGCCCACGTCCGCCACGAGCAGCGCCTCCTCCAACGCCTCCGGCCGAATGCCGCCCCCCTCCCCTCCCAACCGTTCGCCGAAGAGGGCCCGTGTGGCCCCCAGACTTTTCCGCAGGCGTTCCCACAACTCCACTGTTCACCCCCGAACAGGACACCGCCCTCAGTAAATCTCGTTGTTTAGGGCGGCGGCGGTGCGAAGCATCGGACCGCGCACACGGGCGATGGGCGCGGCGGCGTCCAGCACCAAAACGAGATAATACCCGTCTTTGAGGGCTGTGGTGACGATCTGAAGCCCCGAGCCCACCAGCACCAGCCGTTCCAGCTCGCCCGCGCCGAGCACCGCGGCAAGCTGCGTCGCCCGCCGCAAAAAGATACCGTGGTAGGCGCCCTCCAGCTTCAGCTCGTACAGGCTGCCGTCGCGGGAGACGTGCTCGATGGCCTCCCCCTCGGGGTCCACGAAAATGGCGCCCCGAGCCCCAGGGATATCCGCCAACAGGTTGGTGAGAAGGTAGTGAAATGGCACCTCAGCTCCCCGCTTTGAGCCGTAAACGCGCTTGCTCCGCTTCCTGCGAGTAGGGCGCCAGTGCTACCACCTTCTCGTAGTAGGCGCGCGCCTCCCTGGCGCGCCCGCGACGCTCGAGAAAGGCGGCCAGGGCCAGCAACAGATCGGTCCGTTCTGGGGCACGTGAGATACCGTCGCGCAACGCCGATTCGGCCAGCTCCAGCTTCCCCAGTCGCTCCTCGACCTCGCCCAGCAGTAGGAAGGCCTCGATGGGCCCGGTGGGCACAGCCGCCCGCCGCAGGTTCTCCTCCGCAGCCACCAAACTTCCTTTGAGCACGTGGAGCGATCCCAGGTTAAAGTACACGCCGGCACGGTTGGGGTAGTAGCGATCGCCGAGGGCCTGCAGAAAATCCGCTTCGGCCTGGGAGTATTGGCCCAGCTGCATATACGCTGCGCCGCGGTTGTTGCGGGCATCGGAGAACGTGGGAGCCAGCTGCAAGGCGCGGGTGAAATGGTCAATCGCTTGCGCCGGGCGGCCGGCCGCCATCTCCGCCAGTCCCAGCTGGTTGTGGATGGTTGGATTGGTTGGCTGCAACTGCAAGGCCGCCTGCAATCGGGCACGGCCCTCCTCGATACGGCCTTCCCGTACCAGTGCCTCACCCTGCTGCATGAGAATCGTGGGAGCGAGGGGATCGTCGGCTCTGACCTCGGGTGGCAGCTGGACGGTGCGCGCCGACGGGCTTGCGCTGGCGCACGACAGGGCAGCACCACCGCAGACGACCAGCAAAACCTTGCCCAACCCCCTCACTCTCATGACGCCACCTCCACGCTTCCCAACGGCACCAAGTCCCCCGCTTTCACCGCTGCGAAGAACGCCTCGACCACGCGGGGATCCAGGCGGGTCCCGGATAGCTCCCGAACCCGCGCCAGCACCGAATCCAGCACCATCGCCGGTTGGTACGGGCGATGGGTCGTCATGGCGTCAAAGACGTCTGCAGCGGCGATAATGCGTGCCATGAGAGGGATCTCCTCCCCGGACAAGCCGTCCGGGTACCCGCCACCTCCCCAATTTTCGTGGTGGGAGCGGATGCCGGGCAGCACCTCACGCAGTCGTTTGATGGGACTCACGATCGCCGCGCCCTTAAGCACATGCCCGCGCATCTGGGCGAACTCCTGGTCGCTCAAGGCCGATGGTTTAAGAAGGATTTTGTCCTCGATGCCGATCTTCCCCACGTCGTGGAGGATCGCGGCAATCTCCAGCCTTTGCAACTCGCCGCCGTCCAGCCCCAAATGCCGCCCGATGGCCACCGCGTACTGGCTCACTCGTTCCGAATGCCCCCTGGTGTAGGGGTTCTTGGCGTCGATGGCAGCAGCAAGGGCGCGAATGGAGTCAAGCATTAACTCCTGGTTCTCGCGCAGCGCCTGGCGCAGGGACTCCACGAAGCTCTCCACCTCCGCAGCCATGAGGTTGAAATTGGAGGCCAGCTGCCCCAGTTCGTTGCGGGAGGAAACGGGAACACGCGTTGAAAACTCCCCCCGCGCCACGGCCGAAGTGACTTCGGCTAGCTTCCGCAGGGGCAACGTGATGCGCCGCGCCAAGACGACGCCGGCGATCACCGCCAGGGCCGTCGTGATCAGGGCCAACACCGCGGTACGCCGGCCCATGGCGCGCACCGCCGCGAAAGCGACGTCCAAATCCCGCGCCGCCACCACCGCCCACGGCACCCCTTCCACCGGGCACAAGCTGCCCAGCACCTCCTTTTCTTGGGATGCCACGGCATCCCGGTAGGTTGTGGTCAGGCGCACCGGCGCCTGCATGAACTGCCGTACCAGCGGGTGTTCCGCGGCGCTGCGGCCGACGCGGCGGAGATCGCTGGAAAACACGACCTCGCCGGCGCGGTCGATGATGTCAACGGTCGCTGCACTGGTCGCCTCGTCAGCCAGCCGCCCGCCCAGCCACTCCAGAGAAATCACGCCCTGCAGCGATGCCACCACCGTGCCAGCGCCATCCCTAACCGGCAGTGAAACCAACGCCACGGCCTCACCGCCGGGGAGGCGGAGCAGCTCTTGCCGTGCCGGTCTTCCCGCCAGGTTAAGGGCAAATGCTTCCTCCAGCTGGGTTTCAAGAGTGTCCTCGGCCTCGCGCCGGAGGGCGCGACTTTGGACGAAGGGGCCCTTCCCCTGCCCATCCAGGAGGCGCAGGAGAATGATGCGGCGGTTGGACTCGACGATCTGTCGGAGAGCGGACGCCGCATCGCCTGCGCCTTCGCCAACCCCCAGCCCCGGGCGCAGAACCTGAGCCACGGTCTCCAGACGACCAACAGTGTCCACGAAGAAAAGCTCGATCTCACGGCTAAGGCCCACCGCCTGCCGGGTGAGGTACTGCTTCTCCAAGGTCGACACTTGTTCACTGTTGGAACGAACAAAACCCCACCCCACCAGCAGCACCGGCAGCGCCGCCAACAGCACCAGCACCGCCGTCAGCGGGTAAAGAAGTGAAGGCGGAAAAGGCCACACGCGGGTCATCGCTTGCACTTGACTATACCACGCAGGGGAAGCCGCCCGGCACCGTACGGGTCAGCGGCCCGCCAGAACCCGGCGCACTTCCTTCAGATCCCGCCACGCCTCGGCCTTGGCCGACGGCGTGCGCAACAGATAGGCCGGGTGGTAGGTGGGCAGCACGCGCCGACCGCGCCAACTCATCCAGCGCCCGCGCACCTCCCGCATGGCCTCGCTTCTCCCCAATAGGTGACGGGCGGCAACCCGTCCCAATGTCACGATGATTTCTGGATTGACCAGCTCGACCTGGCGCTCCAGAAAGGGCCGACAGGCGGCCACCTCGTCGTCCTGGGGATCCCGGTTGCCGGGGGGCCGGCACTTCACCACGTTGGCGATATAGACCTGCTGGCGAGGCACACCCATCGCCCGTAGCATGGCGTCCAGCAGTCTTCCCGCCCGCCCCACGAAGGGTTCGCCGAGTCGATCCTCCTCTTGGCCCGGCCCCTCCCCGATGAACATCAGCCGCGCGTGGGGGTCCCCCACCCCGAAAACCACCTGGGTCCGCCCCTCCCACAGTCGACAGCGACGACACTGGGCCGCCCGGCTAGCCAATTCTTCCAAGCTCTCGCTGGCGTCGCGACCCTCCGAAGAAATGGGGAAGACATCGGACTGCGCAGGGGTTTCGGCCCGTTGCAGCGGCACCTCCACGTCGCGCCAGCCGAGATCGCGCAGGTACAGCAGCAAATCCCTGGGCGACAGGCTCATCGTCTGCTCACCAGCTCCGGAGCCAGGGTAAGGAGCAACTCCATGGCCAGCGATTCCTTGTCCTGGAGGCCAAACGCCCGCTCCAGGCCGCGGCGGGAGAACAGTAGCGCACGGTTGGTGGAGGTCTCCATGCCGGCGCCGGGCTCATCGATGGGGTTGCCCACCACCGCATCGGCCCCCTTCTCGTGGAGTTTTGCCAGCGCCTTGTCAGGGAGCTCGTGGGCGCTGTTGGCGGCGAAAATCACCAGGTACGGCCGTCCCCGCCGGCGCGGTATTCCCGACGCCAAGTCCTGTACTGGCTCCAGTTCCAGCAGCAGACCACCCGCGCGGCGATCCAGCTTCCCGGCCGCCGCGTGGACCGGCCGAAAGTCCGCCACCGCCGCCGCGTGAAGCACGCAATCGACCTCCCCCGCGGCCGCCGCCAACTTGGCGCCGAGATCCGCGGCGGTGTCGAAGCGCTCGCAGACAACCGTGTCCGGTACAGTCATCGCCCGTCCAGCCAACAGCCGCACCTGCGCCCCCAGCCGCCGCGCGGCGACGGCGAGAGCCAGGCCCATACGACCCGAGGAGCGGTTGGTCAGGACTCGCACCCCATCCACGGGCTCCCGCGTGGCGCCCGCAGTGATGAGTACCGACAATCCGGCCAGCGGCCCAGAGCGGGGCAGGGCGTCCAGGGTCGCCGCCAGGATGGTCTCCACCGCGGCGAGGCGACCTTCCCCCACCTCCCCGCACGCCAGCTCACCCTCGCCAGGAGGCACCACCACCGCGCCGCGGCCGGCCAGGGTGTGCAAGGCTTGCTGCGTGGCCTCGTGCCGCCACATAAAGGTGTTCATGGCCGGTGCCACCACCAGCCGCCGCCGGTGGGCGAGGGCGTACGTGGTGAGAGCGTCGTCCGCCACCCCGGCAGCCATCTTGGCCAGCACGTTGGCGGTGGCCGGGGCCACCAGCAGCAGGTCGGCCCGCCGGGCCAGCTCGATGTGGTCCACCGCCGCACCCGTACCCCGCCACAGCGACACCTGCGCCGGATTCCTGGTCAGGATCGACAGCGTCAGTGGCGACACGAACCGGGCGGCGTTACGCGTCAAGATGGGAAAAACCTCGCAATGCTCTTTAATCAAGGCGCGCGCCAGCTCGCCCGCGCGGAAGGCGGCGATCCCTCCGGAAACGCCGAGCACGACCACCGGCTTCACGGTGGAGACGTTTCCCCACAGCGGCGGTTCAGGCGCCGCCACAGGTGCCGAGTTCGGCTGGCCGAGCCATCGCGGCGGGTCCGCCCCCCGGCGGCCAAGATGAGGAGGAGAGCCGCTGCGGTCGGCCCCGCGGCGGTTAGCACCGGCGAAAACCCCAGCGGCCTCATCACTGCCGCCTCCTAGGGAGCCGCCCCGTCCCCCTCGTCGCCGGCCACCTCGTCCGGCAAGTCGTCCAGATCCTCGAAGTCGGCGTCATCAAAGTCCTCGTCCAGCTCCTCGTCGAGGGGCTCCTCCTCGGTTTCCGCCGCCTCTTCGGGCGGCAGAGGTTGCGGCAGCGCCGGCCGCAGAAAGACTGGCGCCTGCTCCTCAGCGGCACGGGCCTCCAGCTTCTGCAACCGCAACTGCTCGTACTCTTCGGCGCTCACCGGGCGCCAGGGGACCAAGCCCTGGTTGAGTTCGTCCAGAGCGATGGTGGTCGGCTTGGCGAAGCGACTGTTCACGCGGGGTCTGGCCCCGTTGATCAGCTGCTCGGCGCGCTCGGCGGCAATGAGGATCATCCGAAACGTACTGTCGAGGGGAACGTTGGCCACTACCCTTCCTCCAGTGCGCTCGCGAACGAGTCGATGATCGGCTGCACCAACGCCTGCATGCTGCGGGGGCGCAGGCGGGCGGTGGCGACCACTTTCGCGAGGTCGCAGATCGCCTGCTCCAGGCGATCGTTAATAATAACATAGTCGAAATCGGCATACTCCCGCATTTCCCACAGGGCGTTTCGGATTCGCAACTCGATGGTGTCGGCCGCGTCCTGCCGCCGGGCCACCAAGCGCCGTCGCAGTTCGGCAAGGGATGGCGGAAAGATGAAGACCTTGATGGCCGCCGGCAGGAAGGCGCGCACCTGTCGCGCCCCCTGTACGTCAATGTCGAGAAACACGTCGCACCCCCGCTCCAGCCGCCCTTCCACCTCGCGCCGAGAGGTGCCGTAGAGGTTCCCGTGCACCTGTGCGTACTCCAGGAACTCATGGTTTTCGATCATGCGCCGAAACTCTCTGCGCTCAACGAAGTAGTAGTCCACGCCGTGACGCTCGCCCGGCCGCGGGGGGCGCGTGGTGTGAGACACGGAGAAATGCACTTCTCGACCCTGGCGACGCAGCTCTTCCATTACCCCGCGAATGATCGTGGTTTTTCCGCCCCCCGACGGCGATGAGACGATGAACAACTCCCCGGGCGCCGCCATGATGGTCTCCTCCCGCCCTGGGATAATACCCCCTTGGCCGCGGCGCCAACTCCTGGACCTCGGCGCCGCAGTTGTTAGACTTATCTATGCGCGCACCGCTGCGCACCTTGCGCTACGACTTGGGTTACTGGTGCTTGCGCCGCGTGCTCGCCATCTCCCCGCGGCCCGGATTGCGTTTCTGGCAGAAAAAGGGCCAGCGCCTCGGCGCCCTCCTGTGGCTGGTGGCTGTGGGTGAGCGGCGGCGCACCCTTTCTCACCTCCGCCTGGCGTTCCCCGAGGCCAGTGAGGCTTGGCGGCGAACCGTGGCGCGGGGTTGTGCCCGCCACCTCGGAAGTCTGCTGGGAGAGGTGGTATGGTTGTGGGGAGTCCCCGCGGAGGAGCTGCTAGCTTGCACTGAGTTCCACGGTCTGCAGCACCTGGACCAGTGCGTTGGCGAGTATGGCGGCGCCATCATTGGCACAGGCCATTGCGGCAACTGGGAGTGGCTCAACCTGGCGCTGGCCGCCCGCGGCACCCCTCTGACCGTCGCCGTGCGCGGGTTGGATGACCGGCGTTTCGACTCCCTCGTCCGCTCCCTGCGCAGCCGGTTCGGCGGCAAGAGCATCAGCCGCGGCGAGGGAGCAGGTCGGGCGCTCTTCGCCGCCGGTCGAAGGGGAAATATCCTCGGCTTGCTCATCGACCAAGACATCGAAGCGCCCGGGTGTTTCGTGGAGTTCTTCGGCCGCCCCGCGTGGACCCCCACCGGCGCCGGTGTGCTGGCCCACCGCTTACAGCGGCCCATCATCCCCGCCTTCGCGGTTCGGCAAAGGGGAGGAAAGATGCTGCTGTGCTTCGACGAACCCATGCACCCAGGACTGTCCAACGACCCCGAAACCGACGCGCGCCTGCTGACCGCCTGCCTGACCGCCCGCATCGAAGAGCAGATCCGCGCCTACCCCGAACAGTGGGTGTGGATGCACCGGCGTTGGCGGCGGCAGCCCCGAACCGGAGAAGAGGTCTTGTGGCGGTCCGCTACAATGTCGGCGCACCGTCCCTGCTGAGGCGCTCGCTCGGCAATGGCGGAGCAGGTACGTGGAGGAACGATGAAGAAAGGTCTCTTAGGCTGCGCGGCGGTGGCCGTTGTAGCGATCGTGGTGATCGGCCTGTGGGTCGCCTCCGCCTACAACACCCTCGTCCGCTTGGATGAAGCCGTCAACACCGCCTGGAGTCAGGTGGAGAACGTCTATCAGCGGCGCGCCGACCTCATCCCCAACCTAGTGGAAACCGTGCGCGGGGCCCGCGACTTCGAGCGCGAAACCCTCACCGCGGTGGTGGAGGCTCGCGCCCGCGTGGGTCAAGTGAATTTGGGCCAGGCGCCCAATGCGGTTCAGCTGGAGCGCTTCCAGCAGGCGCAGGACAGTCTCTCGTCAGCGCTGTCACGCCTGTTGGTGGTCGTCGAGCGCTACCCGGAACTGCGCGCCACCGAGGCGTTCCGGGACTTGCAGGTGCAGCTGGAGGGAACCGAGAACCGCATCGCCGTGGAGAGACGCCGCTTCAACGAGGCAGCCCAGGCGTACAACACTGCCCGCCGGCGATTCCCCATGGCGCTCCTGGCTGGCCTGTTTGGCTTCGAACAGCGCCCCTACTTCCAGGCTGTGGCTGGCTCGGATAGGCCCCCGCAAGTGACCTTCTGACCCTGATGAAGGCGCCGCTCGCCCTCGCCTTCCTCCTGGCGTTGCCCTCCCTCGCCCTGGAGATCCCGCCGGCGCCGACTCGCTACGCCACTGACTACTCTGGCAGCCTCGATGGGGCAGGGCTGGCACGGGCCGAAGCGGCCCTGGCCGCACTGGAGCGCGCCCACGGCCACCAAGTCATAGCGGCCTTTTTTACGTCTCTGGAAGGCGAAGCGCTCGAAGACTTTACCATGCGATGCGCAGAGGCGTGGCGGGTTGGCCGCCGCGGCCTCGACGACGGCGTGATTTTCTTCGCGTTCCTTGCCGATCGCCGCATGCGCCTGGAGGTGGGTTACGGACTGGAAGCCACGGTGACCGACGCCACCGCCCGCCGCTTGCTGGATGGGGCGGTGCGTCCCCATTTTGCGAAGGGCGATTACGGCGGCGGGGTGGCGGCGTTGGCCGAAGCTTTGGGACAGGTCTTCTCGGGCTCGCCGCCGCCGACGGTTCCCCCTCGCGGCCGTCCCCTCCTCGGCCTGGCCCTTCTCGCTGTCATCATCGTGGTTTTTCTCCTGCTGCTGGTGGTGGCGGACGCCGTCGGACGGCCACCGTCTGCCTGGACGGGGCGCCGCCGGTCCTCTTGGGGGACCCCCATGGGCGGGTTCGGAGGCGGGTTCGGCTCGGGTGGGTTGGGAGGGGGCGGGGGTTTCGGGGGTTTTTCGCCGGGCGGCGGCGCCTTCGGAGGCGGTGGCGCCTCCGGATCCTGGTAAGCCAAGGAGGACAGCGGTGAGTAGAGATCTCGTCATCCACCACGGCACCGTGCTGACCATGGTTGCTGGCACGGAACCGATCCCCGCGGGGGCCGTTGGCATCCGCGACGGCGTCATTACTCACGTCGGCCCCGAGGCTGAGGTGCTCGCAGCGATGGCCGGCGCGCCGCGCCTGGATGCGGGCGGGGGCTTGATCCTGCCCGGGTTTGTCAATACCCACACTCACCTGGCGATGACTCTGCTGCGCGGCGTGGCCGATGACCTAACCCTTCACGACTGGCTGCATACGCACATCTGGCCGGCGGAGCGGGCGTTCATGAACCAGCGCACCGTCGCCCTGGGCACTCGCCTGGCCGCCGCCGAGAGTCTGCACGCCGGCGTTACCACGGTGTGCGACATGTACTTCTTTGGCGCCCAGGTGGGCGAAGTACTGGAGCAGGTCGGTTTGCGTGCCGTGGTATCGGAGGGGATCATCGACTATCCCACGCCGTCGGCTGCCACACCGGAGGTGGGCCTTCGGCTCTCTCGCGAGCTGCTCCAGCGCTTTCGCCACCACCCGCTGATTCGTCCTGCGGTGGCGCCCCACGCTCCCTACTCGGTGTCACCCGCCACGCTGGCAGAAGCCGCCGAATTGGCAGAGGAGTTCGAGGCGCCGTTGATGATCCACGTGGCGGAGACCCGCCACGAGGTGGAGCGTCTGGTGGAAGAAAAGGGCGTGACTCCGGCGGCCTACCTGGCTGATCTGGGCATCCTGTCGGATCGAACCATCGCTGCCCACTGCGTCCACATCTCACCGGCAGACATCGATGTGCTGCGAGAGTTGGAGGTGGGTGTGGCATCGAACCCCGTCTCCAACCTCAAGCTGGGCAGCGGGGTAGCGCCCTTGCCGCAGATGCTTGCAGCTGGCCTCAAAGTCGGCTTCGGTACCGATGGGACCGCCTCCAACAACACCCTCGACCTGTTGCGCGACGCCCAAGTCGCCTCCCTGCTCTATAAAGGCATTACCGGAAACCCGACAGTGCTTCCGGCGCGCCAACTGGTGGAGCTCCTCACCGTCGGCGGCGCCCGCGTCCTGGGGCTGGCCCATCGCATCGGTACCCTCGCCGTTGGCATGGATGCCGACGTCATCTGCGTACGCGTGGACGTGCCCCACGCTACCCCTTTGCGCGACCCGTTTGCCCATCTTGCCTACGCCGCCCGCGCCAGCGACGTGCGCCACGTGGTCGTCGGCGGACGGACGCTGCTGCGCGACCGACAGCTCACCACCATCGATGTGGAGGAGCTCCTCGCCGACGCGAGGAAGGCGACCGCGGCGAACCGAGACTGAAAAGGCGGCCCAACCCCCCTCGGGGGGTGGACTTTCGCTCTTACGACTGCAGGATTCGCCGCACGTAGTCGGAGCGAATTCGTATCTTCACAGGACCACGCGGCGGGGTCGCCACCGCCGAGGGGGGAGCCGGCACCGGCTCACCCCCGGCGACCGGCGCCGGCGGGTCGCGGTCTGGGCCCATTACGTCGGCCTCACGCCTAGTTCCGGCAGATAGAGCCTCCGTCAGGGCAGGGGCGGCCTCCTGCCGAGGCGCCCCCTCCACCGCCGCCAGCCGCAGTTTGCGCAGCAGTTCGGGGTCTGGCCGGTCGAACTCCACGCCAGCGCGAAAGACCAGCACCCGCTGATCCGCCTCGCTGAGGACAAACCCCCAGGCGCGGCAACGCCTCACGGTGGCGCGCATGACGAACTCCCCGTCGGGCGAGGGGAAGCGCAACTCGCACCCTACGTTGGGACGCAAACTGCGTTCCACCTCGATCTGGGCGCCGCGCTCCGAAATATCCAACACACGCACCGGGAACGAAGCGTAGACCTTGGCCTTCAAGGGCTCCTCTGGCGCTACCCTGGGAACGGAACGCCTCTCATTCATGCTCGCCTCCGTTGGTTGTCTCGCCTACTCGCTGTACAGTATCACTCTTCCCGCGCAAAATTGCAAGCCCCGCCACGAGGGCTTGCCGCAACCCCCGCTTTCCTGACCTCGCGGAATTATACCGCGACGTAGTTTCGTTTTCGCCAGCGGGCGCCTACGCGCCCCACATCGTAAATTCGGAAGGAGACGCGAGAAATATGAGTCAGCACGTGCTTCCCCCGCTTCCCTACGCCTACGACGCCCTCGAGCCATGGGTGGACGAGCAGACCATGCGCCTGCATCACGATAAGCACCATCAGGCGTATTTGGACAACTTCGTGAAAGCCGTGGCCGGCACCCCCTTCGAAGCCCTCGACCCGCGCGAGACGTTGCGACGCCTGGCTGAGGTTCCCGAAGAGATTCGCACCGTGGTGCGCAACCACGGCGGCGGGCACGTCAACCATTCTCTGTTCTGGGAGATCATGGCTCCCAACGCCGGCGGCACGCCATCCGGCCCCCTGGCCGACGGTATCGCTAGCACTTTCGGTTCCTTCGACGCTTTTAAGGAGGCCTTCACCAAGGCGGCGGTGGGCCAGTTCGGCTCGGGGTGGGCGTGGCTGGTGGTGGGTGCCAATGGCGCCCTGGCCGTCACCGCCACCCCCAATCAAGACTCACCCTTATCGGCGGGCCAGACGCCGATTCTCGGTATCGACGTGTGGGAACACGCGTACTACCTGAAGTACCAAAACCGGCGGGCTGAATACGTGGCCAACTGGTGGAACGTGGTCAACTGGCAAAAGGTGGGGGAACTTTACCAGGCAGCTCGCTGAGCCGCTGCCGGATAGCACTGCGCCCGGGCCGCCCTCAAGGGGGGCGGCCAGTGGCGTCACTTGGGTAAGGACGCGGCCGCCCTACCCACGCCCACGTACTCGAATCCGGCCTCTCGCATCTTTTCGGGTTCGTAGACGTTGCGCAGATCCACCAGAAGGGGACGGCGCAGCGCCGCTTTCAGGCGACCCAAATCCAAGGAGCGAAACTGGTTCCATTCTGTGACCAGCACCAGGCAGTCGGCACCGGCAGCGGCGTCGTAGGCGTCATCGCAGTAGATTACCCCCGGCGGTAGCAACTCCCGGGCGTTGGCCATGGCAGCGGGGTCGAAGGCGCGAATGCTGGCACCGTCAGCCGCCAGGGCCGCGGCGATGGGGATCGCCGCTGACTCGCGCATGTCGTCGGTTTCAGGTTTGAAAGACAGCCCCAAGAGAGTAACCACCAGCCCCGCCACGGAACCACCACAGGCGGTGCGAATCTTCTCGATCATCCGCTGCTTGATCTTTTCGTTGACGCGTACCACGGTTTCGACGATTTCAAAGCTCATGCCGGCGCGGTGGGCGATCTCGGTGAGAGCTTTGGTGTCCTTGGGAAAGCACGATCCACCGTAGCCGGGGCCGGCGTGGAGAAACTTGGGGCCGATCCGACGGTCCAGTCCCATCCCTTTGGCCACGTGGTGGACGTCTGCTCCGAGACGCTCGCACAGAGCTGCCACTTCGTTGATGAAGGTGATCTTGGTGGCCAAAAAGGCGTTGGAGGCGTACTTGATGAGCTCCGACGACTCCACGTTGGTGATCACGAAGGGAGTTTCGATGAGGTAGAGGGGTGCGTAAATGTCCTTCATGATGGCAATTGCCTGAGGGTCCTTGGCGCCAATCACCACCCGGTCCGGCCGCATGAAATCCTCGATGGCGGAGCCCTCCCGCAGGAACTCCGGGTTGGAGACCACCGAAAATGGATAGTTACCGTTGCGCTTTCTGATGATCTCCTCGATAAGCTGGCCGGTTCCGATGGGTACCGTGGACTTGGTGACCACCACCTTGTAACCGTTCATGTAGTCGGCCACCGCCTCCGCCACCTCCACCACGTAGGAGAGGTCCGCCGAGCCGTCCTCGCGAGGCGGCGTGCCCACCGCAATGAACACCGCCAGAGCGGTTTCCACCGCCTCCTTGAGCTCGGTGGTGAAGCGCAGCCGGCCAGCCTGGGCGTTTTTCGCAATCAGCGCCTCAAGGCCAGGCTCGTAGATGGGCACTTCCCCCCGCTTGAGGCGCTCGATCTTGCCGGCGTCGTTGTCCACACACGTCACGTACATGCCGAAATCGGCCAGACAAGCGCCGGTCACCAGCCCGACGTAGCCACTGCCCACCACCGCGATGTGCATAAAACCTCCCGCAACTGCGCCGCCTCCCAGGCGGTTCGCACGCGAAGTGTAAAAAGTACCCCAGGGCGCTGGCAACCAAGGGCAACGCCCGCCCAGCAGAAAGGTAGCAGGGCCCCCTCGCCGGGCGTACTTCGCCTTGACCGCCTGGGGAGCGGGCGGCACACTGGTACCGTGACCCCTCGCCCCGCCTTCCCTCTTCCAGTCGCCCTCATTGCCGTCACGGGAGGAGCCCTGCGCGCCGTGGGGGCGCTGTTTCGCCGTCCCTGGCACGACGAGTACTTCACCGCCTGGGTGGCCTCCCTGCCGTGGCGAGAGGTGGTCCCGACCCTCGCCCAAGACTCCGGTCCACCGCTCCCTTACCTGCTGACCAAGTTGGTGGCGGCAGGCGGCATCGGGGAACTGGCCGCCGCCCGCGGGTTGGCGGTCATCGCCGGCACCTTGGCGATCCTCGTGGTTGCACGCGCCGCCGCAACCACTGCTGGCGAGCGCGCCGCCATGTGGGCTGCCGCCCTGCTCGCCGTTCACCCCCTCGCCATCGCGTGGTCGGCGGAGGGGAGGGCCTACGCGTATCTCCTCCTCGGTGCCGCGCTGGTGTGGGATGGACTCGCGGATCTCGCGAGGCAAAAGCGGGGTGCCGCCAAGCTGGCGGTGGGCGTCGCCCTCGCCCTGTGGACCCACGGCCTGGGGGTTATCCTGCTGGCCGTGAGCATGGCCGTCGTCGTCCTCCTCCCCGGCCCGGCGCGGCGGCGCGCCCTCACCGCCGCCGGCCTAGCCGCTGTCTCCTTCCTCCCCTGGCTGCCGGTGATGCTGCAGCAGCCGGTGGCCTCGGTGACCTGGATGCAACGGGCGTGGCAATCTCTGCCCACTTGGCGAGCAGTCCTGGCACCGTGGGAGCTGCTGGTGCCCATTGCTCGCTTTGGCAACTCCTTGGATCTCCCCAGCGCCCCGGTGCCGGTGGTGGTGGCCGGGGCAGCCGCCGCTTTGGGGCTTTTCACCTTTGCCGTACTGGCCCTCCGTGGGCTGGGTGCTCTTCCCCTTGCCCTGGCAGTGGGCCCGGGGCTCTGCCTGGCCATCTTGGCCCATCTCTCCCTGCCGGTGTTCTACCCCGGGCGGGGCGAAGCCCTGTACCTGGCTCCGGTTATCGGCCTGCTCGCGGCCGGCGCGGCACATGGGCGCGGGACGGCGCTGCTGGCAGCGCTGCTGGTAGCCGCCGGCTCGGGAATGAGCGGCCTCACCCTCGGCAACTGGAAGTCCACCCCTCCACGCCCCGAAGAGCACCTGGCTGCTGCTCTCCTCACCCACCTGCCCGGCGGCGGTTTCGTCCTCGTCGAGGGGTACTGGCGCCTGGGCCTCTGGTACCACCTCGGGGAGGGTCGGTCCCGCTTCGATGTACGGGTCTTTCCCCCGGCGGCTGACGCGCACCCGGGCTGGTACGAGGGAGGAGCCACGCCGGCCGACGCCGAGGCCGCCTTCCGGTACCTCACCGCCGCGGTGGAGGGTGGCGGCGCGGTGGCGTGCGTGTTGCCGCCGCCGCCCGCTGACAGCGCCCTGCGGCCCGCCGCCGCTGCCGCCGCCCTCACCCCGGTGGCGCGCACAGCTGGGGCGGAGCTGTGGGTCCGTCGGGGAGCCGTCCCGTGAGCCCCGAGGTGTCCAGGGGCAGTGGGCGCGACGCCCTCGCCACCCGCGGCAGCGGCTGGGCAGCCGCGACGGCGGTCATCATCGCCGCCGTGGCCCTGGCCGCCTCGGCGGGCTGGGAAAACTTCCCCACCGCCGACGAACCGTACCACCTGCTGGCGGGGTGGACCTACGCCGCCCAGGGGCACGGCGATTTCAACCCCGAGCACCCACCCCTGACTAAACTCTGCGCCGGCCTCGCCCTGCTGCCCCTCGACCTGCACGGGGCGCGCGGTGCCCCGGTCCAGCGATTGCCCATGCTCTCCCTGGAAATTCGCCGATTCCTCCACCACAACACTGCCTCCGCTGAGGCGATCACCCGCTTGGGCCGCCTGGCGATGCTGCCGTGGCTGGTACTGCTGCTGGCCGGCGTGTATCTGTGGGCGCGGGAGTTGTTCGGCCCTCCCGGCGGGTTGGTGGCGCTGGTCGCAGTGGCCTCACAGCCGTTGGTGCTGGGGCACGCCTTCGTGGTACACACCGACGTGGCCTCGGCGGCCACCTGGGTGTGGACGCTGCGCGCCGCCCAGCGATGGTTTTCCCTCGGCGGTAGGCGCTGGATCGCCGTGGGGGCCTGGTTGGGCGTTGCCCTGCTGGTCAAGTTCTCCGCCGTATATCTGGCTCTCGGCGTAGCCCTGGCTGTCCTGGCGCGGGCCTGGCGCAGGCGTTCCCTGCCGCTCCTCCAGGGCCTCGCCGGCGCCGGGGTGGTGGCCGCCTGCCTCATCCCCGTGGGGTACGCGCCGGTGCTGCGCCACGCCAGCGCTGCAGAGGTGGGCGAGACCTGGACAGCCTACCTGCGCGGGCACCCCGAGACGACGAAGTGGGCGGTAAGGATGGCCGGTGTGCCCCTGGTGGGGAAAGGCTGGGTGCAGTGGACCACGGGTCTGGCCTACGTCGCCCGCACCAACCGCCTCGGGCAAGGCATCAACTACTTCTTCGGGCACACCTCCACCACCGGCTTCTGGCTGTACTTCCCGGTGGCGCTAGCGCTGAAGGTCTCGCTGCCGTTCCTGGCGTTGGTGGCGGCCGCCGCGCCGCTGGCGGTGGTGCACCGAACATGGCCAGCCCTTTGGCCCTGGTTTGGCGCCGGCTATTACCTCCTCGTATCTTTAGGAAGTTCTTACAACATCGGCGCTCGCCACGTGCTGCCCTGCGTGGTGCTGCTGGGCGTCGGCGCGGGGGTTGTGGCCAGCCGCCTGACCCCCATCGCCCGCTCCGGGGCGGTCGCCGTGTTGGCCGCCGCGCCACTGCTTTCGTTTCCCTCGTTCATCGCCCACTTCAACGCCCTCGTCGGGCCGGAGCGCGGCGCGCGCATCCTCGCAGATTCCAACGTCGATTGGGGGCAGGACTGGAAGCGGGCGGCCCGCCTCGCCGTTGCCGCCCGTTGGACCCCCATCACCGTGGTTTATTTGGGCTCCGCCGATCCAGCTTCGCTGTTCCCTGACGGCGTCGACTTCTTCGCCGCCGCTGCCCGGGCCCGGACACCGTACGTCGCCCTGTCGCGCCAGGCGGCCGCGGTGGGCACCGACTATCTCACCGCGTTGGGGGAACGGGAGGCAGCCCGATCGCTGGCGGCACTCCTCGACGAGGTCAGCCGGCATGGCGAACGCCTGGCCGTGGTGGGGCACAGCATCGAGCTTTACCGCTTGCGCCCGTCCTCAGCAGCCTCCGCCTTTTCCCCGGCGGCGCGGCGGTTGCGGATGAGCCAGGACAACGCCTTCGACTGGTTAACGCCGCGCACCACGCGCTCCAAATCTTCGTACAAACTGGGATCGTTGAGGAGCTTACCGGCTGTCCCCTGACCGCGGTCGAGCTTTTCACTCACCCGCCGCAGCGACTGGGTGAGCCCGGCAAGATCGTCCAGGAAAGCGTCGGCAAAAGCCTCATCGTCCAGCAGGCGGCCCAGCGTCCCGCGACCCTCCGCGACGTTTTGCCCCGCCGCCGCCAGAGCCGCCGATGCGCGGGTCAAGTTCTCCAACGCCTCGTCCAGGCGGGCACGGCCATCCCCGTCTTTGAGGAGAGCGGCGAGCAGCGAGTCTTGCCGCGCCAGGTCGCGCCGGAGAGCTTCCGCCACGCCCCTTCCGGCGCTGACAAACCCCAGCAACTCGGCGAACAGCCTGTCATCCTCGGCACGGGGCACCACCAACCGTCCAAGAAGCCCACGGCCGTCGCGTACGTCCCGCAGCACCTCGTCAGCCTGCTCCAGCACGGACGCAAGACGGTCCACGATCCGTTCCCCGCTCTCAGGTGACGTGGTGAGTTCCCCTAGGATCCCCTCGCCGCGGTCGACGCGGTCGAGGACGCGCCGCAGTGATGCGGAGATGGCCAGCACATTGGTCACCACGTCACCCCCTTGGCGGAAGACTTCGCCCACATCGGTGGGCTGCTGGCTGGGCACGAAGGAGTTGGGGGGCAAAACGGGACGGTCGGGCGAACCCGAGGAGAGATCGAGATAGCGGTCACCCAGCAGGCCGAGGGTGCGCAGGCGCACGCGGGAGTCGTCGCGCAGCCGTCCGGCGACCCTCGACTCCACCCGAAAATGCACCACAATCTCACGGTCCTCAGGATTGGGCGACAGCACCACCTGCCGAACCGAGCCCACCACCACGCCGTCCAGCCACACCGGCGCGCCTTCGGCCAAGCCACCGACATCGAAAAACCGGGTGGAGTACTCGTGGTAGCGCACAAACAGACCGTGCTTCTTGCCCACCACCAAAATCGACAACGCCAAGAGCGCGATGGTGGCTGCGGTGAAGATCCCGACTTTAAGTTTTCGCCGGGCGTCGGTCTCAATCATGGATCCCTCCTGCACGCACAAACTCGCCGACGAGCCCGTCGCTCCGTGCCGCCTCCTGCAGCGCTCCTTGAAAAGCGAAGCGACCGTCATGAAGAAACGCCACCTGGCCGCCCAGCTCCCTGGCCACGGCGAGATCGTGGGTTACCACCAACGAAGCCGTACTGCCCCCTTGACCGATCTCCCGAATCAGTCGAGTGATCGCCAGCCCGGTAAGCGGATCGAGCCCAGCGGTAGGCTCGTCGTAGAGGATCACCTCCGGCTCCAAGACCAGGCCTCGTGCCAGTGCCACCCGCTTGCGCATCCCCCCGGAGAGTTGCGCCGTGGTCATGCGCTCAGTGCCGGCCAGCCCCACCCGCGCCAGGTAGTCCGCTACCTTCGCTTGGATCTCCGACTCGCCCAGCGTGGTGTGCTCGCGCAAGGGGAAAGCTACGTTTTCGCCCACGTCTAAAGAGTCGAAGAGGGCCCCCATCTGAAAGATGTACGACACCTTACGCCGCAGATCTACGAGCTGCCTCTCGCCGCGCTGGCCCACTTCGCACCCCAACACCACAACCGACCCCGAGTCGGGTCGCAGTAGACCGTTGATGTGCTTCAGGAGTACAGACTTCCCGCTCCCTGACTGGCCCAACACCACCAGCATCTCGCCGCGGCGGAGCTCTAGATCGATGCCCTTAAGTACCAGGCGGGCCCCGAATCGCCTCGTTACCGCCTCCAGGCGCACCAGTGGGTTGGCCCGCAAGCTCATAGCGAAAGGAATAGCTTGGTGAGGAAGAAGTCCAGGACGAGCACGGAGATGGCCACCGCCACGACGGTATCGGTGGCGGCGCGGCCAACGCCACCCGCCCCGCCTTCCGTCGCCAGCCCGTTGTAACAGGCGATGATGCCGATGGCGAAGGCGAAGAAAACTGTCTTGCCTAACCCGGAGAAGAAGTCGGAGTAGTCCATCAACCGCAGCACGTGGGAGAAGTAAAACCCAGCCGACAGGTTGAGTTCCCAGGTGGAGATGACCATGCCGCCAACGATTCCGGCGACGTTGGCCAGGACCACCAACAGCGGTAACCCCACCAACAGGGACCACAGACGTGGCACCACCAGCTTGCGCACCGGATCCGCACCCAGCGATCGCAGCGCGTCCACCTGTTCGCTGACCGTCATGGTCCCCAACTCGGCGGCGATGCCGGCGCCCACCCGTCCACCGACCATCAACGCGGTAAGCACCGGGGCCAACTCCCGCACCATAGATATGCCGACCACCTCCCCTACGTACAGCTTGGCGCCAAAGGCGGCCAGGGCGTAGGCCGTCTGCAGCGCCATCACCATCCCGGTAAAGAAGGCGATGATGGCCGCCAACTTCCAGGAGCCGACGATGAGGGCCTCAAACTGCCGCACGCTCTCCCGGCCCTCGAAGGGGGGCGTCACCATGCGGAAGAGCGCCGCCGCCGCCAGCAGCGTGGCCGCGCCCAAATGTCGCACCCGCCGCCACGTCAGATCGTAGAATCGACCCACAAGCTTCATGGCTCATGGTAGCAACGCCGGGGCTACCACGCCCCAGCCGCGCGGTGAGGCGATCCTCTTTCCTGCTGCCCAAGGAATTGGTATAGCATGGAGTCCATGTCCGACCCCGATTATCTGGTGTGCTTGGAGTGCGACACCCCCACGTACCTGTTTGTATGGTCCGGGGGCGCCATCGTGGAAGCCACCTGCTCGGTTTGTGGCAATGACGATCCCACCCTCTTTACGACCGAAGAGGAACTGGAGGAGATGGGCAGCGGCCGCGGGGGTGAGGATGGCGAGAGCGACGAGGGATGAGACATGGCTCAGCGCCTGCCGGCGAGGAGGGCTCACCCCGAAACTGCCCCGGCGGCACGCCGAGCGCGGGCCAGCCCACCTCCCCAGGAGACAAGGTGGCGTTGATCCATTGTTGACGCCGAGGGGTAAAGGTGCGCCATGGTCGTGACCCTCAACGGCCCGCGATTGGCCCGCGCCCTGCGGGCCGGGGCGTTGGCGGTGGTGCGTGAACAGGAGCACCTCAATAGAATCAATGTCTTCCCCGTAGCTGATGCGGATACGGGGGCAAACCTGGCGGCGACCCTGCGCGCCGCAGCGGCCGCACTGGTGCCGGCCAAGATGCTCACCGTCGGCCAGACCGTACGGGCCGCCGCCGATGCCGCCCTCGACGGTGCGCGGGGCAACTCGGGGGCCATCTTTGCCCAGTTTCTCCATGGGGTTGCTGAGTCGGTTGGTACGTCGGTGCAGCTGGGGATCAAAGAGTTCGTAGCGGCGGCGCGACGGGGCGCCGACAGCGCCCGCGAGGCGCTGGCGCAGCCTGTGGAAGGAACGATCCTCTCGGTCCTCCGGGCCTGGGCGTTGGCCTTGGAGGAGCACGCCCGCTCGGCACGGGATTTCCCTGAACTCCTCGCCCGCGCCCTGGAGCGGGCGCGCCTCGCCCTCGCCGACACCCCCCATCAGCTCAAGGTGTTGGCCTCCCACCACGTCGTCGATGCCGGAGCGCAGGGGTTCGTCTATTTTCTAGAGGGTATCTCGGCCATCTTCGCCGACCGCCGTGCCGCTTCCTGGCAGCGCACTGGTATCTCCGTGCACGCCGAAGATACGCCGTTCGCCGCCGCCCACGCCACGGCTTCCCTAGCCTTTCGTTACTGTTCCGAGGCTCTGCTGGAGGGCAAGAATCTGGATCGCAAGCGGCTTGCCAGTATCGTGCAGCCCTTCGGTGACTCGCTGGTGGTGGCCGGCGGGGGGTCGCGCCTGCGGGTGCATGTCCACACCAACGAACCCCACCGCCTCTTCGCGACCTTGGCCGGTTTCGCCAAACTGGCGCGCACCAAGATCGACGACATGGTGTTGCAGCAGCTCGCCGTGCACCAGGCGTCCATGGCCTTGGTCACCGATTCCTCGTGCGATCTGCCGGAATCCACATGCCACGCCCTGCAGCTGGTTCGTGTGCCCCTGACCCTGGCCTTCGGTGACGAGGTCTTTACCGACGGCGTGGACATCACCCCGGCCCAGTTCTATGCCAAGCTGGCCTCGAGTCCACTGCCCCCCCGCACCTCGCAGCCGGCGGTGGGCGAATTCAGGCGCGTTTACCGCGCTTTGCTGGAAACCCACGAGTCGATTCTGTCGGTGCATCTCTCTTCCGGCCTTTCGGGGACCTTTCAAGCAGCGCTGGCAGCCAGCCGCGAGATCGACCCGAAGAGGATTTGCGTGGTGGACAGCAAGCAACTCTCCGTCACCCTCGGCCTCGTCGTCGAGGCAGCGGGGGAGGCCCGTATGGCCGGGGCCACTCTGGAGGAAGCGGCCGCCGCCGCTCGGCGCGCCGCAGCCGCCACCAAGCTCTTTGCGACTTTTCCCTCCCTGGAAACGGCGGTGCGGGGAGGCAGGGTGCCTCCGGCCACGGCTCGTGTGGCGCGGGTCTTGGGCCTCAAGCCCATTCTTTCCCTCGACCGCCACGGAGTGGCAGAGAAAGCCGGCGCGGCCTTGGGCTTTTCGGCGGCGCTCCGCAGGATCGCCGATCGCGCAGCTACCTTCGCACGTGGCGCGCGGGCACGCCTGCTCGTTGCCCACGCCAACGCCGTCGGCGCCGCCGAGCTGGTGGCCGAGCGGCTGATCAGGCACCTGGGAGCAGAGGAGATCGCCATTGTCAACCTGGCCCCCGTCCTCGCCGCGCACACTGGCCCCGGAGCCGTGGGGGTGGCCGTTCGGCGCATCGAGGGGTAGGACGACCACCTCACTCTCCCCGTCAACCTCGGCGGTAGACCCTGCAGCGAAAGTTGCGATTGTGGGAGGAGGCCGGCTGGCACCTGGGGGACGCGGAACGCGCGCCTTTCTCCGGCCCCAAAGGCCGGCGCGGCGACCGCAGTGGCGGGCACGGTACCGGGCCTGCGCCCCCATCTTGCGCCGGCGGGCGTGCCTCGCTAGAGTCTGCCAGCGGTGAGGAGCTGGCGCGACGGAGGAAGTGATGGCCAAACCTGACTACATCATCTGTCTGGAGTGCGAATCCGAAGTGGATGATTTTACCTGGCGCGACGGTGAGATCCGACGAGCCGCCTGTGACGTTTGTGGTAACAACGATCCCGACGCCTTCGCCCTTCCGGAAGACTTCGATCAGGACTTCGAAGACGAAGATCTCGACGACGAGGACGAGGAATATCTGGACGACCTCGACGCAGACGAGGAGGACGAGGAGTAGCCGGCGCCACCGGTAGCCCAGCTAGGAGCCAACGGGCTCCAACCACAGGGTTCCCCGCACCTCGCCCACCGCATCCCCGGGGGCATTGAAGGTGGCGGGGGCGAACCACTCCCGCAGTTCTTCCCATTCTCGTCCGGTCAACACCCCGAGTGACTTCAAGGCGGCCACGACGCCCGGTTCCCGCCCCCGCACCGCCTCCCCGCCCCCATCGAGGACCTTCATCGCCAGCGCCACCGCCCGACCCCAGGGCGACCGAGCACGGGGGATGCCCACCACAAAAAACCCTTCTGCCCCCTCCTTGGCAAGAAGCTGCGGCACCGCCCGCATGAGCGCGTAGGGCAAACGGTGGGAGCCCGAGGTGTACCAGGGGTGGCCAGTCATCGCCTCCACCACCCGCCGCGCTTGCCCGCCACCTTCGGCCCGCTCCATCAACCCCGCGATCATACGGGCGGCAGCGTGAAGGGAAAGGAAAAAAGTCGGAACCCCACACCCATCTACCCCCACGCCCGGCGCCACGCCCGCCAACTCCTGGACGGCCAAGATGATGGCTTCCTGCAGGGGGTGGTCGGGACGAGTGTAGGTGGGGAGCGGCCAACCGTTGGCGCGGCAGGTGATCAGCATCGCCGCGTGTTTGCCGGAGCAGTTGTTGTGCAGCGGTGTGAACGCCCGCCCGGACCGCAGTACTGCCTCGGCGGCGTCGGTGTCCAGCGGCATGGCCGCGCCACAACGCAGCTCCCTTACCTCGAGACCCGCCCTGGCCAGCAGTTTCTGGACCAGCTCCACATGCCCCGCCTCACCGCCGTGGGAGGCGGCGCAGATCGCCAACTCACAGCCCTCCAAAGGCCCGAGGCGCTCCAACCCTAGGTGTAGCATCGCCTCCAGCTGCACCGGCTTGGCGGCGGAGCGTAGGTAGGTGGCCAGTGTGGGGTCGCCGGCGCGGGCCAGCAGTACCCCAGCAGCGTCAACCACCGCTGCAGCGCCGAGATGCACCGACTCGATCCGACCCGAGCGCCACACCTGGGAGACCACCGCCAGGCGGTCGGCAGTGATTGCCCCCCAGTCGGCCGGTGCAAAAAACGGCAACTCCGAGCCACGCCCACCCCCCACCCCGCACACCCCATCCTCCCCTCAGCCGTCCAGCCGCAGCGCCACCGAGGTTACCCGGGCGAACAACTCCACCTCCGCCGCCGCTGGATTGGCCTCACCCACCGCCAATAACAACCAGTGCCCCTCCCCACACCGGATCGCCAACGCCGGCTGGGAGTCGCACTGGATGGGAACAGCTTCGGGAAGGTGCCCATGGGCGTCCACACCAGCGAGGTTCGACGCCAAGGTGGTGCTACCGAGAATCGCGCCCACATCTCCGGCAGCGGCCACTACGACGGCATCTCCGCCATCAAGCGTGAGCAGCGCGGCGCCTTTCGCCCCGGCCCGTGCCATCATCCACTCCAGAGCAGCCGCCACGCTGTCGCCGCCGCGACCCCATCTCGCCAACAACCACCCGATGTCGGCGCCATCGGCTACCGCGGGGAGCTCTTCGGTGGGGCTCAAGGCGTGGGTTGCCTGCCTAGCCTCGCCCGGCTTCAGCGCTTCCCCGGCGGGGTCCGACAAGGTGCCCAGCGGCATGAGCTGCGCAAGCACGGAGGAGAAGCGCAGCAAGTCCCCCGGCGATAGGCGGGCCTCCTTGATCCGCTGGCCCCCGACAAAGGTGCCGTTCTTGCTGCCCAAATCTAAAAGGGAAACCGCTCCCCGCCGTACCACCAGGAGCGCATGTCGTCGCGAGACGTCGTGGTTGGCTAGACGGATGGCGCACTCGGCCGCGGAGCCGATGAGCACCTCCCCCTCCAGCGGTAGGCCGAACCGTCTCCCCGAGCCATCGAGAACGAGCAACTCGAAACGCATGGACCCCCCACTCATGGAAAGAGCCGGTCAGCGTTAGCCACGATCGAGCCCAGGCGCGCCCGCCAGCGAAATCGCCGGGTTCTGACCAGGTCGACCAAGGCGGCGATCTTCTGTCTCCCCACCCCATACAGCGCCGGGATGCCGGCGCGAATGAACCGGCCGAAGTCCTCGTCATAGGGGTAGTACCAGGGCATAGCTTGGTCGGTACCGTCGTCCAAGGTCACGTACTTGATGTTGCACAACTCCAGCAGGCCATAGCGGCCATGGGAGCGGCCGATGCCGCTGTCACGCAGGCCACCCCAACTGCCCGTCACCTCGCCGAAAGCCACCACGTGATCGTTGACCGTCACCACCCCCGCCTCCAGCTCCCGCTGCAAGCGCAACGCGGTAGCTCGAGAGCGCGTCCACACCGAGGCGGTGAGGCCAAAACGGGAGGCGTTGGCCCGCCGCACCCCCTCGTCGAGGTCGGCCACCGGCACCAGCGGCAAAACCGGGCCAAAAGTCTCCTCGCGCATCACATCCATCTCGTCATGCACGTCCACCAGCACCGTCGGCGGGTAGTAGAGCCCCACCCCCTCCGGCAGTGTGCCACCGGTCAGTGCACGTGCCCCTCCGGCAATGGCCCCAGCGACCTGGCGATGCACCTCCTCCCGCTGCTCGGCGGTGGTCATGGGGCCCAAGTCAGTGTCGGCGGCCAGCGGATCCCCTACTTTGAGCCCCCGGGTCAGCTCCACCACACGGGCCAGCAGCGGCTCAAAGACCTTTTCTTCCACGTACACCCGCTCGATGGAGGCGCAGGTCTGCCCCGAGTTCATGAAGGCGCCCCACACCAGCCCCCTCGCTGTGCGCTCCAGGTGGGCATCCGCAGCGACCACCGCCGCATCCTTGCCGCCCAGCTCCAGCTGACAGGGCGCCAACCGCGCGGCGCAACGCTGCGCCACTCGTCGACCAACCTCCACGGAACCAGTGAACAGCACCTTAGCCACCCGCGGATCGTCCACCAAAGCGTCGGTGGCTCGGCCAGGCAGTGCCACGGCATTGAAAACCCCGGGCGGAAAGCCGGCGCGCCGGGCCATGTCGGCCAAGGCCAGCCCGGTCAGCACGGTAGCCGAGGCCGGCTTGAACACCACGGTGTTACCGGCCGCCAGCGCCGCTGCCACCTCGATCACCGGGATGGCCACCGGGTAGTTCCACGGGGCGATCACCGCCACCACGCCTAAGGGGTCGAAACGATACCCCGCCTTCCAGTGAGCAAACAGCACCTGCCGCGGGCGCACCGGCTCAAAGCGCAGCAGCCGGTGGGTATGGCGCGCCAGGTAGGCCAGTGCGTCGCAGGCGGGGAAGACGTCCACCAACAGCGCCTCCGACACCGGTTTGCCGTTCTCCCGCGCCACCAGCTCGGCGAGGGCCAGGCGCTCATCCACCATGATGGAAAGCCAGCGGGCGAGCAGTCTTTGGCGCTCCTGGAAGGTGGTCCGAGAGTAGCTGGGGAAGGCGGCACTGGCAGCCTCCACCGCGGCGCGCGCCCCCGCCGCGTCCAGCGCTCGCACGGTGGCAAGCACCTCGCCGGTGCTCGGGTTGGAGGTGACGAGTGGTTCGGGCCCATCGGTATCGCGGTTGCCGATGATCGAGGCGCTCTGCACGGCCCCTCCGTCCAAGTGCAAGCCTAGCACCACTGGAGGCGCAGCTAAAGACGGGCGGATCGCTGCTGTCGCCAGGACACGACGGCAGCTACAATGTTTTTGTGGAAGTGCCCTTCTTTCCGGTGCATCTGCGCGCTCGCTACGCCGAAACCGACCAAATGGGCATCGTCCACCACAGTGTTTATCCCGTCTGGTTCGAAGTGGCGCGAACGGAGCTGTCCCGGGCCGTAGGCTTGCCCTACCGCGCCTGGGAAGAGCAGGGCATCTTGCTGGTGGTGAGCGAACTCACCTGCCGGTACCGCGCTCCGGCCCGCTACGATGACGAAATCACCGTGCTGGTGCGGGTCAGTGAGGTGGCCAGCCGGGGAGCAACCTTTGCCTATCGTGTCCACCGCGAGGATGGCTCCCTCCTCGCCGAGGGCTCCACCCGTCACTTGGTGGTCAGTCGGGCTACCGGGCGGCCGGTGGTGTTCCCGGAGGCCTTCCGGGCGGTGCTGCGCCGCGACCCTCAGCGACGCGACGGAGCGGCGTCGTCAGCCGGGCCGAGGCCCACCACGGCGAGGACGCGGTCGGGGTAGGCAGCTACCCACAGAACCAGGGGGAGGGCGAAGGTGACCGGAATGTCGAAGAAGTAGCGCGCCCCCCCGATCAGGTTGCGCTCGAAATTGGAGTAGTGCATGGCGCTCCAGGGTCCCAGGTTGAAGGCAAAGAACGCCTTAACTTGGAGAAACAGGGTGAGGACATGGGAACCCGCCAGAACCCCCAGCGCCCCACCCAGACGGCGCCACCCGCCTCCCTTGAACACCCCGCCGAGGGCAAAACACAGCGCCAGGAACGGCACGAGGTTGAAGTGTACCTGGGTGAGCGAGTACTTGAGCCGGCCGGACCCCGCCCGCAGGTCTGAACGGCCGATGATTGCGTAGGAGCCTTCCGCGGTGATAACCGTCGCGCGGGGGTACTCGGTGAGACGCGCAACCCCTTGAGTGATCCAGACGAGGGCCGGGTTGTAGAAGGGTTTCACCACCACCCACACCCCCACGGCGAGGACAACGGCCAGCGGCAAGCGGCGCAGCAGCCCGCCGACACTATGGGGTGGCGCGGACCGGCGCATACCGTTGCACCCAAAGCAGCCAGAGCACGACGCCAACCAGGATGATCAACGACTGCCAGATGAAGACGTGGGAAACGGCAAACCACTGGGGTTTGAAGATGCCGATGTAGAACAGGGAAACGACGCGCACGGTGTTGACGACCTGAATCGCCAACACCCCGAGCACCACGCCCACCAGCCGTCGCGGCCAGGGGGCGGGGAAGGCCAGAACCCCCGCGACGAACACCAGAATTGCCTCGAGGCCGTTGCAGCCGTTGTAGATCTGCACCGCGAATCGGGGCGAGGAGAGCACCTGGCCGTCCACTGTCGCGTTCTCCCCCAGGAGGTTGAGAGCGAAACGAGCTTCGTGGGCCACAAAGGTGGTGTACGGATTGACGAGGTGATCGTTGATCGGCTTGAGAGCGAGGATCAGGAACCCCACCGAAAGGATCAACACATAACGGGCCATGAAACGGCCCGACGGAGACGCAAAGAGTCTTCTCACGCTACCCATGCACGGCCCCCACCACCCGCCATTCTAACCACTGCCCATGGAGCTTCCCGGAAGGATCTTTCCCAACCAGCCCCCACCACAGACCGCCCCCGCGGCCCGAGGGGCCACGGGGGCGTGGCAAGAAAGCGGGACCTGGCCCTAGCCGCGCCAGCGCCACAGCGCCACGACGCCAGCCAACGCCAGTAGAGCAATGAAGGTCAACAGGCCAGAACCGGAGGTCACCGGAATGGGCACCGGGAGCGTCGGCGTGGGCGTGGGTGTCGGCGTGGGCGTGGGTGTCGGCGTGGGCTCCGGCACCACCACGATGGCGTCGTCCTCGTTGTTGTCGGGGTCAGGATCGGGTGTGTCGGACGACACCTGGGCCAGATTGACGATGGTTCCCGTGCTCACCACGGTGGCGGTGATGTTGAGGCTCACCGAGGTAGCGGGGAGCATATTACCGATGGTCCACACGCCGGTTCCGGGGTTGTAGGCGCCGCCGCCGTCGTCGCTGACGTACAGCAGTCCGGCCGGGAGAACGTCGTTGACCACGACGTTGACCGCACTGTTAGGGCCGTTGTTGATTACCGTCACCGTGAAGACGATGTTCTGGCCGACCAGCGGCGCTGGGTTGTCCACCATCTTGACCACCTGCAGGTCGGCGGGGCAGACGGGGACTGGCGGCGTTTGCAAGGCGCCCACCAGAGTGGCGTAGCCCAGTTGATAGTCGCTGGGGTGACCGCAGCGGAAGCCAGCCCCGGAGTACCACATCTTCCAGGTGCCGCCGTCGTTCATGACGTAGTTGTAGTCCACCGAATCGCCGCAGTCCCAAGCCGGCGGGGTGCCGAGCCCGAGCACCGGGTTAGCGGCCTCCTTGGTCCAGTTCACGCCGTCGGCGTCGCAGGAAGCGGCGTACCCCAGCACCCACTCGCTGTTGGTGGCCCCGTCACCGCCCGAGTACCACATGTGGAAGTACCCGCCATGGTGCACCACCTGGGGACCGTACACGGTAGCGTCCTCCCAGCTCCCCGGCGCCCCGGGACCCAGCACCGGGTTGGCGGCATTCTTGGTCCACGCGATCCCATCGGGTGAAGTGGCGTAGCCGATTCTAAAGGCCGGCCACGCCGACGTGCCCGCGTACCACATGTGGTACGTGCTACCCACTTTGACCACCGCCGCCTCGCGCACGAACTGGCTATCCCAGGCTGGCGCAGGGTCGACAGTCAGCACGGGGTTGCCTGGGTGCTTGGTCCAAGTGATCCCGTTGGGTGAGGTGGCGTAGCCGATGGCGTTCTTGGTGGGTGGGGGCGAAGTTTTCCGCCCCGTGTACCACATCTTGAAGACGCCACCGTCATAAATCACCGAGTCCACGTACACCCCCGCGTCATCCCACGCCCCTGGGGCTCCGGGGGTCAGCACCGTGGTCGCTGCACTCCAGGTAATGCCGTCCGTCGAGGTGCGGTAGCGCACCTCGATGGTTGTATACGGCCCGCCCGCTGGGGCTCGGAAGGTGTAAAACATGTGGTACGTCCCGCCCACCTTCACGATCTCCGGCTGGTAAGCGCCACGTTCGGTGACCACCGGGTTGCCGGCGTACTTGGTCCACGACTGCGCTGCCAACGACGTCGCCGCACCGGCGGCCCAGGACACGGCACACGCCACGACTATGGCAACGAGCGCCTGGCTCTTCTCACTCCTCATGGCTCCCACTCCTTTTCACTCCCGTCGCGCGAAAAACCCGCTTGCCTCCTGCTCGACCCACCACCGGAAATAAGGGAATGAAAGACATCCTGTACATCATCATAATACCACGAAACAGAGAAATGCAACCCCCCACCCCCACATGGGGGAAAGATCTCGTCGCGATCACTTCCGCTGTTTTTCCTCACTTTTCCCAGAGAGTTCCCATGCGCGGGCGCACCCGGATAGATGAAACCGACGTAGACTCGGCGACGCGCTGTCGGCACGCAGGTCGGAGTGTTCCTGGTGCGGGCGAGCCTGTGACAGTGCACATCCAGCAGAAGGCGGCCTGATCGCCGTCACCAGTCCAATTGAGCGGGCGGAGTTTCTTGAGAGGATTCTTAATGGCGCCCCGAGTTTTTGAGATCGAATAGCTTGCGAAGACACCAACAGCCCCGTCAGGGCCACGGCGAGCGGCCGCTGTGCGGCTTTATGTGACTTTCAAGAAGGAGGGGTCCCGCGCCGCCCACCGGTGCACCAGCACAGCCGCACCACCCATGGCCCCGTCGACGATTCCGGAGAAGAGAACCGACCAGGCGGTGTCGGTGAGCAGCGCGGAGGCGAGCAGAAAGACGCACGCCATGAACTTGGTCACCGCCAGCAGGGTCACCGTGCCGTTGCGGCGGTACTCCAGCACGTACCCGGTGGCCACCACCAAGTGAAACACCCCCGCCTGACGCAAGAAGAACAACGGTTCAGCGCCTTCCCAGCCGGCAAAGCGCACCGACCAGGCCGGCGCCGCCAGCAGCATAACCCCGATGGCGACACTGTGGGCGGCAATTAGCCAGACAATCCAGCGTTCCACCAACGGCCACGGCAGGCCAACGGCGCCGGGGCGCCAAATCATTGCGCCTCACCTTCGCGAACGAGCGATCGCTCCCAGAAAATATCCGCCTCCAAAGGCTGTAAGCGTTGGATGAGAGGCACACCCATGCGGCGGAGCTCCTCCGCCACCATCTCCACGGCCTGTTCCGCCGCCGCCCGGGCAGCGGCGGACAGGCCGGGGCGAGGGGCGCACAGGTGCGGCACCACGCCCACGAGGAGCACCTCCCTCGGCCCGTCGCCGCAGAAGGCGAGCATTTGGAGCGTCTCAACCAGGCCTGGATCGTGGGGCGAGAGGCGCTGGCCGCGGGGTGCTGCCAGCAGTTGCTCTTGCCGATACAGGCGCAGGGTTCCAGGAGGCTCGTCGAGGAGGATGGTATCCACGACGATCAGCGCCGTGGCATCGGCAACGAACGGAACCAAATCCAGTCCAGGAGTCCCGAGATCGCTAACTGACACCCAGGGAGGATAGTCGTATCGCGCCTCGAAATGCCGGACCACGAAGGGTCCGAGACCGTCATCGCCCAGGAGAACGTTACCTAGTCCCACCACGGCGACCCGCCGGTGCACCGGCGGGTCGTCGCCCCATGCCGGCTCGTTCACAGCGTCCGTACCCGCGCCAGCTCTCTGCCCTCCGGGTCCAGGGTATGGATGGCGCAGGCCAAGCAGGGATCGAAGGAGTGCACAGTGCGTAGCACCTCCAGGGGGCGCTCGGGGTCGGCGATGGGGTTGCCCACCAGGGAAGCCTCGTAGGGCCCTTTTTGGCCCTTGGCGTCGCGCGGCCCGGCGTTCCAGGTGGACGGCACCACCGCCTGGTAATTGGCGATGGCGCCGTCGCGGATGACCACCCAGTGGGACAAGGTACCCCGCGGCGCTTCGTGGAAACCGAAACCGCGGATCTCGCCCTTGGGGTAGTCCCAGGGAGTGAAAATCTCTGTGTCCCCCTTGCCGATGTTCTCCACCAGCAGCTGCCAGTGCTTGAGCGCCAACTCCGCCATCACCGCGGCGCGGATGCCGCGCGCCGCGTGCCGGCCCAAGGTGGAGTGCAAGATCGCCGGCGACAGCTTCGCCTTGGCCAGGGTGCCGGCCGTCTCCAGCACCACGTCGGCCCACCGCTTGATCGGCTCGTGCCCCAGGGCGTAGCCCACCAGCACCTGGGCCAGCGGACCCACCTGCATGGGTTTGCCCTGAAAACGCGGCGCCTTGACCCACGAGTAGCGCCCGTTAGGGTCGTAGTCGGTGTAGCGGGGTACGGTTTCCTCCTCCCACGGGTGGCGCTCCCAGTCGCCGTCGTACCAGGCGCGGGCAATGGACTCGGAAACGTTGTCCCGAAAGTAGGGATCGTCGAAGCTCTTGATCTCCTGCACCGCGCTCAGGTTGGCGTCAAAGATGGTGCCGCCGGGCAGATCGAAGACCTTGCCCGCCCGATCCAGGGGCAGGTCCGGTACGGCTAGGTAGTTGGTCACGCCCTTGCCGTAGGGCAGCCAGTCCGCGTACATGGCCGCCACCGCCGCCAGGTCGACCAGGTACACCTGTTGCACGAAGGCCGCTGCCTGTTCCAGCAGGCCCTTGATCTTGTAAAGCTTGTCCATGTTCAGGGTGGCCGGGTTGTCAAGGTTGATGGCGTTGGCCACCCCCCCCACTGCCAAGTTCTGGATGTTGGGGGTCTTGGAGCCCAGTAGCGCCACCACCTGGTTGGCGATCCGTTGATACTCCAGCGCTTGCAGGTAGTGGGCGACGGCCAACAGGTTCACCTCGGGGGGGAGCTTCATGGCCGGATGGCCCCAGTAGCCGTTGGCAAAGATCCCCAGCTGACCGCGCTCCACGAACTCGGCGAGCTTCGCCTTCACCGCGCGCATCTCGTGCTTGGAGTTGCGCGGCCACGCCGACAGACTTTCCGCTAACGCAGCGGTTTTGTCCGGGTCCGCCTTGAGCGCCGAGACCACGTCCACCCAGTCCAGGGCCGAGAGCTGGTAGAAGTGCACGATGTGGTCGTGCAGGCAGTGGGCGGCGATGATGATGTTGCGGATGTACTGGGCGTTCAGCGGTACTTCGATCCCCAGCGCGTTTTCCACGGCGCGCACCGAGGTAATGGCATGCACCGTTGTGCACACGCCGCAGATGCGCTGGGTAAAAAGCCAAGCGTCGCGGGGGTCGCGCCCCTTCAAGATGGGCTCGATGCCCCGCCACATCTGCCCCGACGACCAAGCATCCTTTACGGCACCTTGCTCCACCTCGACGTCGATGCGCAGGTGCCCCTCGATACGCGTGATGGGGTCGATAACGATGCGCTTGCTCATCGTGCTTGCTCCTTACCGTGCCGCGGCGCCCTGGGGGGCACCGGCTAGGATTGGGAACCGTTTGACCAGAACGATGTACACCATGATCTCGAAGGCCACGATGCCGAAGGTCACCAGCATCTCGGGGACCGCCGGAAAATACGACCACCCTGGCCCGGGGTTGAAGGCGATCAGATAGGTGGTAAAACGGTACAGCGAGCCGGCGAGGACCACCAACATCCCGGCCCGGAAGAGGTTCCCCGCATTGGTGCACCAACGCGGACTCAACAGCATCACCGCCGGGACCAGGAAAAGAGCCATTTCCAGCAGGAAGAAAAAGCTCAGCCAGCCCGATGCAAAGATCAGCCCGACCCGCCCGCGCAACGCCAAGTCCACCAGACGAATTGCCACGTACGCCAACAGCAGAGCGGAGGTCACCCCTCCCAGCGAGGCCAGCATCGGCGTCTCATCCCGGCGCTTGAAGGCGCGGGATGAGAGGGTGGACTCCAGCACCACCACGCCATAACCCATGGCGATGCACGACACCAAGAAGAGCAGGGGCAGCAGCGGGGTGTGCCACAACGGATGCAACTTTTGGTGCGCCAGTAGCATGACGCTCCCGAGAGAAGACTGGTGCATGGTGGGGAGCAGCAAGCCGAGGGCGAGGATCCACAGCAGCGCCTTGTCGAGGATGGGGCTCAGGGCGACGGCGAGGTTGCGCAGCAACCCCGTTTTTCCCTCTTTCCACTGCTCCAGGAAGACCGGTGACATTTCGATCCACAGCACGATGACGTACGCCATTACGCACAGCGCCACCTCCAGCAGCGCCGACGACAGGTTCCACCAGCGCCAGGCGAAGGGCAGTTTCCAGATGTTCCAGTACCGCCCCACATCGATGACGATGGCTACCGCCGCCAGGGAGTACCCCAGCGCCGAGGTCAGCACCGCCGGCCGCACCAGAGCGTGGTACTTCCCCTTGTTGAAGATGTACACCAGGATTGCCATGGCGTACCCACCGCACCCCAACGCCGTCCCCACCACCACGTCGAAGGCGATCCAAATCCCCCACGGGTACCCGTCGGAGAGGGCCGTCACCGGACCCAGCCCGGCCAGGAAGCGCCACGCCGCCATGATCACCCCGACACCGCACACCAGCAGCAGCCAGCGGAACGCCGGGGTGACGATGGGACCGCCTACCGGCACAGCGCGCTCACTCATGGCCGCCTCCTTTCTGGCGGTTGCGCAGCATCACCGCCGCCAGCGCCACGTACAGCACCACCGGAGCGATGAAGCCTTTGTAGATCCCGTGTTGGACGGTACGCACCAACTCGGGGACCGGCTCTTCGCCCAGATCCGGCAGACCCAGCTTGTGGAACGGCACCTCACGGGCGGTGAGGTAGAGCACTTGAGTGCCGCCGCCGTCGTGCTCGCCGTATATCTTGGGGTAGTAACGCTTTGGTTCCGCGGTCAAACGCCGCTTGGCCTCATCCAGCAGCTCGGTGTAGCGCCCGTAAATCACCGCGTACCGGGGGCACACCTCGCAGCAGGCGGGAATGCCACCCTCGGCGATGCGGTGGCTGCACATCTCGCACTTCACCACCAGCGGGAACGCTTTGTCCCACTCGAACTTGGGGATATTGTAGGGACACGCCACGGCGCAGTAGCGGCAGCCGATGCAGCGCTCCCCCTTCCAGGTGACAATGCCGTGCTGGCGCTTTTGGAACGACCCCATCATGCACGCCCCGACGCAGCCAGGGTCGAGGCAGTGCATACACTGCTGCTTCATGTACGAGGTCCGCTCCCCCTCGTGGTACAGCTTGATGATGTTCTTGGTGCGACCCGAAAGATCCACCGGATCGTCCCACAACGACGAATGGGGTTCGTACTCCAGGTTGTTGGCCTTTCGACATGCCACCACGCACGTTTTGCAACCAATGCACAGCGTCGCGTCGTACAGCATGCCTACCGCATCGGGCGGCGCCTGGCGGCGCCGCGAGGCCACGGCCGGCGCTGCCGCTGCCGTCGCCGCGGCTGCCGCCGTCAGCCCCTTGAGCAACGCGCGTCGATCCACGGCCATGGTCACTCCTCCTTTTGGGCCGGCTGCCCCTCACCCAGCTTCTTGGAGGCCATCAAACCCGCGCCGATCAGTGCGCCGCCCACCAACCCCGCCAGGCCGGTGGCCACAGCGCTCACTCTCCCCCTCTCCGGATGGATGGGCGGGTAGGTGTCGGGGGGCGTGGGCCGCTCGATCCCCACCGTGGCGTGCAGCGGCGCGCGGAACGCCAGCGCCTGTTCGGTGCACCCGAAACAGGGATGGCCGATACCGATCGGCCAGGCGCCCGGAACCTCGCCAAAATGCTGCAGGGAGCAGTTGGCGTGGGTCGCCGGTCCCTTGCACCCCATCTGGTAGAGACACCACCCGAGCCGGTGCCCCTCGTCGCCGAACCGTTTGACGAAGCGGCCGGCGTCGAAGTGGGGGCGACGGGGGCAGTCCTCGTGGATGACGCGAGCGTAGGAGGTCAGCGGGCGACCCTTGGCGTCCAGCGCCGGTAGCGTCCCGAAGGTGGCGTACTGCAGCACGGTGCCGAGCAGGTTGTAGGGATTGGCCGGGCACCCTGGGATGGTCACCACTGTCTTGCCGGGCAACACAGCCGCCACGCCCGACGCAACGGTAGGGTTGGGATCGGCCGAAGGGATGCCGCCCCAGGAGGCGCAGGAGCCGATGGCGATGATCGCCCCCGCCTTGCTCCCCACCTCCTCCATGATCTCCTTGGCGGTGCGTCCTCCGATCTTGCAGTAAATGCCGTTATCTTTAAGCGGAATGGCGCCTTCGGCCACGCACACGAACTTCCCTTGGTGGGCGTGCATGGCGGCGTGCAGCGCCTCTTCGGCCTGCTTGCCGGCGGCGGCCAGCAGAGTCTCCGAGTAGTCCAGCGAAATGAGATCCAGGATCAACTCGGCGACGGTGGGGTGGGAGGTGCGCAGGAGCGATTCGGTACACCCCGTGCACTCCTGGAAATGCAGCCAGATCACCGAAGGTTTGAGACCCTTGGCGACGGCCTCCGCCATCTTGAGGCCGGCGGACGGGGGCAAACCCACAGCGGCCGCCGCCATGCAACAGATCTTGACGAAGTCGCGCCGGTCCACCCCGCCCGACGCACACGAGGACTGCGGCAATTCCCGCGGTTCGAAGCGTTCCATTGCTCCCTCCTTCCCCTCTTGTGTGGTCACGCCTGTCCGCCGCTCGCGGATTCCTGATGATGAAAATAACCCTCGGGCCACGGCATGTCAATAGGCCTAACTATAGGGGACATTCTGAATATAGAACTCTATCTCAGTCGCAGAGAGTGCTGTCCTGCGGTTCTTCATCCCGCGTCAATTCAGGCGTTTTCGAGACAGGGAGAGGCTCAGCAGCGGCCGGGTCTTCGCCGTTCGATTTCCGTCCCGATTTCGCGTATCACCCGGGCCGCAGCCGCGACCACCGTTGGTGACAGGCCCTCGCCAGGGGCGACCGTAGCCACCTCGATTCCCCAAAAGCGATAGCGAACGTGAGCCATCTCCGGGCAGGCCAGGGCAATCCAGCGCAAGCACTCAGGCAAACTCAAGGCGTGGGCGTGGCGGTGGGCCTGCCCTGCCGCCAGCAGCGCCTCGTGCTGGAGACGAACGACGGTGCCAGGGAGTTGCCCGGAACGCACCGCGTCCACCACCCACACCTCACCCTCGCCGCGCCACAGGGACGGCAGCCGCAGCGCATCGGTGTCGCCGCGGGTGATGCGCACCCCCTCCGGCATGGGCGTGCGCTCCAGCCCCTCGGCAACGACGTGGGCCACCCCGTCGTCGCCCATGAGAGGGTTCCCGAACGTGACTACCAGCAGGCCGCCCTCCACCCGCCACCCCTTAGAGGCAGGTCACGTGCACCGAGCAGGAGATGCACGGGTCGTACGCCCGGGCGACCATCTCCAGCTTCAACTTCAAGGTGGCTTCGGAACCCACCTCGCTGGCGAGCAGTCTCTCCACCGCGGTGCGCAGATCCCGCTCGGTGTTGGCGAGGTTTTGGGCGGTAGGGGTAATGACGTTGGCCGACTGGATGATGCCCTCATCGTCGAAGGAGTACTCGTGGATCAAGGTGCCGCGGGGGACCTCCAACGCGCCCACCCCGCGGGCCGCCCGTACCTGGTACTCCTGCATCTCCCGCTCCTCCTCCGGCCAGCCCAGCAGCTCCTCGCAGACCTCCTGCCCCCGTTCCACGCAGTGCACCAGCTCCACCAGTTGTGCCCAGGTGTTGGTCAGAACGTTGTCTTGCACGCCGTGGGGAAAGAGGCGTTGGAACGCCTCCCGTGCTGCGCCCTGCAGCCGATCGCCCCACAGCGCCAGGCGCGCCAGGGCCCCCACCATGTACGTCTCCCCCGACGCCAGCGCCGCGTGCTTGGCGTGGGAGTGTTCCACGGTGTACTCCCGCACCACGTCGCGGTACTGGGCGATGGGAAACTCCTCGCCGCGGGAGGTGCACAGCGTCGAACCCCGGAAGCGGTACCCCTCCTCGTGGGGGCGCAGCGCCACGAACACGGTGGGGCGCGCCGCGAAGTCCTGAACTTCGAGGGAAGCCGCCAACTCCACCACCCCAAGGAGGGGTTCCCGCACCCCCTGGAGCTGCCGCCGAATCTCCTCCAGGTCGCGGTGGCGCGGGAGCTTCCCGAACCCACCCACGAGGGTGTTGACCGGGTGCACGGCGCGGCCTCCGATCAGCTCCTGGATGCGGTTGCCCAGCTGCTTAAGCTTGAGGGCAAAGGTGACCTCCTGTGGGTACTTGGCAGCCATGGAGAGTACCGAGTCGAACCCCAAGAAGTCGGGGAGAGCCAGGGCGAAGACGTGGAGGGCGTGGGACTCGATGGTGGCCCCAAGGGTGAGCAGACCGCGTAACTTGAACACCCGCTGGGAGGAAACCACCCCCAGTGCCTGCTCCAACGCCGACAGCGCCGCCACCGTGTGGCCGGCCGAGCAGATGGCGCACACCCGCGTGATCACCCCCTGCACCTCGAGGAAGTGCTTGCCCTTCAGGAGTGCCTCGTAGTAGCGCGAGCCCTCGAAGATATCCATGTTGACTTCGTGGACCCGACCGCCCACGATCTTGACGAAGATCCCGCCGTGCCCCTCCACCCGTCCCAGGTGCGGAATGACGATGGACCTACCGGCGGCGCTCATCGCGAACCTCCTTCTCGAGACCCTGCTTGATCCATACCGGCGCCGAGAACTGGCTCATCTTGCGGGCGATCTCCACCCAGGAGATGCCACGGTCGGCGAACATGGTGATGTTGGCGTCGTAATTGGGCTCCTCCAGGGGGCCACGGCAGCCGGCGCAAGCCACCGCATGGGAGGGGCAGCGGGCGCCGCACCCCCCACGGGTCATTGCCCCCGCGCACACTTCGTGAAAGTGCACCACGCGGCAGAGGTTCTCCCTCGCCTTGCACTCCCAACACACGGGCAACATGTGAAACTCCGGCATGGCCCCGGCCAGTAGTGCGTGGGCCACCCGTAGGAACTCGTGGCGCTCGATGGGGCACCCCGGGAGGGTAAGCTCGAACGGGACGAAGTGGGTGGCCGGCAGCGCCTCCACGGTATCCAGAAAGTGCACGGCGCTACCCTCGTACACCTCCCGTTGCAGCACCTCCCGCGGGACTTCGTTGTGCATCGCCGGCAATCCCCCCCACACGGCACAGGTGCCCAGCGCCACCAGCATCCGAGACCGCGCCCGGATCTCCTTGAGCGTCTCCAGGTCCCGCTCGGTGGCCACCACCCCTTCGACGAAGGCCACGTCCAACCGACAGGTGCGGTCGTTCTGCGAGGAGACCATCACCCAGTCGACGATATCCATCTGCTGCGCCAAAGGGATGAGCTGATCTTCGCAGTTCAAGATCTGCAGCTGGTCGCCGGCGCACCCGGTCAGCCCGAAAATCCCCACTTTCGGCTTGCCATTGGCCATTGCACCCCTCCTAGGTGTAGATCAGCTCGGGGAGGTTCATCGCGTCCCAGTACGAGAACACCGGCCCGTGCAGGCAGGTGAAGGTGTATCCCACGGCACAGTGGCCGCACTTGCCAATGCCGCACTCCATCCGCCGCTCCAGCGACAAGAAGATGCGGTCCCGCCCAAACCCCATGCCCACCAGCTTTTCCAGCATGAACTTGTAGAACACCGGCGGTCCGCAGGCCACCGCGTAGGTGGACGCCACCTGGCACGAGACCTCGTCCAGCAGCTCGGTGACCACCCCCACCTTGCCGCTCCAGGGCTTCCCTTGCGCCGAGTCCACCGACAGGTGCAACTCCACGTCGCCGCGCCGCGCCAACGATTCCAGCTCCTCCCGGAACAACAGCGCGTCAGGGTTGCGGGTGCCGTAGAGCAGCATGATGCGCCCGAAGCGCTCCCGCAGATCCACCGCATACTGCAGCAGCCCGCGCAGCGGTACCATCCCGAGGCCCCCGGCGACCAGCAGGAGATGATGGCCCTCCAGTAACTCCACCGGGAATCCGTTCCCCAACGGTCCGCGAATTCCTACCTGGTCGCCCTCGGAGAGGTGGTCGAAGAGGAAATCGGTGAGTTTTCCGGCGCGCCGGATCCCCAGCTGAAACACCCCCCGCCGGGTCGGTGACGAGGGCAGAGAGAATGGCCCCTCGCCGACGCCCTCCACGGACAGTTCCACAAACTGCCCCGGCCGGAAGGTGAAGGAGTCGGCCAAGGACGAATCGGCGAAGCGCAGCTCGAACAGCCGCACGTCCGGCACCAGATCGAAAGCGCGCATGATGCGGGCGGGCGCCGGTAGGTAGGGGTTAGGACCGGTGGCCAACTCCCGCGGCCCGCCCCGGGGCACGAACGGCTTGGGGATCACGACGCTCATAACTCACCTCGAACGTGCTTGAACACCTCGACGACGTTGATACCGGTGGGGCAGTTCTCGATACAGCGGCCGCAGCCCACGCACGACGGCTTGCCGAACTCCCGCACGAACGCCTCCTGTTTGTGGTAGTAGCGGTTGCGCACGCGATCGGCGCGGTCGGCGCGAAAGTTGTGCCCCCCGGCCACCACGGCGTAGTCCCGGTACAGGCAGGCGTCCCAGGTGCGCACCCGCACCGATCGATCCAGCTCCGGCCGCTCATCCACCACGTTGAAGCACGAGCAGGTGGGGCACACCATGGAGCAGGAACCGCAACAGAGGCACTTCTTCCCCACCTCTTGCCATACCGGGTCGTCGCGTTTGAGCTCGAGCACGTAGGGAAGATCCGTGACGTCCAGCGACAGGGTGAAGCGCTTCTCCCGCTCCTGTAAGCGCTGCAGGTAGTCCCGGGTATCCGCGCGGCTCGCCGGCTCGAACAGCTCGGCGTTGGCGCGCACGATATCGTCGCCCCGGGCGGAGCACACGGTCACCAGGAACCGTTCGCCCAAGGGCGTGAGGAAGACGTCGAACCCCCGCTCCACCGTCTCGGTACCCAGAGACTCGCAGAAACAGTACTCATCCGGCATGCACCCGTACCCCACCACGGTGAGCCTCTCCCGATTGCGCCGGTAGTAGGGATCCACGAAGTCGGTCATGTAGATCAGGTCGAGGATCTCCAGGGCGTGGATATCGCAGGCGTGGGCGCCGAAGTACACGATGGGGCCCATGTCGTTGTCAAAAACCTCCACCGGCGCCTCGCCGTCGCGCCGCTCCACCATGGTGAAGCGGGGCTTGAGCAACAGCTTCTTGAAGGGGAGGGTGGTGCGCAGCGCCTCTGGGCGGGCCAGCGAGACGTCGTCAATGGCCTCCAGCACATACGTCCCCGCCCCCCGCTCCACCGGCGCCACCAGCGTGCCCCACTTCTTCAGAGCCTCCAAGAAGGCCGGCAGGAGGCTGGCGTTCATGCGAAAGGTCTGCATAGTACCCCCCCACGTGAAAGTATTCACAACCCCACAATAATCTCGGGCAGTTTTTTTCCCCTGTCAAGGCCAAGACGCCCCTGCGCCACAGTACCCAGGCGACGTTGACGGCCAACCCTCCATGCCGGTGACAGCTCGCCTACCACCGCCCTCGCATCGCCAGCGCAGCACCGCCGATCATCGGCACCACCACCACCCCGGTCTCGCCACGCCGCGCCGAGGCCCTACCCGCCACCCAATGCCCCATGGCCACACCCACGAGCGCGCCGGCCACCGCGTCGGAGGCCCAGTGGCGATCCAGCTCCAGCCGACTCCACGTGGCGGCGCCAGCGAAGGCCCACAGTACCCCTTGAACCCATGGCGCTGCGCCGTGGCGCCGCGCCACCGTGGCGAGCGCGAACGCCTGGGCCACCTCCCCCGACGGGAACGACTTGTGCTCCGAGAACGGGCGCAGATGAGCAGCGCCCAGCCCGGCCGCCGGCCGCGCCCGCCCACTTACCTCCTTGACGGCAGGTACCACCACCAGAACCGTCAACAGGACCGCTTCCAGCGCATCCGCGGCTGCCTGTTCGGTCCGCTGGTGGCCGGCAAGCCTCGCCCCGGCCCACGCCGTGGCCGCCCCGGCCAGGGGTCCCCAGAAGCTCACCGGGCGAAACGTCTCGGCGGCGTCCCGGGAAGCTGCAGAGGAACGACGCTGAACGGCGTCGCGGATAGGTTCGTCGACGGCCGCAACGGCGCCCACCGCCAGGGCCGACAACCCGAGGACCCGCCAGTCGCGCCGGTCCAGGTGGGCGGGGCGGGCAGCGAGGGCGCCCAGATCCCGGCCCCAGTGGCACACCAGCGCTTGGCAGCGGTCCGCACGCCGCCCGTGGCGCACGCTTGGGGGCGCCCCTCCCACCTTCAACCCCAGACGAGCGCGCACCTCGGTGAGGTCGATGGCGGGCCACACCACTGGCTCCAGCACTACCGTAAGCCGTAGCCCCTCCCCGAACCGGCGCCCCGCCTCCAGCGTCGCTCCCACGCCTCCCTCCACACCTGCCCGCCGCACCTCGCCAGACGGCCGCAGCAGCAGCGGTCCGTCGTCCCTCCAGTCGGCCAGACGAACCGCTGCCCCGCCCCGCAGCTCCCACACACCCCCCGAGAGCAGAGAACGGTTCCACCAACCTCCCAGCTCCCACACCTCCCGCCCCCGCTGATTGCCGGGCACCGTGCCGTAGGTGCTCTCCAGCCGCGACTCCCGCCCGACGGCACCCAGCGACAGGCCGGCGCAGCCCTCCGCGCCACCCAGCCGCCGGCCCACCTCCACCTGCCAGAGCGCCCCACCCCCGAGACCCGCGTCCCGCCAGCCACCCAGGCCCGGCCGGCTGCCACCCACCCCCATGCCCACCTGCCAGCGCCCCCACTGCGCCGCAGGCGAAGCCCGCAGCGTCAGCGACGCCTCCTCCGCGGTCAGCGGCCCCAGCCACGAGCGCCGCGCCGCCAGCCGCAGACGAGTCGCCGGCGACACTCCTGCCTCCACCCCCACCTCCAGGAAGCCGGCCAGCCCGCCGCGGCCATCGTCGGTGCCAAACCCGCCGACACCCACCTGGGCCGCCGCCCCAACCCTTCCGCTGCCCACCACTACGCCACCGGTGGCGAAGGCGCCGCCGATGAGCACGTCCCGCTGGCTCAAGTTGTACTCACTGGTGAGCAGCGCCCCTTCTGCGCCGGCGCTAAACCACAGACGGGGCGAGCGCTCCCACAGGCGCTCAACACCTAGGCGCAACCCCACGGCGTTGTCCAAATTACCCCGCCGCCAGTCGAGGTCATCGCAGGCCGCCTCCCGGCACGCTGCGTAGTGCCCGTGCCGGCCCTCCGTCTGCCAGCGGTAGTGCACGCCGCCCCCGAACAGCCGCCAGGTCGAGGTGTCCTCACCGTACCCCGCTGGCGGCGCCGACACGCCGACCAGGAACGCCAACGCCAGCACGGGCGGCCTTGACGGTAACGGCACCGGCGCATTATCAACGCCCCCCGGCGGCAAAGCCAGAGTCGGGAAGGTATCGCTGTCGTGCTACGTTGTCGAAGGCGCTGTCTTGACGACAAGACTGCGATCAGGGAGGAAGGAAATGCTCCGAACCACGATTCCAGCAGTGGCCGCGCTCGTTGCCGCGGCGGTGGTGTCCCCCGCGCCGGCTGGCGCCGACTTCGTGCCACCCCGGGTTAGCCCCCAAGCGTCGGTGAGTCAGACCATCGGCACCACCCAGCTCACCATCACCTACAGCCGCCCCTCGGTGAAGAACCGGACCATCTGGGGTGCCTTGGTGCCCTACGACCAGGTGTGGCGCACGGGGGCCAACGAGGCCACCACCTTCACCACCACCGACGACGTCACCATCAACGGCGCCGCCCTCCCGGCCGGCACCTACTCCCTCGCCACCATCCCAGGCAAGGGCGAGTGGACCGTCATCTTCAACAAGGACCGGGAGCTGTGGGGGATGTACCAGTACAAGCAGGAGAACGACGCCCTGCGCATCACCGTCAAGCCCGTGGAAGTGCCCTTCACCGAGAGTTTGGAGTTCTCCTTCGCCACCATCGGCGAAGACTCAGCCACCGTCATGATGCGCTGGGAAAAGCTGGCTATCGCCTTTACCGTCAAGGTGGACGTGCTGTCCACCACCCTCGCACGAGCCCGCGCCGCCGTGGCCGCCGCCCCGGCTGACGACTGGCGCACCCCCTACGTCGCCGCCAACTGGCTGCTTTCCACTTCCCTGCCGCCCCAGGAGGCGTTGGGCTGGCTGGATCGCTCCATCCAGATCCAGGCCACACCTCAGAACCTGGGGGCCAAGGCCCGTGGTCTGGCGGCCACCGGCGACACCGCCCAGGCCATCGCCCTCGCCCAACGTGCCATCCAACTGGCCAAGGCCGCCAACCCCAACGCCAACACCGCCAACTTGGAAAACCTCATCGCCCAGTGGCAAAGCACAAAGTAGCGGGCCTCCCCGCCCCCGTCACGGGCCGCGAGCCCCACCATCGAGGCCCCCTTCACGCCACCCTGGTGTGCACACCTCGGCTCGCCGAACCCCGTCCATCCGCGCTGGAGCTCGCCGGCGGGGGCGCCGCGGCGCCGAACAGGGGGGTGAGTACGAAGGCGAGAAGCACCACCGTCGCGCACCCCAGCACGTTGAACCACAGGAACGGGATCTCGGTGAGTGCGTAGCAGGCCAGCACCAGCGCTTCCCCGGCGAGGGCGGCCACGAACACCGCACTGGCCGCCACCCGCCGCCAGAAGTAGAAGGCCACCAAAAAGATCCCCAGGATCGTCCCGTAGAACAGGGAGCCCAGGATGTTGACCGCTTCCACCAGCGACCCCAGTCGGCTGGCCGACAGGGCGACGCCGATGGCGAACGCGCCCCAGGCGGCGGTGGCGAGGCGAGCCACCGCCACGGTGGCCCGTTCGTCCCCGTGCCAGCCAAACAGCCGCCGCACCACGTCGACCACCGTCGTCGAGGCGAGGGCGTTAAGCTCCGCCGCGGTGGACGACATAGAGGCCGCAAACACCGCCGCCAGCACCAGCCCCACCAGCCCGGCCGGCAGGTAAGTCACCACGAAGGTGAGGAAAACGTAGTTGACATCTGACGGATCGGTCTTCGGATCGTGCCGCTGCAGCACCGTGATGGCTGCTTGCCGGCGCGCCTCGGTGGCGGCCGCCGCCGCTCGCAGGGAGGCTGTGGCGTCCTCCACCTGCCCCTCGTCCCCCTGCCGCATGGCTTCCATCAGGACCAGCGCCTGCGCCCGTTTGGCTGCAAACGCCTGCGAGTGGGCGGCCACCGCCGCGTCCCACGCTTCGGCCACCGCCGACGCGCGCACCTTGGCCACGGCCACCGGGTTGAAGAAGACCGGCGGCTCGACGAACTGGTAGAAGGCAAACATCACCGCCCCGAGCAGCAAGATAGCAAACTGCATCGGCACCTTGATGAGGCCGTTGGCCAGCAAGCCGAGCCGCGAGTGAGCCACTGACCGCCCAGTGAGGTAGCGCTGCACCTGGGATTGATCCGCCCCGAAGTACGAGAGGGCGAGGAAGCCCCCGCCGATGAGCCCCGACCAGAAGGTGTACCGGTTGGAGAGGTCGAAGGAGAAGTCCACCGCCTCCAGCCGCCCCAGCTTCCCGGCGACGCGCAGGGCGTCCAGGAACGTCACCTCGGCAGGCAACGACAGCACCAGGGCCACGAAGGCCGCGCCCATGCCGACCAGGATGATGGTCATCTGGTGCAGGTGCGTCCAGCCCACCGCTCGCGTACCGCCGGCGGTGGTGTAGATCACCACCAGCACGCCGATCACCACGATGGTGAGGTTGAGATCCCAGCCGAGGATGACCGAGAGGATGATCGCCGGGGCGAAGATGGTCAGTCCCGCCGCCATGCCACGCTGCACGAGAAACAACAACGCGGCTAAAGCGCGCGTCTTAGCGTCCAGCCGGGACTCGAGAAACTCGTAGGCGGTGAAGACCTTCAGCCGATGGTACAGGGGCACTGCGGTGATCGACAGCACCACCATCGCCACCGGCAGGCCAAAATAGAACTGCACGAAACGCATGCCGTCGGCGTACGCCTGCCCCGGCGTGGACAGGAAAGTGATGGCCGAAGCCTGGGTGGCCATGATGGAGAGGGCGATGGGCAGCCAACGCATCTCGTGCCCCGCCTGCAGGTACTCCTCCATGGTCCGGGTCCGGCGGCTCTTCCAGACACCGTACGCAACGATGAACACCAGCGACCCCGCCAGCACTAGCCAGTCCAGGCTCGTCACCGTCCCCTCCCCGGCGCCCCCGACGCCCGGCACACCCTAGGCCCACCATTGGCAGGCCTCATCCGAAGGCCCGACCGAAGAAATAGAAGAGCAGCACCAACACGGCCAAAGTGCCGAGCACCAGGGCGTACAGGCGCCCCCAGGGAGGCTCCCCCGGCGGGTCCGCCACCCCACCGGCGCGCCGCTCTCCTTCCCGCCTCACGACCGGCCACCAGCTAACAGGTTGGCAAACAGGCGCAGCGCCCCGGGCACCCCCGCGGGAAGCTGCCGGAAAAACGCCATCGGGGTGTATATGTACGTACCTTGCCCGTGCCGCGCCACCAGCAGTCCGCCGGTAAGCGCCTTCTCCCCCGGATCCTGCATCGCCAGCGGGGCGTCGTAGCGAAGATCCCAGGCGGCGGGGAAGTACAGCCCGCGCTCCTGCACCCAGCCGTCGAAATCGGCTCGCGTGATGGCGTTGGGTTTGGCGAGCACCGGGTGATCGGGCACCAAAAGGGTGACTGGCGCATCCTCCACGGTGACCCGATCCCGCCCCAGGGTCAACGGGTAGGGCCCCAACGCGTCGGTCACCAAGCCGCGGGAGGTGTTGTACTGCACCACCAGCGTACCGCCGCCCTCCACGTACGCCATGAGGCGGCGTTGCGCCGTCCCCAGCCGCGGGCGAGTGTTGTAGGCGCGCACCCCGGTGACGATGACGTCAAACCCTCGCAGCTCACCGCTCTCGAGATCCGCATCCGACAGCAGGGTCACCTCGTACCCCAGTTGGCGCAAAACCCCCGGCACCTCGTCGCCGGCCCCCATCACGTACCCCACCCGTCGACCGGCAATTTGCACCGGTTCGTACACCAGGGTGACGTCGGCGGGGAGCACCACGGTGGTGGGCGGGAGGTGGTCGTAGTCCAGCTCGAAGCTGCGCCAGGAGCTGCGCTGACCGTCCACCTCCACTTCCAGGCGGGCCACCCCCCTGCTGGGGCCCGAGGGGGGCGTCATGGTCACCTGGAGCACAGCCTCCTGCCCCGGGGCCGCCAGGGAAAAGGGCAACACCTCGGGCTCCCTGCGCCAGCCAGGGGGCGGCTGGACGCGCAGCACCCCCCGCGCCGCCCGCATGGCGGTGACGCGGACCTGCACCGAGCGCGGCGCGCCGCTGGAGAAGACGACCACGCCGTTTTCCATGGCTGCCGTCACCGGCGGCAGCACGGCTACGGCTCGGACTCGCTCCCCGCGCACCGGGTCTACCGAGCGGTGCATCACTGGCACCGTCACCGCTAGCTCTTCGCCGTCGAAGACCAAGAAAAAGCGGGCCACCAGGGGTGGGCGCGGGGCTCCCTCGATGCCAGTGGCCGGCTCCACCCGGTACAACCCTGGCAGCGGCGGCTGGCGCAACCACTCTGGTGCCGACACCGGCGTGTCCTCCGGCACCGTCACGGGCAAGGGAATCTCCACCGGCTGATTGGCTGGCAGCACCTCCCCACGGGGCAGTAGCTCGGCGCCGGTCATCCCCACCCCGCGCAGCACCACCGGCAGCGGGCCGCGGTTGACCACCGTGGCCGCTACGCTCAAGGTATCCCCGGGCGCCACGGACCGCTGCTCCGCCGTCGCCTCCACCCACACACCGCTGGCCGCCAGGATGAGCTCGTCGATCTCCCGCCGCTTTACCGCCACCCAGTGATCGGCCGGTAGCCCCGCCATCGCCCGGCGCGCTGCCAGCAGCGCCGGCACCACCGCTGCCGGATTACGCACATCGAACGCCTTCTGCGCCTCCACCAGAGCGGCATCCACCGTCTTGCCGCCGGGCACGCGTCCCCAGGTGGTGTCGATCCACTCCAGGGGGTCTTTCTGGGCCCGCTCACCGGCCAGCTGCTCCAGGTAGTTGGGCAGCGCCCCCCGCCGCGGGGCGGCGCCAAAACCTTGACTCTTGTGCATGGAACGGGCGCGTGCCGCCAACTCTGCAAACGACTCCCCCCGGACCGGATCGAACACCCCGAGATCCAAGGTAAGCAACCGCGGCATCTCCGCGGTCCGCCCTTCCGTCTGAGGACGCCACGAGTTCCAAAACAGGCGGCGCGGCCGCCACGTGCCGAGATCCTTCACTTGCTCCGCAAATCGCGCCGGATCTCCCGCCGCTGCAAAAGCTTCCGCCGCCAAGATGGCCGACGCCGTGTGGTGGCCGTGGCCAGCGTCGCCCCCGGCTGGGAAGCGGGTGATCACCACGTCTGGCTTGAAGGTGCGCATCACCCGCACCACGTCCGCCAATACCTCGTCTCGCCCCCACACCGACAGGGTTTCTTCGGCTGACTTGGAGTAACCGAAGTCCACCGCCCGGGTGAAGAACTGCTCTGCCCCGTCGATGGCCCGCGCCGCCAGCAACTCCTGGGTGCGAATCACCCCCAAAAGGGGCGCCTGCTCCGGCCCAATGAGATTTTGGCCGCCCTCCCCGCGGGTCAGGGAGAGGTACGCGGTGCGCAGGTGCCGGCCCCGGGCAAAATAGGCCAGCAGCGCCGTGTTCTCGTCGTCGGGGTGGGCCGCGATGTACAGCACGCTTCCCAGTACCCGCAGCTTCTCCAAAGCTCGCCACACCTCACCGGCACTGGCCGCCGCCGCGCCCTGGGCCACCGCCGGCAGTGCCATGGCCGCGGCCAGAACGACCACGCCCCACCCGGCCGCCCCGAACCTCGCTCCTCGTCTCCACCCTCCTGGCACTCCTGCCCCTCCTTCGTGACCGACAACGCTCCCCAAGCCTGGTTATGCCCGCCGTGGCTGCCGACAGCCGGGAGCTGGAGCAAGGGCCACAAGCTCTGCCAACCCTTGGCCGGGGGGTCTTCGCCCTCACCCATCGGCGATGGTGCCAATTCCCGGGCTTCAGGCCTCCCCACCGCCGGTACCGGCGCCCAGCGCCGCCACCCGCGGCCGCAGAGAGCCAGGCCCCAGCTCCAGCTCCACCGACTGCGTGCCGCAGTGCACCCGGCGCACGGACAGCTCCAGCCCCTCCGGCAACCACTGCCGCAGGTCCAAAAGAAAGACGCCGTCGCCGCCGTCGTACTGCACCTTGCCCGGCAGCAGTCGCTGCATAACCTTCGCCACCGTCGACACCGGCAGGGGCACCCCCAGGGGACCCCGCACCGCCACTACCTGGCAGCCGAAGAAGCGGTGAGCCACCTTAACTTCCCGCAGGCGCAGCAACACGGTACCGGGCAGGCCCTTCCAGGCGAAGGCCACCTCCAGCATCAGGTCACCGTCCGGCAACCCCCACAACTCCAGCCGCCGCAGCGCCGTCACCCGCGCCGGCAGCTCGCGGTTGGCCCAGGCATGCAACTGCGCTCGATCCAACTTCATCGTGAAGCCGTCCCAGGAGATCAGCGGTGGCACCGAAGAATTGGGCATCACCGCGGGAGTATAGCGTGGGGTCGTCTTTGCCGTCCTCCAGCCCCACTCCCTGACCGTACCCGTGTTCGTGACAGTGATCGTGATCCGTGCCCGGGTCGCTGCCCGAGTCCGGTGTCGCTGCCGGTGCCCGCGGGCCGCCCCTCACACCAGGTAGGCCAGCGCAAACCCCACCTGCGCCGCCATCATCATCAAGTACATGTGCGTCCAGGAAGGGTGATTCTCGGTGCGGGAGAGGGAGCTGGGGTCCCGCAACAGCAGCCAGCAGGTGTAGACCCCCCAAAGGGTGAGCAGCACCCCCAAGGCGGCCAGCAGAGCGGCGTTGCCGGTGAGCATCGCCAGCCCTGGCGTGGCCGGGTCCTCCAACACCGTCCCCAGGGGGATGAGCAGCCACGGCAGCACGAACGACGGCGCGATCAGCCACGCAGCGCGCCGCTCGCCGTACTTCACCGGCAGGGTGTACACACCGCTGGCGGCGTCCCCCCTCATGTCCGAAAAGTCCTTGGTGCTTGACGCGCCCAACAGGAACAGCCCGAACACCAGGCCGATCCACCACGCTTCGGCATGCCAGATGGGCGCCACCATGCCCCACCCCGCCACCTTCAGCCACACGCCCCGGGGGATGGCGATGGTCACATTGGCCCAAATCCCGAAGCGCTTGGTACGTCCCAGCGCAGGTAGAGAGTACACGAGGGTGGCAACGGCGGCGCCGAGATAGAGGAAGAAAACGCCGTGGTCGAGGAGCGAACCACCCAGGCGGTCCGCCCACGTCACCGCCGGAAAGGGCACCACCAGCCACACCGGCACCGTACCGGCCACGTAGAGGATGGCTGCATGGCGAGCCGCTTGGCGCACGCTTACCCGCCCCGACGGGATGGGCCGCGTTGGCTTGTTGATGCGGTCCGCCTCCAGATCAGCGATCTGGTTGAGGACGTTCGAAGCGGCGTTGAGCAACGCCGCGCACAGGCTGCCGAGCACGATAGTGAACAGCACCGAGGGTCGCAGCAGCCGTTGGGGGTCCGGGTTATGGGCCGAACCGAAGGCGCACACCGCCCCCGAGAGAATGCCCAGCAGCGGCGGCAGCAGAGTGAAGGGGCGATCCAGGTCGAGAAGGTCTTTCACCCTCAAGGTATCCATCTCCCCGCCACGGCCAGGGCGCCCGCCGCCAGGGCCGCCACCACGGTCAAAGTGAAGTTCACCGCGTGATGCCCCACGCTCCGGTCGAAGACGCTCTCCGCCAGCGCGGCCGCCACCCCAGCGGCGGCGCACAGGGCCGCCAACCCGCCGCTCACCAGCCCCAACCCCCAAGCGAGGGCCGCGATGGCGGCACCGCCCACGGCCGTCGCCGCGACACCGAACAGGCTCACCGCCCCCGGCGCGCCCGGCCGCACCCTGCGCCACCCGCGCAGGTCAAAGGTCTGCCGGCCAAAGGCCTTGCCCAGCTCCGAGCCAGCCGTGTCGGCCAGCGCCCCGGCCAGCGCCGCCACGGCCATGACGGCGCACAGGCGGGGGTCGGCGAAGGGGGTGAGAAGGGCAGTCACCAACACCACCGCGCCCTTGGCCACGACGTTGCCGAAGCTCCGCCGACCGGCGTCCCCCTCGGCGATCCCCAGGGCCACCTTGCGTCGCCACCCGACCTTGGTCGCTGCCGTGCCCGCAACCAGGAAGGCGAGCAGCACCACCCACAGCCGGACGCCGCCGAAGCCCCACGTCACCACCCCCAGCAGGGAGGCCGCCGCGATGCCCGCCGGCGAGAGCACCCGCTTCCACGCCGCCGCGGCGGCGCACAGTCCGTTGACGGCGAGGGCCGCCAGCCATCCGGCCGGCGTCGTCACCCACCCTGGCCAGCCCACCCCACCCTCGCCCCACCCCGCCAGCAACGCCGCCAGCACCAACGCCCCGGCCACCGGCGCCAACAGGTTATCGTCCACCGCCAGGGGGGCGCTCTCCACCAGCGCCGCCACCACCGCCGCTGCCAGGAAAGCCGCCGCTAAACCCGCCCAGGACAGGCCTGGGGCCAGCTCAGGCTGCCGCTGCAGCCCGCCCGAGGTGACGAAGATCCACAGTAGGCCACCGCCGACCCACCCCGCCCCCACCCCCGCCAGCAACCCCGCCCAACTCTTGCCGGCGTTCCACGGCAGTTTCCCGCGGCCCCACTTCAGCCCCACCACCCCGGCCGCAGCGTCGCCGAGGGCCAGAAGGCCCCAGGCGAAGGCGACCATCTTCAGTCCCTCGCGAAACACCAAGGTCAGCGCCAACACCACCAACGGGTACAGCAGCACGCCGCGGTCGGAGGAGCCGGAGCGGGCGCTGGCCAAGCGATGGCCCAACAGGCGGGGCAGAACCAACCAGTTGAACAGGAACGCCGCCACCGCACACGCCGCCGCTAGGGGCCAGGTGAGCACCGCCAGTGCCAAGGCGAACACCACCATGCCGGCGTGCACCGCCTTGCGGGCCGCCTCCCCCGGCGGCAGGGGGCGCGGACGCCCCCTCAGCCAACCCGCCGGGTCAGTGGGTGCCCCGCCATGGGACCCAGCGGCGGCAGGGGCCGTCATGGCGCGAACCGGCGCCGCCAGTACTCCAGGGTGTCGAGGAGCGTCTGTCGAAACGGGATCGCCGGGCGCCACCCCACCGCCTCCTGGAAACGCGACGGATCCCCAACCAGTACTGGGATTTCCGACGGCCGCAAGCGCGCCGGATCGCACTCCACCTCCACCACCGCCTCGCTCATGCTCAGCAGTTCATCCAGCACCGCCCTGATGGACCGCTCCCGTCCGGAACACACGTTGTAGACCTCTCCCGGCCCACCGCGCTCGCCCGCTAACCGGTAGGCCAGTGCCACGTCCCGCACGTCGATGAAGTCGCGCCGCGCCTCCAGGTTTCCCACCAGCAGCCGGGGAGGACGCAACTCCCGCTCGATCTCTACGATTTGCCGAGCTAGGGACGAGACCACGAAGTGCTGCGGTTGTCGCGGGCCACAGTGGTTGAACAGCCGCAGTCGCACCGTGCGCAGCCCGTAACTCTGAAAGTATTGATAACCGAGAAGATCCACCGCTGCCTTGCTGACTCCGTAGGGGGACACCGGGTGCAGCGGGCGATCCTCGGTGATCGGCAGCTCGTCCTCTCCCACCACCCCATACGATTCCGCGGAGCACGCCAACACCACCGTGGCGTCCATATCCAGCTGCCGCATTGCCTCCAGCAGGTGCAACGTACCCACCACGTTGGTTTGCAAGATTTCCGCCGGCGTGGTCCACGACCCGGCCACCGACGACGACGCCGCCAGGTGGTAGATCACCTCCGGTCGCGCCGCCTGCAGAGCGCGCAGAAGCGACGAGGCGTCATGGAGGTCTCCCTCCACCAGCCGCAGCAACGGCAGGAGAGGCTCCAGCTCCCGGCGACTGGAACGCCAGCGTACCAGGCCAAACACCTCCATCTGACTGTTGGCCGACAGCAGGTGCTCCGCCAGGTGAACGCCCACGAACCCGCTGATGCCAGTGATGAGCACGCGCATCAACGTATGGTAGCGCGAGTGAGGGGGCGCTGATCCAAGAGGGGGCGCCGCCTGCGCACCTGGAAAGCTGGCCATCCGGCGCGCTAGACTCGCCCGCGAGCGAGGCGCAAGGCTGTGCCTGCCGTTATTCTCGTTCCATGGCCTCCACTCACCCTCGGCGCTGGCAGCGGCCCTTGGTGGCCGCCGTGCTGCTACTGGCCCTCGCCACCGTGCTAAGTTCCTTACCTCGCGCTCTTCTCTACCCGGCGCCCCAGGTGCCGGTGCCCCCGCCTCCCCCGCCGTGGTCGGAGGTGGCCATCCCCTTACCTGAGGGTAATTCGCTCCACGGATGGTGGCGGGAGCGCGGCGAGCGGCTCGTACTCCTATTCTTTCACGGCAACGGCGAGAACCTCGGTACCCTAGCTGGGTCACCTTTTTTGGAACAGCTGGCAGGTCTCGGCGCGGCCACCCTGGTGGTGGACTACCCCGGCTACGGGCGCTCGCCCGGGCGTCCCGGGGAGGCGGCGCTGCACGCCGCAGCTGACGCTTCCCTCACCTGGGCTGAGGGGCACGCCAGCGGTCGTCCGGTGGTGGCGTGGGGGTGGTCCCTGGGCGCTGCGGTGGCTATCCCCCTCGCCGCCCGCTCGGGACAGCGCCTGGCGGGGCTCATCGCGGCAAGCCCGTGGACGCGCCTGGAAGACGTGGCGGCGGTGCACTTCCCGCGTTTTTTGGTACGCCTGCTGTTGTCCGAGCGCTACGACTCCCTGGCCGCGGCCGCTGCAGTGAGCATCCCGGCGTTGGTGCTGCACGGCGGGCGAGACGGCATCATCCCCGCTGAGCACGGCCGCCGCTTGGCGGCCACCCTGGCCGGCCCCACCCACTACCGGGAGGTGCCCGGCGCCGGCCACAACGACCTCTTCGCCCACCCCCAGGCGTGGCGCGAAGTGGCCAGCTTCCTCGCCCGGCTACCCTAAACGGCACCAGTTCGGCTACCAGCCCCGTTGGTTGGGACGATAACACCTTTACCGCAACTCCCATCGCCCTACCCGCCGGGGCGATCGTCCCCCGACTCTCCCAGGTGGGCCGTCCAGTCCCCCTCACAACTCAGGCAGCGGCGCCAGCAGCGCGCGATCGATCAATGTCTGGAAGTGCCTGATAACCTCTGCGGCCAGCACCGAGTCGCGCACCAGCAGGCCAAGCTCGATGTTCCTGTCCAGCGCAGCATCAGTAAGATTCGCCGAAGTCAGAAACACAACTGCCTCGTCGGCCACCACTGCCTTGGCATGTAGAACGCCCGAGGGACCCTCGGGCGCGAGGGAACGAGGGTCGTAGAAAACGGCTGGGCGCCGCTTTCCTGGCCAGTCAATACCCCAGAACCGGTCCGCAAACCTGCGGACCAGGTGGTCGGGAGCGGCGGTGTCGCCTCGCCTGCGCTGCACATTGAGCAACAGCGTGACGCGAAGGTCTTCTCGAGCGTCCATGCGGCGAGCAAGGACATCGAACGCTCGCGGGCCGTCGAAGAATGCGTACGTGCTCACCCACACCGAGCGTTCAGCCGAGCCGAGCAACTCCTCGAAGACTCGGCGGGTGTCCCGCGCATGAAGACCCGCCACCTCCGGGCCCGTCCACACCAGCTCAGGCGGCCGTACCCGTGTAGCCACCCGTTCCAGGCTTCGGATCCAAAGAGCGGCGGCAGGAGCCGAGACCCCGGCTCGGGCCACCTCGGCCAATGCCGCGGCGACGGTGTCGCAACCGACCGCGCTGCCCAAGACCGAGCGGAGGGTCACTGCGGAGGGTGGCAACGCCAGAAGACCCGACTCGAGCGCCCCGGCGAGCCTCCCGCGCAGGTGCCCCGGAAGATCCAGCAAGGCGTCAATCATAACTCCGCCTCGAAGAAGGCCGCATCGGGGGTGCCCAAAACGGGCACGACGAGGGCCCGGTCGAGGTAGTCGTTGCGCATCTCGCAGGAGGTCTCGGCCACGAGCGCGCAGCCGTGACAGGCGGCCCCGTGGAGCCATCGTCCCGCCAGGCTTTCGTCTGGCACGTGGAGAGCGCAGATCGGGTCATTCGAGCAAAGCGCGCTCCACCGCAGTGCATGCAGAATGTGGGCCTCCACATGTCTCGCCTGGTCCACGAGCCCGCCCAGGGTCCCCTCAGCGTCGGGACTCCCCGTGTAGAGCAAAACGCCGAATCGCCGGGCTTGTGGGTCCACGTAGATGCGTTCGCGGATGGAGCTCGCGGCATAGCCGCAGCGCATGGCGAGCGATTGGATCAAGACATGTGCGAGAGTGTGGAGCAGCACATACGGTCCGCCTGGAAATGGCCGCTGGCTCTTGCGCTCGGTGGCCCAGCGATTGTGTCCCCTCGCGAGAGCCTCGACGCGATCCTTCACCGCCGGCCGCGCGAGCCAGGCCTCGACGCTCTCGGGACGGAGGTGAATGAAGAGCCCCTCGCCGCGATTCTCCACCGCGGGGAACCATGACGGCTCCAAGGCGATCTGCGCGCGCTCCAGGTCGGTCTCGTACTCCCCGTCGATGTCCGGCGTCACGGCCTCGAGCCGTGTAAAGCCGACGAGCGCCATGACCTCGCGCAGCCGGTGCACCTGCGTCACGGCCGCGATGCCCTCCGTCCACCGGGAGCGCCGCCAGATGCGGTCGGGCAGGCGCCGGGCGTGGAAGTTCGGATCCACAGGGACGTCGTCGCCGAAACCCTCGGGAACCGCGAGCAGCACGTCGAGCTCGACCTGCTTGACGGGCCGTTCGGCCGCCCCGCCGACTCTCATGGCCGCGATCGCGGCCAGGGCCTCCTGGTCCGAGAAGGCTGCGAGCCGACCCAACACCTTCGGCTTCTTCTTGAGAAACGCGAGACCGGCTGCGTCCTCGACGATCTGGAGATCGTCCCACAAGTCGCGCACGGCGTTCTCTACGGCACTTCCCCGGTCGGGCAGAGACAGCACGCTCACCACCTGCGGGAAGTACGCGTTGGACGCAGTGCGGATCAGCAGGCGGCTCGGCTGTTTGCAGTCTTCGTTCGCGTTCCTGCCGAGCCAGGGACGCGCACCGCGACAGGTGCCGAGCGGGTTCATCTCGAGCTGCGTCGCTTCGTAGAGACTGCGCGACTTGCCGCAGTCGCAGCGCACGAAAAGTTCCGACAGGTCTCCGCTCGTGCCGCGCTCGTCGAGCCAGAGCTGGCGGGTTCGGGGACACTCGCTCCCGCTCCCATGCACGAACGCGTGCCAGTCCAGATCGTCCACGTGGCCTTTCGGGCAGGCACGCACGAACCGAGTGGCAACGACCGGACGGCCATCGAAACGCCCCTTCTCGTCCAATCCCTTCCTGTGGACGAGACGGCGGGACCGCTCGCGATCATCGCCGCCGCCCGACTCCTGGACGACGAACCACTCGGGGAACCGCCAGGCGCCGATGCCGCGGGTGGGCTCGTTCGGGTCGTTCGACTCGGGAGGCGGGGCAAGGAGCTTCGGCGCTGCGACGCCGGTGATGCTCCGCAACTTGCGCACGAGGCGCGGCTCGACGATCTCCTCGAGCTCGCTCGTTTTCGGCCATGTGTCGAGGCCGCCGACAATGGCCGAGTGCCGCGGAAGATCGATTAGCGCACCGGGCCCGTAAGTTGTTATCACCTGGCCGCGCCGGATCTGCCCATGAGCCCGCAGCGTCATGGGCAGTCCTCCACGACCGTGCCACTCAGATCCTTGAGGAACAGGTTCACCTCGGGCTCCACGTCGCGCAAAGATCGGTTAACCCGGAACTTCCGATGATGCTCCGACTCGAAGTCCTTGTCGAGCATGTCCCGCAGCAGGGGCCGGGGCTGCCTCAGCTCGTATTTCTGGTATTGAACCGAGACCCCGGCAGCGCGGTAGTCCTCGATGATCTTGAGCCAGGAATCGAGCAGGTCTGCGACGCGGGCCTGGACGCTGCGAAGCCGCTGCTTTCGATCCTCCTCGTTCTCGATCGGCTGCTGGCGGAGCCGCTCAGAGAAAGCCTGGAGCAGGCGTTCTTCGACCGCTCGCCGCACCTCGGGCAGGCGCTCGGCGCCCTGGGGTGCCGCGAGCTCCGGTTGCACGTGCCGCGCCAGGCTCACGAGCGCGCCGGAGAACCCACGATCCAACGCGCGCGCCGCAAAGGGAGTGACGCTCCCCGCCTCCACAGACCGATAGAATGTCTCATGGTAGTGACGGAAACGCTCGTAGTGCGACCGGTCGCGCGGCTTGTGGATGTTGAAAAGGGTGACGACCAGCCCCGGCCGCTCGTCGGCGCGGCCCACGCGGCTGGTCGCCTGAATGTACTCGGCGTGGGTCATCGGCTGCCCGAGCACGACCATCAGGCCGAGCCGCGGGATGTCAAGGCCCACTGAGATCATGTTGGTCGCGATGGCGCAGTCCACGCGCTGCCCGTCGTAGAACGGCGCCTCGAGCCGGCGACGCGCCTCGGCGACCTTGTTGGTGGACACGCGCGAGGTCAGTTCCACCACTTCGGAAAACGTCTTGCGGTCCTGGAAGAGCCCGCGGTCCTCACCGATCCGCCTGCGGCTGCCATAGGCCTTGAGAGTGTTCTGGACCTCCTCCTCGAGGATGCGTCGCGCTCCGCCCAGCTCGCGCAGGCTGTTGAAGTAGCCGAGCACCGTCATGTACGGGTCCGCGGGGTTCTTCTGGTTCCGGTGCCCGCCCGCGTCGCGGTAGGCGCGCTCCGCCGCGCCCATGAGCGCCAGGATCACCTGCCGCATGATGACCTTGGGGTTACGGCCCTGGGACGCGATACCGAGATAGACCCGGGCCGGCGCTTCCGTGGCAGGAACGGTGCGCGCGAAGAACGCGTCGCGCCGGTCCGGCCCGGGTGGAGGAAAGATCTGCGTCTGCGCGCGACCGAAGAGCGCCTGAATCTGGTCCTGCGCGCGGCGCACCGTCGCCGTCGAGGCGACGATCTTCGGCCGCACCGGGTGTCCGTCCACCCTGCGCGTGGCGAGCGCCTCGATCGCTGCCTCGTACAGTCCGGCCATCGTGCCCAGCGGGCCAGAGATCAGGTGCAGCTCGTCCTGGATCACGAGGTCTGGCGGCGGCAAGGGGTGCGCGAGGCGCCTGCCCTTGCCCGGCTCCGCTGCCCCATAGAAACCGGTATCGTCGAACCGATCGGCACCGCCCAGCAGCGCGCCGGCCGGTCCGACCCAGGGAAGCGAGGCGAACTTGTCCACGGTCGCGATCAGGAAGGCCGGAAGGCGCCGGTAGATCGGTTCGTCCACCGCGACGATCGGGAGCGGCCGGTCGCGCGTGAAGTCGCATTCGAAGTTCGTGCAGACGATGCGCAGCTCGCGCGGCTGGTCGTCGTTGGGCAGGAGGGCGAACGAATCGGCTCCGAAGCGGGCACCGCACCAGGGGCAGTTCTCGAGCGGAATGGGCGACGGCTTGCCGCTCGGGTCGGCCTTGAACTGCCGCACCTTGGTGCGGGCCGTATCCGAGCGCCCGTCGCCCTGGCGGCCGAGGATGTTGGGTGTGGCCGCCTTGCCCACCCAGAGGCCGATCTCAAAGGGCCAGGCGCCGTAACGCGCCGCATCCTGCTGGCGCTCCAGCTCGAGCGCGCACACGAGCCCAGCGGCGCGCGCAAGCTGGTCGAGTGTGAGGAGCCGCAGGGTGTAGCGCATGATCACGCTCACGCCCGCCCCGCCGAGGCCCCCATCGCCGGGGTGGCGCAGCCGGCGCAGCACCATCGCGAAGGCCGCGAGCCCGAGGTACGCCTCGGTCTTGCCGCCGCCGGTGGGGAAGAAGAGCAGGTCCACTATTTCGCGGTGCGGATCGCGCGGATCGGCCAACCCGGGGAGGTTGAGCAGGAGAAAGGCGAGCTGGAACGCGCGCCAGCGCGGTGTCTCCTCCGGCAGCCCTTGGTGTTTGCGGCGCTGCCGCATGGCCCGTGCGACCGCGCGGTTCGCCACGCGGAAGGCATCGAGGGCCTCGCCATCTCTTGCGAGAAGCTCGATGCCGCGCTCGATGCGATCGGCGGCGATGTCCGCGAGCCGCAGAAGCTCCTCTCCTGTCTCGCGCCGCGTCCTGGCAAGGGCGACAAGTCCCGAGCGCCTCGCCTCGATCCACTCGCGATAACGCACCACGAGCGGCCGGAGAGTCGCCTGGACGGCCCCGTCGTCGGCGAGTGCGCCGAGGGCCTCCATCGAAAGCTCGACCCCCGCCACCTCTCCCGCCACGGTCTTCTCCACTTCTGCGCGAGGAATCCACGTCGTGCGAAGGACGCGGCAGGCCCCGTCGCTGAGGTCCCAGTCCGCCGAGACGCCGTGGCCCGCCGCGTACTCGGGCGTATCTGCGTAGTGCAGGTCGGCGACCTCCTCATCCCAGTCCTCGGCGAGCGCGCCCCTCGGGTCAGGCCGCGGGACAAACGGCCGATCGCCGGCGACCTCGATCTCGGCCTGAAAGGCGTAAGCAATGTCCGGATTCTCATTGTCGGGCGGCCGCCGGTTCACGAGAAAGACCGAGACCGAGCGGGTTCCGTCCGGAATGCGTCCGGCCAGACTCTCGCCGCCAATCGGCCTCTCCACCACGTGGATCTGGAGCCCACCGGAATCGGGCACACCGTACTCCCGCACCTTCGCTACGCCTGTGAGCACCACCGCGAGCGTAGCCTCCCGCGGCCGGCGCTGCCAGACAGAGACCGGCCTGCCGTCGGAGCCCTCGATCTCCGCGGGCCCGTAGTCGCCCCAGCGCACCGTGACCGCAAGCTCGCGCGCCTCCCGAGCAACGAGAAAGGAGAGCCCCATGGACGAGGGGAAGAAGGCCTTCTTCGCCGCCCTGCGTTCCTCCTTTGACTCCTCGGCGAGGCCTGCCGACTCCGGCACCAGCTCGAACTCCTCGTCCTCGTCCGCATCGGCGCGCTTCTCGGGCGGCGTGCCTGCCGGGACGAGGAACCCGGTGAGGTACCAGGTCGAGGGCCGCACCCAGCCGGGCAACCGCTCCTCGGCGAGTGCGTGGCCCGCTCCCGGCCCGACGAGGTCGATCCGAAGCGCCTCGACCAGGCGCTCGCGGACTTCGAGCGAAGTGGCGGGCGGGGCGGCGTCTGTCGGCTTGCGTGCGCTCATGGTGCGATCCAGTGCGTGACCGGCCGGAGCAGGAAATCTTCGATGGCGATTCCGTCTCCGCCGACCAGGAGCTGGCGGCTGGGCTCGAACGCGGCGGCGAAGGCCGCCAGTCCCGTGCGAGCCTCCGGCGCGCGGCCGCACTTCACTTCAATTGCAATGAGCTTGCGACCGAAGCGCACCACGAAGTCCACCTCGCGGTTGCCCTCGCGCCAGTAGAAGAGATCGTACCCGGCGGTCGCGACCGCGTTGGCCAGATGCGCGCCGACGGCGGACTCGATCAGCCGTCCCCGGAACTCGCGGTCGCTTCGCGCCTCGTCGGGCGAGAGGCCGGACTGGGCTGTCATCAGGGCGGTGTTGAGCACCTGGAGCTTGGGGCTCGAGCCCCGTGCGCGCACGGCGCTCCCGGAGTACTTGGCGAGGCCGACCAGCAGGCCGGCGCCGCCGAGCAACTCGAGGTAGTGCGCGAGTGTGGTCGTGTTTCCGGCGTCGTGGAGCTGCCCGAGCATCTTGGTGTACGAGAGCACCTGCCCGGAGTAGCGGCAGCCAAGCTCGAACAGGCGCCGGAGCAGGGCCGGCTTGTCCACGCGCGTGAGCAAGAGCACGTCGCGCGCGATGGTGGTCTCCACCAGCGCGTCGAGGATGTAGCGCCGCCAGCGCTCGGGCTCGCCCACCAGCGGCGCGGCCCCCGGGTAGCCACCGAAGTAAAGATACTCCTCGATCGTGAAGCCGAACGCCGCCTGCATCTCGGCGAAGGACCAGTGCGGCAGGTAGAGGACCTCGAACCGGCCGGCGAGGCTCTCCGTGAGCCCGCGCTGGACCAGGAGCGGAGCCGAGCCGAGCAGCACGACCTTCAGGGGGCGGCGGGCCCGGGTGTCCTCATCCCAGAGCCGCTTGACGGACTCGGACCAGCCGACTGCCTTTTGAATCTCGTCGAGAACCAGGATGGCGCCGCTGCGGCCGGCCTCGAGGCGGGCCGCTTCCCACTGCACGGCGACCCAGTCCGGGCCGCGCAGGGTCGGCTCGTCAGCGCTCGCGTAGCGGACCGGCAGCCGCGCGGCCGCGGTGACCTGCTCGACCAGGGTCGTCTTGCCCACCTGCCGCGGCCCCGCGACGACCTGAATGAAGCGGCGCGGCTCGGCCAGCCGCCGGGCCAGCTCGGCGGCGTGCGGCCGCTGGTAAGGCTTCGTCTCTTTGCTCATGGCGTTGAGTATTTTTGCTCAGACTACTGAGTAGTGTCAAGACCGGCTTTCGGCGAGGCGGCGAGGCTCCCCTTCCAGCTCCTTCCCGGCCGAGGCCTGCCTGCCGCGCTGGGCGCGGCGGTCATGAGAAAAGATCCTCCCCCTCCGATGGTCGGGCCGCACCCTTGGCGGACGCCTTCCGGCCGCGGGGCTTGCCTGCCGAGGCGGCGCCGGAGCGGGCCTCGGCCGCGGCGCGGGCGGCGTTGAGCTCGAGGAGGCGCGCCAGGACCTCGTCGCGGACCTCGTCGGGCCAGCGATAGCGGTACGGCTTCTTCTTGTCGCCCCATTCCTCCTCGTCGATCTCGTAGTCGAGGAAGAAGTCGCACGCCGTCGGGATGTCGTGCCAGCCATAGGCGTCGAGGACGGCGCGGTCCATGGCGGCATGGAGCTCGCGGAGCCGGAGGATCTCCGGGTCGCGCTCGTTCGGGTCGTGGAAGCGGTTGTAGGTCTTGGTCAGGCCCTCGTTGTTCCTCACCATGAGCGCGGCGCGGAAGTCGTAGTAGGCCTTGCCCGCGGCTTCGAGGGCGGGGTGGGTCTCCCAGCCCTCGGGGAAGGGGAAGGTCTCGAAGCAGTCGGAGGGGGTGTAGCGGAGGTCGTCCTTCATCGACGAGCCGAAGAAGCGCGCCCAGATCTCGTGGGGGCGGGACTGGAGGGCGCAAAAGGCGGCGTGGGTGGGGAACGCGAACACTGCGAGCGTGTTGGCGAAAACCATCCCGGCACGCAGGAACGCGAAAGCCATGTGCGGGGTGGCCCCGCAGTTGATCGCCAGCACCCGCTCCAGCCCCGCGATGGCGGCTTGGAGATCGTGAGCACCGTGGTAGTGCTGCCACCAAATGGCCGCCCGGCGCCCATGGCTGGACTTGCTTTCCCGTGCGGACTGCGCCCGCTCCGGCTTCACCTTGGCCTCGACGATGGCCATGAGGTCCGGCCAGCGCCGCCGGCACTCCTCCTCGCTCCGCTCGCCGAAGTTGATGACGTAGCGGTGGTGGGCGTGGGTGGGGCTGGTGTTCACCTCCTCGCCGCCGATGTAGGGGAAGATCACTTCCCGGTTCCTCGGGTCCTTCTGGATGAGCCGGTGCATCTCGGCGAGCGGCGTGGCCACGCCCTTGGTGTCCGTGTCGTCGAAGGTGAAGCCCATGCCGAGGACGATGCTGCCCTGGAAGCTCTTGCCGGCGTTGGCCGTAAGCCGCGCCGGGTCGTCGTGGCCGCCGCGGTGGAAAAGAAACGCGGTGATCCGCTCGACCTCGCGCTCGTCGAGGCGCTTCGGTCCGGGGAACGCGCCCTTGGCCACGTGGAGCACGCTCACGACGACGGCCGCCTGGCCCGGCCACTTGACGCGCCTGCGCGCCGAGTAGATCTCGCCGCCGTGCTTGCAGATCCAGCGCAGGCCGCTCGCCCGCGTGTCGCCCTGGGCGATGGTGTTGGTGGCGATGAGGCCGAAGGTGCCGCCCTCGCGGATCAGGTCGAAGGCCCGGCGGTAGAAGTGGGCGACAACATCGCACTTGCCGGTACTCTCTGGATGGCGGTGCCGGAGCCATTCGGTGTAACCCTGCAGATTCGCGCCGACGACCGAGACGTGCCCTGCGAACGGCGGATTCCCCACGATCGCGTCGAACCCCGGATTCTCCCGCTCGAACACCTCCGGGAACTCGATCTCCCAGTGGAAGGGCGCGAGGGGCGGGTCGGCGTGGCGCCGCTCCTCGAGCCAGCCGCGGTAGCGCTCGGCGTCGCCGCTCACGACCGCATTGGCGTAGGCGGTCCGCTTCGCCTCCCGCTCCTTCGGCCTCTCGCCCTCGAAGAATGCCGAGACGACGAGGTCGCCGAAGAGCCGCACCTGCGACAGCTCCAAGAGCGCCTGGTCCCAGAGGTCGCGCAGTTCCCAGTCCGAGATGCCCTCGCCCGCCTCGCGGATCCTCCGGCGCAGCTCCGAGACCTTTGCCACGTGCTCGCGCACGCGCATCGCCTCGAAGCCCGCCTGGAAAGCGGGCGCGTCACCCTCCCAGTGGAAGGCCTCGATCTGCCGGCGCGACAGGCCGACCAGCGAGTCGCCGTGGCGGAGCGCGTGGTCGAGGAAGGTGAACGGGTGATCTTTCGCGAGCGTGGCGAGCCACAGCGAGACCTTGGCCAGGTCCACGGCCACGGGGTTCCGGTCCACGCCGTACAGGCAGCGCTGGGCGATGAGCCTTCGCGCGTGAACCACCTCATCCTCGTCGGCCGGGATGGGAGGCAGCTCGTCCCAGGCGTACCAGGATTCCACCAGCGCGTCGCCAAGGAAGCGGCAGGCCTCGACCAGGAACGCCCCTGATCCCATCGCCGGGTCGAGCACCTTGAGATCCAGGATCAGCTCCGGTCGCGGCGGCCGGCCGTCCGGACCGCGCAGGCGAGCGAGGATGGGCTCGAGTGCCGTGCGCACGATCGGCTCGGTGAGGGCGCGCGGCGTGTAGTGCGAGCCGGAGCGGCGCCGCTCCTCGCTCGGCTGCAGCACCATCGCGCCCTTCGGGACGAGATCGGGTGTCGCCGCCTGGTCGATCACCGGCAGGAGCCCCGCGTGCAGGTCTTCGAGCGTCGCGGCCTCGGCGACCGCCTTCCTCACCGCATCGGTGAGCTCGCGACCTGTCCGGTCCTTAAGCACCTTCGCGCGCTCCTTCGGCGCGGTGGCGACCAGCGCCTCGAGGTCCACCGCCGTCGGCGCGCCGTATTTCTTCTGCGCCTTCACCGCCACCGACCGGCCCGCCGCGGTCTCGAGCCGGAAGCCCATCATGGTCTCGTACACCGAGCCGATCTGCTCGACGTCGAGCGCCCGGTACGAGATGCGCTCGCCGTCGAGGACCAGGAGCTTCTCAAGCGCCCGGTAGATCGTGCCGTCGGGCACCAGCGGCGGCTCGATGCGCTCGTGGATCTGCCGTGCAGCGGGTCCCGTGCGCCCCTCGAGAAAAGGGTAGCGGTCGGGGTCGAAGAGCACACCGGAGCGCTTGGGCAACCGCAGTGCCCCCGCTTCGGCGCCATCGTGGATCAGGCGGAAGAGCACCAGGAGCTGCGCCCAGGCGCCGTAGCGCTGGTCCATGGTGTCGGGAAACAGTGCAGCGTCCTCCCGCAGGCGCTCGTAGAGGCCGCCCAGCGCGTAGGAACGCAGGAACACCTCGTCCTCGGGGAGCATGTCCCGCTCCTCGGCGTAGAGCAGGAAGACGAGCCGGAGAATCACGGTGAGGAGCGCTCGGTAGATCTCGTCGGGGTGCTCGGCGAGCGGCCGGCGGAGCAGCTCGCCCTTCGAGGCGTCGTGGGCGGCCTGGAAGCCGCGCAACAGTTCGTAGAGGGCGTGGAGCACCTGCTCGGCCAGGCGCTCGGAGACCTCGTTCTGGAATCTGCGGCTGTCGGCGAGGAGCGCGGCGAGGCGCTGGTGGCGCGGCAGCGCAAGGAGGCGTGACTGGCCCAACAGGAGCCGCATGGCCGTGCAGATCGGCCGGCCCGCGGTCTGCACCATGTCGGCGACGCGGAAGTCAAGCCAGCCCGAGCTTTCGCCGCGCGGCGCGGAGACGAGGCGCAGCGCCCGGCCGTTCACCAGCAGCCCGGCCGGCACCCTGGCCTCGCGCAGAAGCCGCTCCATCCTTCCGTGGGCCGATGCTTCGAACCGGCCCGGCCCTCGTGCGACACGATCGAAGTCCTCGCCATCGGGAAGGACGCGTACGAGGAGCTGCCAAGCAGGCTCCCCTTCCCGCGGCTCGGGCTCGCGCACCGCGAAGTCCGGGCGGAGGGTCTCGCCGTAGTCGGGAAGCGGCGCCTCCAGCTCGGGTGGAACCGGCTGCTCCGGAGTCCCCGCGTATGCCCTGGGCGAGAAGGTCCAGCCCAGGACCTGCTCGGCGAAGAGCCGGAAGTCGGCGATACGCGGCTCTGTCTCGGCGGGGGACTCCCCGTACGGCGGAGGCGGTGCCTCCCGCACCGCCCCCGCCACGGCGGTTCCACCCTCGACGCATTCGCGCAGCAGCCGCTGCCCCTCTGCGTCGCGCCGCTCGAGGATCGCGCCTGCACGGACGAGCGCAGGCGCGGAGACGACGAGTCCCGTGGGTCGGACGAAGCCGAGCCACTCCAGGTGCGCGAGGATCGCCGGATCCACAGTGCCGCGCGCCATCAGTTGCTCTCCGGCCAGAGGTAGACGAGCCCCACAGGCTCGACGCGCCGTGCCCGCACCTCGTAGAACTCGCGAATGCGTTCGGGCTCGGTCGCGAGGTCGCGGTCGAACTGGGCGAGGCGCGTCCGCCAGGACTTGAGGTCCGCCTCGAGCTGGCGCCTCTCGTCCTCGTCGAAACCAAGTGTGAGCTGCTTCAACTCGGGCTCTGTCTTCTCAAGCTGCTCGCGCACGCGCTCGCGCTGGCGCTCGAGCGTCTCGCGCAGATCCCGCGCCTCCCGCTCGCCGCGCTGCTGGAGCTTGCGGACGGCAAGCGCCGCCAGCTCCTCCGCCCGCGGCTCCAACTGGGGCAGCAGCTCCTCGATGTCGCGCGGCGCTGAGGCGAGGAGCTTCTGCCGGATCGTCTCCCCCGGCATCGCGCTCCGGCCGGCGAAGAGCGAGCGCTCGAGGAGAGTCATGGTCCGCGCCTCCGCCTCGCGCGCGTACGCCTTGATCGGGCCCTTGCGCTGCGAGGGCTCGATCCAGCGCGCCGTGATCGGTACCAGTTCCTCGTGCAGTCGCTCGGCGCCCCGGCCGTAGAGGGAGAGCCGGCCGAGCAGGATGACGCGCGGGATCGCATCCTGGGTCTGCGCGAGGCAGGCGCGGGAGAGGTCGTGGTAGACGAACCCCTGCGAACGGAAGCGGGCGAGCAGGCGCTGAACCACCCGCTGCTCGAGGTGCAGGTGGACCACGTCCTCGGTGAGCACGCCTGCGTCCTCGAAAACCACGGGACGGATCGGCGCCTCGCGGCGCCAGTCGGCGAGTTTCTCGCCAGACTTCCGGGGGGCCCGCAGCGTGTCCAGGGTCGCGGCCCAGGAGGGATCCGTCTCGGCCCGGCGATCCAGCGGCGGGAAGGTCCACACCCGGCGGCCGTGCTCGTCCCGCGCTTCCTCGAGCGGCTCGGCGCCAAGGAGTTCGAGCGAGCAGGAGAGCGCGTCGCGGAAGGGCTCGGCCTCGAAGCCCGTCCACGAGCGCGAGGCATCGAGCAGCTCGCGGCAGCGCTCGATCTGCGCTTTCAGGTCCTCCTGACGAGCACGCGCGGCCTCGAGCTCCTCCTCGGTGATTTGCTTCTTAATGGCGTCGAGATCGGCCGCCTCGATCTCGCGTGCGAGCCGCTCGGCGTCACGGTGACGGATGCCCTGGGCGAGGAGGCGCTCGATGTCGTCGTCGATAACCTTGGAGAGACTGCCCAGTTCCCTCTTGATGGTCTCGGTCTTCCGGACCAGGACCTCGAGCACGCGGTCCTCGACGCGCTGGGGCAGCACAAAGTAGTGGCAGCGGACGACGGGCTCCGGCTGCAGCTTTCGGTCGATGCGGCCGTTGCGCTGCTCGATGCGCCCGGGGTTCCAGGGCAGGTCGAAGTGGAACAGATCCGCGCAGTGCGCCTGGAAGTTGAGCCCCTCGCGCGCGGCATCGGTGGCGAGCAGGATGCGCAGCGGATCCTTCGCCGGGTCTGTGTTGAAGCGGCGCTGGATCTCTTTGCGCCGGGCGCTCGAGGTCAAGCCGTCGATCACCTCGATCCGCTCCTCGGCCCGGTCGGTGCCCTCGATGGCCGCCTCGAGGATCGCCTTGAGGTAACGCTTCGTGCCCTCCCGGTTCTCAGTAAAGACGAGGACGCGACGGTCGAGCCACCCGGGCGCAGGGCCGGTCGGCCGCTGGCCGAACGGAGGCAGTCCCGGGCACAGGTTCTCGCGGATCCAGTCGAGAAGCCGGAGGGTCTTAGCGTCGGGCAGGTGGCGCGTTCTCTCGGCGATTTCCTGCATTCGGTCGAGGAGGGCCTGCTCGCGCCGCCAGAGCGCCTCGGAGGCTGGGTCACGGGGGCTCTCGGACTCGGCGGCGGCGGTGGCGGCCTCGAGCACGGCGGCCTCCTCGGCCTCCAGCTCGTCCGCTGTCCACTCGCCGCGCTCGTCGTCGGCATCGGGCGTGGAGGTGAGGAGGTCCGCGTGTCCCTCGCGCCTGTTCGGGGCGAGTGCTTCGTCCGCCTGAGCCCTGTCCCACTGTCGCTCGACCGTCTTGCGGTGGACCTTCAGGCTCCGCGCGAACGCCTCAATCGACGAGAGCAGGCGCTGCTGGAGCCCGACGACCAGGAGCCCGGCCGCCGCCTGCGCACGGCGCGTTGTGCTCGCGAAGCGCTCCTCGCGGGCCGTGCGGTACTCGTCGAGGAGGCGGGAGAGCACGAGCTCGGGCGCATCCTCGGGGAGGTCGTCGATCACCACCCGCACCACCTCCCGCTTCGGAAACCCTCCCTGGACGGCGCGGATGTCCTCCTTCAAGCGGCGCACCATGACATCCTCGAGCGCCTGCTTGCGCACTTTGACCCCGCGCGTGAAGCGGTAGGGGTCGAGAAGCTCGAGGAGGGTCGAGAAGCTGTTTGAGTGGCCGTTGTGCGGCGTTGCGGAAAGGAAGAGACGGTGCTCGAAGCGGCCGGCGAGGTCGCGAATCGCGCGGGTGAACTTCGTCTCGATCCCATAGCGGCCGCCGCTCGACGGCGCAGCGTGATGGGCTTCGTCGAGGATGAGGAGACTGCCGGGCAGCAGCGGACCCAGCCACTCACGCAGCGGGTCGGCGTAGGTCGGGTCGATCAGCAGGTTGTGTGAGACCAGGAAGCGGCTGTGCGTGCGCCAGGGGTTCACACCGAAGCCGCGCTCCCGGCGCATGCGGGTGAGGTAGGCGCGGTCCAGGACCTCGAAGACCAGGCCGAACCGCTCCTCCAGCTCCGCCTTCCACTGCTCCTGCACCGAAGGCGGCGTGGCGACGACGATGACCTTCGCCTTCTTCCGCAACAGCAGCTCTCGGGCGATGAGGCCGGCCTCAATCGTCTTGCCGAGCCCTGTGTCGTCGGCGATGAAGAGGTTCACGCGCGGCAGCCTGAGGGCCTTGCGCAGCGGTTCCATCTGATAGGCGTCGATCTTGATCCCGGCGCGGAAAGGCGCCTGGAACAGGTTGGGGTCGGTCGCTGTCACACAGTTCCAGCGCAGCGTGTGCAGGAAGGCCGCGAAGTGGCGCGGCGGGTCGAAGCCCCGCTGGGCGAGATTGGCCCAACTCTCCTCCTCGAGGATGCATCGATCTAGCTCATAGTCCCAATAGACCTCGAGAGACTGGCCCTGGGCATCGTCGTCGGCGCACGCCAGACGGACGAGGCAGGACTGCCCGGGTATGCTTCGACGACCTCCTCCACGAGCCAGCGACGGGCGCGGACCAACACCAGCTCGCCCGGTGAGGGTACCCGCTCCGGGAGAGTTGAAAGCTGGGTCGTGCCCCTCTGGGCTCGTGTCACGGCTTTCTCATTTCCTGGCGGTCGACGGTTCGGTTTTACCATCTGCGTGGCTCGTCATATATCTCGCCGCTGGCACGTTGCACGCCGCCCACCGCGGGAGCGGTGCGAACGAGGAGGAATAGTGCACCAAAGGATTATGACCGGCCAGCATAGGGGTAACAAGCAAGGCCAGGGCGCTGGTGGGACGAGCGACGACTCATGCCCGACCCAACGAGTGGATCCATTTGTCGGGTAATGGGATCGTCGCCGGTGCAAGGCCGCTCCAGAGGAGCGCCGCCAGGGTGGGCGAGATCCCCCACCCCCAGGTTCTTTGGACACGTGACTGGGGCAGGATAGCCCTGGAAGGAGTCTTGGAACGATGACGGACAAGCACGGTGCACGCGCCCCGGAGGGAGCCCGGAAGGCCACCGGAGGGGAGCCTGCCAGCGCGACCGGCGAGCAGGGGCGGTTTTCGTCGCGGCGCAAGCTGGAGGCGGTCCTGCGGGTGCTGCGCGGGGAGTCGCTGGAGGCGGTGTCGCGGGAGATGGGGGTCACGGCGAGCAGTCTCGCGTCGTGGCGGGACGACTTCCTGGTCGGGGGACAGGCCAACCTGAAGAGCCGGCCGACGCGCGGGATGACGAGCTGGCTCGGCTGCGCCTGTCGGGTCTTCGCACCTCCCGCCGCCGCGTGCTGCGGGTGATGCGGGAGGCCACCCTCCTGGCCCCCATGCCAGCCGGCAGCCCCCACGGCCCGAAAGCCCACGACGGGACACTCACCACGACGCGCCCCGACGAGATGTGGGGGATCCACCTCACCAGCGCCCTGCCCCGACGGCAGGGCAATGCGAGCATCTTCATCGTCGTCGACCACGGCACCACCGAGTGCCTCGGGATCCACGCCACCCGCCGCGCGACCCGCTTTGAGGCGCTCGCGCCGCTCCGCCAGGGCGTCTGCGAGATCGTCGGCGCCTACGACGAGGGCGCCGCGCGGGGCGTCACCGTGGGCCACGATCATGGCAGCCAGCTCGTCGCCGACCACTTCCAGCGCGAGCTCGCCTTCCTCGGCATGACCTCGAGCCCTGCCTTCGTCCGCGAGCCCGAGGGCAACGGCTGCGCCGAGCGCTTCATCCGTACCCTCACGGAGCAGCTCCTGTGGCTGCACTGCTTCGACACGATCGACGACCTGCACGCCGCACTCCAGGAGTTCAGGCGTCGCTACACATCGTCATGGCTGCTCCAGCGCCACGGCTACCTCTCTCCCGCCGCTGCTCGTCCGGCCCTCGCTGGCCTCCCGGCGACCGCGTGAGTACCATCCCACTGTCCATGAAACCGGCGGCGGTACAGAGAGCGCTACAATCCGACCCCAGTTCCCATCGTGTGGTGCGCTAGAAGGGGGCGAAGCCTGAAGCTTCCCAGAAGTCGGTGCGGACGGAGTTGTACAGGCCCTGCAACGCCTCGAAGTGCTGCCGCTCCCAGTCGGCCAGGAAGGCGTAGAAGTCGCGAACTTCCTCCTCCCGCGCCCCTTGGGCAGCGCGGGTGAAAAATGTGACAGCGTTGTTCTCCAAGGTCATGCCCACCGACAGAACGCCCATTTCGAACATCGCCCCTTGCGCCTGCTGGCGAAACTTCTCGGAGAAGACGGCCTCGGAGAACGCCTTGAGCTCCGGCGCCCGGCGCTGCAGCGAAAACGCCGCCAAGCCTTCGGCGTCGTAGTTCCGCATCACCCCTTTGAGGTACTTCTGATGCTCCACCTCGTCCCGGGCCAGTTTGGCGAACAGCTCCTGTACCGCCGGCTTGGTGGCGCGTTCGGCGGTCATGGAGTAAAAGGTGTAGCCGTCCACTTCGATCTGAAAGGCCTTCTGGAGGATTCCCAGGATTTCCTGGCGCGCGTCCATGGCGTGGCTCCTTACACCGCCCGCTCCAGCAGCGGCTCGGGTCGCACCGCCGCCAGCTGAGCCGGCACGTACTGCAACGCCCCGGTGGGGCAGAACGGTACGCACTTGGGGGCACCACCGCACAGGTCGCACTTGGCCACGCGGTGGTACGGTTCGTCCCAGATCATGTTGCCGAAAGGACAGGCCGGCACGCACATGCGGCAGACGACGCAGCGCTCGTAGCGTACGTCAATGGCGCCGGTGCGGGGGTTACGGATCAGCGCCTGGGTGGGGCAGATGGCAACGCAGGCCGCCTCGTGACACTGGAAACAGACCACCGGCGTCCCCAGCTCCGGCCCCCGCCGATGGATGTGGATGCGAGTGGCCGCCGGCCTCCCCTCGCTGCCGTGCCCGAAGGCGCAGGCCAGCTCGCACTTGCCGCAGGCGATGCAGCGCTCCACGTTGACGCGAAAGATCATGTTCGGCATCCCCCACCTCCTACCTGCCGCCCCCGGCGGAGGCCGTCGGCAGCGCCTGCAACCGCTGGAAGGTGGCCGCCATCTGGGTGCGCTTGCAGGCGTCGCAAAGGGTGAAGTAGCTCTCGCTCACCCCACCGTGGCCGGCGAAGTGGCGCGCCTGCTCGACGGTGATGTGGGCGCGCCCGCAGGCGGGGCAGCGCAGCATCTGGAACGTCTTCCCCCAGATGGTCCGAGAGGAGTCGGAGGTGGTGTAGGGGATGCAGTGGGTGGGGCAGATCTCGGCGCAGGCCAGGCAACCGATGCAATCGGGCGGGGCCTCGCCGAAGGGCGGGGCGACCTCGCGGCCAATACCCCGGTTGACGGTGGCGATGGCGGAAACGCCGATGTGATCGCACACCCGCGTGCACAGGGCGCAGAGGATACAGTCGGTGGGTTCGGGGTTGCGCTGGTAGCTGGTCTCGGTAATGCCGTATCGGGCCGCCAGCCCCTGGATCAGCGGCGTGTCAGGGCAGCGGGCCAGCAGCAGGTCGAGGACGACTCTGCGGGTTTCCAGCACGCGCTCGCTGTTGGTGAACACGATGAGCCCATCCTTGACCGGGAACTGGCAGGCGATGACCATCTTGCACCAGCCGTCCCAGCCTTCCTCGGTGACGTCCACGACGCACAGGCGGCACCCGCCGTAGGGTTCCAGCGCCTCGTGGTGGCACAGCGTCGGGATGTGGATGCCGGCGGCGCGCGCTGCCTCCAGCAGAAAGGCGCCGGCCCTCGCCTTGACCGGCTTGCCATCGATGGTCATGGTGACCACGCCCACTGGCTCCGTGTTCATGCCACCCCCCTTGCGGCCATCTCATGCTTGGGCAGAAATCTGATAGCCTGCGTCGGACAGGCGTCGTAGCAGGCGCCGCAGGAGATGCACTTGTCTTGATGGATGACGTGCAACTCCTTGACCTTACCGGTGATGGCCGCCACCGGGCAGGCCTTGAAGCAGGCGTGGCAGCCGTCGCAGGTCTGCGGCATGATCTCGTAGGTGGTGAGATCGCGGCAGATGCCGGCCGGGCACTCCCGCCGCTCCACGTGCGCCACGTACTCCTCCCGGAAATAGCGCAGGGTGGAAAGCACTGGATTGGGGGCCGACTTGCCCAGCTCGCACAGAGACCCCAACTGCATCCCCCGGGACAGCCGCTCGATGCGCTCGATGTCGCCGCCCTTGCCGCGCCCGGCCACCAGGTCATCGAAGATCACCAACATCTGGTGCAGCCCCTCACGGCACGGCACACATTTGCCACACGACTCCTCGGTGAGGAACTTCAAAAAGTACCGGGCCACATCCACCATGCAGGTGCGGTCGTCCATGACGATCATGCCGCCCGACCCCATCATGGAGCCGGCCTCGGTGAGCTTCTCGTAGTCCACCGGCAGGTCCAGCAGCGCCTCCGGCACGCACCCGCCCGAGGGGCCGCCGGTCTGCACCGCCTTGAAGGGGCGATCGCCGATCACCCCACCGCCAATGTCGTAGATGATCTGGCGCAGCGTTGTACCCATGGGCAGCTCGATCAACCCGGTGTTCTTGACTTTCCCCACCAGGGAGAAAGCTTTCGTGCCCTTGGATTTCTCCGTCCCCATAGCGGCAAACCAGGCGCCCCCGTGCTCGAGGATGGCGCCCACGTCGGCCCAGGTTTCGACGTTGTTGAGGACGGTGGGCAGGTCATAGAGGCCGCGGTCGGTGGCGTGCACGTACTTGGCCCGCGGCTCGCCCACTTTTCCTTCCAAGGAACGCATGAGCGCGGATGACTCGCCGCACACGAAGGCGCCGCCGCCGCGCGAGATGCGGATGTCGAAGTCGAACCCCGTGCCCAGGATGTTACTACCCAGCAAACCCCGATCCCGAGCCTGGGCGATCGCCAGGGTGAGGTTGACCACCGCCAGGGGATACTCGTCCCGCACGTAAATGATCCCTTCGTGGGCACCCACCGCCCAGCCGCCGATGATCATCCCCTCCAGCACCGAGTGGGGGTCGCCCTCCATGATGGAGCGGTCCTTGAACGCCCCGGGATCGCCCTCGTCGCCATTGCACAGGATGAACTTTCGCTCGCCCTTGGCGCTGCGGCAGGAACGCCACTTGCGGGCGGTGGGGAAGCCGGCGCCGCCACGGCCGCGCAAGCCGGAGGCGGCCACCTCGGCCAGCACCGCCTCGGGGGTCATGGTGAGGGCCTTCACCAGGCCGCGATAGGCGCCGTGGGCGATGGCGTCGTCGATGTCGGTGGGGTCGATCAAGCCGATGCGGCGCATGGCCACCCGCGTCTGGTGCTTGTAAAACGGCACCTCTTGGTAATGCTGGATGCGCTGGCCGGAAACCGGCTCCTTGTAGAGCAGACGGGGGATCACGGTGCCGCCTTGTATGGTCTTGTCCACGATTTCCGCCACGTCGCGGGGTTTCACTTTGGTGTACAGCACGCCCGCAGGGCGCAGGACCACCAGCGGCCCCCGCTCGCAAAAGCCGTGACACCCGGTGCGCTTGGTGAAGGTCTTCACCTGCGCTGGGGCCCCCTCCAGCGCCGCGGCGAAGGCTTCCGCCACCGCTGCCGCGCCGTTGGCCAAACACCCGGTACCGCAGCACACCAGCACCTCGGACTGGCGCGCCGCAAACCTCGCCCGGGCGTCCTCCACGTAGCCCTCGAACGCCGCGAAAGACTCAATTCGCATCAGCCTTCCCTCCGCTGGCCCGCAGGTACTTGCCCACCTTGGCGGCGGTGGCGTTGCCGTGGTAGGTCTCGCCGACGATGAGCACCGGCGCCATGGCGCACGCCCCCACGCAGTTGACGGTCTTGACCGTGAACCCCATATCAGCAGTGGTACCGCCGGGCTCCACGTTGAGCTGGCGACACAATTCGTCCAGCAGTTGCACCGCGCCGCGGATGTGGCAGGCCGTGCCGGTGCACACCTTGACGATGGTGCGCCCTTGGGGCGACAGCGAGAACGCCTTGTAGAACGTGCCCACCGAGAAAACCTTGGCAAGGGGGACGTGGAGGGTTTCCGCCACCCGGGTAAGCACGTCGCAGGGCAGGTAGTTGTACGCCCGATGCACGTCCTGCAGCACCTGGATCAGCGACGCTTCCTCCGCCGGGTAGCGCTGCAGCACCTCCTCGGCGGGTGCCAGATCGACGCCACACGCACCGTTCATGCCACCACCTCCTGGGCCACCGCCCCTGCCCGCCCGAGGGCGAGGCCGCGGCGAAACGCCTCCAGGTTGATCTCCACCACCGCCGGCTTGGCCGCGAACGTCTCCCGAATCGCCTCCTCCACGGCGGCCTCAGGAACGGCCCCGGTGGCGCCCAAATAGGCGCCCAGCGCCACCATGTTGGCGCCGCGGGGGTTTTTCAGCTCGATGGCGATGTCGTTGGCCGGCACGTTGACCACCTGCACGTCGCGCCGCCGCACCTGGCGATGGATGAGGGAAGAGTTGAGGCAAATCAGTCCGGCGGGTCGCACCATGGGTTCGAACTTGTCCAGCGACGGCAGGTTAAGCACCACAACGGCGCTGGGGTGCTGCACCACGGGTGACCCCACCGGCCGGTCGGAAACGATCACCGTGCAGTTGCAGGTGCCGCCCCGCATCTCCGGTCCGTAGGAGGGAAACCACGAAACCTCCTTGCCTTCGCGCATCCCTGCGTAGGCCAGCATTTTGCCCACCAGCAACACCCCCTGGCCACCGAACCCGGCGAAGATCACGTCGTGCTGGGGCATCACGCACCTCCCCCCAACGGCCGCGGCGCCCGATCCTCCCCATGAGGGGTCTTAAACACGCCCAGGGGGTAGTAGGGCAGCATGTGCTGCTCCAGCCAGGCCAGCGCCTCCACCGGCGGGACCCCCCAGTTAGTGGGACAGGTGGACAGCACCTCGACCAAAGAAAAGCAGGTCCCCTCCTTCTGGTAGCGGAAGGCGCGGCGGATCATCTCCTTGGCATGCACGGCGTGGAGCGGCGAGTGCACCGACGCGCGCGCCACGAAGGCCGGCGTGCGTAGGGTTGAGATGAGTTCCGCGATGCGAATGGGGTATCCCGCTTGCTCCACATCGCGCCCGAAGGGGCAGGTGGTGGCCATCTGGCCCGGCATGGTGGTGGGGGCCATTTGGCCGCCGGTCATCCCGTAGATGGCGTTATTGACGAAGATGACTGTCACCTTCTCGCCGCGGTTGGCGCAGTGGACGATTTCCGACATGCCGATGGAGGCCAGGTCGCCGTCGCCCTGGTAGGAGAACACGATGAGGTCCGGCCGCGCCCGCTTGATGCCGGTGGCCACGGCCGGCGCACGCCCGTGGGACGCTTCGTGGAAGTCGGTGGCGAAGTAGTTGTAGGCCAGCACCGCGCACCCCACCGGGGCGATGCCCACGGTGCGTTGGGTGAGCTCCAGCTCGTCCAGCACCTCGGCCACCAGCCGGTGGATCACGCCGTGGGTGCACCCCGGACAGTAGTGGGTGGCAACCTCGGTCAGCGCCGTTGGCTTGCTGAACACCACGGCTTCAGGCATGGCTCACCTCCGCCGCCGCCAGCTCCCGCACCTTGGCGACGATATCCTCTGGGGTCAACAGCATCCCCCCTTGGCGGCCGATGAAATGCACGGGCACCTTCCCCTCCACCGCCAGACGCACGTCCTCGACCATCTGCCCGGTGGAGAGCTCGGCCACCAGCACTGCCCGCGCTCGCTCCGCCGCCCTGCGCACCGCCCCGTAGGGGAACGGGAAGAGAGTGATGGGACGGACCAATGCTGCGGCGCACCCCGCGGCGCGCAAATCCTCCAGCGCGGTGGACACCACCCGCGCCACTGAGCCGTAGGCCACCACCAGCACCTGGTAAGGTTGGTCTGTACCGACTTCGGCGAAGCGCACCTCGTCTCGGGTGATGGTGGCGTATTTGGCGGCCAGTTTCTGGTTGTGCCGCTCCAGCTCCTCCGGGTCTAAAAAGAGGGAGTTGATGATGGCGCGCGGCCGATCGCCCTTCCAGCCGGTGGACGCCCACGTCTTGGGTGGCAGCGGCTTGCATGGCACCCGCTGCGCCGAGAACTCCACCGGCTCCATCATCTGGCCGATCAGGCCGTCGCCCAGGATGAGCACCGGGTTGCGGTAGTAGTCGGCCAGGTCGAAGGCGTCCTGCACCAAATCCGCCGCTTCCTGCACCGACCAGGGGGCCAGGACGATGCAGCGGTAGTCGCCGTGCCCGCCGCCCTTGGTGGCCTGAAAGTAGTCCCCTTGCGCCGGCAAGATCCCGCCCAAGCCGGGGCCGGCGCGCATGATGTTGACCACCACCACCGGCAGCTCGGCGCCGGCGATGTAGGAGAGCGCCTCCATCATCAGGGAGATGCCCGGCGACGAGGACGACGTGAGGACTCGCTCGCCCGCTCCCGCCGCGCCGTAGATCATGTTGGACGCCGCCACCTCGCTCTCCGCCTGCACGAAGGTGCCACCCACTTGCGGCAGGCGAGCCGACATGTACTCCGGAATCTCGTTCTGCGGCGTGATGGGATAGCCGAAGAACAGCCGGCAACCGGCCTGAACGGCAGCCTCGCCGATCGCCTCCGTCCCTTTCATGAGCTTCTTGGCCATCACCGGCTCCTTCCCGCTCCGGGCTCTAGTACGCAAAGTAGTGGTACATGGTGCCCGACACCCGCATGGAGATGGCCAGGTCTGGGCACGTGATGCAGCACAAGCGACAACCGATGCAGCGCATCGGCTCCGCCATGCGGGCGTAGAAGTACCCCTTGGAGTTGAGGTGCGAACCCATGGCCAGAATCTGCTGGGGACAGGCGTGCACGCACAGCTCGCACCCCTTGCACGCCTCCGCATCGATCACGATTTGGGGCACCGCGAGCCTCCCTTCTGCCGCCCGAGACCTCCTCGGGCCGGTCTAATTGACCACCCACAGCGGACTGATGGTGCGGTGCCGTGCCGGCACCTCGAAGGGCGGGCGGACCACCCGCTGTAGCGCCACCAGCTCCGCGTCCCACGTGGCGGCTGTGAACGCCCCCGCCAGCCCCTCGTCCACCACCACCGCCCGCACCGGCAAACCCAGCGCCACGCCAGCCTGCTTTGCCAGCTCCCACCCCTGCCACACCACCTCCGCCGTGGTTTCGGCGAGGAGGTGGGTATTGGAGATCAACCCCGTCACGCGCCGACGCGCCGCCGCCTCGATGGCCCGCACCATACCCACCGCGTCGTCCGGGGTGGCCGTGAAGGGCCGGCGAAAGTTCAGCACCGCCAGCGTCTCCACCCCCGCCTCGGGGATGCAGTCGGCCAGGGAGCCCAGCGCCCGCGCGCCGGTGGGATCACCACCGGCATCTACAATCACCGTGCGGGCCTCATCCCGCACCGCCGTGCGGATCAACGGGACGATGATGGGCAGGTCGGCGAAGATGTTCTCTCCTTGCGGTGCCACCACCTCGATCCCCTGCCCCGCCAGCACCGCCCGGGCGGAGCGGGAGCGAAAGTACGGCTTCACCACGTCCAGGTCAAGGAGCACCACCCGCCGCCCGGCACGGGCAAGGGCCTGGGCACCGTTGATGGCGATTTCGGTCTTGCCGCTGCCGAAGTGGCCAACCAGGATCGTGACCCGGCTCGAGTACACTAACCCCCCCGCTCTTCAATTTATGTGAATCGTTTCACGACGTCAAGCAATCTTCTCACTTTGCGATCCAGTCGCAGCAGGGACCACCCGGCCACGCCTTACCCAGACGCCAGGTAGCGCGCGAGAGCGTCGCGCCAGGGGGGCATGGGAGCACCCAAGATGGAGCTCAACCGGGTGGTGTCCAACACCGACCACGAGGGCCGCCGGGCCGGCCGCGGCACTGCCGCGGTCTCCACCGGTACGACCTCGGCGGTGCTCCCCACCAGGCGCACGATCTCGCACGCCAGACCGTGCCAGCTGGTGTACCCGTCGTTGACCACGTGAACCACCCCCTCCGCCTCCAGGCGAACCAGGCGCAGGATGGCGTCGGCCAGATCGCCCGCATAGGTGGGGCAGCCAAACTGATCGGCGACGACGGTGAGGGTGCGGGAGCCGGCCTCCAGTTGCCGGCGGATGGTGCGCACGAAGTTGTGCCCCTCGCCGTACAGCCAGGCGGTCCGCACGATCAGGTGGCGGGCGGCGCGGCGCGCCGCCTGTTCGCCTTCGAGCTTGGTGCGGCCGTAGACCTGCAGGGGGCGGCAGGGGTCGTCCTCGCGGTACGGCCGCTGCTGGCTCCCATCGAAGACGTAATCGGTGGAGATCTGCACCAGCAGACTGCCAGCGGCGTCGGCCGCTTGGGCGAGAAAACCCACGGCCTCGGCGTTGACCCGTCGCGCCTCCGCCTCCCGCTCCTCAGCGGCGTCCACCGCGGTAAACGCGGCGCAGTTGACGATCACCTGGGGGGAGAAGCGGTGCACCGCCGCGGCCACCACGGCGGCGTCGGTGATGTCGTACTCGGGCAGATCGATCCCGCGGAACTCCACGTCTCGCCCCTGGCACATGGCCGCCAGGGCCAACCCCAACTGACCGCGGGCGCCGGTGACCAGCAGGCGCATCATTAGCGGCCGGCTCCCGGCCCATCCAGTAGAGAAAGGAGATAACGTCCATAGCCGGATTTCGCCAAGGGTTCGGCGATGCGCCGGAGCTGCCCATCGTCGATGAAGCCCATGCGCCAAGCCACCTCCTCTGGGGAGGCGACCTTCAAACCCTGCCGTTGCTCCACCACCTGGACGAAGTTGGCCGCTTGGAGCAGCGACTCGTGGGTGCCGGTGTCCAGCCATGCGGTGCCGCGCCCCAGAACTTCCACGGTGAGTTCGCCCCACTCCAGGTAGCGCCGGTTGACGTCGGTGATTTCCAGCTCGCCTCGGGGTGAGCGCGCGATGGAGGAGGCCACCTCCACCACCCGATTGTCATAGAAATAGAGCCCGGTCACCGCGTAGTTGGACCGCGGACGAGTGGGCTTTTCCTCCAACGACACGGCGCGGCCGGCGCCGTCGAACTCCACCACCCCGTAACGTTGGGGATCACGGACCCAGTAGGCAAACACCGTCGCCCCCCGCTCCCGCCGTGTCGCCCCCTGCAGCATGCGGGCAAGGCCATGGGCGTAGAAGATGTTGTCACCGAGGATTAAACACACCCGCTGAGAACCGATGAACTGGCGGCCGATGAGAAACGCCTCGGCAAGCCCACCGGGGTGCGCCTGGGTGGCGTACTGCAGGGTCAGACCCCACTGGCTGCCATCCCGCAGCAAGCGGACAAAGGCCGGCGCATCCTCGGGGGTGGTGATCACCAAGATCTCCCGGATCCCCGCCAGCATCAGCGTGGATAGGGGGTAGTAGATCATGGGCTTGTCGTACACCGGCATGAGCTGCTTGGAAACCGCCAAGGTGAGGGGGTACAGCCGTGTTCCCGATCCCCCCGCCAAGATAATTCCTTTGGGGACTCCCATGGACCCTCCCGGTGGGCCGCGCGCCGGCGGATTGTACCGTGCCGAAAGGCGAGTAGACTCTCCCCCGCCGGGCGCCCATGCACCGGCCACGGAGGTCCCGTGCGCAAGCGTCAAGAGGCTGCATCGGAGAATCGAAAACCCAGCAGTGCGGATCGCAACTCCCACCCCCTGGCCGAGGACAGGGAGGAGGTCATCCTGCCGCGCATCGCCTCACACCTGGACGCCATTCTGCGTCTTTTGGGCCTCGACACCAGCGACCCCAATTTGGCCGGCACGCCGGAACGGGTCGCCCGCTTGTACCTGGAAATGTTCCACGGCCTGCGGGAGGGTGCTGAGCCGGACGTCACCACCTTCCCCAATCAGGAGATGTACTCCTCCATGGTGATGGAGCGGGACATCCCCTTCTACTCCATGTGCGCTCACCACTTCGTGCCGTTCTACGGGCATGCGCACATCGCCTACATCCCCGGCCCGCGCATCGTCGGCCTGTCGAAACTGCCACGCATCCTGGAGTTCTACGCCAAGCGGCCCCAGCTGCAAGAGCGCCTCACCGAACAGGTGGCCGACTACCTGTGGAAGAACCTCTCCCCCCGCGGCGTCATGGTGGTCATCGAAGCGCGCCACCTGTGCGTGGAGATGCGGGGAGTGAAGAAGCCGGGGGCGCTCACCGTTACCTCGGCGCTGCGCGGGTGCTTTGAGGAGCGGGAGGTGCGGGCGGAGTTCCTGGCCTATCTGGAGCGCCCCCGCACCTGGTGAGGGCGCGGCGGCAGACCGCGCCCTGCACGCGGCCGGCGAGGCCCCGCAGGGCGGGGGCATGGTCAACCCTTTCCTTTAGTGAAGCGCCAAAGAGGGTTATTTGCGAATGCGACTCTGTGCTTTTATAGACGGTAATCACCCACCACCTCTCCCGGTCGTCTTTACGAAGCTGACCTGAAAATCGTGAAGGTCGCTACGTCCAGCGCCGAGCGTGCAAGGGTGTACGGCGTCCTCCTTCTTCTCGCGCCGCCTGCAACCGTGCGCGGCGCAGACACCTGCTCGGCCACCGGGGTCATGGCCGGCCAGGCCTTCTCCTTGAGCCACTGCGCCGCCCCCTGCTGCCCGGCGAGAACAGCGTCACCATCTGGTTCAACGAGAGTCCGATCACGCCCGAGGAGCGGGAGATGTTCGCCATGAGCGTCTACCCCAGCTCGTACCACCACGGCAGGGAGCGCACCATGTTTGTGGTTGCCTTCTGCCCCGGCGGCGGTTCGACCACCGCGTCACCCGAGGCAGTGACCAAACTCTAGCTGGAGACGAACTACGCCACGGCATCCCTGGCCGCCGCCATGTGGGTGATGATGGATAACCGCAAGGAGTTCGAGATCGAAAGCCTCCGAGGAGAAGTGACGAGCGGCGGACGCCTGACCGGCAAGCTCACAGGGCAGCGCACCAGCGACGGGCGCTCCTACCGCTTCGAACTGGTCTTCAACCTCGCTCCCCCCACCCAGGAAGCGGCGACTGGAGTCGCCTGCGGGTCCTAGCCGCGGCGATGACTACTCACTGGCGCCGTGGGCCGGCCCACCGTGGGGCGCCCGCCCTTGTGGCGGCGCCTCAACCGTAACTGAGACTCCCACCCCAGCGACGTTCTCGACCCGCCGCTGGGGCGTAGGGGGAGCACCGCGCAAGGCTCTACTTCACTTCGACCATCACGAAAATCTTGCGCGCCGCCAACAGCGCCGTGCCGGACACCTGCTTGCGTTGCACCTCTTCGAAGGGGCGTCCGCGCGCTGGCCGAAATTCATCCATCGCCACACGCTCGAGCCCTTTACCGTTCTCGTCCTCCAACAGCATGGCGATGTAGACCGTCGGTCGCGCTCCGCCGGTATGACCTCCGTAGGCTGTCAGCTGGCAGCGAACTGACGCGCCCTCCTCCACCGCCCCCTGGGGATCGATCCGCACCCCCTCCAGCCGCACCCCACCAATCTCTACGAACAGGTCCACAGGGGCAGAGAGGGTGAAATCGAGCTCCACCATGTACGGACTCTCTGCCAGGGTGTAGGAGCGCTGCGCCGCCTCATCCGACTGTTGCGCCCCCAGCGAGGCGGCCAGTAGAGCCGCCGCCAGTGCCACACCCCCACGGTGCATGCATCCTCCCCCGGGGCAGCCGCCCGCGCAGCCCCCCGCCGGATGATTACGTTTTACTTCACGACGTCGCCGACCTTAAAGCCGGAACCGGTCACCACCGTGCACTCGGAAAGCTTTGCCCCCTTCACGGCGGTCACCTTAATGGACCCGATCTTCTCTTCGTCAGCGCCCAGCACCTGCCCGGTGTCGGGATCACGAATGGGCTCGCCCATGCGGTACACCCCGAGGGTGTCCCCCACCGAAAGGCCATCCTCCGAGCCGAGGTTGATGGACACCGTGCTTCCCTGCACCCGGGCGATCTTGCCCGCCACGCGGCCAACCACGGTTTTGGAGGTTTCCAGGCTGAGATTCTTCAACTTCCCGGCCAACTCCTCCACGCAGGGCAGCAGCACCTTGTCGAACATGCGCCGGTCGTCCACCCCCCCGCCCGTCCCGAAAACGAACACGTTGACGTTGGACTCCTCCTTGCGCGCCTTGTCGGCCCACACGATCTCACCGGTGGTGGTGGACACCAGCCGGGCGTCCAGGGCGCTGATGAACTTCCTACGCTTTACGTCCAGGCCGACCCCAAACCCTACCCTCGCCTTGGCGCTCTCTCCACCAAATTCGGTGACGTTACCGAAAAGGATGTACTCGACACCCAACAGCTTGCCGGCCTGCACGGCGGTACGCGGGTCGATTTCGCCCGACAGCGACAGGTTTTTCTCCCGCATCAGAGCGTCCAGCCGCTCTCGGTCCACCACCGTGAACTTGCCCGATTTCACCAATTCGGTGATGAACATGTCCTGGGCCGCCTCGCCAGCGCGGGTCCAGTGAGCCTCCAAGGCTTTGTGGCCAAACTCCAACACCGCAACTCGCGGCTTATTAGCCCACGCCGTGCCCGCCACCATGCCGAGCACTAGCGCTGTCACCACGAACCTTTTTTGCATCTGCGCCTCCTTATCCCGCCACTATTCTACACGATACTTCCCCGGTGCGGGCTGCCACCCCCCGCCTTGGGGGTTTCCACGAGAGCTCCCGCAGCCTGTCCCATCTGTTGACGCGACGAGCATCGCGGCACCTTCGCCACGGGCTTGCCCGATTCGGCCTGGCGGGTAGAAGACGCGCGCCACCGGGGCGTCCCCTACGCCCGGCTGTTTTGTAATAGAAAGGTACAGTACTCTTCCAACCAGCGCTCGCGCCGGCACCGGCAGCCCAGCTTTTGGAAGCGGTTGCGCACCGCCCACGCCTCCTCCCACAGCACCCCAGAGAGCACCAGCCACCCGGCCGGCAGCGTACGCTCCACCAGGGCCGCAGCCGAGGCGAGCAGCACGTCGGTGGGGAGGTTGGCGGCTATCACCCCGAAGCCCACGGGGGCCAGGGAGGCCAACTCTCCAGCCACACATCGCACCTGCGCCGCCAAGCCGTTAGCGGCGGCGTTGGCGCGGGCCAGGGCGGCCGCGCGGGGATCGATGTCCAGGCAGATGGCCCCGGCCGCGCCCAGGCGCAGGGCGGCTAAAGCCAGCACGCCGGTCCCGCACCCCACATCCAGTACTGTGGCGCGGCGCAGGGAGGGAAGCTGGGCGAGTATGGCCAGGCAGCTGGCGGTGGTCTCGTGTTCGCCCGAACCGAAGGCTCCCCGACGAAGCCGCAACCCCTCGGCAGCCCTGTTACTTGCCCCGGGCACTGCGAGCAAAACCTCGCCTTCCAAGGTTGGAGTCTCCCGCACCGCGCCCCTTCTCCACGCCGCCAAGCGTGGTACAAAGGAGTATGACAAAAGTTGCGGTTTGCGCCGCTGTGCTCCTCACCGTCGTCTCGTGTTCCAAGGCTCCTGCCCCCGACCCCGCCTGGGCAGCGGAGATCGAAGCGTGGCGCGCCCGGCGCTCCGCCTCCCTCACCAGTCCCGACGGTTGGCTCACCCTGGTGGGGCTGCACTGGCTTGAGCCGGGTCGCCACCGAGTGGGTTCGGGGGACGACGCCGAGATCTTCCTGGACCACGAGGGGGTACCGCCCCACGCCTTCACCTTGGAGCTGACGCCCGACCGCCGCATCCTCCTCGACCCGGTACCCGGCAGCGGGCTCGCGGTGGACGGCGAGCCGGCCACCCCCCGCCCGCTGGCCAGCGACCGCAGCGGCGCGCCCTCGCTGCTCACGCTGGGGTCCCTGCGCATGGTGGTGATCCAGCGGGAGGACCGCTTCGCCCTGCGGGTGCGCGACCCCAACTCCCCCGTGCGGGCCAACTTTCAGGGTCTCCAGTACTTCCCCCTCGACCCACGGTACCGGGTGGAGGCCCGCTTGGAGCGCTACCCCACTCTTAAGACCGTCCAAGTACCAACCGCGCAGGGCCCCCCCCAGCGTATGCTGGCGCCCGGCGTGGTGCACTTTGCGCTGCGCGGGCGGCAGCTTTCACTCCAGCCCTTGATCTCGTCGGCCGGCGATACGTCGTACTTCTTCGTCTTCCGCGACGCCACCAGCGGCCGCGAAACCTACGGGGCCGGCCGCTTCCTGGACGCCACCGCACCCCCGCCGGGGTCGGAGATCGTGGTGCTGGACTTCAACCGCGCCTACACACCGCCGTGCGCCTTCACCCCCTACGCCACCTGCCCGCTCCCGCCCCCCGGGAACGTGCTGCCCATCCCCGTACCCGCCGGCGAGAAGGGGTACGGTACGCACTGATGCGGCTGCTGCTGGGTAGCCGCACGGCGGTTGCCATCGGTCATGGGTGGCACGGTGGGAGGTCAGGATGAGAGAAGTTTCTGAGCGCACGGCCCGAGGTGCATGGGAAGGCTGGCGGCGATGGGCATTGGCGAGTCTTGTGGTGCTGACCGTCGTACTCATGGGCGCGGCCGGCGCTGGTCTGTGGTACCTGCGAGGCAGCTTGGCAATCCTGGAGGGCTCGCGGCTCCTCCCCGGCCTCTCCGCCCCGGTGCAGGTGGAGCGCGACGCCCTGGGGGTGCCCACGGTGCGCGGCGAGACGCTGGCAGACGTGGCCCGAGCTCTGGGATTCCTGCACGCCCAGGAGCGCTTCTTCCAGATGGATCTGCTGCGCCGCCGAGCCGCCGGGGAGCTGGCCGAACTGTTCGGGGAGGACGCCGTGGCGTGGGACAGCGCCATCCGCGTGCACCGCTTCCGCACCCGTGCGGCGCGCACCGTGGCCTTCGCTCAAGGCCCGGAGGCTGCTCTCCTGGCCGCCTACGGCGAGGGGGTCAACGCTGGCCTGGCAGCACTGCGCCGGGCGCCGTGGGAGTACCCGCTGCTCGGTGTCTCACCTCAACCCTGGCGGGTCGAGGACTCAATCCTCGTGGTGTACTCCATGTTCATCGAGCTCCACGACGAGACCGGAGCCCACGAGTCGTCGTTGGGGGTGCTGTACGACACCCTGCCGGCACCCCTCGCCCAGTTTCTGGATGCCCGCGGCGGGCAGTGGGATGCCCCCATCACTGGTGGCGCCTTTACCGTGCCGCCGATCCCTGGCCCCGACATCGTCGACCTGCGCCTGCGGCCCCGGGCTGTCGCACCGGCCCCAACCCAGGCCTGGGATGAAGTGCTGGCCGTCGGCTCCAACAACTGGGCGGTGGCGGGGGCGGTCACCGCCCACGGCGGGGCGCTGCTAGCCAACGACATGCACTTGGGGCTGTCGGTGCCCAACACCTGGTACCGGGCCTGCCTGGTGTGGCCAGGCGGTCAGCGCCAAGTTCGGGTTTGCGGGGTCACGCTGCCGGGCACGCCCCTGGTGGTGGCGGGCTCCACCGGCCGGGTGGCGTGGGGGTTCACCAACACCTACAGCGACTTTGCCGACCTGGTGGTGCTCGAGGAGCAGGACCAGCGTCCCGGCACCTACCGCACCCCTGCCGGCTGGAAAAACACTGAGAAGTTCGCCGAGACGATCCGCGTTAAGGGTTCCGCCCCCCGCACCGTGGAGGTGGAGGAGACCATCTGGGGCCCGGTCATCGACCGCGACCATCGCGGCCGCCGCCGCGCCTTCCGCTGGACAGCCCACGACCGCGACGCGGTCAACTTGGCCATTGTCGATCTGGCGCAAGCCGACAACATCGACGAAGCGATGGCTGTGGCCAACCGCACCGGCATCCCGCCCCAGAACTTCCTGGTCGCCGATCACGGTGGGCGGATTGGCTGGACCATCATGGGGCGCATCCCACGCCGGGTGGGGTGCGAAGGTCGCCTGCCCGCCTCGTGGGCCGACGGTGGCTGCCGCTGGGAGGGCTTTCTCGCCCCCGAAGCGGTGCCCCGGGTCGCCGATCCGCCCTCCGGTCGCCTGTGGACGGCCAACGCCCGCGTGGTGGACGGCCCCATGCTGGCGCTGCTGGGGGACGGCGGGTACGTCCTCGGGGCGCGCGCCCGCCAGATCCGCGATGCTCTGCTCGCCCTGGAAAGCCCCAGCGAGCTGGACATGCTCGCCGTGCAACTGGACGATCGGGCGCTCTTCCTGGCGCCCTGGCGGGAACGGCTGCTGGCAGTGCTCACCCCCGCGGCGCTCGCCGCCCATCCGCCACTGGCCCGTCTGCTCCCGCTGGTGGAGGGGTGGAGCGGCCGCGCCAGCATCGGTGACGCTGGGTATCGGTACGTGCGTGCCTTCCGGGAGGAAACCTTGGAGGCGGTGCTCGCCCCTCTCGTGGCGCCGTGCCGCGAGGCGGATCATCGTTTCCGCCCCGCTGCCCTGACCCAGGTGGAAGGGGTGGTGGTGCGGCTGTTGGAGGAGCGTCCGCTGCACCTCCTGGACCCTCGCTTCGCCTCCTGGGACGACCTCTTGCTGACCAGCGCCCAAAAGGCGGTCACCGCCGTCGCCAGGGACGAGGAGGACCTCGCCGCCTACACCTGGGGGCGGCGAAACACCGTGGCCATCGCCCACCCGTTGAGCCGCGCCGTGCCAGTCCTGGCGCCCTGGTTGGACATGCCGCGGGAGCCGCTGCCCGGCGACTGGCACATGCCGCGGGTGCAGGGACCCGCCTTCGGCGCCTCGGAGCGCTTCGCGGTGTCCCCCGGGCGCGAGGAGCAGGGGTACTTCCACATGCCGGGGGGCCAGAGCGGACACCCCCTGTCGCCGTTCTACCGCGCCGGTCACGCCGCCTGGGCGAAGGGCGAGGCGACGCCGTTTCTGCCCGGCCCCACCGTCCACACGCTGGTGCTGCACCCGGCCCCATGACCTCGCTCCCCCTGCCTCTGGGCCAGGGCGTACCCCTTGCCCCTCGGACCACCCTGGAGCTGGGAGGGGACGCGAGGTTTTTCCTCGCCGCTACCCGGGAGAGCGACATCGTCGAGGCGCTGCACTGGGCGGCGGCGCAGGGACACCCCGTGGCGTTGCTGGGGGGCGGCTCCAACGTGGTGGTGGCCGATGCCGGCTTCCCCGGCTTGGTGCTGCACCTGGCCACCCGAGGCATCGAGGTGGCCAGGCGCCCGGGCGAAGTGCTTCTGACCGTCGCCGCCGGCGAACCGTGGGACGAGGTGGTGGCGCTGGCGGTGGCCGAGGGGTGGGCTGGGATCGAGTGCCTCTCGGGGATCCCCGGCACCGCCGGCGCCACCCCCATCCAGAACGTCGGCGCCTACGGCCAGGAAGTCAGCGCAGTGCTGCGGCAGGTGCGCGCCTTAGACCGCCGTACCCTCACCGTGGTCACCCTGTCTCCAGACCAGCTCTCCTTGGGCTATCGCACCAGCCTCCTCAAGCGCAACCCTCACCGCTACGTGGTGCTCTCCGTGACCTTGGCCCTCACCCCGGGCGGAGCTCCCACCCTGGCCTACCCGGACTTGGCCACCGCCCTCCCTTCGCGCCGCCACGGCCCGGAGTTGCGCCACGTGCGCGATGCGGTGCTGGACATACGGCGCAGCAAGTCGATGGTCATCCACCCCGACGACCCCAACCGCCGCTCCGCCGGGTCGTTCTTCGTCAATCCGCTCCTCTCGCGGCAGGCGGCCAGCCAGGTGGCAACGCGCGCCGCCGCCAGAGGGCACCTGCATCGCCCCGAGGATCTTCCCCACTTCCCGGGCCCCGCGGGCCTGGTCAAGATCCCCGCCGCCTGGCTGGTGGAGCAGGCTGGGTTTAGGCGCGGGTATCGCCGCGGCCAAGTTGGTCTCTCCACCCGGCACGCCCTGGCTTTGGTGCACCACGGCGGCGGCAGCGCCGCGCAGCTGCTGGCCCTGGCCGGCGACATCGTCGCCGCCGTGCACCAGCGCTTCGGCCTCACCTTGGCCACCGAGCCCACTTGGCTGGATGGCTCGCCGCTGCTGCCCCTCCCCGTGCCCAGGTGAACCTTTTGGGCGTTTTTTTCGTCTCACACCATGACGCCGCAGGAGACCCCAGCGGACCCTGCACGGGAGGCTAACCATGGCGTGCGCTACAGCGGAGTTGAAGGCCCCAGCCGGGAGCAACGGCGGACGGGCGGTGCCAGTGATTGCCGACCGGGGCGACCGAGCCGCGGTGGTGGTGCTGTCGTTGCCCCACCAACCCCGAGTGGGCGATCGCTTTCAGCACGACGGGATGGAGTGGGTCGTGGTGCGCGCCAAGGATCACCTGCGTGGCGCCGTGGCAGTGCCTGTCCTGGTGCGAGGTAGGGCGTGAGCCGCAGTAGGACCGTGTTCACACCCGCGGCGCCGCGGCCGGCCGGCCACTACAGCCAAGCCCTGATTCACGGCAGCCTGGTCTTCGTTTCTGGCCAGCTCCCCGTGGACGCGGCCAGCGGCGCCGTGGTGTGCAGCAGCGCCGGCGAGCAGGCGCGCGCCGCCCTGGCCAACTTAGCCGCCATCCTGGTCGCCGCTGGCAGCAGCCTGCATGGGGTGTTGCGCCTCACCGTATACGTCAGCGACATTGCCTACTGGCCGGAGATCAACGCGGTCTGCGCCGAAGTCTTCGGCGATCACCGGCCAGCCCGCACCGTGGTGCCCACCCGGGACCTGCACTACGGCTGCCTGGTGGAGGTGGACGCCATCGCCGCCCTCCCCTAGTCGGGAGTGATCCCGGCGGGCGTGACGCCGCGCACCAGGAAGTCTGGGTCGTCCCTGAAACTTAAGAAAATAACGATGAAGGCAAGGGCCGCGGCCAACATCAGCTCTTTGTCGGCGTACAGCTCCTCCAGCTTGCGCTGGCGCGCCTCGGAGGTGGGCGCGTCGAAGCGCTCGAGGAAAAGGCCGTCGAGACGATTGGACGGGTTGACCCGGGTGACGGCGGAGATGCCCCCGGCCCGGCAGTAGGCCAGGGTGTCCATGAGCAACTGGTGCTGTCGGTCGGTGCTGGTGACGTGATAGGTGAACAGGTGGAGGACCACCCGCTGCGCCTCGCGCATGGAGGCCGTAGCGATGGCGTCGAACAGCACGGCGGTGGCGGCATCATCGGCAACCCCCAGGCGCTGGCGCACGAGGGAGAGCACGACGGTGTTCTTAAACAACTCGTACAGCCGCCGGGCGCCGTCCAGAGGGGGGCGCTCGGGGTGTGGCCGCACCGGTACATCGGCCGGCAGAGCCGGCTTGGCCAACATGGTGCGAAACAGGAGAGCGAAAAAATCGATCCCTTCCAGGGGATCGCGGAAGTCGATACGCATGTCCAGGGTATTGTCCAGGCGGTCAGCCAGCTTGACCCGCACCAGCTCAGGGGTGACGGGGGCGCGGTCGAGAATGCGGCCGATGTACTGGTAATAGGTCTCGCCGTCCGGCCGGCGGGTGAGGACATCCAACCGCTCCATCAGGTACCACTCGCTGGAGGGGTCGATCTTGCGCAGCAGTTCCGCCAGCTTCCCTTCCAGCGCCTCCCACTCCTCGCGCGGAAAATCCGACTCCAGGATGTCTTCGAACTTGTCGTGCAGCAGTTCGGTGAGCAGGTCCAGCAGGTTGACGTGGTCCTGCGCCCGTGCCAACAGCGCCGTGGCGCGTAGGGGGTGGAGCACGGCGAGGGGTCCTAGGCGCCGCTGCTTGTGACTGTAGGCGCGCTCCAGGTAGGAGAGCACGTCCACCAGCACCGCCTGCTCTTCGGGGGGCAAGGAGCGACCATCCAAAATGGTGTCCAAAATCGAGGCACGCCCCACCCCGGCCGCCGAAAGCTGGTAATTCAGCGCCGCAGACAGTCGAAAGAACTCGTTGAGGTCGTGCAGCACCACCACCGAGAAGGATAACAAAGGTCGGTGCGCGGCTGTCCTCGGCTTAAGGGATGACCGCGAAGGCGGCGCCACCGTCGAGGAGCACCGCCGGATCCACCCGCGCCCCGTGCCAACGGAACCCCAGGTGCAGGTGCGGCCCCGTGGCCCGCCCCGTGGCCCCCACCTTCCCCAACACGTGACCGGTCGCCACCGCCTGCCCCTCCTCCACCAGTACCCGACTGAGGTGAAACACCATGGAGATCAAGCCACCGCCGTGATCCACGTAGACGCTCTTGCCGGCGAAGAAGTGGTCGCCCACCAGCACCACCCGGCCAGCCGCTACCGCCAGCACCGGCGTGCCGGCGGCCACCTTGTAGTCGATCCCCGAGTGGGGCGAACGCGGCTCCCCGTTGAATACCCGCCGAGCGCCGAAGTTTCCCCCCGCCACGGTCCCCGGCAGCGGCGCCGCCAGGGGTAGGGTGAAACGCGGCCGCGTCTGCAGCTCCCACAACCGCCCCACCTGGGCGCTTTCCCGCCGCGTCCGCTCCAGGTCGGCCTTGGACAGATGCACCATGCGGTCGTCCACCGTGAGGTGCTGCTCCGGGTAAGGATAACCGCCCACCACCAGGAGGGCGCCCTCGCTGACCCCGGCGCGCACCCGTGCCACCGCTATCGTGCCAGTGGCTTCCAGATCCACCGGGTAGTAGCACGTCGCCCCCAAGGGCTCCCAGACGCGATGGCCGTTGCTGCAGGCGGTGGTCCCCTCACCGTGCCAGCGCGCCACCCCTCCGGGCCGTACCGCCACCCGCACCGGCTCTCCCGCCACCAGCAGGGCCGGCGTGCCGGCCACGAACACCGCCACCAGCCAAGCTGCGCTCTTCATCCGCCGCCATGGTACACCGGCAACGTCCAGCGCCGCGGAATCAACCAGGGCACGAGACGGTTGGCCAGTATGGAGACGAGACGGGGCGATGAGCGGCGACCTCGACGGGCTCGTGGCACCCCACGTGGGTGCGCGGGGGGCGTTCAGCAGCCGGTGCCTGCTCCCCGAGCTGATGGACGACCCGGCCCTGCCCGCCGCCGAGCACCGCCGTGCCCTGGCGGGGCTCGCCCGCATCAACCTGGTCAGCGCCGCCGCCGCCAGCTTGCGGAGGCCCCTGGCTCACCTGTGCGCCTCCCTCCCGGCTGGGCGGCCGGTGCGGGTGCTAGACGTGGCCACCGGCGGCGGCGACGTACCGGTGCGTCTGGCCCGCTGGGCGCGCCGCCGGCGTCTGCCCCTGTACATCGACGGCTGCGATGTTCATCCTGGCGCCGTGGCCATCGCCCAAGGGCGGGCCGCGCGCCACGCCGTGCCGGTGCGCTTCTTCACCCACGACGCGCTCCGTGATGGCATCCCGCCCGGGTACGACGCGGTCATCTCCTGCCTCTTCCTGCATCACCTGGCCGATGCCCAGGCCACACACCTGCTGGCCGCCATGGGCGAGGCCGCCTCGCACCTGGTGGCGGTCAACGATCTCCTGCGCTCCCCGCTAGCCTACGCCGTCGCCTGGGTGGGCACCCGCGTCCTGTCGGCTTCGCCGGTGGTGCACCACGACGGGCCCCTTTCGGTACGGGCCGCCTTTACCCTGGAGGAAGCCGGCGCCCTGGCCGCCGCCGCCGGCCTGCACGGCGCCCGCCTGCGCTGGCAGTGGCCGTTTCGTTTTTTGCTCACTTGGAGGCGGCCATGAGCACCCCGCTGGCTGGTTTGGCGCAACGAAGCTGGGACGCGGTGGTCATCGGTGCCGGACCGGCGGGGGCGGTCACCGCCACCCTGCTGGCGCGCCGGGGGCTCGCCGTGCTGCTCGTGGACAAGGCCGCCTTCCCTCGCCCCAAGGTCTGCGGCGGCTGTCTCAACCGCGCCGCCCTTGCAGCGCTGGAAGCTGCCGGCCTGGCGGGGGTTCCCCGCCGCCTGGGGGCGCCGCCCCTCACCCGCTTGCGCCTGTACTCGGGCCGTCGGAGCGCCATTGTGAGGCTGCGGGAAGGGGCGGGGGTGTCCCGGCCGGCGCTGGACACGGCGCTCGTCGCCGCCGCCCAGGAAGCCGGCGTTACCTTTGTGGACGGGACCGTGGCCCACGCCGGGTTGCCCGCAGCGGGCGGTCGCCCGGTGCGCCTGAGCCGCGGCCACCAGCAAGGGCAGGTGCACGCCAGGGTGGTGGTGGCCGCTAACGGTCTCGGCCCCCTCCCCGCCGACGACGCCGAGGCGCTGCCCGCCCTACCCGCCCCCACGGCCCGTATCGGCGCCGGCGCCATTGCCGCCGCCGCGCCACCCCAGGTGGAGCCGGGAGAGATCGTCATGGTGCACGGCCCAGGAGGGTACGTGGGGCTGGTGCGGGTGGAGGAGGACCAGCTCAACGTCGGCGCAGCCTTTGACCCGCCCTCCGTGAAGACGGCCGGCGGGATTGGGCCGGCGGCGGCGGCGCTGCTGGACAGGGCGGGACTGCCCCTGGCACCGCTGCTGCGGTCGCTGCGCTGGCGGGGCACGCCGCCACTCACCTTCCGCCGGCGGGGGTTGGCCCGGGAGCACCTCTTGGTGCTGGGCGACGCGGCTGGCTACGTGGAGCCGTTCACCGGCGAAGGGATGGCGTGGGCGCTGGCCGGGGCACTGGCCCTCGCTCCGCTGGCGACGGCGGCCGCCCAGGGGTGGGACCCCCAACTCGGCCGCCGCTGGGAGCAGGCGTACCAACAGGTGGTGGGCCGCCGCCAGCGCCTGTGCCGCCTGGTGGCCGCTACCCTGCGCCGCCCGATCCTCACCAGTGCCGTGATCACCGTGCTGGGGGCCGCACCGCCCCTGGCCGGCCCCGCGGTGGCCGCCATCAACGCCCCCCCGCGCTGGCACACCGTACCCTAGGAGGACGGCCGTGCTCACCCGCATCCTTGGCCTCGCCACCGCCTTACCCACGACCACCGTCGCCCAGAGCGATGCCGTGGAGATGGCCATCCCCTTCACCTGCTCCACCCCCGAGGAGGAGCGGACCCTGCGCGTGCTCTACCGGCGCAGCGGTGTCAAGCGCCGCGCCAGCGTCCTGTTGGAAGCCGACGGCAGCCCGCCGCGCTTCTTCCCGCCGCCTACCTCCCCTGGCGATCGGGGTCCCGCCACCTCCTCGCGCATGGCACGCTACGAGCAAGAGATCGGACCGTTGGCGGTATCCGCCGGGCGGGCCGCTCTGGCCGCTGCCGGCCTCCCCGCCCAGCGGATCGGTCAGCTGGTGACAGTCTCCTGCACCGGCTTCGTGGCCCCCAATTTCGACGTGCGCCTGATCAAGGAGCTGGGCCTGCCGCCGGACACCGGGCGGACGCACGTGGGTTTCATGGGGTGCCAAGGGGCGCTGAACGGGCTGCGGGTCGCCGACGCCCTGGCGCGCCGTCACCCCCACCGGGCGGTGCTGCTGGTGGCCGCCGAACTGTGTTCGCTCCACTACCAGTATGGCTTCGACCCCGATCAGACAGTAGCCAACGCCCTGTTCGCCGACGGCGCGGCGGCCGTGGTGCTGGGCGCCGACGCCGACAGGGAAGGCTGGCACCTCCATGGGAGCGGCGCCTGGCTCCTGCCCGACTGCGAGGACGCCATGACCTGGCGCATCGGCGACCACGGCTTCACCATGACCCTGGCGGCGCGGGTGCCGGAACTCATCGCCGCCCACCTCCGGCCAGCAGTGGAGGGGTGGCTAGGGCAGCACGGCTTGGCGCTGGGCGACATACCCACCTGGGCGGTGCACCCGGGAGGGCCACGCATCCTCTCGGCCACCTGCGAAGCCCTCGGCCTGCCCTCCGAAGCCACGGCGGTCTCCCGCGAGATCCTGGCCCAATGCGGCAACATGTCCTCCCCCACCGTCCTCTTCATCCTCGACCGCCTGCACCGCGACGGCGCCGCCCTGCCCTGCGTGGCTCTCGCCTTCGGCCCGGGACTGTCGGCCGAGGCGGCGCTCTTTGGGTAGGACTTGGGTTGGGATGAAAAACCTGGCGCCAGTGGCGTTTTCTCCCCACGGCACGAGCATGGCCGTGGGTACGGGGGCACGGTCCCGGCCCCCCACCTGCGGCACAACCCGGTGGCACGAACAGCTTTATACTGGTAGCGATAAGAGCAAGGACGCTGTCACCATGGGCAAACAGAGTAGAGGGAGCCGGGGGAAGTGAGCGATCAGCTCCACCATCTCGAGGGCAAGTATGAGGTGCTGAGCAAGCTCCGCGAGGGCGGCATGGGCGCCATCTACACCGTGCGCCACCGCCTGCTGGGCGAGATCCGGGTGGTCAAGGTGATGCGCCCGCAACTGGCGGACGATCAGGAGTTCGCGGCGCGTTTCTTGCGCGAGGCGCAAACGGCGATCCGCCTGCGCCACCCCAACATCGCCCAGCTCTATGACTTCTCCACTGACGAGGAAGGCAACGCCTACATCGTCATGGAGTTCATCGAAGGCATCGATCTGCGCGAGCTGGTGCGCCGCTTCGGTCCACCATCGCTGGGGCTGACCCTCGAGATCGCGGTGCAGGGCCTGGCGGCGCTGGGCTTTCTGCACCGCCGCAAGATGGTGCACCGGGACATCTCCCCCGACAACCTCATGCTCGCCCGGGACGCCGATGGTCGCCCGATGGTCAAGCTCATCGATCTGGGCATCGTCAAGGTGCTGGAGGCGGACCACGGCCTCACCTCCACCGGGGTCTTCCTCGGTAAGCTGCGCTACGCCGCCCCCGAGCAGTTGCTGGCCGCCGAGGGGCGCACCATCGATCAGCGCGCCGATCTGTACTCCTTCGGGATCGTGCTCTATGAGCTGCTCACCGGCAAGTTTCCCATCGCTGGCAGTACCAGCTCGTCGCTCATCGCCGGGCATCTTCACCAGGCGCCGCTCAGCTTCGCCGCCACCGACCCCGAAGGCCGCGTACCGGAGCCGCTGCGCCAGCTGGTGATGCGGCTGCTCTCCAAAGAGCCAGAAGAGCGGGTGGGCAGCGCCGAAGAGCTGGCCGAAGCGCTGGCGCCGCTGCGCCGCGACCACCCCTGGAGCGCTGCCGAGCTGGCCAAAATCATGGCCACCGTCACCCCCCCTCTGCCGGGGGCGGGGACACCCATGGAAAGCGCCCAGCGTCGGCTGGACCGGCAGTTCGGGGGCGTCACTCCCACCCCGATCACCGCGCAGCCCATGGGACCCATCACCGCTGAGGCCGCCGCCCCACCCCCGCCTAGCGCCGAGGCGCTGGAAGCGCCCACCGAACTCATGCCCCCGCCGGAGAAGGAGCGGACGCCCACGGTGCCTGCCCCTCCGCCGTTGCCGGTCACACCCACTAGCGCACCGCAAGGCGCTCCCAGCCCTGAGCTGGCCGCCGCACCCGCGACCAGACCGCGCCGCAGCTGGCTGCTCGCCGCGGCGCTCGCCGCCACCCTCATCGTCCTCGGCGGGGGCGTAACCGGCGTCGCGCTTTTGAAAGGTCGCCTGTTCCCATCTTCGCCGCCCACCCTTCCGGAGAACGTGGGGGGCGCCGGGGGAGCTGTTGCGGCAGCACCTGGCATGCTGGTGATTCACGCCGTCCCGTGGGCCGAGGTGACCGAGATCCGGAGCGCCGCCGGCGACCTCGTCGCTGTGCCAGAACCCGGCGTCACGCCCCTGGCGGTGCCGCTGCCACCGGGAAGTTACACTGTGCTTCTGCGTAACCCGCTGCTGGGTAAGGCCGGCAGCGCCGAGGTGGAGGTGCGGGCAGGGGAGACGCTGCGCTGCCAGGTACCCATCGAGCGGATTGACAGTGCCGCATTCTTGAAAAAGCTGGGGTGGTGAGATGAACTCAAAATCGGTTGTCCCATCTCTGGTCTTTCTGCTAGCTGCGGCGTTTGCCCTGCCGGCGGGCGCGCAGCCGCGTCCGGCGAACGCCGGAGAAGCCATCGCCCGCGCCCAGGCGGCGGCGCGCGACGTGGAGGCGCTGCGCGCCGACCCCGAAGTGGAGGCGGCGCTGCGCGCCGACGCCCAGCTCACCCGCCGGCTGCACCAGGCAGACGCACGCCTCGCCTTGGCGCGGGACGCCCTCAGCGACAGCCGCTCGCCCTATCGGGTCGGTGAAGCGCGGGAGTTCGCCATCGCCGCCGAGCGCGAGTACCGCGAGGTGGCCAAGGCGCTGCTGGCGCTCTCCCGGCAGCGGCAGGGGGGCGGGGCCGACGAGGCGGCCCGGGCGGCGCTGCGCGCCGAACTGCGGGCCATCACTCGGGACGTACGCGAGCTCCTGGAGCGCCCGTACCCCTCCTCGGAGGCGGTGCTCCAGCGCCGGGCCGAACTGGTGCAGGCGGCGCGGGCGGCGCGCCAGCTGGACGACTCGGCGCCGCTGGCGCGGCTGCGCGAGGTGCGCGACCGGCTGGTCGTCGCCGAACAGGCACTGCGCGACCAGCTGGCCCTGGGTCCGCCGCCGGCGGTGATGGGTGGCGTCCTCACTCCCGCCGAAGCCCCCTCCTCCGCCACAGCCACCACCTCGGCGGCGCAGCCACCAGCACCGCTGCGCGACGCCGTGCAGGCGTTCTTCGCCGGCAACTACGCCGCCACCGCGGCAATGCTGGCGGACGTTCGCCTCACCGATCCCCAGGCCGCCAAAGTGGCCTACCTGCTGCGCGGTGCGGCGCTGTTCTCCCTGTGGGTGGACAGCGGCGAGAGAGACGTCACACTGCTGGAGCGAGCCAAGGCCGATGTGCGCGCCTGCCGCGCCGTGGATCCCACCTTCGACCCCGACCGGGTGGCCTTCTCGCCGCGCTTCGTGGAGCTGTTCGCCGCGGTCAAGTAGCCGGGCTGTCCGCCGGGGCTCGGCGCCGCGGTGGGAGCGAAAGCCCGCCGCGCCTGCCGGTAGGGGGCGTGGACCGTGGGGCCAGACACCAGCGTTGGGCCCCTGGGCACCGGATCGGGGTCTCGGGGAGGGTTGCAGGCACGGTCACGGTCACGAACACCGCGACGGTCACGCACCCCGGGCAGGCATATGGGGGGAGACGGGGTCCACCCCCACGGCCAAGTCCACCGCCTACGCGCCGGCACGTGGGTTGGCAGCGGGCCAGGGAGGGTGGGCGCCCGTCCCGTCACCCTCTAGCTCAATACCCCTTGAGAGCTTCAAAGGTGAGGCGGCAGGCGTCCTCGCCCTCGGCGCCGCCGGTGATCGCCCGCTCCCAGGAGCCGTACACCGGGTTAGGGAGCAGGATCCAGCTGCGGCCCCAGCGTCGGCTGTGGGTTTGCGCCAGCTCCCGCCGCGCCGCCAGACCGGCCCGAGTACCGCTGACGAAGTCGCCCAAATCGTCGCCTAAGAGCAGCAGCACCCGGTGGGAGGCGGCCACAAAGCCGCGCCGACTCCCGTTGTCCGAGCCCCACTCCGGCCGCTCCCCTCTGGTCAGCACCGAGTCTAGGGCGGTGTCGAGGGGGAAGCCCGCGCGCCGCAAGTTTTCCCTCGTGGCCTCCTCCTCGTCAGCCCCGCGGTTGCTGATGAACACCACCGCCACTCCCCGGTCTGCGGCGCAGCGGCAAAACTCCAGCGCTGCGGGCACCGGCTGCGCCTGCCCGCGCTCTACCCACTGCTGCCAGCAGGCGGGGTCGAAGGGTTCGCCCCACCGCAGCGCCCGCGCCTCGAAGGGCGAGGTGTCCAGCACCGTCTCGTCCACGTCCAGAATTACCGCCGGCGGCAGGTGGGACACCCCGCCCTCCTGCTCCAGCGCCGCCGTCCACTCAGGGTCGGCCAAAGCCTTCTGGAGTCGCAGGGTGGCCAGGGCGTAGGCTTGCAGCGCCAGACCCTCGGCCTCCACCGCGGTCTGCCGCCAGAGGGTGCCGTCGAGATCCGCCGCCGCACAGATCGGCGCGGCCGCCCCGACCTGTGCACCCGGCGTCGTCGAGGTACACGACGCCGTCACCAGCGCCACCCCCAGCACCCCGACCACGGTTGCTACCCTACCCCTACCAGTCACCTCCCCTTTCAATCAAGCTATTAAACGAACGCCGGGCCTACTCCCCCCGCCCGTCGCGCCTGCCCCTCCCCCCTGCCGCAGTGTCATACTGATTGGGATGCGGGTACAGGACGTTGCCCGGGCGCTGGCCGGCTTCCAACCGCGCCTGCGGGATGAGGTGGAGGCCCAGCGCAAGGCGGCGGTGGCCGCTATCCTGCGCCAGGCGGCCCACGAGGTGGAGGTGCTGTTGATCCGGCGCGCCGAACACCCCCGCGACCCCTGGTCGGGGCACATGGCGTTCCCCGGAGGGCGAGTGGATCCTGCCGATGCCACCCCGCTGGCCGCGGCGGTCCGCGAGACCCGCGAGGAGGTAGGCCTCGACCTGGAGCGCGACGCACGGCTCTTAGGCCGGCTGTCGGACGCCATCACCTTCCGCCGCGCCGCCGACGTGCCAGCCGCCATCGTCCCCTTCGTGTTCGAGCTGCGCGGTGACCCGCCCCTCGCCATCAACCACGAGGTGCAGGAGGCGGTGTGGGTGCCGTGGTCGTTCCTGGCCGATGAGGGCAACCGCTCCTGGTTTCTCTGGCGCCGCCAGGGCATCCCCATCCCCATGCCGTGCTACCGTTACGGCGGCCGGGTGATCTGGGGTCTCACTTTGGGTATGCTGTCCGAGCTGGTGACCCTCGTCCGACGTGTGGCCTCCTAGCCCTTTAAGGCCGGGAGCGGTCGCGCAGCGGCTCGACGTCGAAGACAGCGTTGGTCAGGACCTCCACCTCGTGCCGGAGCACCTCCACGAGGTCGAAGTCGATTCGGCCGGTGGCCTGCAGCTGCGCGGCCCGCGCCACCCACTGGCGCAGGGGCACCCCTTCCCCCAGCACGGCGATGATCACGTGGTTAGAAACGTCATTGCCAGCGTCGGCAGTGCCGGCGCCGGCGCGCAGCAGGTAGGCGGTGGGAAAAGACCCGGCAATGGTGGCCACCTGCCGCTGGTACAACTCGTTGACCTGCGGCCCCCAGAGGTTGGACGCCACCACCCCGCCGGGACGCAGGCGCGAGCGCACCAGGCGGAAGAACTCCACGGTCGCCAGGTGGTGGGGAATTGCCTCCCCGCCGTAGGCATCCAGAAAGATGACGTCGTAGACCTCGCGGGTACGGCCGAGAAATGTGCGGGCGTCCCCCACCTCCACCTGGGTGGTCAAGGTCGGCACGAAGCCGAAGAACTCCCGGCACACCTGCACCACCTCCGGATCAATCTCCACCACCGTCTGGCGCACGTAGGGGAACGACCGCTGAATGGCGCGGGTGAGCGACCCGCCGCCCAGCCCAACCACCAGCACGCGCCGCGGGTTAGGGTGCAGCGCCAGGCTGGCGAGCATGGAGCGCAGGTACGGAAAGACCAGTTCGGTGGGACGGCTGCGACGCATACACGACTGCAATGCGCCGCTGGGGGGAAACTCCAGGCACCGCAACCCGGTGGCGGGGTAGTCGGTGACGCGGATGCGCCCGTACGGGGACGTGCGCTCGGCGCGCACCACACCACCCGCCGGCTGTGCCGCGCTCGCCGCCGCCGCGAGCAGCAATGTCGCGGCACACGCTATCCTCGCCCATCTCATCCTGCGCACGCTAGCACCTTATGCTGGCCTACGCTAGGCAGGGCTTGCCCCCCCGGCGGCCTCACCCCCGTGCCCGCCACCTCTTCGCCTGCCGCGCCCCGGCGTCGGCGACGCGGTCAGCTGGCCGCCGCACGGCCCCCTCCCGAGCCTGCGGCGCCTAGCCCCACCAGGTGCGGAGGTGGTGGCTCAGCGCTCGCCGCTTTGCCGCATGCGCTGCGCCTTGAGCACGCAGATGGCGGCCATGTTGACGATGTCGTTCACCTCCACGCCGCGCTGCAGCACGTGCACCGGCGCATGTACACCGGCGAGGATGGGGCCGATGGCTTCCACCTTGCCCAGCCGCCAGAGCAGCTTGTAGGCGATGTTGGCGGAATCCAAGTCGGGGCAGACGAGGATGTTGGCGTCGCCTCGGATGGCCGAGAAGGGGTACGTCTCCGCCGCGATGGCCGGCTCGACGGCCGTGTCGGCCTGCATTTCGCCGTCCACCACCAGCTCCGGCCAGCGCTGCTTGGCGATCTCCACGGCGCGGCGCACCTTGCGGGTGCGCTCGTCGTCGTTGGAGCCAAAGTTGGAGTACGACAGCATGGCCACCCGCGGCTCCACGTCGAAGTAGTTGCGCGCCACGGTGGAGGCCAGATAGGCGATCTCCGCCAAGTCCTCGGCGGTGGGGTCCAGGTTGACCGTGGTGTCGGCGATAAAGATCATGCGGTCCTCGAAGAGCAGCAGGTAAATGCCCGCCGCTTTGGTGAGGCCCGGGTAGGTGTGATGTACCTGCAGCGCCGGCCGGATGGTCTCCGGGTAGTGCATGGTCAAGCCGGAGATGAGCCCGTCGGCGTCACCTTCGTGGACCATCATGTTGCCGAAGTACACGGGGTCGTTCATGGCTTTGGCGGCGTCCTCCGGGCCCACTCCGCGGCGCCAGCGCAGCTCGTGGAACCGCTGTACGTAACGCTCCCGCTTCGGCGAGGTGCGTGGATCTACGACTTCCACCTTGTGCCGGGGCAGCTCGTGTTCATCCAGCAAGCGGTTGATCTCCTCCTCGTTGCCGAGCAGCACCGGCAGGCAGATCTTCTCTTCCACCAGAATCTTGGCCGCCCGCACGATTTTCGGATGGGCACCCTCCGCGAACACCACCCGCTTGGGGGCTTCCTTGGCGCGGTCAATGACCACGTGCATCACTTGCCGGGTGCGCGACAGGCGGTTTTCCAGCTCCCGCACGTACTCTTCCCGCGAAGCGAAGGGCTTCATGGCGACGCCGCTTTTGATCGCCGCCTCCGCCACCGCCGGCGCCTCCCACAGCAGCACGCGGTAGTCGAAGGGCTTGGGGATCAGATAGTCGCGCCCGAACTTGAGCGGTTTGCCGCCGTAGGCGCGGATGACCGAGTCGGGAACATCTTCTTTGGCCAGCGCCGCCAGGGCGTGGGCTGCCGCCAGCTTCATCTCCTCGTTGATGGTGGTGGCGGCCACGTCCAAAGCGCCCCGGAAGATGAAGGGGAAACCCAGCACGTTGTTGACCTGGTTGGGATAGTCGGAGCGACCAGTGGCCATGACGGCATCGGGCCGCACCGCGAACACCTCTTCGGGCGTGATTTCCGGGTCGGGGTTGGCCATGGCGAAGATGATGGGGTCTTTCGCCATGGTCTTGACCATCTCGGCGGTCAACATCCCCTTAACGGACACCCCGGTGAACACGTCGGCACCCCGCACGGCATCGGCCAATGTGCGCGCGTCGGTATCCCGGACGAAGAACTCCTTATAGGGGTTCATCCCCTCCGTGCGCCCCTTGTAAAGCACCCCCTTGGTGTCCACCATGAGCAAGTTTTCGGGCTTCACCCCCAGGGTCAGGTAGAACTTCGCGCAGGCGATCCCCGACGCTCCGGCGCCGCAAAACACCACCCTGACCTCGTCCAGCCGCTTGCCAACCAGCTCCACGGCGTTCAGCAGCGCCGCTCCCGAAATGATCGCCGTGCCGTGCTGGTCATCGTGGAACACAGGGATAGAAAGCGTCTTCTTGAGCGTCTCCTCGATTTCGAAGCACTCAGGCGCCTTGATGTCCTCCAAGTTGATGCCCCCCAGGGTGGGCTCGATGAGCTGACAGAACCGAATGACCTCCTGGGGATCCTCGCTCGCCACCTCGATGTCGAACACGTCGATGTCGGCGAAGCGCTTGAACAGGACGCCCTTGCCCTCCATCACCGGCTTGCCGGCCAACGCCCCGATGTTGCCCAGGCCGAGCACCGCCGTGCCGTTGGAGATCACCGCCACCAGGTTGCCCTTGTTGGTGTACTCGTACGCCAGCGCCGGATCGCGGTGGATTTCGAGACAGGGCTCGGCGACCCCCGGCGTGTACGCCAACGACAGGTCCCGCTGCGTGGCACAGGGCTTGGTGGGGACCACGGCGAGCTTGCCGTGGCGTTTGCCGGTGTGGTAGGCGAGAGCCTCCTCGCGGGTAATCTTCTTCATGGTCATGTCGTCCTCCGAGCCCGCCCCGTGGCGCGAGCGGGCATAATGAAAAAAGGCACAAGGTACATTTTATCGCGCCGACCTTCCCAGGGTCAACTGCTTACTCTACACAACAGCAGACAAAACTGTACCTTATGCGCCTCCGCGGGGGCTCCCGTGGGTGCGCCAGGCGAGGGGGCGCAACGCTGCCTCGGCGATGCGCCGCCGGCGGGCGTGGCGCGCCAGCGCCTGTTGGATCAACCGACGCAGCAACTCGCGGTACGGCACGCCGCTGAGGTCGAGTAGGCGCGGGTACATGGAGATGGAGGTAAACCCTGGGATGGCATTGACCTCGTTAACGAGGAAGGCGCCCGAGCGGTCCAGGAAGAAGTCCACCCGCGCCATCCCCTCGCACCCCAGCGTGTCAAAAACGGCGAGAGCCAACCTCTGCACCTCTTCCACCTCCGCCTCGGTCAGGGGCGCTGGCGCCAGCAGCTGGCAGGTGCTCTCCAGGTACTTGTCGGCGTAGTCGTAGAACTCGTGCCCCGGCACCACCTCGCCCGGCACCGAGGCAAGCGGCTCATCACCGCCCAGCACCGCCACTTCGATCTCCCGGCCGGCGATCCCCTCTTCCACCAAAGCCACATCGTCGTAGGTGAACGCCAGCTCCAGGGCCTCCCCCAGAGCATCCCAAGTGGCCACCTTGCTAATCCCCACCGAGGAGCCCAGGCGGGCGGGCTTGACGAAGACCGGCAAGGGCAAGTGGCGACACCCCTCACCCACGCCGGCGGGCGTGTCCCGCCACTGCCCCTGGCGTACCGGCACGAACCGCGGTGTGGGCAACCCTGCCTGCTGCAGCAGGCGCTTGGTCAGCACCTTGTCCATGGTCACTGCCGATGCCGCCACCCCGCAGCCGACGTAGGGCAGATCCAACATCTCGCACAGCCCCTGAATCGTGCCGTCCTCGCCAAAGGGCCCGTGCAGTACTGCCAACACCACGTCCACCTGGCGGGCGGCCAAACGCGGATCCAACCCCAGCTCCCCGCGCACCTCCGGCACCTGGTCGATGCGCGTCGCGCCCGCCGCCAGCACCCGGCGGGCCTCCTCCGCCGTCGTCCAGCGGCCGGCCCGATCGATGGCCATGGGGATGACCTCGTACGCTTCTCTATCCAGCGCGGCGGCCACCGAGCCGGCGGACACGATGGACACTTCGTGCTCTCCGGAGCGGCCGCCAAACACCAAGGCCACCCGCAGACGCTCCCCCGTCACCTCCCCGTCTCCTTCTTTCGGTCGCGCCAGCGCCAGGCGGCTCCCCGTCACGATCCGAACACCGAGCGCAACGATCCCAAAGCCTTGGCAAAGGGACCGCGGGTTTTCTCCTCCAGAATCTTGTCCAGCTCGCCGGCGTCCAGGAACAAACCACCGCAGTCGGGGCAGACGTCCACCTCTACCCCGCCCAGCCTGGTCACTTCCAGATCGTCGCCGCACTTGGGGCAATGCATGAAGTGGAGCTCCTTGCGCTTCTGCCGCTCTTGCTCTTCCAGCTTCTTGCGATGTTCCTCGCGCAACTTGGCGAGCCGCTCCAACTCCAGTTTCATAAAGTACTCCTGTTCCTTGTCGCTGGGCCGATCGATCATACGTCGTGTCTCCTTCCCGGATGCCTATGGTAGTCCCACCCGCGGCCGTGCTCCAGCAGCCAGGCGGCTACCTCGGGGAGCCCGGACAGCACCGCCAATGGCTGGGCCTGGCGTAGCTCATCCTCGCCCGCCGCCCCTCCGCTGACCAGCAGGGCGCCCATGCCAGCGTTGGCCGCGGTCACCGCGTCGATGGGCATGTCGCCCACCAGTACCGCCGCCTCGGCAGCCACGCCCAGGGCCTGCAGCACGGGGCGCACGGCAGCGGGATCGGGCTTGCTCGCCGCGAAGGTGTCCGGCCCCGCCACCAGCGCCACCCAGCCGGCCAAACCCACGTGCTCGAGCCAGCTCCGGCAAAGCCCCTCGGCCTTGTTGGACACCACCGCCACGCGCCCCGAGGTGTTCCCGTGGGCCAGCGCCAGCAGCTCCGCCGCGCCGGCGCGGACGGGTGTGGCGTCGAGGTAGCTGGCGCGGTACAGGACGCCAAAGCGCTCCCCCACTCGCCCCACCAGCTGGTCGTCCTTTCGCCCCACGGCATCCTCCAGCAACGGCCGCGCTCCCCGACCCACGTGCCGCCTCACCCACTGCAGATCCCGGGGCGGCAGCCCGAACTCTTCGAGCGCCTGTGCCAAAGCCCCGTGAATGCCAGCGAAGGAATCCGCCAGCGTGCCATCCAAGTCAAACAACACCGCCGCCGGCCAGAGGTCCTCACTCATCCCCCCTCCGGGTACAGGAGGCACCAGCGCCGGCGCTCGCCAAAGATCTGGCAGAACTCCTCCCAGGCGGCGAAGAGCTCGCCCTCTTCCCCACGTCCTTCGATCACCGCCCGCGCCGCGGGCGACCCAGTGAGCAGGTCGATGGCGGGGAGGTCGGTGACGAACTCGTAGGGTTCCCGCCGCCAAGCGAAGCGCTCCGGCGCCAGGGAGCGCGCCTCCTTAAGGAGGATCACCCCAGTGACCAGCGGGCGCATGGCGGCACGGTCAACCACGTGCCACTCCACCCCACCGCACACCTCCCCCGCCCACTTACCGAACTCCGGGCGAAAGCGGCAGGCGCGAAAGCGGCAGCCGGGAAGCTGGCGCTCGTTCAACCGTCCCGCCAGCGCTTCGCCGTCCAGCCACGGCGCCCCGATGAGCTGAAACGGTCTGGTGGTCCCCCGCCCCTCGGACAGGTTGGTCGCCTCCACCAGACACGCGCCCGGGTAGATCGCGGCGGTGGTCAGCGTGGGCATGTTGGGCGAGGGGGCCACCCACGGCAAGCCCGTTTCGTCCCACCACGCCCGCCTTCCCCACCCCCGGCACGGCACCACGGTGAGCGCCAGCTCAGGGTGTCGCTCCTCCCGCAGCCACAGCGCCAGCTCGCCCAGGGTCAGGCCGTGGCGCACCGGTACCGGCAACTCCGAGACAAACGAACGGAACCCTGGCATCACCGCCCCACCCTCCAGGATCACACCGCCCAAGGGGTTGGGGCGGTCGCAGACAATCACCTCCACGCCGGCGGCGGCGCACGCCGCCATGACGTACGCCATGGTGGCGGCGAAGGTGTAGTAGCGGCAGCCGATATCGGGGAGATCCACGACCACCGCTTCCACCTCAGCCAGCTCCTCTGGGGCAGGGGCTAAGCTGGCGGCGCTTGCGCCGTACAGGGAGCGCACCGGCACGCCCACTGCGTCGGCGGCGGCGTCGCCCACCGCTTCCATGTCCTGGGCGAAGCCGTACAAACCGTGTTCGGGGGCGAACAGTCGCACCAGCGTTCCGCCGCAGCCCGCCAGCACCCGCCAGGCTGGCTCCAGCCGCGCCGTCACCGACGCCTGGTTGGCCAGCAGGGCAAAGCGCCGGCCCGCCAGCAGGGCCCCCTCGTCGGCGAGCGCCTCCAGTCCCAGCCGCACCGTTGCCACGGCGCGGCAGTATAATCGCTCGCCTGCAGCCACGCCGTCAGCCACCAGCGCGCCGCCATCCCGGTCAGCTCACGAGAACAGGTAGCCCTTGAGGTTGGCCAGCGCCGGAAACGTGCTGCCCAGCTCCACCCGCACCATTGCCAGGCCCACCAGCGCCTGAAACGCCGCCAAGAAGTAAAACCATAGCCTGGCCAGGGGCCTGGTGCCGCTCGCCACCAGCAGCCCCAACACCGGCAGCGGCAGCAACACCCGCGCGTAGGCGTAGGCCTCCACCATCACCTGACTCGCCAACCCCACGGAGAGCAGCGCAAACAGCACGAACGCCGCAGCGGCGGCTTGGCGCAGCGGGTCCCGCACCAGCACCACCGCTCCCCCGAGACCGGCGACGATGGCCAGCACGCCCCACAACTCCATCCCCACCGCCCCGGCACCACCTCTGGCCAGGCTGGTTAGCTTCGTAGCCAGCCAGGCAAAGGGCACGCCGAGATTGCCCCCGGTGGCCAGCGGGGAACCCTCCAGGTGGAGCGCCACCACCGCCCGCCACGCACCGTACACACCCCCTGGAACCACAGCCAGCAGCGCCGCGGCCCGCCGCCGCCCGGCGAACAGCTCGGCTACGGCACCACCGGTGGCGACCAGCACCATGGTTTCGCGGATCAACGTGGCCGCCACCAGCAGCCCCACCGCCCAAGGGAGGCGCTCCCGGGCCAACAGCCAAAGCCCCGCCACGGCCAGGGCCAGGGCCAAGGCGTCGGGGGTGGCGCGCAGCATGGAGGCGGCCACGCCGCCGCTCACCCCTACTGTCAGCGCCCACCACGGCGATCCTCCGCGCTCCGCCAGCCACGCTGCGGCCAACCCCACCAGCGCCAGCGCTCCCGCCCAGCACAGCAGCAGGTAGAACCACACCGCTGCCCGCGGCTGGCCGAGCCCCAACAGCCACGCCAGCAACGGCGCCCCCACCCGCGACGCTCGATAGGCCGGCGAATCCAGGTACCGCCGGGTGTCGTCTTTGAGCAGCAACGGGTCGGTGGCGACAACGGCGTAGAACTGCCCGTCGTAGCCCCACTGGGAGACCACCGGCACGTCGGCTAGCGCTGCCGGGCGCTGAAAGGCGGCGCCGGCGCACAGGAAGCCCCGCGCATCCCCCGCGAACCTCCCCACCGCCAAGGCGGCCAGCAGGCACGCCCACGTCACCCCACACCCCAGCGTTACCACCACCCACGGCTTGACCACGCCCCGTCTCATCGGCGACGCACTGTAAAGCCCGCCGGTGCCGCCGTCAATCGGCGCCAGTGCTACGATTCGCCGCGGAGAGCCTATGGTGGACCGCGAAACTTTCATTGGCCACGCCGAACAGCTCCTGCCCCGTACGGTGTTTGCTCCCCTCGGCATCCGCGTGCAACGGTACGATCCCGACTGCTTCCAGGTCGCCCTCGACATCGACGACCGCCATCGCCAGCCCTTCGGCATCTTGCACGGCGGCGTCTCGGCGCTGCTAGCCGAATCGGCAGCCTCCTTCGCCGCCGCCATGAGCGTCGATCTCACCCGCTCTCTGGTCGCCGGCGTGGACCTCAACGCCACCCATCTGAAGGCCAAGCGCACCGGCACGGTGGTGGCCACGGCGCGCCCGCTCTACCGTGGTCGCACCACCCACGTCTACGCCATCGACGTCACCGACGAGGGCGGCGATATGGTGTGCGCCGCCCGTTGCACCGTCGCCATCCGACCCCACAAGACCGCCGCCACCCCATGATGGCGGGGCGGAACGACCGCGCCGCCGCTGGCTGGCGACACCCACAGGAAAGGATCCGCCTCGACCTGCTCCCGGCGCCGGTGTTGGCCGTCTGCGGCTGGAGCGGCTCGGGCAAGACCACGCTGCTGGAGGCGGCCATCCCGCGACTTGCCGCCCGTGGCCTCAAGGTTGCCGTGGTCAAGCACGACGCTCACGGCATCCAGGTGGACCGAGAGGGGAAGGACTCCGACCGTCTGTTCCGCGCCGGGGCGACGGTGGTGCTACGGGCTCCCGAAGAGAGCTTCGCCCGTCTCGCCGCCAGCCCCGAGGCGACCCTCGCGCACTGCTTGTGGAGCCTGGCGAAGGCGCACGATCTTCTCCTGGTAGAGGGGCACAAGGACACGCCGCTGCCCAAAGTGTGGCTGGTCCACAGGCAGGGCACCCCTGCCCCCGAAAAGATCCAGCCGGTGCTCGCCACCCTGCCCTGGGGGGGAGAACGCCTCGACCCCTTCCTGCACCTGGCCGAGGAGTGCGTGCAACGGCACTTTGCCGCCCGCCCGGTGCTGGGTGGGGTCCTGGTTGGGGGCGCGTCGTCCCGCATGGGCCGCCCCAAGCACCTCGCCAAAGTGGGCGGGCAGACCCTCCTGCAGCGCGCCTGCCACGCCCTGGCGCCGCACGCCCTCGAGGTGGTGCTGCTGGGCCGCGCCGAGGGGGCGGCGCGTCGCCCGTGGCTGCCTGACGTCCCTGGGATCCACGGCCCCCTGGCGGGGATGCTGTCGGCGCTGCGCTGGCACCCCTGCGCCGCCTGGCTCATCGCTGCCTGCGACATGCCGAACCTCGACGCCGACGCGCTGGCGTGGGTGCTGGCCCAGCGCCGCCCGGGCAGGTGGGCGGTCATCCCCGCCGACCCGGACGGCCGCCTCGAACCGCTGGCCGCCGTCTGGGAGCCCCAAGCCGCCCCGCTGCTTAACGATCTCGTCCTGCACGGGCAAGCTGCCCCGCGGCTGGCGGCCCGGCACGCCAAAGTCGCCACCCCTCCTCTGCCGGCCGAACTTCGAGGAGCGTTCCGCAACGTCAATACCCCCGGGGATTTGGCGGCCCTGCGGCGGTCCCGTAGGCGGGGCGACGCTCAGCCGCCGGTCAGCTGCCGGTAACGGAAGCACTCCACCAGGTGGTCGTTGACCAGGCCGCAGGCCTGCATGTGGGCGTACATCACGGTTGGACCCACGAAGGTGAAGCCGCGCTTTTTCAGCGCGGCGGAGAGCGCCTGCGCCTCCGGGCTCACCGACGGGACCTCCCGGTCGCTGGTCCACCTGTTGACCTTGGGCGCGCCGCCCACGAAGGACCAGATGAAGGCGTCGAAGGAACATGCGCTCGCCTGCACCTCCAGGAAGGCGCGGGCGTTGCCCACCGCGGCGCGAATCTTGGCGCGGTTGCGAATGATCCCGCTATCCTGCAACAGCTCGGCGATCTGGCGGTGGTCGAAGGCGGCCACCACCTGGGGGTCGAAGCCCGCAAAGGCGCGCCGGTACCCCTCACGGCGGTGCAGGATGGTGCGCCACGACAACCCCGCCTGCGCCCCCTCGAGAACCAAGAACTCGAAGTGAACGCGATCGTCGTGCACCGGCGTACCCCACTCCAGGTCGTGGTACGCCCGCATGAGAGGGTCCTCCCCCGCCCACGGGCAGCGAAGACGCATGCCCTACCTTACCAGAGATGCTTGGGCGCATCCCCTGGCCATCGTCCTGGCGGGGCACTACCTTGGCCGGCGGAGTCGGGCAACGGCAGGAGCCTCCACCCGCCGTCGCCGGGAACCACCACGCCACCGGGAGCAGGGTGGAGGCAGGCCAGCGGACCCGACCCTTGGCGGCACGGCACGGCGTTGGCCGGCCACTGGCCACCTGCCAGCTGGGCGAAGGGCAGCGCCCTAGCCGCGCCGGCGGCCACGGTGACCACCCACACCTCGCCCTCCTGGGTGGCGGCGAGGAGTCGTCCATCGGCCAGTAGCCGGGCCCCGGCCACACCGCTGCGGCGCCAGCTTCCCTGACTCTCGCCCCCAGCTACCCCCACCACCTCCACTGCCCGCTGGCCAACCAGGACAGCCGCGCCCATGTCCAGGTCCACGTCGGAGATGACCGCCGGCTCCCCCTCTCCCGCCCGCCGCCACACCACACCCTGGAGGGCGCGATAACGGAGCAGCTCACCCCCCGACGTGACCACCAGCGCATCCCCGGGGGCCAAGGCCACGGCTCCGGCGAAGTCTGCGGCGGCGATCGCCCACACCCGCTCGTCGGCGAACCGGTACGTCACCACCGTGCCGGCACCATCGGGGATATCGTCGGCCAGTCCCAGCTCCTCGCGCAGCCGCGCCTCCAGGCGGAGATACTCCCAGATGCCCTGACCATCGCTGGTCAGCCGGGCGTGGCGGCTAGGAAAAATCTCCCCGATGCCGCGGTTGGGCCAGATCAACCGCTCGCGGCCGTCCTCCACCCCCACGGCTGCCCTCCCCGGAGAGCCGTCCTCGGGCAGCAGGAAGTCATAAACGACGACGCCGCCCACGAACTCCACCAGCTCCACCAAACCCGGCGGAGCCGGCAGGGCGGCCACCGGGCGGTGGAGGTCGTCAGCCAAAACCAACACCTCGCCTGGGCGCCCCACGGCCACCCGCCCGCTGGCGCGCTCCACCGCCACCGCGGGGGGTGCCGCGGCCACCGCGGCCAGCAGCGCCGACAGCACCATGGTCGCAGCATACAGCAGCGTTCCGCCCTGGGGCGGGGCGCTAGGCCGAACCCTTGGAGTCGAGTCGCTACTCCTGCGGCAGCGGGAACGGGCGCGGGGCGAAGGCGTCGAAGATGGGCTTCATCGAGAAGAAGTGGGGGTCGAATTGGGGAGGGCCTGGCGGCGTGCCGAGGATGGTCCCCGACTGACCCAATGGGATCATGCTCTCCAACCGCACCGGCCCGCTGGCGGCGTACTCCGCCACCTGGGCGAAGGTGGAGCGCGAGGCGAAGGGGGTGGTGGACAGCTCACCCAGCAGCGGGTGGCGGTAGCGGATCAGCCCCCGCTCCCGGTTCCACGGCCGCGGCCCCAGGGCAGCCAGCACTCGGTCGAGGGCGGCGACGATGAGGCCTTCGGCGGTGGTGGGTTTGCCGCTGCCCGAACGGTCCGCGAACCAGTTCACCAGCTTGGGCACCGACGCTGTCGGCCCAGCGAGGGCGTGCAGCAGCACGTTGAAGAGCAGCGCCTGCCCCTGACTGCCGATGGTCACGCCGGCCGCCTGCAGTTCGTCCTCGAAGGTGAGGCGAATCACCTCCTTCACCCAGGCGTCCTGCAGCACCCACGCATCGGCTCGCGTGGTGCCGGCCACCCATTGGGAGGGACCGCCCGCCACAAAGTGGCCGTCCCAAGCCTCCAACAGCGCCACCGCCGCAGCTCGCTCCGGGGTGGAGTTGGCTGCCACTGCTTGCTTGAAGCGGTCCTTCACGAACGTCCAGGTGTTGCCGCCACCGCCGAAGGAGTCAGTGGTGGCGATGCGCAGGGCCAGATCCCGCACCTCTTCGAAGGTGAGGTTGTTGTGACTAGCCAAGTACTCCTGGATGACGTGGGCGCGGTGGGCGGGACCGAAGGTGTAGCCGATGTCGTTGACCGAGTTTTCGTACCACGGCGCGGCCTTGTTGTTCCAGCCGCCGTAGAAGCCCTGGGCGGTGTTACGGTCGTGGGCGCGAGGCTTCAGCTGCAGGGGCTGGGGCCACTCCTGGGTGCCGTCCCCCTTCAGGGGAAACCGCGGATCCACCCCCGCCGGCCGCACTGGATCGTGGCCCGACATCCAGTAGGCGATGTTGCCCTCCCGATCGGCGTAGCAGAAGTGCTGGCTAACCCCCAGAAAGTTCAACGCAGCGCCGAACTCGTCCATGGACGTGGCGCGGGCCACCCCCAGGGCGAACCTCACAACCTTGGTTTCCACGTCCCAGTGGGCGTACCTCCACGACACGATGACGGGCGGCGGGTTGCTGGGGTCGTAGGGGACCGGCTCCACCACCGGACCACGGGGGGTGCGGAAGATGGGCACCGTCACCGGTGACCCTCCCGCAACTTTGAACGTCTCCATGCGGTGTAGCGACACGGCGGCCGGCGACTCCAGGTAGTAATCAACGGTGTGGGCGTGACCCACTTGCATCGACCAGGCGTGGTGGGGCGTGCGCCCGACGATAATGCCGGGAATACCAGCAACGGTCATCCCAGATACCGACAGGCCGCCCCCGTGGATGGAGCCCTCTACGGTGATGGCCGGGGCCGAAAAACCCATCTGCGGCCCGGAGTAAATGATGGGGTTGCCGGAGGCAGTCTTGTTACCCGACACCACCCAGGCGTAGCTGCCCATCTTGGGGACCACCCCGAGGGCTTCCAGCTGCTCGTGGCGCTGCTGCCAGCGCTGACGTAGCCGCGCCGCCGCATCGCCAAGCCCTGCAGGCAGCTCGCCGGATAGCACTGGGAGCGCAGGGGCGGCCACCGACGCGGCGGGAGTGGAGGCGGGAATCATGGTCTGCGCGGCGGGGTCGTTGCGCCAGCGCAAATCGGCGAACATGGCCATCCCTTCAGCCCCGAAAGCGGCGGTGAGTTGCTGCACCAGCGCCGCGTTGTCTACTTGCCCGGTGTCCAGCGCCTCGGGATCGAAGTTCCGCTGCAGCATCGCCGCCCACGCCAGCACGTCGGCGATGGTCCAGTCGGCGGCCATCACCGGCCGGCCGAGCTGGCCGGAGAGGGCTTTGAACTCGTAAGGAACCAAGGAGGGATCGCCGCGCAACTCGGCGATGCGCCGATTAAAGCCGTCCACGTAGGCACGGATAACCACCTTGGATTCGGCGTCCAAGGCGTCGTAGGCGGCCTGGTACTCCGCCTCGGAGCGACCGATGACTCGGGCCAGCACGTCCTGGTTGAGGTACGAGGGGCCAAAGAGTTCTGCCAGGGTGCCACGCGCTTGGCGGCGGAACAGCTCCGCCTGCCACAGCCGATCGCTGGCCACCGCGTACCCCATGGCCTCGAAAACGTCGTACAACGTACCGCCAGTGATGAACCACACGCCCTGCTGGTCGCGCAGCGTCGCCACCGGCGCCACTTCCGATCTCCCCGCGCTGGCGGCGGCGTACTGGAAAAAGGCGTCATTGCTGCCGTTGGTGACCACCGAAAGGTAAGCAAAGGCGTTGCCGTTGCAGCCAGAAACGCAGCGCACCGACACCGAGCCGGCGCCGGTGAACCCTTCGTTGGTCCGCAGTTGGTCCACAACCCACGGCGAGACCACGCGAGTCCACGACCGCACCACGCCCCCGGTGGCGTTGACCGCGTCAACCCGGAAGGTTTGCGCCGTTCCCGAGGCGTTGGCGATGCCCACGTTGACCCGCGTCGCCGCTTCCTCCATGGGGGCCGGGAAGAGCACCGCGCCCTCCTGGCCGAAGCCGGACCCCGGCGCCACCGAGCCGGTGCCCTGCCCCACCGTACCTCCCGGCGCCGGCGTGAAGGTGCGCGAGGTCACCACCACCGGCTGCGTCGACCACCAGGTGAGCACGTACCTACCGTCGGCCAGTGCAGGCGCCACGGCGTGCACGATATCGTCGATGGCCAGCGCCCCGTCCCTGGCCGGTACGGTGAAGGTGCGCGAGGCCGGGGCCTGGCCGGGCGGATGCACGCGCATGGTCACTTGGGCAGGTGCGCTCCCTGCCGCCTGCCGGACGTATACCGAGGTCCGCCAGACGCTGCCCCCCAGCCCGGGGAGGTGAGCCACCACCGGAATAACGCCCTCGGTCATCGGCTGGAGGGTTTGGCCGCGGGCAGACACGGGACCCACAACGGCCAGGACGGTTGCAGCGATGAGGACTCCCTTTTTCATCATAAGTCTCCCTTCCCGAGGATTCTGCGGACAGTATCCAGGAGACCCTCGTCCCGCGCAAGGGCGCTTCGCCGGCCCCGTGTAGGGTTACTCGAAGAGGCGGGGAAACGGAGTACCCGGTGGCAGGGCTGCCAGCCGTGCCAAGGCTGCGGCTGCCTCGGCGTCAGACACCTCCACGCCGACGACCACCCCGCTGGAACGCGGCAACACCCAGCCGGTCACCCCCCCGGAACGCTTCTTGTCCCGCGCCACGAACGGCTGTACCCGATCCCAGGTCAGGTCGCCTAACGGCGGCAGCGGGCGCAAGAGCTCGATCCGTCGCGCCCAGGCCTGCGCCGTCGCCGCATCCAGCAGCCCGCGGTGGGCGGCCAACAGCAGCGCCTCCAACAGTCCCCAGGCCACCGCTTCGCCATGCAGGAAGTGGCGGTACCCAGTGGCCGCTTCCAGGGCATGCCCCAAAGTGTGGCCCAGATTCAAAGCGGCGCGCGGTCCCGCCTCGCGCTCGTCGCAGGCGACAATGTCGGCCTTCACGCGCACCGCGGCAGCGATCAGTGCGGCGGGCACCTCCCGACGCCGCTGCGCCACGTCCTCCAGGTGGGCGTCCAAATGGTGGGTCAATACCCCGGGTGCGATCAACCCCGCCTTCACCACCTCGGCGAGACCGGCGCGCACTTGTCGCTCATCGAGGCTGGCGAGGACGGCCGGGTCGGCGACCACCGCCCGCGGATGCCAGAAGGTCCCGGCCAAATTTTTGCCCGCCTCCAGGTCAATGCCAGTTTTGCCGCCGATGGCCGCGTCCACCATTCCCAACACAGTGGTGGGCACGGCCACCCAGGCGATGCCCCGCAGCGCCACGGACGCGGCAAAACCCACCAGATCGGTGACCACCCCGCCCCCCACAGCCACCAGCACGTCTTGACGTTCCACCCCAAAGCCGAGGAGCCAGCGCAAGATCTGCTCCACCGCCGGCCACTGCTTGTGGTGCTCCCCAGCGGGCAACGCCAGCAGTGGCGAGTCCAGGTGGTCGGCTACCCTCTGTCCCCACAGCGGCGCCACGTTCTCGTCCGAAACCACGAACGCCCGCCTCGCTCTGGTCGCCTCCTGCACCAGCCTGGGAATTTGGGACAACAGGCCGTGCCCCAGGTGGTAGGGGTTCTCCCCCCCGCCGGTGCGCAAACCCAGGGTGATCAACCAGTACCCTTCCTCGCCCCCACCATGCGCATCGCCACCACGGCTGCACCGAAGCCGTTGTCGATGTTGACCACGGCGACCCCGGGGGCACAAGCGTTGAGCATGGCCAAAAGCGGCGCCAGCCCGCCGAAGGCCGCGCCGTACCCCACGGACGTGGGCACCGCCACCACCGGCGCCGTCACTAGCCCGGCCACCACCGACGGCAGTGCCCCCTCCATGCCGGCCACTACGATCACCACCTGGGCGGCGCGCAGGTCGCCGAGGTGGGCGAGCAACCGATGCAGGCCGGCGACCCCCACGTCCCGCAGGCGCACCGGGCGGGCGCCCAGGGCCTCAACGGTCACCGCCGCCTCCTCGGCCACCGGCAGGTCCGACGTGCCGGCGCACACCACCGCCACCGTGGCGTTCACCGGCTCCGCCCCGGGCAGCACCACCATACGCGCCTCGGGGTGTGCGGTCGCTTCCGGCACCGCCGCCACAATGGCCGCCGCGTGCTCCTCCGAGGCGCGGGTGGCCAGCACCGGGCGCCCGGCCCGCGCCAGCGCCGCAAAGGCCTGGGCCGCCTGGGCGGGCGTCTTCCCCAGACACAGCACCGCCTCCCCGTGGCCGGTGCGCAGCCAACGGTGGGAGTCGGCCAACACCTCGTCGGTGGCGACGAAGGGGAGCTGCGCCAACCGCTCCGCCGCCTCCTCGGGGCTCAGACGCCCCTGGGCGGTCTCGGTCAGCAGCTGCAGCAGGGCGGCCCGTTGCACAGGGCGATCATAGTCCATCGGGCGCCGCCCCACCCCCGCTTCCGCCAGCGGGCAGCGCCCTTACTCCACCGCTACCCGCGGCAGCAGGGGGGAGATCCCGGCCAGGATCTCGTAGTTGATGGTGCCCGCGTGCTCAGCCAACTCCTCGGCGGTGACGCGCTCCTCGCCGTCGGGGCCGATCAGGGTCGCCACGTCACCTTCCCGCACCCCGGGAATATCGGTGACGTCCACCATGGTGATGTTCATGCACACCCGCCCCACCACCGGCGCCGTGCGCCCGTGCACCAGGACCCGGGCGCGGTTGGAAAGGGCGCGCGGCAGCCCCTCCGCGTAACCCACAGGTAACACGGCAATTTGCGACAACCGGGTGGGGCGGAAGGTCAGCCCGTACCCCACCGGTGCCCCAGCCGGCACCGTCTTCACCTGCCCTACCACTGCCCGCCACGCCAGCGCCGGTTGTAGTCGCACACCATCGCGGCCGTGGGCCAACAGCCACGACAGGTAGGTTTCCTTGGATGGCCAGTGGCCGTACAGCGAGATGCCCACCCGCACCAGGGAGAAATCAGCCTCGCGAAAGAGCAACGCCGCCGCCGAGCAGGCCGCGTGCACCCACGGCAGCTCCCCCACCGCCTGGCGCACCACCGCCACCGCCTGGCGAAACCTCTCCAGTTGGTAGAGGGCGTAGCTGTGGTCGGTGGTGTCTTCAATGTTGGCGAAGTGGGTGGCCACCCCCACCACGGCCAGGCCAGCAGTCGCGGCGGCACGGGCCAGCTCGCCCGCCTCCTCAGGAGGCACCCCCTGCCGATTGGTACCGGTATCCACCTTGATGTGCACTGGCAGCGGACGCCTCAGCCGTACGGCGTGCGCCGCCAGCGACTGCAGCACTTGCCGGGCCGACAGCAGCACGTGCACCCGCTCGTCCACCACCTCTGCCACCTGGCCCGGCGTCAGGTACCCCATGGCCAGCACCGGTACGCCCAAATCCAGCCGCCGAAGGGCGCGGATCTCCTCGGCGCTGTGCACACCCAGCATGGCCACGCCGTTAGCTGCGCAGTGTCGCGCCACCAGCTCTAAGCCGTGCCCGTAGGCGTTGGCCTTGACCACCGCCAGGATCCCCGTCCCAGGGTGCACCAGTGACCGGAAAAGGCCAAGGTTGTGGGTCAGCGCCTGACGCGACACTTCAACCCAGGAAGTCATCGTTTCAGCCAGCACGCCGGCAGTGTAGCGCGACGGCCGAGCCAGGCTCTCCATCCCACACACCAGTGCATCGCCGGAGGTGGCACAATAGCCGCGTGGCGATCGCAAGGGGGCTAGAAGGACTGGCGAGGCGCTTGGCCGCCCGCTTCGAGCAGCTGTACAACCGCTACTCCCGCCTCTTCTGGACGTTGCACTCGATCTGGGCGCTCTTCTGGGGCGCCGGCGTGTTGGTGCTGGCACACAACCGCTACGGGTACCTGCCCTGGGTGGTGAGCTTCTTAGCGCTCACCTGGGCGTCGACGCTGTTCTTCACCCGGGCCATCTCGTCGGTGCAGAGCAAGGCGATGCGCTACGCCCAGGAGTTCGTCTCCTACCTCACGCGGGTGATGTACCAAGGGACGTTGTTCTTCCTGATCCCTTTCTACGCCTACTCTGCCACCTTCTTCTCCGCCAACGTCATCTTCGTGGGCTTTCTGCTGGCCCTCGCCGTGTTCTCCTGTTTCGACCTCCCCTTCGACCGCCTGCTGCGGCGCAGCCCCACCTTCGCCCTCATCTTCTTTACCTTAGTTACCTTCGCTGCCTTGAATTTTTTCTTTCCCCTCTTCTTCCAGACGCGACTCCACGTCGGCACCTACCTGGCCGCCGCTCTGGCCGTGGCCGCGGCCCTCCCCCTCGCCTACTCGTTCGCCGAGCTACTCCGTCCCCGCCTGGCCCTCAAGGCTACGCTCATCCTCCTCGTTGTTTTGCTCGGCGTGCGTGCGGTGCGGCCGTTGCTGCCACCGGTACCGCTGCGCCTGGCCAAGGTGCGCTTCGCGGCCGAGCTGGACGCCACCACCTTGGCCACCCCCCAGGACTGGGCCGAAGCCATTCCCGCCGCGGCACTGGCCCACGGCAAGCTCTATGTGGTGGCCACCATCTTCGCCCCGACGAGCATTCCCACCACAGTCGTCATCAAGGTGCTGCGAGCCGGCGTGGTGGTGCGCAGTTCTCGAGTTGTGGAACTGCTGGCGCACGAAAAGGGATTTCGCGTGTGGGACGCCGTGCCCTTGCAGCTTCTCAGAGGTGGCAGCTCCCTCCAGCAGGTGGAGGGTCCCCTGACGGTGGAGGTGTGGACGGCTGAGGGGCACCTGCTGGGCCGAGTCGCGACTCGCATCCACTAAGCGCCCGCGCCGGGGCCGGGCAGGAGCCCCCCGCCGGCGAAGGCGCCAGCCCGTGTGTTGGCCCACGGCGGCGTTCCCGGTCGCCCCGACCGTGCCCGGATCCGTGATCGTACTGTGGCGGTGTTGGTGTCGGTGACGAAGGAATCTGGGGACCGTTGGGCCCGAAAACCCGCAGGGCGAGCGCAGCAAGGCCACGCCGAACGCCCCCAAGCGGGCCCGGGAGCCCGGTGCCCGGTCGGTGACCGCGACGGTGACCCTACAAGTGTCTGTGTCCGTGATCCCTGAGGGGAAGGGCGTGGGGCGATCGCCCAGGGTTAACCTTCAGTCGTCCCCCAGCTTCTCCTTGAGATACGCCACCACCTCGCGGGTATCCGTCCCCGGCAGGAAGACGCGGTCGATCCCCTGCTCCTTGAGGAAATCCACGTCCTCCCGCGGGATTACGCCGCCAGCGAAAACCAGCACATCCCCAGCCCCCGCCTCGCGCAGCGCCCGTACCACCGCGGGGAACAGAGTTCGTTGGGCGCCGGAGAGGATCGACAATCCCACCGCGTCCACGTCCTCCTGCACCGCCGCCTGGGCGATTTGCTCGGGGGTTTGCCGCAAGCCCGAATAAATAACCTCGAACCCGGCGTCACGGAGGGCGCGGGCCACCACCTTGGCGCCGCGATCATGGCCATCTAGCCCCGGCTTGGCGATGAGAATTCGCTTCGGAACGGACATCCCTTACTTCCCTCCACCATGATGCAGTATGCCAAAGTGGTCGCCAGACGCAACCGGCTAGACGCCGCCGGCGTGAGGAGCTTGCATTCCCCCCGCACCGCCCGTAAGCTCCCCGAGTCAAAAGGGAGGCGCCCATGGAGACGGATCGTCGCAGCTTGCCCGAAAACGCCTACCGTCCCCTGCAACCCGGCGAGATCTACTCGCCCGTGGTGGGACCCGGCGATCAGCGCCCGGAGATGACCACCCGCGCTGTGGTCATGGGGCTTCTCATGGCGGCGCTCTTTTCTGCCGCCGCAGCGTTTCTCGGCCTCAAGGTTGGGCAGGTGTTCGAGGCGGCGATTCCCATTTCCATCCTCGCCGTGGGTTTAGGGTTTGTCTTCAAGCGGCGCTCGACAATCCTGGAGAACGTCATCGTGCAATCCATCGGGGCCGCCTCCGGCCTGGTGGTGGCGGGGTCGATCTTCACCCTGCCGGCGCTGTTCATCCTCGGGCTGCCGGTGGACCTTATCAAGCTCTTCCTGGTGGCGGTGCTTGGCGGTGTTCTCGGGCTGGCCTTTCTGATCCCCCTACGGCGCTACTTCGTCAAGGAGATGCACGGCGAATTCCCCTTCCCTGAGGCCACCGCCACCACCGAAGTCTTGGTAGCCGGAGAAGCAGGGGGGAAGCAAGCCAAGGTGCTGGCACTGGCGGCGGCCATCGGCGGCATTTTCGACTTCATCGTTATCCACCTGGAGGGGTGGGCCGAGGTGTTCACCACCCGCGCCGTGCCGTTCATGGCGGACCTGGCCGAGCGCGCCAAGATGGTATTCAAAATCGATGTGCTTGCGTCGGTGCTGGGCCTGGGGTACATCATCGGGCTGAAGTACTCGGCGATCATCTGCGCCGGCTCCTTCCTGTCATGGTTTGTGCTGGTGCCGCTGGTGGGCCACTTTGGCGCCATGCTGCAGACCGCCGTGCCACCGGTCACCGATGGCACCCTCATCGGCGCCATGAGCGCCGAGCAGATCTTTGCCAACTATGTTCGCCTCATCGGCATCGGCGGCATTGCCGCCGCCGGCGTGATGGGCATCCTGCGTTCCTGGCCCATCATCGTCAAAGCGTTCTCGCTCGGGTTCAGGGAGATCCTCGGCAAGGCCGGGAGCGGATCTGCCACCGCAACGCGCACCGACCGGGATTTGCCCATGGCGTGGGTGTTGGCCGGCATCGCCGGGGTAGCGCTGGCCACCTGGGCGTTTTTCCGCTTCGGCGTGGTACACGGCGAGTCCCATCCGTTGCGACTGTCTCTCATCGCCATCGCCGTGGTGCTCGTCATCTCCTTCCTCTTTACCACCGTAGCCGCGCGGGCCATCGCTATTGTGGGCACCAACCCGGTGTCGGGCATGACCCTCATGACCCTCATCCTCACCTCGGTCCTGCTCATGGCCGCCGGGCTTTCGGGGGCCTCTGGGATGCTCGCCGCGCTGCTTATAGGCGGCGTGGTGTGCACCGCCCTGTCCATGGCGGGGGGGGCTATCACGGACTTCAAGATCGGCTACTGGATCGGTTCCACCCCTTCTCGACAGCAGCTCTCCAAGGTGATGGGCACCCTGGTGGCGGCGCTCACCGTCGGTAGCGTGATGCTGCTGCTCAACGCCACCTACGGTTTCGTGCCATCGCCCGAGCATCCCGCTTCCCAAGTCTTGGTAGCACCCCAGGCCAACGCCATGGCGGCGGTGATCAAGACCATCCTCTCCAACGAGCCGGTACCGTGGATGCTCTACGGCGTCGGGGTCCTGCTGGCGATGTTCATGCAGATGATCGGCGTGCCCGCCCTGGCCTTTGCCTTGGGCATGTACATCCCGCTGCAACTCAACACGCCGCTGCTCATCGGCGGTCTGGTGGCGCACCTGGTACGCCGCTCCGCCGGGGGTGACGAGAAGCTGGCCGCGGCCCGCGTCAACCGCGGCACCCTGCTGGCCTCCGGATTCATCGCTGGGGGCGCCATCATGGGAGTGGGGGCGGCGTTTTTGAAGCTGCCCCACCAGGGCTTTGAACTGTTCGGACGCGACGTGCAGTTCTCCACCGGCGTGGGGGCCCTGGGCAACGCCGAAGGGGAGCTGCTGGCCCTCGTCGCGTACGCCGTGCTCGTGGCCTATCTTTTCTGGGACGCCCGCCGCGCCCGCGTCTAGCGTGCCGGGGGCCGGGTCGGCGGTACCGGCTGGGGGGCGGAGGTAACGTCCCTTAGGGCCAGGGGGTTTTCGGGTACGCCCATGGGCGAGGCCCCGGGCGCCAGGCCCCAAGCAGGGGCCGGCGCCGGCGTGGGCGCCGCGGTTGTTGCTGGGCGCGGAGCCGTTATGGGCGTCACCTCCTCACGCTTTTCCCCGGCCGGCCTGATCTCCTGCCAGCGCACGTCAAAGGCGAGCTGGGCAATGGGCTCTTCGCCTTTGATGGTGACCACCACCGTCCCCTGGCCGCCCGGTGCCAACTCCCCCGCCAGAGTGCCCGAGGCGCTCCCCGTCTCCTCCCCCGCCGCATCCAACCCCCGCACGTGCACCGAGATGTTAGAGGCGGCGAACTCCCCCTGGTTGGCCAAAGAGATCGTCACTTCCCAGGAATTCTCTCCGACCAGCTTCCAGGTGTAGCCGGTGACCGCCACCCGAGCGGGAGCTGGCATCTGCTTCTGCTTGGGCTCGTCCGGAGTCGCCGGCTCGGGGCCCGGCACCTTGGCGACGTCGCCGTCACGGATCGTGGTAAGGGATTCACCCTTACGCGCCACCGCCGAAAGAAACGGGCTCGAAGGACCAGCTGGCTGGGTCGGCTGCGGTTGCGGGCGGACGACTCCGTTGGCCTCATCGGTGGCCTTCAGGTCCACCATGGAAATGGGATACGACTGCGCCCGCCCATCATCGAAAATCACCACCATGTAGTTGCCCTGTTGCTGGAAGGTGGCCGCCTCGACCCGCTTGCCGTTTTTCAACACCACCGTCGCGGCGCCGGCCAGCTGGGCCAGCAGCAGAGCGGTCACGGACAAGGTGATTGCCTTCACGATCGACCTCCCGACTCTCCCTGTCATCATAACCCCAAAAAAGGTTCGCGGTGCCCCCCGGGCGCTTGCCAGTCCAGGGGGCACCGCTGCTTGGATACTCGTTGGGTCGACGCAGCTACTCGAGCACCACCAGGGTCACGCGGCGGTTCTCGGCACGACCGGCGGCGGTGCGGTTGTCGGCGATGGGTTTGTACTCGCCGTAGGACACCGTGGACATGCGGTTGAGCGGGATCCCCTGCTCCATGTTGAGGTAGCGCATGACGTTGTCGGCGCGCTCCTGGCCCAGTCGGAGGTTGAACTTCTCGGATCCAATGTTGTCGGTGTGCCCCTGGATCTCGATGAACACGTTCTTGTTCATCGCCTTGACCTGCTGTGCGAAAGCGTTGAGGGCAGCCTTGGCCTCGGCAGAGAGGTCGCTCCTGTTAAAGCCGAACTTCACCGCGTTGTCGGACAGCGTGACTTCCCAGAGGAACTTCCCTTTGGCCAGCTTGCCGGCCTCGGTGGCCCGGTCCAGCGCCTCGCGAGCGGTTTCCGAGAGCTTGGCCAGCTTCTCGTTCTGCTCCGCATCGGACTTCTTCAGGTTGGCGATCTCCTGCTGGTTGGCCTCCACCTGCTTCTGCACCTCGCCGATCTTGGCGTTCTGGGCCATGGTCGCCTGGTTCACCTTCTCGTCCACGTAGGTCTTGGTGGCGCAGCCGCTCACGCCCAAGGTCACGACCACCACCGCCACCAGCATCCCCAAAACTGTCTTCTTCATCGTCGTCCCTCCTTTTTTACCACCTGGTCAACGGATCCCTTCGCCGTCGCGGTGATCCACCCATGCTACGCGTATGAGTTATACCACAAATTCGCACGAGACCCAGCCCAAGCGCTGCCTGCTCATCACGGGAGCGTGCCGACGTAGCTGCGCCGCGTCCGCACTTCGTAGGCGCCCTCCACCCGCACCTCGATCTTCCGTTCTTTCACACCCCCCAACCCGGAGGGCTCAAAGGCAATGATATAACGCATGGTCAACTCTTGGCGCAACGCCTTGGCCAAGATCGGCAACGACGCCAAATCCTCGACGCGCTGGTAGCGTCCCCCCGTGGCCGCGGCAAACGACGCCAGCAGCGCATCGTAGGTGTCCCGCCGCCCCGACGCTGAAGGTGGCGGCTCGATGCCGAACACGTACAGGGGATCTTCGATTCCCTTGAGAATCTCTCGCGCCGCCTCTGGCGACATCGTCGAGGCGGTGTCCACACCGTCGGTAAACAGGAGAACCGCGCGCCGCACGTGATGCGCCCCTTGCAGGAGGGTCGGCGCGGCGCTCAGAACGTCGTACAGGGCTGTGGTCCCGTACCCTCGCAGCGGCTCGAGAATTTCCGGCAGGCGTGCGGGGTCCTCGCCGAAGCGCAGGCGGCGAACCACCTCGCCACCGCCGAAGGTGATCAGGCACACCTCGTCGCGGGGTGCCAGCTGGGACACAAACGACAGCACCGCTTCCCGCGCCCGCCCCAGCCGCCGCGTACCCATGGAGCCCGACGTATCCAGGAGCACGGTGAGCGACAGCGGCAAGCCGCCCTCCCGCCAGAACGAGCGGATGGGCACCTCCAGCCCGTCCACCAGCAACCGGAACCGTTCCCGCGGCAGCGTCGCCACCAGGCGACCGCGGCGGTCCCGTACGGTCACTGGCACTAGCACCGCCGAGACCTCGGCCCCATCGACGAATGGCTGGCCCGGGGGGGTAGCGGGGTCCGCCAGCGCGACCGCGTCCCCAAGGCGGGCGCTCATGCCCACCCACAGGCCGACCAACAGCAGTGCGGCCCTCCCTCTCCGCTTCACGGTTTTCCAATCAAAAAGCAAAGGTCAAGCCGAGAGAGAGTTCCTTGAAGGTCAGCCAGCGATCGTCGTAGGAACAGCTCTCCCACCAATCGCAATCGTCGCTCCCCGATCGCACGTTGGCGCTGTGCCCCCGCCAGTCGAAGCGCAGCGCTACCGCGGGAGTAAAAAACAGCTTGAACCCGGCCCCGAAGTGGCCGACGAAGCGCGTGTCCGAACTGGTGTTGGGCATGCTCGGGTCCAGCCGCATGGCACCGATGCCCCCGGCCAGGAAGGGAACTAGACGGCTGCGCCCGAAGCTCCCCTCGAAGCCAATCTCAGCCACGTCGCCGCGCATCTCCCCCAGTTTTTCGGCGCCCCCGAAGAGCTCTTTGCGCCCCGTCACCAGGTCGGCGTTGAAGCGCATCAGGCCACCCTCCAGCGCCCAATTCTCGGTGAAGCGGTAAGAGATCCGCACGCCCGCCGCCGAGCTATCGTCCACCGTGACGTCGAAATCGAAGGCGTTCACCGTACCCCTTGCCAGGGTGTCCCCGAACCAGTACCCAACGGTCGGGGTCAGCTCGATCCCACCGGCGTGGCCCTGAGCCAACGCCAGCGGCGTCCCGACGCACAGGACTGCCAAAACCACCAACACCTTGCGCATATCACGTTCCTTCCCGGCCACCGCCTTTGCCCAGCAGGTTTTTCACCTGCCTTTTGAGGTCTTGCATCCCCTCCCTGGAGTACCCTGGATACACGCGTACCACCCTGCCCTCCCCATCCAGGAGTATGGTAAATGGCAACCTGTCGATACCCAGCGCGGACTGCGTCCTCTCATCCATGAAGTAAACGGGTAGGAGCAGCTTGGTATTTGCAATGAACGCCTCCACCGCCGCCGGTGGGCTATCCACGTTGATCGCCAGCACCTGCAGCGAGCGGCCTTGGTGCTCCGCCGCCAGCCGGGCCAACTCGGGCAACTCCTGCCGGCACGGGCCACACCACGTCGCCCAGAAATTCAAAACCGTGACTTCGCCCAAAAGCTCGGCGAGCGGCCGAACTTGGCCCTGCCTGTCGCGTAAGCTCACAGCAGGAAAAGGAGTTCGTTGCTCTGGGGGCGGAACCGCCCCGGTCGTGCCGGCAAGGAGGAGCGAAAGGAGGAGTCCCCTCATGGGGGAGAATCTTACCACTTCCCAGACGACCCTCCCCGGTGAGGGACCGGCTCTTCCAGTGGCGGCAGGGAAGTGCCCGTGGAACCCCACCGCCACATCCCGGGTCAACTTCAAGGTCGGAAACTCCCGGCGCGATGGGGGAGCCGGGGTGGACACCGACGTGGTACGCTTTGCCCATCTGACCCCACCTCTTCCTTATCTACTCTTGACTCATAGCGTGCGTTGACAGTGCCGGATGCTTGCGCTATCTTTCACAACCATGAGCGACCAGGAGCTGCACCGGATTGCCGTGATCGGCGGGGGAATGATGGGGCGATCGATTGCCACGCGCGTCGCCCAGGCCGGACTCAACGTGGTCGTGCGGGAGGTGAACGAGGAGCGCGCTGCCCAGGTCAAGGCCATCCTGGAGGAGAGCCTCGACCGCGGCATCCAGCGCTGGAGCCTCACCGCCTCGGAGAAGAAGGCGATTCTCTCGCGCATCGAATTCACCGCAGAACTCGATCGCATCCGCGACTGCCAGCTGATCATCGAGACGATCCAGGAGGACTTCGCGGCCAAGAAGCAGCTCATCTCGGAGCTGGATGACCTGTTGCCCAGCCACATCCCCATCCTGGTCAATACCTCCACCCTCTCCATCACCGAGCTGGCGCAAGGACTGGACGACCCGCGGCGGGTCCTGGGTATCCATTTCCTGTACCCCGTCACCACCGCGCCAGTGGCCGAAATCGTGCGCGGCCAGGTGACCTCCGACGACGCCTTCACCACCGCCAGGGACTTTGTCCGTGTGCTTGGCAAAGTGCCCATCGAGGTGTTCGAGTCGCCCGGGTTCGTGACCACGCGGGTGGTGCTACCCCTCATCAACGAGGCGATCCACGTGGTCATGGAGGGAGTGGCCAGCGCCGCCGAGGTGGATTTGGCGATCAAGCTTGGCTATGAGTTTCGCACCGGGCCGCTGGAGTGGGCAGATCGAGTGGGGTTGCACAAGATCCTCACCTGGATGGAGTACCTCTTCCACGAGACTGGCGAGTCCAAGTTCAGGCCTTGCCCGCTGCTGCGCAAGCTGGTGCGCGCGGGCCATACCGGCGCGCGGGTCGGGCGTGGGTTCTTTACCTACGATGAGAACCGCACCCGCCTCGACCGTCTCCCTGACGACACCCCCAAACTGAGCTAACCGTGCCCGCCAACGGCGCGAGAAAAGGACGTTACAACCATGAAAGTGTTAGTGTTGAACTGCGGTTCGTCCTCCGTAAAGTTCCAGGTGATCGAAACCTCCCTGGAGATGATCGAGGCCGACACCGACCACGCTCTGGCCCGGGGCGGCGTGGAGAAGATCGGTCTGTCCGACTCCCGGCTCACTCTGGAGGTGGACGGGCGCAAACCGTACCAGGAAATCTCGGAGATCCTCGAACACCGCGCGGCGGTGGAGCGCATCCTCAAGGTGCTCGTCCACCCGGAGCACGGTGTCCTCCACGACATTAGCGACATCGAGGCGGTAGGCCATCGCATGGTACACGGCGGCGAGAAGTTCGCCTCTTCAGAGCTGATCACCCCCGAGGTGGAGGCCGGCATCGAAGAGTGCGTGGTCTTGGCCCCTCTCCATAACCCACATAATCTGCGTGGCTTGCGTGCGGCACGGGGGCTTTTGCCCAACGTTCCTCACGTTGCGGTCTTTGACACCGCCTACCACCAGTCGATGCCCGCCAAGGCATACATCTACGCTCTCCCGTACGATCTCTACCTGCGCCACGGCATCCGCCGCTACGGCTTCCACGGCACCTCCCACCGCTACGTGGCCATCCGCACGGCGCGGCGGCTGGGCCGCCGCCTGGAGGAGATGAAGATCGTCACCTGCCATTTGGGCAACGGCTGTTCCATGGCCGCAGTGGATCGCGGCCGTTCGGTCGATACCACCATGGGATTCACCCCCCTCGAGGGGCTGGTTATGGGCACCCGCTGCGGCGACTTGGACCCCGCCATCCTCCCTTGGACGATGGCCATGGAGGAGCTCACCCTGGCACAGCTCAACGCCATGCTCAACAAGCACTCGGGGTTGCACGGCATCTCCGGGGTTTCCTCAGACATGCGGGAGATCGAGGCCGCCTGCCAGCAGGGCAACCGCCGCGCTCAACTGGCTTTTGAGGTTTTCTGCTACCGCATCACCAAGTACATCGGCGCCTATGCCGCCGCCATGGGCGGCGTCGATGCCATCACCTTTACCGGCGGCATCGGGGAGAACTCGGTGAAGGTCCGCGCCTCGGTCACCGCCCCCCTGGCGTTCTTGGGCGTTCATCTGGATCAGGAACGCAACAGCAACGCCCCCAAAGGCAAGGAGGTCATCGTCTCCACCGACGATTCCCGGGTCGTGGTGGCGGTGATTCCGACCAACGAGGAACGGGTGATTGCCCGCGACACGGTGCGCGTCCTGGGCGGCGTGATGCCATCGTTCGCGGCCCCGGAAACCGCCGCCCCCCGCTAAAGCCTCTAGCCCCAGTAGGGGAGAGCAACCCCAGAGGGCGGGGCAGCGTGCACCCGCACCCACCGGCTCGCTGACCGAGACCTTATGACCCCAGCCGCAGCGGGGACAGGGTGTGGGCGAACCGCGGGGACGCTACCGCAGCAACCGTGCGCCTGCCTCGCTCGCCAGAAACGCTCGCGCCGCGCGCCGGCCCGCCTCCACAGCGTGGTCCACGGCACCGTAGTCGGCCCAGTGGAGGTCATTCACGGCCGGGGCGATCACCGCATCAGCTTCGGCCAACAGGCGCTGGCGCAACGCCTGCCACCCCATGGCGGCGGCGCGGAACATGGCGCGCGGAAGGCGGTCGCGGTCGGGATCGGCGGTAGGCAACTCCTCGGACACTTCCACCGCAACGACCGGCGACCCCAACTCCCGCGCCGCCGCCACTGGGATCTCGGCCACCGCACCTCCGTCCTGCAGACGCAGGCCATCCCAGTGCACCGGCGCCACCACCCCCGGCATTGCCGACGAGGCAGCCACCGCCAGCCGCACCGAGCCGTGCCGCAGTCGGATTTCACGCCCACTGGCGTTGTCGGTGGCCACCGCGACGAAGGGCAGCGGCAGTTCTTCAATTTGCAGGTCCTCCAACAAGAACCCGATGCGGCGAAGCATCTCATGGTGGCTCATCAAGTTTCGGCGCAGCAGCAGGCGCGCCAGGAGGCCCAAAGAACGGACGCGCTCGAGTCTTGCCCACCACCCGCCCGAGGCACGTCCAGCCGCCAGGTCGGGCATCGAGATGGCAAGCCCAGCGCGCACGAACTCGTGGACGCGGGCGATGGCGCCAACACTGCCACGGGTCAACCACAGCGCCGCCATCAAAGCCCCTGACGAGGTCCCCGCCAGACCCTTCAGGCCAACTCCCGCGGCTTCGAACTCGGCCAACACCCCCAGGTGGGCGAGGCCGCGCACGCCGCCACCACCCAGCGCCAACACCGGGGCGGCCGACAACATGGGTGCGGTGGCGGTCATCGCCGTCCGCCGGCTCGTTGGCGAAGACGATCGGCATTAAGGACGATGGCTTCCAACACCCCCTCCGCGACCCGCTGCGCCTTATCCGAAACGTGGGTGAGGTCGTCAGTAATGCCACGGGGATCGATATCGCCGATCTTGTCGCCGGCCTCCACGGGCACCCCGTCGCGCAGCAGGCCGCGAATCACCCCGGAGATGCGCGCCACCACCGGCGCCTCCGAATCCACCGGGATGCCCTTGTACAGGTCGCCGCGGGCAAACACGAACACCACGAGACCGATCTTCTCCCCCTGCTCCACCCTGTGGCCGATATCGTAGCCAGTGCGAAAGATACCGCTGCGCGGCGCCTTGATCACCCGCTCCTGGGCAAAGCCCAGAATCTCGGCCGGCGGCGCCGGCTCCAGCGGCTGCCCGCCCCGGAGCACACGCCCCAACCGCGGGCCACGTACCGTCTCCACCAAAGCGTGGCAGTCCCTTCCGGCGTGATAGCCAGGACCCAGGGCGATCACCAGCGGCGCCATTTCCTTGGTGAGGCCCCAATTGGCGCGCAGCATGGCGGCCTCGACGTAAATGTCGGGGGGCCACTGGGCCAGCACCTGCTCCAGCGGCTGGGTGGTCAGAGCGATGTCGCCCATCTCATGGTGAAAGTCCACTTCGGAGAGCGACATGACGTAGCGAGCGGTGACGGAGTCCACGGTCTTGGCGTGCTCGAAGACGGCCTCCGAAAAGCACACCCGCCGCCGCACGGCCTTGGGAAATGGCCGCTCCACCAACAGGATCCGGCCAAAACCCTGGCAGGCGAGGTGGACCGCCACGGCGCTGCCCAACTCCCCAGCCCCCCGGATGAGAATGCGGGCCTCTCGCAGGCCGTCGATCACCGTACCGCCACCGCCTCGATTTCCACCGCGGCGCCCCGCGGTAGCGCTGCCACTTCCACCGTCGCGCGGGCTGGCCGGTGCTGGCCGAAATAGCGCTCGTATACGGCGTTCATGGCGCCGAAACGACTCAAATCGGTGAGGTACACGGTCACCTTGGCGACCCGCGTACGGTCACACCCAGCGGCGGTGAGGATCGCGTCCAGGTTGCTCAACACCTGCTCCACCTGCGCTTCAAACCCACCCTCCACGAGCTGGCCGGTGTTGGGGTGGAGGGGAATCTGTCCAGAAACGAACACCAAATTTCCAGCCACAACGGCCTGGCTGTAGGGGCCCACTGCGGCGGGGGCCCGATCGGTGGCAACCGAAGTGAGAGCCTCGCTCATCACGCCTCCGTCTCGGGGACGTACTCCCAAATCTCCGGAAGGTTACGGAAGCGCTCCGCAAAGTCAAGGCCGAAGCCCACCACGAAGCGGTCGGGGATTTCCAGGCCAATGAAGTCCACCTGAACATTCACCTGGCGTCGCGACGGTTTGGAGAGGAGCCCGACCACCTTGACGGAGCGCGGGTGGCGCGCCCACACCAGTGCAATCACGTCGGTAAGGGTAAGGCCCGTGTCGACAATATCTTCAACGATATAAACGTCCTTGCCAGAGATATCGACGGTGAGGTCCTTGACCAGGGCAACGGTGCCCGAGGAGGAGGTACTGGCGCCGTAGGAAGAGACCTGAATAAAGTCCACGACGATGGGCGCCGTCAGCTGCAGAGTCAAATGAGTGAAGAAATACGATGCGCCCTTGAGGACGCAGAGAAACACCGGGTCCTTGCCTTCGAGATCGGCATTCACGGATCGCGCCAACTGGGCGATGACCTGGCTCAGCGTCTCTTTGTCGACCACCTTTTCTTTGAGCATTCCCCCACCGTTTGACCTTTCTGCTGTCCGCTGCTATAAACGTAGCGAGGCGTCCTCCAGCATGGCCGCGATCGCACTGCGCGAGTTGAACCAGCTCCACGTGAGGGTCTCCGACCGCGCCCGCTCACAGTGGACCTTCTACCAGTTTCTGCAGGCGGTGTTCAAGCATCTGGCGGGCACCGAATGCCCGGCCGAGCTAGATTTCCAAGCACTTTTCGCTCGTCTCCGGGAGGTTGCCGATCAGCTGGGGCACGCCGACGCTAGCCGGGCCACCCGCGCCCTCGGGGAGATTGAGAAGATCCTTGACCGTCAGGCGCAGGAGCTCTTTGCGGCGGATCGGGAGGTGTCGCCATCCTTGCTGCGGCGCTTCTTCGACCGCCTGCGCCGGCAGGACGAAAAGGTTCTGCAGGCCGTCATCAAGTTCTACCTGCAGGCCCCCGAGACCAACGAAGATATTCTGGACAAGCTGGACATCCTGCTCACCCGCCTGGCGGAAATCCCCCGCGAAGACGGTGGAAGCCTGGTGCGCGAGCGACACGAAATCGAGCGCCTCGTGCACCCGCTGCTGGCCACCCGGCCGATCCCCGCCACCCCTGAGACTGAGCTCAACGAGATTGCCCACACCCTTGCCGAGGTGCGCTCGGAGGTGTCGTCCGCGTCCGAGCTATCGGCGTTGCTGGCCAGCAACGCCCTCGACCGCTTCCGCACCCTCAAACGCCGGCTCGGGGAATCGCTGCTCGACCCGCGGATCCTCCCAGCGATCCTCGAGACCACCGTGGCGATCAAGAACCGGTTTAAGGAACTGTGGGAGGACGAGGAACCGCAGCTGCTGGACGATACCAACCGGGTCATGGAGCTGCGCCGGCATTTTTCGGCTCATCCGGAGATCCTCACCGCCGAGTTGCGCGACGCGCTGGAAGGGTTCTCCTCCCTGCACAAGCGCTTCAACCAGGCGCGCAAGGAAGACAATCTCAGGAGAGAGGACATCCTCGAGCTGCGCCGCACGCTCACGACCATCCTGGCGCACCACGACGCGGCCCAGCGCCGCGCTGCCCAGGCCGCTCGCCAGGTGGCCGAGGACACCAAGGTCATCGTGCCCGGCGCTCCCTCTGCGGTGGCGGCGCCGCCGCCGCCCGTGGAGGAAAGCTCTGCCCCCCACGTCCCCGTCGATCCTCTGCTGGGCGAGTACTTCAGCAAGATCATTTACGCCCTGGAGCTGGCCGGCGCGGACCGCCCCGCCGTCGAGTTGGTGCACGCCCGCGAGCTGGCCACCCTCCACCTGGAACCGTGGGAGATCGAATCGTCCCTGTACGTTTCGCGCCGAAAGGACACCGCCAACTCCCTGGACGACCAGCGCCACCAGCTGTTCTTCCAGGCCGCAGCCCTGCGCATCCGCCTGGACGAAGAGGCGCGGGAGGTGATACGCCTCGACCGCCGCGGTTCGGAAAAACTCCACGAAATCCTGGACCGCGCCACCCAGTCGCTGCAGCGAGCGGCCGAGCTCGACCGCCGCTTTCAGTGGTTCATCGAGGACGCCCTCTACCGCGGTGACACCGAACACCTCGAGAAATTATACCGGTCACGATTTCGGCTGCTGCGGGCGTACTCCGGCGTCTGGCTAATCCACAACGAGCGGGGTGGGATCTCGCCCTTTTAGCCCATGCCGCCGCTCCACCTGCGCCTCGGCACGGAGGTTTACCCCCTAGATCGCGAGCGTGTCATGGTCGGCCGCAGCCGTTTCTGCGATATCCGCCTGCAGGAGGACACCGTATCCCGGTTACACGCCGCTTTCACCAGCACCGAGCACGGCGTGATGCTGGAGGATCTGGGCTCCTCCAACGGCACCTACGTTAACGGTGAGCCGGTGCGGGGACCGACGCGCCTGGCCGTGGGCGACGTGGTCCGCTTTGGCGCCATTCGTGGCACCATCGAGGACAGCGAGTCCCCAGTCGAACCTCGTGACCTCCTCTCGGTCTCCGACTTGATTCAGAGGCCCACTGCCGCCCTGCCCGGCGGCGAACCGGCGAGTTTTATCTTGCGCTGCGCCGTCGCCATTTCGGAGGTCCTGCTCTTCTCCCTGGGCAGCGTCGTACCGTTCGTTCCCATCCTTTCCGTACTGGTGCTGGAACGCTACCTGCTCCCCGCCGACCGCCTCCCCTCCACGTTGCAGGCCAAGGTCATCATCACCGCCTGCTGCGCCGCCTTCTGGCTCGTCTACACCTGGTACTACTTCATTCACGGGTGGGCCAGGCGGGGCGGTTCTCCGGCCATGCGCGCCTGGGGCGTACGCCTTTTCGACTGGCGCTGGCGCATCCCCATCGGCTACGGCCGCGCCTGGCTGCGCGCCGTCGGCGTGGTGGTCTCGATCCTCACCTTCGGCGTCGGCTTCCTGCTGCCCCTGGTTCGCAGCGATCGGCGGGCGCTGCACGACTTACTGGCCGGGACCATCGTCGCTCGCGTTAGGCCACCGGCAGCCAAACCCGCGAGGGATACGTCTACGCCCACAGCGTAGCCTGGCAGCCCCGGTCGCCATGCATCGTCGGCCACTGGCCAGCGTTGCGCCAACCTGCCGCCGGTCAAAGCAGACGACGTCCGCCGCCGAGGCGGCTACAATCGCCGACCATGAGCGAGCTATGGCACGCATTCGCCAGCACGGGGGCGGTGGCCAAAGGGGTACTTCTGGTCCTCGGACTCTTTTCCTTGGTCTCGTGGACGGTCATGATCCTCAAGATCGGTCAGCTGCGCCGCGTCAACCGCCTCAATCGCGCCTTCCTCGCCGAGTTTCGCCGCGCCAAACTGCTGGCCGACGTGCAAGCAGCCTCTGCGCGCCTTCCGGGCTCGCCGCTGGCGGGCATGTTCCGCGCCGGCTTTCTCGAACTGGAGGCGCAGGTGCGCGTCATGAAGGCGACCCAGTCGCCGGCCGGGAGTAGTGCCATCAAGAGTTTAGTGGCCGTGGAGCGCGCCTTGCAGCGGGCCATCGGCGTCGAATCGGGGCGCTTGCAGCGCTTCCTCCCCTTTCTCGCCACCACCGCCTCGGCCACTCCGTTCATTGGCCTGTTTGGCACCGTCTGGGGGATCATGAATACCTTCCAAGCCATCGCCACCCAGGGGTCCACCTCCATCGTCACGGTAGCGCCGGGCATCGCCGAGGCGCTCATCAACACCGCCGCCGGCCTGGCCGCCGCCATCCCAGCGGTCATCGCCTACAACGCGTTCTTAGGTGCGCTGCGTCACCAACGTACGGTGATGGAGGACTTCCTGTTGGAGTTTCTCAACCTCACCGAGCGTACCTTCACCTAGGGAGAGCAGGCGATGGCGTTTCGAACCAGTAACGACCCCGACAACATCGCCGAGATCAACATCGCTCCGCTGGTTGACGTCATGCTGGTCCTCCTCATCATCTTTATCATTACCGCGCCCATGTTGGTGCAGGGGCTCAACGTGGAACTGCCGCGCGAGGCGGCCAGTCCGATCCCCCAAAAGGACAAGGAACCCATCGTCCTCACCCTCACCCGCGAGCGTCTGGTGATCGTGGACGACCAGCCAGTCCACCCCACCCTCCTGCCCGAGCGCTTAGGTCGCCTGCTCGCCGGCGGCCCCCGACCAGTCTACCTGAAGGCTGACAAGGAGTTGCCCTACGGGTTCGTGGTCCAGGTGCTGGCCGCCCTCAACCGCGTCGGGGTGGAGGAGATCGGCATGGTCACCGTACCTCCCGAGGACCGCCGGTGATCGACCCGGTGACCCGCGAGCTGGAGGCCCGCGCCGCCCAGCGGTGGCCGTGGCGCTTGGCCCTCGCGCTCTCCTTGGGGCTGCACGCCGCCGCCGGCGTGGGTTTGCTGCTGGCCGGCGCCACGCCCCGACGAACCACCACCCTCCCCACCGTGCAGGTCCGCCTCACCGCCTTGCCAGTGCCAGCGGCCGCCGCGGCCCCCCCCGAGCGGGCGCCGGCCAGAGCCGCCGCCCCACCGGCCGCCCCCCCACCGGCCGCCCCGCCACGGCCGGTCTCGCCGACCACCGCCCAGACAACGCCACGGCGCACCGCGCCGCCCCCCGACGCGCGGCCCACCGTACCGCCACCCGCCGCGCCAGAAGCGGCGGCTGCCGGGACGGCGGACGCCTCGGCCGGCGACTCCCGGGAGGCGCCGGTGGGCTCTCCCTCCGGCGCCCTCACCCTCGGCGGGGGGGCGCGCGGCGCCGGCACCGACGAGACATTCCCCTACGACTACTACCTCCAGCGTGTGCTGGCCCTCATCGAGAGCAACTGGTTCCGGCCTCCAGCGCCGGAGGCGACACGTTGCCGCGTGCGGGCGCGCATCGATCGCAGCGGTCGGCTACTGGAAGCTGGGATCTCCCAGGAGAGCGGCATGCCGGCCTTCGACCGCGCGGCGCTGCGGGCGGTGTTCGCCGCTGCTCCCTTCCCGCCGCTACCCCAAGGGTTTGGCGGCACCACGTTGACCATTCATTTGGAGTTCGGACAGTGAAAAAGCCAGCCTTACTTGCGGTCCTCGCGGCCCTTGCCATCTCCGTTCCCTCGGCGTGGAGCCAGGAGGAGGTGTACCTCCAGGTCACCAACCCCGGCCTGACCAGCGTGGTCATGGCTCTCCCGTCCCCTCTGGCGCGCCCCGGTGGCGAATCCCCGGCGGCCAAGACGTTCGCCGACACGCTGCGGGCGGACCTCGAGCAAACTGCGGTCATTCGCCTCCTGGAGCCTGAGCGCGAGCGTCTGGTGGACGTCGATCCGAGCCAGCCCGCCCTCACCCGGCAGCGCTGGCGCTCGGTGGGGGCTCAATTCTTGCTGGACTCCAGTGTGGCCACCGCGGGAGCGCAGCTGGTGGCCGACGTCCGACTGTGGGATCTAGCCTCCGGAGAGATTGCTTACTCCCGGCGGCTCCAGGCGCCGACCAACTTGGCAGCCACCATGGCTCACACCTTGGCCAACGAGTTGGTGCGCCTGTTCACCGGCCGGCCAGGGCCGTTTTTGTCCCGCATCGCCTTCATCTCCGATCGCAGCGGCGCCAAGGAGTTGTGGGTGATGCGCTGGGACGGCAGCGAGGCGCAACAGCTCACCTCCTACCGCTCCATCACCTTGGGTCCCGCCTGGTCGCCAGACGGCCAGTGGCTTGCCTTCACCTCCTTTCTGCGGGGCCAGCCGCAGCTCTTTCTACTGCGCCCCACGGAGGGGTACCTCAAACCCCTCTCCACTATGCCCGGCGTCAACTCATCGCCGTCGTTTTCCCCCGACGGACGGCGGGTCGCCTTTGCCGCAGGAGGCGACGGCAACACGGATATCTTCGTGGCAGACGTGGAGACTGGCACGATTGTGCGACTCACTTCGTCGCGGGCCATCGAGACCCAGCCGGCGTGGTCGCCCAACGGCCGGCAGATCGCCTTCACCTCCACCGCATCGGGTCGCCCGCAGATTCACCTCATGGACGCGGAGGGCACCAACGTGCGCCAGCTCACCTTTTCCGACACCTTCGCCGACGAGGCAGCCTGGGCCCCCGACGGCGTGCGCCTGGCCTTTACCACTATGGTTGATGGGCGCTTCCAGATCGCCGTGCTGGACATGCGCACCGGCACCCGCACGGTGGTCTCCGGACCGGGCTCCAACGAGTCCCCGTCTTGGTCCCCAGATGGGACGATGCTGGCGTTCGTGTCTAACCGCACCGGCAGCAAGCAGATCTTCATCACCGACGCCGCCGGCCAGCCGCGCCAGCTCACCCGTGACGGCAACAACACCGCCCCCGCCTGGGTGACGCAACTGCAGTAGCTTGTAAATCGGCAGTCGCCTGGTGTACAGTGGGTGGCGGAAAAAGGGGGGCCCTATGGACCGCACCTGGAAAACGCCGATCATCCTTGCAGTGGCCGCTGTCATCGTGACGATGACCGCCGCCTGTTCCAAACCCAAGCCGGTGGTGGCGCCCGAAGTCCGCCGCACCCCGCAACCCGGCGCCGCCCCGGTGGGTGCCGAACGCCCCAGCGTTGTCGCCCCTGAACCCGACCTAGCCGCCGCCCCGCTGCCCCCCGGTGGCGTGGCCACTGGCGAGTTGCCCCGGGATTTGGCCGAGCTCAACCGCCTCGGCTACCTCAAAGACGTGTTTTTCGATACCGACAAAGCCGACCTCACCGCCGAGGCGCGGGACATTTTGGCTGCCAATGCGGCATGGCTGCGCCAGCACCCGACCGTTCGCATCCTCGTCGAAGGGCACTGCGACGAGCGCCACACTGCCGAGTACAACCTGGCGCTGGGCTGGCGCCGAGCCAACGCGGTGAAGAACTACCTGGTGTCGTTGGGCGTCGACGGCGGGCGTATCGATACCATCTCTTACGGTGAGGAGCGCCCCTTCGCCCTCGGCCACGACGAAAGCGCGTGGCGGCTCAACCGGCGCGCCCACTTCGTGATTGTCGCCAGGTAAAGGAGAGGTCCTTGATGCATCGACTGCTGATGCCCGTCCTCGCCTTGGCCCTCGCGGGCTGCGTGTCCACAGACGACATTTCTCTGTTGCACCGCGAGATCACTGACGTGGGCCGGCGTGTCGACGAGCTCGGCCGCCAATCCTCTGGCAAGGAAGACCTGGACGTCATGAGCCGGCGGCTGGCCGAGCAGAACGCCCAGCTGCTGCGCTCCAACGCCGACATCCAGCAGGAAATCGCGCGGCTTCGCGACGCCCTTGAAACGCTGCAGGCCAGTCTGGGCGCCACCAATCAGCGGCTGGAGTCCCTCACCTTCGAGCTGGCGGCGGCCCGCGAGCGCATGGCTAACCCCGCGGCGGCACTGCAGCCGGCGGGTGCGCCAGGAACAGGACCAACAGGGGCGCCGTCTGAACCGGCGGCGCTGTACCGCTCCGCCTACGAGGACTACCTGCGCGGCAATTTCGACCTGGCCATCCAGGGATTTAGCGAGTACAACGCCCGTTACCCCAACACCGAACTGGCCGACGACGCCCTCTACTGGATAGGCGAGTGTCACTTTGCCAAGCGTGACTTTCGGGCGGCGGTGGACAGCTTTACCGCGCTTCTGAAGGCTTACAAGACCTCCGACAAGGCAGCGGCTGCGCTGCTGAAGAAAGGGCTTGCGTTTCTCGAGATGGGGGACCGTGCCCAGGCAGTCATCAACCTGCAGTACGTGTTGTACGAACACCCCGGCAGCAAGGAGGCCACCCTGGCACGGGAGCGACTGGCCACTTTGGGGGTCAACGTCCGCTGAACGTGCCAAGTGCTCTGGCGTACCCACTCCAGGCATGGGTAGGGGGGCGTACTCCCGTGAGTTGGTAAGGAGTTGAAATGGCGAAAAGGATCAAGTCAGGTCTCAAACGCCGGCGGCAGAACGAGGTCCGCCGACTGCGCAACCGTTCCGTGCGCACCCGCGTCCGCAACAGCGTCAAGCAGCTGCGCACCGCCATCCAGGCGGGCGACGCCAGCCGCGTCAAAGAGCTGCTGCCCCGCGTCGTCTCGGTTATCGACGTGGGCGCTCGCAAGGGCGTGCTGCACGCCAACACCGCCAGCCGCACCAAGTCCCGCCTGGCTAGCCAGGCTGCCGGCCTGCTGCGTAGCGCGGAGCGCTGATGCTGCCCCGCGACCCCTACCCGGCAGAGGGGTGGGCGGGGGGCAAGGGTATCAAGCGAGGCAAGGTCCGCGACGTCTACGACGCCGGGGAGGGGCGGCTGCTCATCGTCGCCACCGACCGCATCAGCGCCTTCGATGTCGTGCTGTCCCCCGGAATCCCGGGCAAGGGCCTTATCCTCAATCAAATGTCCAACTTTTGGTTTTCGCGGCTGCGCCACGTGATGCCGCACCACGTACTGGCCACTGAGCTGGCGTCGTTCCCCCCACCGTACTCGCAGGAGCCGTTGTTGGCCGGTCGCGCGACGCTGGTGAAGGCGGTGCGCATCCTGCCGGTGGAGTGCGTCGTGCGTGGCTACTTGGTGGGTTCGGGGTGGAAGGAGTACCAGCGCACCGGCTCGGTGTGCGGCCTCCCTCTCCCGGGCGGCCTCGCCCTGGCCGACCGGCTGCCGCAGCCGCTTTTCACCCCTGCCACGAAGGCGGAGGTGGGTCACGACGAGAACATCTCCTTCGACGACGTGGTGGCATTGGTGGGCGGCGGCCTCGCCGAGCAGCTGCGTCACGCCTCCCTGGCGCTCTACGAGGAAGCCGCGGCGTACGCCCTGGAGCGCGGGATCATCATTGCTGACACCAAGTTCGAGTTCGGCCTCGACGACAACGGCCACCTGACCTGGGCCGACGAGGCGTTGACGCCGGACTCTTCCCGCTTCTGGCCCGCCGACACCTACCGGCCGGGCGCCAACCCGCCGTCGTTGGACAAGCAGTACGTGCGCGACTGGCTGGAGGCCTCCGGCTGGAACAAAAAGCCGCCCGCCCCGCAGCTGCCCGACCACGTCGTGGCCGCTACCCAGCAACGTTACCGGGAAGCGTTTCGCCGCCTCACCGGCCGAGATGTAGCGACCTGACCCGCAAAGCTGTCAACGCGCAGCGTACCGACCGCGGCGCGATGCTATACTTCGCGGACTTTGGGCGACCGGAGGGCGCCAGCGCATGTCAGCCAAGCTTTTCTCCAGTGACAAGATCCGCAACGTGGCCGTGGTCGGACACTCCTCGACCGGAAAGACCAGCCTCATCTCCGCCATGCTCTTCGATACCCGTGCCGTAGCGAAGCTGGGTAAGGTGGACAAGGGCACGGCGGTCACCGACTTCGACGACGAAGCCATCGAGCGCAAGATCACCATCGCAACCGCCGTCGCCTACGGCGTGCACAAGGACCACAAGATCAACCTCATCGATACCCCTGGGTACTCCATCTTCACTACCGAAGCGATGCAGGGTCTGCGCGCTGCCGAGGCAGCGCTGCTGACGGTTTCCGCCGTTGCCGGGCCCGAGGTGCAGACCGAGAAACTGTGGAAGGTTGCGGCCACCATGGAGAAGCCGGTGTTGTTGGCGGTCAACCTTATGGACCGGGAGCGCTCCTCCGGTCCTCGCACCGCCCAGCAGCTGGAGAAGAAGTTCGGGCGAGCGGTCGTTCCGGTGCAACTCCCCATCGGCCAAGAGCAGGGCTTTGCCGGCGTCGTCGACTTGGTCACCGAAAAGGCCTACTCCTTTGCCACGGACGAAAGCGGCACCTGCACCGAGGTTCCCATCCCGGACGAGCTGGCCGGGGAGGTGGAAAGCGCCCGGGCAGCCCTCATCGAGATGGTGGCCGAGCAGGACGAGGCGCTGCTAGAGAAGTTCTTCGCCGACGGCTCCCTCAGCGTCGAGGAGCTGCGCCGCGGTTTGATTGCTGCGGTCAAGACGCGGCGCATCTTTCCAGTGTTCTTCTGTTCGGCTGGCCGCAACCAAGCCATCCAGCCGCTCCTAGACGCCATCATCGACCTCGTCCCGTCGCCGTTGGAATCGCCCTTCGCCGCCGTAGATGCCGACGGCCAGACCCTCTCCGTCGCCCCCAAGGAAGACGACTCGAGGCCCATGGCCTACGTCTTCAAAACGTTTTCCGACCCGTACGCCGGCCGCATCTCCGTCCTGCGCGTGTTCACCGGCGCCGTGCTGCCCGATGCTACCTATTTCAACCCCCAGCGCGACTGCCAGGAGCGCTTCAGCGGCTTGCAACTCATGCAAGGGAAGGACCTGACGCCGGTTGAGAAACTCCTGACCGGCGACATCGGGGCGGTAACCAAACTGAAGGAAACCCGCACTGGCGACACTCTCACCGCCAAGGACCACCGCCTCACCGTGGTCGGCGTGCCCATCCCTGAAGCGGCGATTTCTTTCTCCATCACCCCGAAGAGCAAAGGCGACGAAGACAAGATTGCCGCTGCCTTGGCCAAGATCCAGGACGAGGATCCCACCCTGAAGGTGGGGCGCGACCCCCAGACCAAAGAGCAGGTGGTGGGTGGCGCTGGTCAGCTGCACGTGGAGATTGCCGTCGCTCGGTTGAAGCGGCGGTTTAAAGTGGACGTGATCCTGCAGCCACCCAAAGTGCCGTACAAGGAGACCATCACCAAGGCGGTGGAGCTGACCTCGCGACACAAGAAGCAAACCGGGGGCCACGGTCAGTTCGCCGAGGCCAAGGTGCGCGTCGAGCCGCTGCCCCGCGGCGGCGGGTACGAGTTCGTCGACAAGATCTTTGGCGGTTCCATCTCGCAAGGGTTTCGCCCGTCGGTGGACAAGGGGATTCAGGCGGCAGCGGCGGCGGGACCCCTGTCGGGGCACCCGGTGGTGGACTTCCGCGTCACGCTCTTGGACGGCAAGGAACACCCCGTGGACTCTTCCGACATGGCGTTTCAAATCTGCGGCCGCAAGGCGTTCCGCGAGGCCGTCAAGCAGGCAGCGCCCACCATTCTGGAGCCAATCATGCAGGTGGAGATCACCGCGCCAGACGAGTTTTTAGGGGACATCATGGGTGATCTCAACTCCCGCCGCGGACGGGTGCAGGGGATGGAGCCGGGGGACGGCCAGACCGCGGTCAAGGCGCAGGTGCCTCTGGCCGAGATGCTCACCTACGCCCAGACGCTGCGCGCCATCACCAGCGGCCGCGGCGATTTCACCATGGAGTTCTCCCACTACGACGAGGTACCCCGGCAATTGCAGGAGAAGATCATCCAGGCCGCCGCCGGGGCGCGCGCCGAGGAGGAGGAGGACGAGTAGCTTAGAACTTTCCTTTTCCGGCGCGAGCCACCTCGGGAGCTTGACAACCGTGGGAAAGCCCTTTAATCTTGCTTCATGTGATCGCTTTCACTAGAAGGCGATCGGTGGGCCAGCGCGGACCCACGCTTCCCGCTGCTCACCTACCCCTCCTTCCCCTCTTTTCGGCGTCGAGGCCCCCAAAGCCTCGGCGCCACATTTCTTTCCCCGACTGCGCCCCCGGGTGTGCTCTTCCGGCCCCTTGGTCGGCCCCCGGCGGACTGCAGGGACCCGCCCCACGGCCTCCACGTGGCGCTGCACTCCCACCGACCACTGCCAGCGATCCGGCGCGGATGCGACGTCGGCCAGGGCAATCCCTCCCCAGCTTTCGCTATCCGCCCCTTGCTTTTCCCGGCCGCCCGGCTTAGCGATTGATCAAACGGCGCGCCAGAGGCTTGATGGGAATCACTCGGTCAAGACGGTGCCCCAGCTGGATCAGCTGGTCGTAAAACGGCGGCCGCCCCTCGGCGTGCTTGTAGCACTCGCCGCAGCGCGGCAGCGTCTCCCAGTCCCGCGCCTTGAAGGCGCCCATGTACCGCTGTACCACCTCGGAATCGACGATCTCCCGCACCGTCTGCGTCTTCATATCGCCGATGATCTGCTGTCCGTGGGCGTCGTAGCAGCAATGGGTGACGCTACCGTCGGCCAGCACGATGAACCACTTGAATGGGTAGCCCTGAAAACAGCCGTAAAAGCTCTGGTGAAACGGCGTCTCGTCGGACGTATCCAGAGGCTCGCAGGTCTTCTCGATCACTTTGGCGTTGGGGTAGCGATGCAACTGGAAAAACTCCTCGAAGTCCCGCACCCGCTCGTGGGCAGTCTCGGTGGTGATCAACCGCTGGATCTCCACGGTGTGCGGCTTGCCCTTGGCCACCTCTAGGTACATGCGGATGTTGGCCACCACCTGCTCGAACACGCCGCCGCGGCGAATGGTTGGGTACAGGCGCGGATTCAGCGTGTCGATGCACAGGCGGATCCGGCGCATGGGGGTGTCCGCCAGCTCCTGCGCTAGCTCTTTGGTCAGGCGCATGGCGTTGGTGGACACCGAACAGCCGGGGAACAGGCATACCGCCTCTGGTAACCGCTCGTACAGCAGCGGGTCGCCCATCTCATGCAGCCAGTTGACGACGATGCCGTTCTCCTTGAAGTCAGCAGCCACCTTCTCCACCAGCCAGAACGGCATGTCCGCCTCCGGCCGCCCCAGGTTGTTCATCGGACACATGCCGCAGCGCATGTTGCAGCGGTTGGTCAACTCCACGGCCACCTTGGCCGAACGCAAATCCAAGATTTTGTGCGCCATGCTTTCTCCATCGGCCCAACCGCGGGCACGTGATCATAGCAACCAACACGCCCACGCTGGCTAGTATTCGGCAAAGAGCCCGGTCGGCCCGACTGCCACCCATGGGAGGCGCGTACAATGACCTGCCCGAGGGGAGGCGTGCCGCCGTGAAGACCATCATCGAGCCGTTCCGCATCAAGGCCGTGGAACCCATTTCCATGACCAGCCCCGATCAGCGGCGCCGGCTGATCCAGGAGGCCGGGTACAATCCCTTTCGCCTCAAAGCGGAGCACGTCCTCATCGACCTCCTCACCGACTCCGGCACGGGGGCCATGAGCACCCGCCAGTGGGCGGGGATCATGGAGGGCGATGAGTCCTACGCCGGAGCCCGCTCTTTTTTCCGCTTCCAAGCTGCCGTGCGTGGGGTGTTTGGTCACCGCCACGTTATCCCCACCCACCAGGGCCGCGCCTCCGAGCGGCTGCTGTGCCACGCCGTCGTCAAGCCCGGTGACGTGGTGCCGGGCAATACCCACTTCGATACCACCCGCGCCAACCTGGAGGCCTCCGGCGCCGAGCCCCGCGATTTGCTCATTCCCGAAGGGCGGGACATTGACTCGCTCCACCCCTTCAAGGGGAACATCGACCTGGACGCCCTGGAAGACTGCATCCGCTCAGTGGGCGCCGACCGGGTGCCGTTCGTGCTCATCACCGTGACCAACAACTCCGGCGGTGGCCAGCCGGTGAGCATGGAGAACCTACGCGGGGCGCGGGCGGTGTGCGACCGCTGGGGCGTACCGCTGCTGCTGGACGCCGCCCGGTTTGCCGAAAACGCCTACTTCATCAAGCTGCGCGAGCCGGGGTGGGAAAACGCCACCCCCCGGGAGATCGCCCGGGCCATGTTTGCCCTCACCGACGGTGCGGTGATGTCCATGAAGAAGGACGCCTTCGGCAACATTGGCGGGGTCATCTCCCTCAATTCTGACGAGTGGGCGGAGAGGATACGCACCGCCCTCATCCTCACCGAGGGGTTCCCCACCTACGGGGGCCTGGCCGGGCGCGACCTGGAGGCGCTGGCCATCGGCTTGGAGGAGATTTTGGACGAGGACTACCTGCGTTACCGCATCGCCTCCACGGCTTACGTGGGCCGCCACTTGGAGGCGGCGGGGGTGCCCGTCCTCAAACCCTTCGGCGGCCACGCCGTGTACCTGGACGGCCGGCGCTTTTGCGAACACCTGCCCAACGAGCAGCTCCCGGGGTGGTCGCTGTCGGTGGCGCTGTACGAACACACCGGCGTGCGGGCGTGCGAGATCGGCAACGTGATGTTCGGCCGCCCCGACGGCCGCGGCGGGTGGCACTGGCCGCCCCTGGACCTGGTGCGCCTGGCCATCCCCCGCCGGGTATACACCCAGAGTCACATGGATTATGTCATTGAGGGGATCGACGAGCTGTACCGCGCCAGGAAGAAGATCAAGGGGTTGCAGTTCGTCCACCGCCCCGCCACATTGCCCCACTTCACCGCCACCTTTAAGCCGGTCGCCGAGACGGCGTAACTCCTCGCCCCGCCCCCTGTCAACCTCCCCGTATCGTGCGGGACAGAAACGGCGGGTGGGGTTGGGCACTTTTCCAGCGACCGGCCTCACCACTCAGGGGCCATGGGTGGCTGGAGGGGCAAAACCGTCGTTAGGGGCTGGCGTACAGGCCCCTGCCCGGAAGCTGGCGGCCTTTAGGGTTACAGACGGCGACTGCACCAGCCGGCCACAATCCGCCCAGCGGCCCGGCGCGCCCCTGCGATGTTGCGCGGGGTGGGCCCCACCGCAGTTCGGCCAGGGCACCGGTGACGACCACGCGAAGGTGCCAACCACAGTACTGATCGACGATGGGGACGCCGCCTGACCTGCCGAAATCCCTCCGGCGACCACCGCCTTTGCCAACCGGCAGAGGGTGCCCCGGCTCGAACAGGTGCACGCATCCCCCACCCCGCAACGGCCTCGCCCACTCCGGCCAATGGGCTGATGGCTGACGCTCAGTGCCACTACCCCATACCGCCCGCGCAGCACCGTGCCGAGCCTGGTTGTCACCTCCACCACCTCGGGGTGCAGCGACAGCCGCGACGCCCTCTCACGGATGTGCCGCTCCTCCACGCCGAACTTGGCGATGGTGACGTCGCAGTGGGCGCTGCAGAGGCGTAGCGAGGGCGGTCATAGGGCGGCGAGAACGGCCGATGGATACCCATGGCCGGGCCACCTGGAGCAGCTCCAGGGCTCTGGGCCGAGGTGATGGGCGGCGGGCGACCGCAACTACTCCAGTCCCACCTTGCCACAGCACTCCCGCCAGCATTGCAACAGCTACTGATGGCCGTCCAGGATGATCTCCTCTGGTGAAACTCCCGCTTCGGCGATGAGCCGTACCGCTCCATGCACACCGTGAATCCCACCGCCCACGGTCACCCAGCGAACCTCAGTCACCCGGCACTGCCGGCCGCACCCTCCATGCCGACCCCCGTTCAGCTGCGAAGAGATTGTCTTCTTTTCCGCCTTCACTGTGCGGCGGCAAGCCGAAGGCGGGCTCGGGCAGTGGCCGCTGGCCGTCGCCTCCCTCGTCCTGCCAAGAGGTAGAATCCTCCCCCCGGTCCTCCTGAGACGAAGTAGAATGCGCCGGAGCTGCAAATGCAGCCTCATGGCATTTTATTGGGAGGTTCCTGTGTCGGGCCCAGATGAAGCGCGGAAGATCCTGCGGGAACACGGTCTGCCCGTGACGCCCGCGCGGGTTGCGCTGCTTCCCGCGCTGGCCGGGGCGCTCCAACCCCTGGCCCCCGTCGACCTCAGTCGCAGCCTCGCCCCGCACGGCTGAGACCGCGCCACGGTGTACCGTACTTTGAAGTGTTTGGGGGAGTTGGGCTTGGCGCGGCCGATTGGTCGCCAACAGCCCAGCCAGTTCTCCGCCGGGCCCCGGTTGAGCACCGCCCCACACCTGCACCGCCCGCACTTCCAGTGCCACCAGTGCAAAGGGGTGTACTGCCTCGGAGCAGAGCTTTTATCGTGGCACCCTGTACCCGGCCAGTGGCCCGAGGCCTTGGCCAACGCTGCGGTCACCCTGGAGGGCAGCTGCCCCGCGTGCCGGCGGCGCGCCGCTGGAGGACGGTAAGGAGACGAGGTGAACCTTTTGCCCGCCAACCCCAGCCCTGCAACCTCCGCCTGGGAGCACCGGGTGGTCGTCGGCATCGACACCGGCGGCACCTTCACCGACGCGGTACTGATGGACGGCGCTGGTACGGTTCTGGGCACCGTGAAAGAGCCCACCACCCACGACCGCCTGGAGATCGGAATCCGCAACGCCATCACGGCTTTGCTGCAGCGAACCGGGGTGCCGCCCGCTCGTATCGCCCACGTCGCCATCTCAACCACCTTAGCCACCAACGCTGTGGTAGAGGGCAAGGGGTGCCCGGTGGGGCTGATCCTGGTGGGGTTCCCCGAGTACGTGGACCTCCCCGCCGCGCGCGTCAAGTACGTTCGCGGTGGCCACACCATCGCCGGCGACGAGCAGGAACCCCTGGACCTCGAGGCCCTGGGAGAGGCCGTGGCGGACCTCAAAGGCAGCGTGGAGGCGTACGCCGTATGCGCCTTGATGAGCGTCGTCAACCCCACCCACGAACTGGTGGCGGCAAAAGCGATTCAGTTGCTCGACCCCCTGCCCGTGTTCTGCTCCCACCAAACGAGCGGGCAGTTCGGCCTCAAAGAGCGGGCCGCCACCACCCTGTTTAACGCCGGCCTGGTACCCACCATGACGGCTTTCCTCAGCGGCGTCAAGGACGCGCTCGAGAACCTGGGCGTGGGCGGTGAGCTCTGGGTGGTCACGGGCGATGGCCAGGCGGTGACCGCTGAGGCGGCGGCCGCCGCGCCGGCTACCACCGTGTGCAGCGGCCCGGCGGCCAGCGCTGTCTTCGGCGCCTCCGCCGTGTCCGATACTGCCGTGGTCGTGGACGTGGGCGGCACCACCAGCGACATCAGCTTGGTGGCACAACGGGCGCCCCTGCTCGGTGAGAAGGGAAGTCGCATTGGCAGCTGGCAAACCCACGTCCGGGCTGTAGAGTCGCGCACCACGGCGGTGGGCGGCGACAGCCGTGTGGTGGTCAGCCCGGGAACCGCGGCGCTCAGCCATGAGCGGGTGCTCCCTGTGGCGCTGGCCGCCCACCACGGAGACTTGGCTGCGCGCCTGGCCGACTCGTCCAGCTGTCGTGGTTTTCTCCCCTTGCCCCACGCTCCCACGGCGATCCTCCAGGCCGACCCCGCTCTCGCCTTCATGCACCGCCGGGGCGGTGTCACCTTCGAGGAGCTGCGCCGGGAGCTAGCGGCCGATACGGTGACCCTAGAGGCGCACCTGAAGGAGCTCAAACGCCTCCGCTTGGCCGTGGAGGTGGGGTTCACCCTCACCGACGTGTGGCATGTGGAGGGGAGAGTGGCCCTTGGCGACGCAAGTGCCGCCCGCCCTGTGGCAGAGGCCCTTGCCAAGATCTGGGGTCGCCCCCTCCCCGAGCTCACCCGCCACCTCTGCGACCTTGCATCCCGCTCCATCGAACTGAGCATTCTGGACTTCATGATGGGTCGCGAGCTCGACCTGGACATGTCCACCTTTCTCTCCCGGCGCCAGAGGCACCGGCTTTTAGAGGTCACGTTGCGCCTCAAAGCCCCCATCGTCGGGTTAGGCGCCGCCGCTCCCATGCTTTTGCCCGAGGTGGGCAGCTCCCTGGGGGTAGAGGTGATCTTCCCACCCCACTACCAGGTCGGCAACGCCGTGGGGGCCGCCCGACTGGCCATTGCCCACCTCCCAAAAGGGGACAACACCGTCAGTTCGTGACGCTGCCGGAGGCCCAGCAGCCCCCCCGCGGGCGAACAGGGCTCCACGAACAACCGGTGAAGCGCGCCGGTCTGCCAAACTGGTCCAGTTTCCACGCCCTCAGCTCCGACCACCGCAGCCAAGGCCGGAGATGGTGGGCGGCCTCTAACCGCCATCCGCCTCCGCGCCAGCGACCGGGATCCGTGACCGTGACCGGCGACCGTGGCCCCGCCCGAGGTTCTTAGCCTACACCGGGCACCGAGACTGGGACGGGCTCCCAATCCCCCACGGGGGCCGGCCTGTAGGGGGAGCGCGGGGTCTGGAGAGCCGCACCCAGGGGGCGGGAGCTGTGGCTGCCTCCAGCGCCCTAGGGGAGGCCCTGCAAGTTGGCCTCCCGCGGTCCGTGTCCGTGGCCGGGGTCGCGCCGTTGCGGCTGGGCACGGTGCAGCGCACCACGCGCCCCTGTACCCCAGCAAAGAAAGGTTTAGCTCGTCGCACCCCCTGCCACACCCCTTCCACCTCGGGCAACGCCGTTGGTGCTGGGGCGCCTGGAAAGGCGGGTGAGCAGTCGTGGCTGCGCCCACCACGTCGGGCACAGCAACCCAGTTTCCGGTGGCTGACCAAAGCCCCGTCGTGAGTTTCCGCTCTGGTCCGCGAACGCTCCGTCCGAGATTTCGAACTCGTGTTCGGCCCACCGAATAGACCTAACCCCTCGGAGCAAGAACTACGACGCTGCCGCAGGCACGAAACTTGCTTTGGTCAAATCAGACTGAATATAGACTACGAAGGGAGGGACACAGAAGCGGCCGCCGATCGAAACTGAAGGAACTGAGGTAACAGCATTTAAGTATATTCAAAGCCCCCAACGCGACAGGAGGAAAAAATGCGGACGTTCAGGTTTTTGGTTAGTTTGATAGTATTGCTGGCGGCTTTGCCGGCCTGGGCGCAGGCCCCCACCGGGACCGTGACCGGCCGGGTGGTGGACAGCAACCGCCAGGCACTGCCGGGAGTCACGGTGGTGGCCAAGTCGGCGACCCTCCAGGGGGAGCGGACCGCCATCACCACCGCCAACGGCGACTTCATCATGCCGTTCTTGCCACCCGGGGATTACACCTTCACCTTCAGCCTCGCCGGCTTCCAAACGGTGGAGGAAAACCGCAAGGTCTCCGCCGGGCAAACCACCCGGTTCGACGTGGAGCTGCCCCTCGCCACCTTGGCGGAAGAGATCGTGGTGACCGGGCGCTATGAGACCATCTCCACCACCACGCAAGCTTCCACCACCTTCGAGAGCGACTTCATCGAGAAGCTCCCCATCGCCCGCACCATTGCCGCGGCCGCTATGCTCTCGCCGGGTGTGTCCGACACCGGACCGAACCGGGGGATCACCATTTCCGGCGCCCAGTCCTACGAGAACCTGTGGACCCTCAACGGCGTGGTGCTCAACGAGAATATCCGCGGCCAGCCGCTGCCGCTGTTCATCGAGGACGCCATCCAGGAGACCACCGTTTCCACCGCCGGGATTTCCGCCGAGTACGGGCGTTTTTCGGGCGGCGTCATCACCGCCCTGACGAAGTCGGGTGGTAACCAGTTTTCGGGGTCGTTCCGCACCAGCTTCACCAACGACAAGTGGCGAGAAAAGACGCCCCTGACCGTGGCTTCGCCCCTGGACAAGATCAACAGGACCTACGAGGCCACGCTGGGTGGCCGCATCATGCGCGACCGACTGTGGTTCTTCGTCGCCGGCCGGGACACCGGGACCTCCTCCAGCCAGCAGACCATCGTTACCAACATCCCCTTTACCTTTAAGGAGGACGAGGTCCGCTATGAGGGCAAGCTGACCTGGGCGATCAGCTCCGATCACCGGGTGGTGGCGTCGTACTTTAAGCGCGACCGCGAGCAGTTCAATTACTGGTTCGGGTCGGTGTACGACCTGCGCTCCATCTACGACCGGCAGATGCCCGAGGACATGATCTCGGCCAACTATTCCGGCGCGTTCTCCCAGAACTTCTTCGTCGAGGCGCTGTACTCCCGCCGCCAGTTCACCTTCGAAAATTCTGGCGGGCGTTTCCGCGATCGCATCAACGGCACCGTGCTCCAGGATCTCACCACAGCGCGACGTTTCTGGGCGCCGGTGTTCTGCGGCGTGTGCACGCCGGAAGAGCGCGACAACGTGAATATCTACGCCAAAGGGATTTACTTCCTCTCCACCCCGACTCTGGGTTCCCACGACATCACCTTTGGCGTGGATTCCTTCGAGGATATCCGCAAGGCCAACAACCACCAGTCGGGCAGCGATTTCTTCATTTACCTCAACGCCGTGACCATCGGGCAGAACGTCTACGCCCGGCTGGAGCCCAACGTCACCTACCTGGGGTGGTGGCCGATCTTCAAGCAGTCCGAGGGTACCAGCTTCAAAACCAACTCCCTGTTCGTCAACGACCGCTGGCGGCTCAACAATAACTTCTCTTTCAACATTGGCGTACGCTACGACAAGAACGACGGGGTCGACTCCCAGGGCAGCAAGGTGGTCAAGGACGACAAGATTTCGCCGCGCCTTGGCGTGTCGTGGGACCCCACCGCCGACGGCACCTGGACGGTCAATCTGTCATACGCCACCTACGTGATGGCCATCGCCAACAACCAGGCGGACGCCGGTTCGGCGGGCGGCCAGCCGGCCTCCTTCTTCTGGTACTACACCGGTCCGCTGGTCAACGGCCCCGCCACCTGCTCCGCCGCCAACCCCTCCGGCTGCATCCCCACCCAGCAAGTGTTGGCCGGGTTCTGGAGCTGGTTTGACTCCATCGGCGGCACCAGCAACAGCAACTGGCTGCAGACCCCCTCTATCCCGGGCCGCAATCGGGTGATTCGCGACACCCTGGCCTCCCCCGACGTGGACGAGATCGCCTTCTCAGTGACCCGCCGGCTGGGGGCGCGGGGTCTGGCGCGCTTCGACTACATCAACCGCGTCTTCGGCGACTTCTACATGCAGCGGGTGGACACCACCACGGGCAAGGTGACGGTACCGGAGGCTAACAACAACGTTCTCGACCTCGGCTACGTGGAGAACGACAACGACCTGTTGGAGCGCAAATACAACGGCTTCCAGCTGTCGGCCAACTACCGCTTCGAGCGTTTAAATGTGGGCGGTAACTACACCTACTCCAAGACCCGCGGCAATTGGGACGGGGAGACCGCTGGCTCCGGGCCGGTGCGCTCTGGCCTGCTCACGTACCCCGAGTACGTGGATCCCAAGTGGGCGGCACCCATCGGCTACCTTGCCGTCGACCAGCGACACAAGGGCCGCGTGTGGATCATCTGGGACGTCATTGCCTCCCGCCACCACAACCTCAACGCCTCGCTGCTCCACAACTACTGGTCCGGCACACCCTACGGCGCGGCGGGCACCATCACCCTCATCAACCGCAACGTCACCCCCAACGCCCCGTACATCCCCAACACCTTCGGCTACCGCACGCCACCCAGCACCCAGACCTACTACTTCACCAGCCGCGACGCCTTCCGTACCGACGACATCCAGCGCACCGACGTGGCTCTGAACTACTCCTTCAAGTTCGGCCGCTCCTACGAGCTGTTCGTCCAGCCCGAGGTGCTCAACGTGTTCAACCGCAAGGGGGTCGAGGCGGTGGATACCACCGTCCGCACCCGCGGCACCACCGCCGCCTTGGGCTTCGCCTCCTTCAACCCCTTCACCGAAACCCCCAAGGAGTGCCCGCAGGGGCAAGCCTCGTGCACTGGGTTCCACTGGCAGAAGGGCCCCAACTTCGGCAAGCCCACCGGTCCGGGCAGCTACCAGACGCCGCGCACCTTCCGCTTCTCCGTGGGCTTCCGCTTCTAACGGCCGCGTAACTTCGCTACCTCACCGCCCCGGCGACAAAGCCGGGGCGGTTTCTTTTCTCGCGCGCTCAAGCCGGCGATGCCGGCGCGCAGCGGCAAACCTTCGCCGCGGCGGCAGCCCGCCACCCACCAGCCCAACGGGTCGTGTACACCCTCACTCATCCCACCGGGATCCGCCTCCGCCCCCATCGCCGGTGGCGTCGTCCCTGTCCGTTGCGCCGGGAAGCTCCAGCACCTCCGCTGCCTCGGCGGTGGGCAGCTGCTCCACAGCACGGAGCCGGCGCTCTAAGGCCCGGGAACGGACGCCCGTCTCCTCCAGGGTGCGACTGGCGGTATGGAGCTGCCGCTGTACCCTCTCCAACACCTGCCCGAACTTGCCGAACTCGGTCTTCACCGCGCCCAAGATGCGCCACACCTCCGAGGCCCGCCGCTCGATGGCCAAGGTCTGAAACCCCATACGCAAGCTGGAGAGGATCGCCGCCAGCGTGGTGGGGCCCGCCACCACCACCCGGTACACCCGCTGCAACTCCTCCACCAGGGCTGGCTGGCGCAGGACCTCGGCGTACAACCCCTCGGTGGCCAAAAACATGATGGCAAAGTCGGTGGTTGCCGGAGGATCCAGGTACTTGTCGCGGATATCGCGGGCCGCCGCGCGCACGGCGCGGTTGAGCCCCTCCAGCGCCGCCTGCACCGCCTCGGCCTCGCCCCGCTCCGCCGCCCCCTGCAGCCGCACGTAATCCTCCTGGGGAAACTTGGAGTCGATGGGCAACCACACCTGCGTGTCGGGGGCGTCTTTGGGGCCGGGCAACCGCACGGCGAACTCCACCCGCTCCCCCGACCCGGGCTTGACGCACACATTCTTGGCGTACTGGTCGGGAGTCAGAATCTGGTCCAGCAGGGCGCCCAGCTGCACCTCCGCCCAGGTGCCCCGGGCCTTCACGTTGGTAAGCACCCGCTTGAGGTCGCCCACCCCGCTGGCCAGGTTTTGCATCTCCCCCAACCCCTTGTGCACCGCCTCCAGCCGGTCCCCCACCAGCTTGAACGACTCCCCCAGCCGCTTCTCCAGGGTGTCCTGGAGCTTCTCGTCCACGGTGCGGCGCATCTCGTCCAGCTTCCTCTCGTTGCCCTCCTGCAGCTCCTTCACCCTGGCATCCAGGCTGGTCCGCAGGCGCTCCAAGGCGAGCTGGGTGGAATCACTCAGCTCCTGCAGCCGCCTCGCCATCTCCTCCAAGCGCTGATGCTGCACGGTTGCCACCGCTTCGCTGCCGGCCCGCAGCGCCGCCGCCAACTCCTCCCGCAGCTCCCGCGCCGCCGCCCGCGCCTCCTCCCGCCCAGCGCGCAGCTCCTCCCGCACCTCCCGGCCCAACGCCCCCCGTCCCCGTTGCACCAGGAGGATCACCGCCACCGCCGCGCCCGCCGTGACCACCGCCGCAGTCACCGCCGCCCACACCGCCATGTCGGTCATCAAGCTCCCTCCGCCGGTCGCCACCCCCTCGTCCGCCGCCAAACGTGGGTCCCCATGATAACGGCAAAGGCCGGGCCTCTTCCCCACATGTGCCGGTCGGAAAACAGACCGGCGACACGCCAGGAGAGTGCCAAAGCCCCCCGGATCCCCTCACTGGCCTTCGGGGCCGAAGGCCAAATCCTCCGCCGGGATGGGGACGTTCATGTCCGGCTCGTAGAGCGTTACGGTGACGGTGCGGTAGGTGGACAGGGTGCGGGTCTCCTCCACCTTGCGTAGCACGAGGCGAGCCAGGTCCACCCACACGGTGATCTGCTCGTCCTCGACGGTGACCGTGCCGCTGCCGGTGGCCACAGGGTAGGGGGTGGGTTTGCCGCCGCCCCGCAGGCGGTAGCAGGCCACCCCCCGCTCCTCCTGGTCAGGCAGCCGCTCCGGGGCGCTCAGAAACAGCCCGCCGCGCACCTCGCCGGGCAGCAGCAGCCCCGGCACCCGCAGGGAGGCGCCACCGGACACCCCCGCCGCCGCCTCCAGCCCCGCCTGGAGGGAGGGCACCGCCCTCTCCCCCCCCGCTGCCTCCCACCAGGCGCGCACCTGGTCCCCGAAGGCCCACAGCACCAGCCGGGACTCCCGCTCCCCCAGCCCGCGGTCGATGAGCTGGAAGCGAAACGCCCCGCCCCGCACAAAGGCGGTGGCGAAGGGAACGGTGCTCCCGAAACTGCCCCCCTCCACGAAACCGCGCACGGACACTTCCCCGCGGTCCCGGTAGCTCAGGCACGCCCCGTAGGTTCTCTTCATGTCCAGCAGGATGCGCACCGCCGACGGCTCTTGCGCCGCCGCCGGGCCCGCCGCCAGCGCCACTGCCAGGGCCGCGACGCATCCCATCGGAACTCGCACCTTTCTCTCCCGCAGCATGGGGCCAGTGTAGCGCCGCACCCTGCCGCTTGACAGCACCGCCCTTGGCGGGTCGGGGCAGAAGGGGGCGTGCCACGGTCTTGCTATATTTTCAAGTATGACCAACGCCAAGCCCTACCTCGACGAGCGCCGACGCAAGGCGGCGCAGGCTTTCAACCTCACCGATCAGGTGGTGCTCATCGCCGCCGGCGCGCCCATCGGCATCCCCGGCGGCGCCGACCAGACCTACCCCTTCCGCCCCCACACCGAGTATTTCTGGCTCGCTGATCGGGTGCGCCCGGGTTGTATCCTCGCCTTCGACCCCCAGGAGGGGTGGGTGGACTTCGTGCCCGAGGTCTCCCAGGCCGAGCGGGTGTGGGAGGGGGGTGGCGAATCCGAGGGGGTGCCAGCGTCCACCTTCCCGGCCTGGCTAGAGGCACGCCGGGGGCGCCCCCTGGCGGTGCTGGGGTGCCCCCTCCCCGGCGTGCAGGACGATGCGGGCTTGCGGGAGGCGCTGCGGGAGGCTCTCACCGCCGTGCGCCGGGCCAAGGACGACGAGGAGCTGGCGCGCATCCGCCGCGCCTGTGCCGCCACCGCCGCCGGCCACGCGGCAGCGCGGGCGGCCATTGCCCCCGGGCGCAGCGAACGGGAGATCCAAATCGAGCTGGAAGCGGCGTTCTTCCGCGCCGGCGCGCAGCGCACCGCCTTCGGGACCATCGTGGGCAGCGGTCCCAACTCGGCGGTGCTGCACTTCGAGCCCTCGGCCAGGCGCCTGGCCGACGGCGAGCTGGTGCTCATCGATGCTGGGGCCGAGCTGGACGGCTACTGCGGCGACGTCACGCGCACCTACCCGGCCGGCACGCGCTTCACCCCCGAGCAGCGCGACCTCTATGGGCTGCTGCTGGAGGCGCAAGTGGCGGCGGTGGAGGGCTGTCGGGCCGGCACCGAATTCCGCGAGCTGCACCTGGCCACCGCGAGGGCCATCGCCGAGGGTCTGGCCCATCTGGGCTACCTGGAGGGCAGTGCCGACGAGTTGGTGGAGTCGGGCGCCGTGGCCCTCTTCTTCCCCCACGGGCTCGGGCACTTGGTGGGGCTGGGGGTGCGCGACGCCTCCGGCTACCTGCCCGGCCGGCAGCGCTCAGACCACCCCACCTTGCGCTACCTGCGCTGCGATCTTCCCCTCGCGGAGCGCTTCGTGACCACCATCGAGCCGGGGATCTACTTCATCCCGGCGCTGCTGGACGACCCCGAGCTGCGCGCCCAGCACCGCGGCCGGGTGAACTGGGAGCGAGTGGATGGTATGCGCCACTTCGGCGGCCTGCGCATCGAGGACGATGTGCTGATCACCGCCGGCGCGCCCGAGGTGCTCACCGCCGAGATTCCCAAGGCGCTGGCCGATGTGGAGGGTTGACCCTAACCGGAAAAAAAACGCGGGGGTCCCAAGCGACCCCCGCCGCTGGTCTGGACAGAACTACGTTACTGGGGCAGGATGGTAGCCGGATCGGACGTCTGGTTGTCCAGCACCGAGCCCCACGCGAAAAAGCGCCCACCCGGTGTCTCGGTCCACAGATCCACGTAGGCGCCCTCAATGGGGGCCTCGGCGGAGAAGACCCGGTTGATCTGCACCGTACCCCAGGCGGGCAGGGTCACCGAACCCTCGTCGATGAGGCGGCCCGTGGGCCGGTATCGCTTCCACATCACCGTGATCGGTGAACCCACGCCGTTAAGGAGGCTCAAGTTGCTACGGAAGGCCTGATTTTCCGTGAAGAACATCACCCGCTTCTTGGTATTAGCGGGGATCAACTGGGCCAGCGGCAAACCGGGGATCCCCTGCCCGAACGTCCCGGCCGCGGCGCTCTTGGTGTGATTGTAGGTGCGGGAGTAGATGGAGAGGGCAGAGCTGTCGGAGAGGACCGCCAGGGCGCCAAAGGCGTTGACGCTGTCGGTCACCCCGAAGGCGGCGTTGAGCACATCAGCGTGGCGCAGCGCCTCACCCGGCTCCAAGGTGAAGAGCACCGATTCCACCGGCTGGGCGTTGTCCTGGTTGCGCGGTAACCAGAGATACCGGAAGGTGGCCCGCATGGCCGAGCCGTTGAGCACATCCACGTCGGTCTTCCAGAAGGAACCCGCAAACCCTTGGCCGCGCGCCGCCGTGGGGACGAAGTACAGCTGGGAGAGCTTGCCCAGATCGGCCAACAACCCCACGGCGTAGGCGGTGTAGACCCCCCCGGCGGCCAGCGCCACCCCCGGCAACGTCAGGGCCACCGTGCTGGTGCCCGCCACCCGCACCTCCAAATCGTACGTGCCGGCTGGCACCTCCAGATAGGCGGCGCTCTGTCGAAACGCCACGTTGGGGAACAGCACCGGACCGCCCTTGACGGCGATGTCCACGGCCGGCGCGTCGGGCGAGCCGTGGAAGAAGCGCACCCAGGCGTTCCCGGCGGCCGGACCACCGCCCGCGGCGGTGAGGATCACCGGCGCAATGTTGGCCAAAAGGCCCGTGGCGATCACCGTGTAGTCGGTGCCCGCCGCCAACGTCAGGTTGGCCTCGATGACCACGGGTGAGGTGGCGCCGGCGGGTACCACCTTGACGTTGTAGGTGCCAGCCGGGACAGACGCGAAGCCGGTGATGTCGGCGAAGCCCACGTTGGTGAAGGCGGGGGCGTTCTGCACCAGCACGTCCACGGCCGGGGCATCGGGCGACCCGTGCACCACCCGCACCCGCGCCGAGCCGAGGTTGCCGGCCGGATTGTCGGCGCTGAAGATAGCTTGCAGCGGCGTCGCCGCCTGGCCAGTGGCCGCCAGCAGGGCGGCGAGACTAACAACGGCTACATACTTGGCAAAGCTCTTCATCTCGTCCTCCTTGGAAATTTCGCGCCTGGTGAGCATTCACCATGACCCGTGCCGCAAATAACTAGATATTGCTCCGACGAATTTCATAGCAAGATCTTTGAACTCTCGATAAAAACTTTATATATGTTGCCTTTCTGCGTTGAAGCCATTTATTTTCCGGATCTTCACTCTTATGCCTGGTGACCTTCAGCAGTCGTGGGAGGGTGGGTTGAAATGAACGGTTTCGCCGATTCTGCCCCCTTCTGGCGCCTTCAGGGGTGAGTCAGGCCGCCAACAGCTGGAGCGAACCGGCCCTGCAGTGGCACGCAGACGAGGAGCAGGTACACTGGCACCTCAGAGAGGAGCCGTTATGGCCAACCCCATCGCCGTTTTTGACACCTCCCTGGGCACTTTCAAAGCCGAGATCTTCCTCGCCGAAATGCCCATCACGGCCGCCAACTTCATCGCTCTCGCCCAAAGCAAGTTCTACGATGGCTTGCATTTTCATAGAGTTATCGCAGGCTTCATGATCCAGTTCGGCTGCCCCTACAGCCGCGACCCTCACAGTGCCCGGGCCGGCACTGGTGGCCCGCCCCACGGCACCATTGCCGACGAATTCCTCCCCTCGGCGCGGTTCTCCAACGAGCCTGGGACACTGTCCATGGCCAACACCGGGCGACCCAACTCCGGGGGGTCGCAGTTCTTCATCAACACCAACCACAACGCCTACCTGGACTGGTTTTCCCCGGGGCCGTCGAAGCATCCGGTGTTTGGCCGGGTGATCGAGGGGATGGACGTGGTTCGGGCCATCGAGAAGGTGCCCACCGACTCCCACGACCGGCCACGCACGCCGGTGCGCGTCAACTCGGTTACGATTCTTCCGGGCGTGTACCAACCGGCAGCCGTACCAGGCCGGTAGCGAGGGCGAACGCCACCTACCACCCCTAGGGCTACCCACACCGGCGCCCCTGGGCGTGGAATCGCGCCCCGCCCCGGCGAGCAGCGGCCTCCCACCACCGTACCCGGGTTGGGGCAGGCGCTGAGGAACCCGAGGGCAAATCCCATTGGGATTGCCGGCGGCCGTGGCAACCGCCAGCAGTACAGGGCAAATGGACCTGGGCAGTCTGTACGCCCGCCACCGGAGCACGCCCCCACGCCCTCCCCACCAACGCCGCCGGCAACACCAATTGGCCGGCCACCCGTGCGAACGCTCCAGCCCCCGATGCAGGGTCAACAACGGGCTCACGCTGACCGACCACGCCCCGGTAATCGGGGCCATGGCCAGCACCCCGGCTTCCAGGTCCAGTCACCCGGTGAGCAGCCCCCAGTAGGCCGGCGCCCGCGTAAACGCCACCGCAGCAAGTAGCGTGTCAGCCAGTCCGGCGGGGCGCGGCGGTCAGCGGTCCACAGCTGCGCCTAAGGGTAGGGAAAGGGCGATGGCCGGTGCCGCGCTGGCCCCCATGAGGGACCCCAGCGTTGCCCACGGAAAGGATGACCCGCAGGGTGGCCGGCAACGGTGGCGGGGCCATCAACGTCGTACCAGGAGCAAAAACTATGGCGCTGATCCAGCACCAACCGGCGACGCGCCGCACTCCCGCAGAGAGTCCCATTGCAGGATAGGAGCGCCCCGTCATGGTCCCGCGCGCACCTTGCCAACCCCTTCGCGAATCGGTAGGCTGCCACCCAGCGCCTGGCGCGCACCATCGAAAGGCCGGGACGGGCCCGGTGCGTCATCCTCACACCGCTTCACGGACCCACCAAGTCAGTCAAGGAGGTGGCGGCCAATGATGTTAGCGCGCGACCCCCGGGAGCTCCCGGCCCTCCTGCTGCACAACTTGGACCCGCAGTGGAGCGCCGACGACCTCCTCGTGGCCCAAAGGGACGTGGAGCTGCTGGCGAATGGCTTGCGGTGCTGCGGCCATGAGGTGGAGACGGTGGCGGTCACCACCGCTGACCTCGCCGCCGTCCTGGCACCCTACCACCCCCAGCAGTGGGTGGTGCTCAACTGGTGCGAGGACCTCCCAGGCCAGCGCTGCGGCGACGTGGCCACCGCTGCCTTTTTAGAATCGGCGGGGTTTACCTTTACCGGTGCCTCATCGCGCGCCCTCGCCCTGGCCTGGAACAAACCGCGGGTGAAGCGCCGGCTAGAGCGCGCCGGCGTAGCAACACCCGCGTGGCGCCTGATGGATGGCGAGACGACGTGGTGGCGAAAGTTCCCCGCCATCGTCAAGCCGGCCAACGAGCACTGTAGCGTCGGGCTCACGCGGGACTCAGTAGTTCTCAACTCTCAAGAGCTGCGGCAACGGGTGGCATGGGTCGTTGAGACCTTCCACCAGTGCGCCCTGGTGGAAGATTTCATTGACGGGCCCGAATACCACGTGTCCCTCTGGGGTAACGGCCACATCGCGCCGTTGCCACCGGCCGAGATGGACTTCTCAGGGTGCCACCACGTGCGCGAGCGGCTGTGCACCTGGGACGCCAAATTCTCCCCCGGCTCAGCGGATTTCGAGCAGATTCAGGTGCGGCTGCCCGCGCCTTTAAGCGCCGGCGCCGCAGCGCAGCTGGTGGCCACCGCTAAGGCCGCCTACGCCTGCCTCCCCTGTCGCGACATTGCCCGCATCGACATCCGGGAACGCGACGGGGTGTTCTACGTGCTTGACGTCAACCCCAACCCCGACCTGAGTCCGGACACCAGCACGGTCTTGGCGGCGGAGCTGGAGGGTCTGTCGTACGGTGCCCTGGGTTCCCGGCTCCTGGCCCTGGCGGCAGACCGGCGCCCCCTGCCAGCGACGCCGGTCCGCCCACGAACGTAGGTGACCGGCGAGAGGCGCGCCTGGCGGGCGATCGCGCTGGATCGGCACGGACCGCCGGCGACGCCAACCGGTACGGGCCGCCGCCCCACCACCGGGGTTCATTGCGGGAGCACCCCCGCCCCCGGGCAGGCTGGCGCCGCCTCGTCTAGGGGAAGAATCAATCTGCGCCGGGCGTTGGCGAAGAACACTAGGGGATTCCCGTAGACCAGCCTGTACTTGGGGGGAGCATGGAGATCCAGACGCTGCTGAAGCCGTTGGAAGAGCTCGAACGGGAGATGCAGGCGTTGTACGAGTGGCTGGCCGAGACCTTCGCCGCCGACCGTGAGGCGGCGCGGGTGTTCTTCCGGCTGGCCATGGATGAGAAGCGGCACGCCACCATGGTGGAACACCTGCGGCGACTGGCGCGGCAAAATCCCCAGCTGTTTCCCGCCATCGACGCCTCTTTGGGCGAGGTCGCTCGCTGCCTGGTGGAATGCCGCGCCCTGCGGGGCAACGGCTCACCTCCCTCCCTCAGGGTGGCAATTCAGGCCGCCGTGGACCTGGAAAACGCCGCCGCCGAGAGCCACTATCGCCAGGCCATCGGCGCCGCGGTACCCGAGATCACTCAGCTCCTGCAGGCGCTGGGCGAGGCGGACCGGCTGCACGGCGCCGCCCTTACCCGGCTCGCCGCGGCGCGCGGCCTGTGACCACAGGAGTTGCCTGCGCTGACTGCCAATGTGGGAAAGCATGAGTGGGTGACCGAAGACGCCGCCCCCCCGGCGCTGCTTGGCCAGCCCGCTGCACTGGACATCCTCTTGGTGCTGTCGCTCTCGTTCTTGCTGGGGCTGGAGCGGGAGCGGCGCAAAGCCGAGGCCGGGCACTACATCTTCGGCGGCGTGCGCACCTTTCCGGTGATCGGCCTGGTGGGCTACGCGCTGGCCCGCCTAGCGGCGGGGGAGCTGCTGGCCCTGGTGGGCGGTCTTGCGGTGGTGGCGGCGTTTCTGCTGCTGTCGTACCGGCACAAGATTGCCACCGCCGGCGATGCCGGGGTGACCACCGAGTTCACCGGCGTGCTGACGTTCCTCCTGGGACCACTGGTGGCGCGGGGTGACTACTGGATTGCCACGGCGCTGGTGGTGGTGTGCGTGTTGCTGCTGGAGTTCAAGGCTGGCCTGGAGGCGCTTTCCCGGCGGCTTCCCTCCCAGGAGGTGGTGACTTTCACGCAGTTCCTACTGCTCACTGCGGTCATTCTGCCGGTGGTGCCCAACCGAGAGTTCACCCAGTTCCAGATCAACCCCTACACCACCTGGCTGGTGGTCGTAGCCGTGTGCGGCATCTCCTACGCCTCCTACCTGCTGCAGCGGGCGGTTCGACAACGGGGAGGGGTCGTGCTCACCGCCGTGTTAGGCGGCGTGTACTCCTCCACCGTGACCACCGTAGCCCTCGCCCGGCGCGCCGCCCAAGCCCAGCAGCCGGCACTGTTCGCCGGTGCCATGGTGGTGGCCTCGGGGATGATGTACCTGCGCCTGGCGGCGCTGCTATTCATCTTCAACCGCGCCCTCGCGGCTCGGCTGGCCGCGCCGTTCATCGCCCTTGGCCTGCTGGCCGCGGTGGCCGGCGCGTTGTGGGCGAGAAGCTCCCCGCCGGCCGAGCCACCGGCTACCCAGCGCGAGGCGCCGCGCAACCCCCTGGAGATCGGTGCCGCCTTCGCCTTTGCGGCGCTCTTCCTGGCCGTGCTGGTGGGCACCGAGCTGGTGCTCCAACACCTGGGGAGCTCCGGGGTGTACGGATTGGCGCTGCTGCTGGGGGTGGCGGACGTGGACCCGTTCATCCTCTCCCTCACCCAAACCGCCGGTACTGTCACACCGGTGGCCGTCGCCGCCGTGGCGGTCACACTAGCTGCCGCCGCCAACAACCTAGCCAAAGGATTCTACGCCTTGGCCTTCGCCGATCGGGCCAGCGGCCGGCGCGGCCTCGCCGGACTCACCCTGCTGAGCCTCGCCGGGCTTTTCCCGCTCCTGATAGCGGGGGAGTGAGCACCTCCCCTCGCCTCGCTCCGGTAAAATGCCCAGGTGATGGCGAAGACGACTCGCACCCCGGCGAAGCGGCGCAGCAAGAGGCGCAACCCGGGGGAGTACTTCCTCGCCGCGCTGGGGGTGGCGCTGCTCGCCCTGGTGGTGGCGATGATCGCCCACGCCGGTTCGTGCACGGTGGGGTTTTCCCCCCCGGCAGGGGGCTCGGCGCCGCGCGTCACCCCCACGCCGGCGGAGCTGGAGCCCTAAGCAACCTGGCGGGGCGTCTACGCCCACCCCTCCGGGAAGGTGGTATCCACTTCCCGGGCGGAGATCACCAGCTCCTTGGCCGCCGCCGCGTAGGGCAGCAGGGAGAACAACCCGCCTTTCACTAGCTTGAGTTTGCCCCGCATCAACCCAAAGATGGGGTCGATGTCGCCGGAGAGCACGTCGTTCCACACCGCCGGGGTGGCGCGGATAACGTACGGCGCCGCCTCCACGTCCTTGGGTTTGGCGGCGGCGGCGCTGCGGCACTCCCCGTGCCAGAGATCGGCGATCACCGCGCGGTCCTCCGGCACCCCCCAGTCGGGGTCGGCGGTCATCTCCAGCACCATCGCCCCTTCCCAACTTGCCGCCGACTTTTTGTAGTTGGCGTTGGCGTTGATCTTTTTGGCCCACGCCTTGGCCCACGCATTGGTAAAGATCTCGGCACCCATGGCCCCTCCCCGCTGCCCTTTAAATAGTAAGAATAGCGCGCGCAGCGCCACCGCTGGTGGCCAGGCAGCCCAGCGCTCCGCAGCAGGGGCGCACGGCCCTCCATCGGCAGTCTCGCCAGGAGGAGGGAGACACCAGCGCCGCGGAACAGGAGTTGGTGTCAAGTGAGGATTTTTTAAAAGGATATTTCGGGAGTCGAGCTCCCCGCCCACCACTGGACCGGCGGCAAGTTCCAGTTTGCCTTCTTCACACCCGGCTTGGCCACCTTCCAGGTGCTGAGCCCTGCGGCGATCGAAAACTGGGCGTACTCTCTTTCCCAGTTCGGCTCTGCGGTGGACCTGCGGCAACCGGTGGATGGCGGCGAACCCGAACATCAGATCGGGAAGGGGTGAGCGATGTCATCATCGCGGTACAGCGAGCCGAAACGCACGCGGTGGGCGGTTGTGGCGGCCATGTTCGGCCTCGCCTCCGCAGCCAACGCTGCAGCGCAAACAGCTCCCTGGGACCGCACCTCCTGAGGAGCTGGCGCCATTGGCGCAGCGAGAAGCGGAGATCCGGGGGTTGCGCCCCAAGACCAGGGTTACCTGCCGCGGCCGTTTCCGCGCTCCGCACCCGACATGCAGGCGCACCTGGCCGTGACGCTGGCCCCGCGCCTTTACCAGGATCAACCCTTGTATCGCGCGAGGAAGCACGCCATCACCGCCGGAAACGCCCGCGTGACGCGGATCTGGGTGGTCGAGTCGTGGGCCTCGCCGTGTCTCGGAAAGCTCGATGGGCGGTTCGGTCTCGTGGCCGAGATTCGAAACGCTGGGGGCGGGCTTCCTTTGTTCGCCATGTTTAGCCCCTAAGGCTACTGGGGCGGTCACGCCTTTCCGGACGCTGAGACGCCTCCCGATACGGACGAGGGTCTCGCCCGGAGTCTCCCCGACGAAGCGAAGGTCAGGATGGAACTCGACGGTCGCTGGAAGCTACGTCCCAACAGACTTAGGTACTTCTCCTCGGTGGTGCGACCATTGGGCGGGAGCGCTGGCAGTACGCTCAAGCCGTGCGTCGCGCTCGAAGAGGGTGGGTACATGTTCGTCTACGTACGGCCAACGGGCGCGCCACCGAAGCGTGCTGTTCCGCGCCGGTGAGTGGGTGCTCCTGGAGGACGTCACGCCGGTGGCCAAATAGGAGCCAGGCCCCCATGATTTCTGCAACCTTCCAAGGACTTGTGGGTTGCCAAGGCCATGGCAGGTCAACTGCCCGCCCCTCTCCGGGTCGTTTCCTTCAAGAGAGGCCCTCACGGGCGCACCCCGGGAGCGGCCTCCCCTGCGCCCCCCCAGTGCTGGAACCGGTGGGCGCACCCCGCTCAGATGGCAGCGCCGTCGCCGGCCGCCACCAGAGCGCAGCCCAAAGCCCCAACGGTTTGCGGGTTTTCCGGCACGTGAACTGGCCGCCCCAAAAGCTCGGCCAGCTTGGCACGCACGAATTCGTTGTGGGCGACCCCCCCGCAAAAAAGGATGTCGCCCTCCCCCAGAAGTCGGCGGACCATGGCGCAGGTCCGTTCGACGATGGCGGTGTGGATGCCGAGGGCCAGCTGGTCGCGGGGCGTGCCCCGGGCTACCAGAGAGACCACTTCCGACTCCGCGAAGACGGTGCACATGGCGCTCACCTTGGCCGCCGCCGCGGCGCTCGATGCCGCGGCGGCAAAGTCCGCCAAGGTGTACGCCAGGGCGGTGGCCATCACCTCCAAGAACCTGCCGGTGCCGGCGGCGCATTTGTCGTTCATCTCGAACTTGCGCACGCGGCCAGAGGCATCCAGGGCGATGGCCTTGGTGTCCTGGCCGCCGATATCCACCACCAAGCCCACGCTGGGGTGGAGGTGGTGCGCACCCACCGCGGCGGCGCGGATCTCGGTGATCACCTCGGCCCCGAGATGCTCCCGCACCAGGTGGCGCCCGTAGCCGGTGGCTACCAGGCGATCCGGCGGGCTCTCCTGGACCAGCTCCCGGCACACGGTTAGGGGATCGTGGGAGGTTTCCACCAACCGGTGCTTCACGATCCGCCCGTCCTCCCACACCACCAGCTTGCTGGTGCGGGAGCCGATGTCGAGCCCGGCCGCCCGCACTCCTACCCTCGCAACCGTTCCACGAACGCCTCGATACGGGTGCGCAGTTGCCCCACGTCCTCGGCGCCGTAATCGGTATCGATCCGCAACACCGGTACGTTCTCACCCTCCAGGTGACGTTCCAGCGAGAACGCCTCCATCTGGTAGGGGGTGCAGAACTGCAGGGCGTAGTGAATGACCCCGTCGGCGTGCAAAGATCGCTGCATGGCGAGAGTGTGCTGGCGGCGTTCGGGGTTGGGCGTGTAGATGGCGCAGTCGATCTGGAAGTAGCGATCCACCAGCCGGTCCATGAGTTCGTCGAGGGTGTCGCCGGTGGCGTCCACCAGGTTGCGCTGGCCACGCTCCCCCACACAGCTCTCCTCTCCCACTACCACCGCCCCCCCTTGCTCCACGATGGCCGGAACCTTCCAGTTGGGGACAGCCATAGGGCACCCCGAGAGAATGACCCGCGGCGTCCCTGCCGGCATCACCCCTTCGCCCCGCTCCACCCGTCCCTCCAGCTCGTCGCACACATCGTGCACTGCTTTGGTAAAGCGCACCGGATCGTCGTAGAAGGCGATCTGATTGATGAGCAGCGCATCGAGGCCCGAAATGGGGGGAGGATCGGCAGCCCGCAGGTGGGCCAACCGGGCGAGGGCGGCGCGTTTGGCGTTGACGGTACCGATGGCCGTCCGCAACGCCTCCACCTCCAGCCGGCGGCCGGTGAGATCCTCCAATTCGCGGGAGAGTTTTTCGAACTCGGCGCGCAGCAGGGCTCTCCCTTCCGGGGAGTGATGCTGCGGCATGTCCATGGCGTAGAAGCGTTTCACCATCCCGGAGAAGGTCTCGTATGCCTTTTTCTTGCCGTCGCAGGTGGCCTCCCCCACCACCAGATCGGTGGCCGCCAGGTACGGGCACACCTTCTCCAAAGCGAACCCAAAGAACGACTTGATGAGGGCGCAGGTGGTGCGGGGCAGGTACGCCTCGGCCGCTTCGAAGCCAAACTCCGCGCCCGCGCACAGACCCACGGCCACCCCGTCCAGGGCCAGAATTAACTCCTCCGGGACGTACACGCAGAAGGAGCCCACCACCTTGCGCCCGGCCGCCTGGGCGTCGAGCAGCTCGCGAATGCGCAGGCCGTGCACCTCGCCCATGACGAAGTCGAAGTAGCCCATCGCCTGCGGTCGGTTCGCTTGGGTCAAGAAGGTGTGCTGGTAGAGGTTCCCCAACGCCTGCAACAAGGCGTCGTGCTTGTCCAGGTCGAGACCCAACTTGGCCCACATGGCACGATTGTCGACGACGGTGGTACTCATCGGTTGTCCTCCCTCCTCCCCGGAAGCCGGTTGCCCGCCTTCCGAGGTTCCGGGGAAGACTTCAGAAGGCAGGGGCGCTGGGAACCTTCGACGGCGAGGAGAGCCACCCGGGCCCTCGTCCGCCCGCTCAGGTTCCACCGCGCGCCAGGGGATGCAGCCTTCCGTAGGCACTCATATGGCGATATACCCACATCCAGAATAATAGAGGAGCCGATGGGCGAGGTCAAGGGTTGCCGGACCCGCGGTCCTGCCTCGCCGGGTGAGGCCTTAACCTCGACGAGCGGTCGCTCAGCGGGCCTGGGACCAGCGCGCTGCTAGCAGATGGGCAAAACCCTCCAGCGCCGGCAGGGAGGCCGGCTCCTCCTCCAGCATGGGTAGTTCCACCACTGGCACCCGACCCAGCAGTGCCTTGAGCGCTGCCACCCCCCGGGCGTCCCGCTCCCCCAACCAGGCCAGCAGCCGGCGCTGCTCGGCCCACCCTGGCGCCTCCCGCCCGGGCCGCGCCGGCACCGGCGGATGGATGCGGTTGATCACTACGGCGGCCAGGCGCAAACCACGCTCGGCCAGTTTGCGGGCGAAGAACAGGGTGTCGGGGATGCGCTCCTCGGCGGGAGAGGCGACCAGCACAAAGACGGTTTCCTTGCGGCGCAGCAACTCCTCCACCGCCAGCGCGCGCCGCCGGAAGCCGCCGAACAGCGGCGCCAAGGCCTGGAAAAACTCGGCCATGTCGCGCAGCAGGTCGAGCCCCACGACGGTGTCAAAGAACGCTTCCACCCCCCGCCCCAAGACCCCCAGCCGGCGAGCGGGGCGCAGCCGCCCGCCCTCATCGAACCACGGTCTCAAGGCGATGCGCAAGGCCCCCGAGTCGAGGAAGTTGACAATGCGCCTTGGCGCGTCGAGAAAATCCAGCGCCTGGGCGGTGGGGGGTGTATCCAGCACCACCCGCTCGTACCGCTTCTCCTGCGCCAGCTCGTACAGGCGCTCCACCGCCATGTACTCCAGCACCCCAGCCAGGGAGCCTGAGAGATGCCGGTAGAAGCGGTTGTGGAGGATGCGGCGCTGCGCCGCTTCGCCGCCCGCGTAGCGCACCACTAACCGGTCGAAGGCACCCTTGGCGTCCAGCAGGCTGGCGGCTAGCCGCCCGGGCGCCTCCAGCGTCACCGCCACCGGGCGCTCCCGCGCTCCTTCCCCCACCCCCAGGGCGTCCTTCAGCCGTTGGGAGGGATCGAACGTCTCCACCAGGGTGTCGCGGCCCTGGCGCGCTGACGCCACCGCCAGCGCCGCCGCCACGGTGGTCTTGCCCACGCCGCCGGCGCCCACCACCACCACCCACGGCTCGACGATCACGCCGCCGCCTCCTCCAGCCGCCGTCGCAACGCCTCCACCAGCGACCGCCCGGGCGGCAGCGCCAGCAGTGACAGCGACACCAGTGGCCCTCCCCAGGCACCCCGCAGGCGCGCCAGCTGCAGCTGCTGGGCGGCGTATAACCGCTGCCAAAGGCCGACGGCCGGATCCGCCGGCGGGGCGTCCACCGCCAGGGGCGCCAGCGCCCCGTTGGCCACCACCAGGTCGCCGGGGCGCCCCAGGTACGCGGGGAGCACCTCCAGCAACTCGCAGGCTTCCTGCACCGGCATTTCGTGGGGGGTGGTCACCACCACGACCCCGCACGAGGCGCCGTCGCCCACCAGCTCCGCCAGGTCCCGGGCCATGCGCGCGAACGGCCCGCTGCGGATGACCTCAGCCACCAGCGCCGGCGCCCGCAGCAGCGATACGCCGTGACCGGTGGCCGGGGCGTCCAAGACCACCGTGTCCACCCGTGGCGTGCCAGCGGCGGCGCGGCCGTGCAGCACCCGCCAGGCGTGGCCCAACAGCGCCATCTCCTTAAGGCCCGGGGCGCCGCCGGCGAAGTGCTCGTACACCGGGCTCGCCAACACCCGCCGCACGAGGACCTCCAGCCGCAGGCGCTCCCGTACCACGTCGTCCATCACCCGGCGGGGCGAGAGGTTCTGCAAGTACAGCCCGTGGCCCACGTGCTCCAGCTCCCCCGCCGACGGGGGCACCTCCAAGAGCTGGTGGGCGCTCTCCCGGGGGTCCGCCTCCAAGAGCAGCACCCGCCGCCCCACCCCCACCAGGGCCGTCGCCAGCGCCGCCGCCACTGCCGTCTTGCCCACCCCCCCCTTGCCGGTCACCACCACCAGCCGGCGGTGGCGCAGCCGTTGCACCGGTGACGGCACCCCAGCCCCCTTCTCAGCCGGCGTACAGCCGCTCGATCTCTCGCGCCAGCTGGCGCTCCACCACCCGCCGTTTAACCTTGAGGGTGGGGGTCAGCTGCCCCCCCTCGACGGTGAACGGCGTGGCGACCACGGCGAAACGCTTGATTTGCTCGTAGCGCGCCAGGCGCGCGTTGACCGCCCCCACCACCGCGGCCAAGGCTGCGTGCACTTTGGGGTGATCCACCAGCTCCCCCCAGGTGGACCACTGCAGGTCGTGCTGGGCGGCCCAGCGCTCCAGCGCTTCGCGGTTGGGCGACAGAATGGCCACGATAAAGGGCCGGCCGTCGCCAATCAGCACCGCCTGTTCGATCAGCGGCGACGACTTCAGGTCGGCCTCGATGGGCGCCGGGGCGACGTTCTTGCCGCCGGCGGTGACCAGCAGTTCTTTCTTGCGGTCGGTGATGAGGAGAAAACCATCATCGTCGAACTCGCCAATGTCGCCGGTGTGGAAGAACCCCTCCTCGTCGATGGCTTCGGCGGTGGCGGCGGGGTTGTTCCAATACCCCTGCATCACCGACGGCCCCCGCACCAGGATCTCCCCGTCCTCGGCCAACCGCACCTCCAGGTTGGGCAGCGGCCGCCCTACGGTGCCCAGCCGGATCGTCCCCGGGGCGAGGCCGTTCACCGCGATCACCGGCGAGGTCTCAGTGAGGCCGTACCCCTCCACCACCGGAATGCCGATGGCGTGGAAGAACTCGGCGATATCTAAGCGCAGCGGCGCGCCGCCGCTGACGCACACCCGCAAACGGCCGCCGAAGCCAGCGCGGATCTTCTCCAAGACCAGCCGGTCGGCCAGTTGCAGCTCGGCGGCCAGGACCGCGGTGAGCGGCTTGCCGGCCAGGCGGCGGTGGGCCGCTTGGCGCCCTACCTCCACCGCCCAGGCGAACGCCGCCCGGCTCACCGCCGAGGCGGTGGCCCGTGCCACGATGGCGTCGTGGACCTTCTCGAAGAAACGCGGCACGCCGCACAACACGGTCGGCGCGATCTGGCCGATGAGCTGGGCGACGTGCACCACCGAGCAGTAAGCGCGCCGGGTGGCCCGGTACATGTACACGTACGACAGCATGCGCTCGAGCACGTGGGACAGGGGGAGGAACTCCAGCGCGAGATCCTGCGGACCCACCGGCACCCGCGGAGCGGAGGCCAGCACGTTCTGCACCAGGTTGCGGTGGGACAGAAGCACGCCCTTAGGCTCGCCGGTGGTCCCCGACGTGTAGATGATGGTGACGGGGTCCTGCTCCCTGACCCGTCCCGCGCGGCGCCAAAAGCGCTCCACTGCGACGCCCACCTCCACGCCCACCGCCAGGTTGTCCCACAGGCGTACGCCGCGCTCCGGCCGTCCCTCCATCTGGATGAGATGTTTGAGCCCTGGGCACGCCTCCCGCACGCGGACGAGCTTGGCCATTTGAGCCGGTTGCTCCCCCACCGCCACCACCGCCCCGGAGTCCCGGGCCTGGAAGCTGATCTGCTCCACCGTGAGCGTGCCGTACACCGGCACCGTGACGGCGCGCAGCGACAGCACCGCTAGGTCCACCACCAGCCACTCGGGGCGGTTTTCGGCCAACAGCATGACCCGGGAGCCGGCACGCACGCCGAGACCTTTAAGCGCCTCGGCGAGGGTCGCCGCGCCGCGCACCACCTCGCCCGTCGACCAGGCGCGCGTGCCATCCGGGGTCACGTGGGAGAGGTGCCGTTCCCGGGGGATCTCGGTGTCGCGGTGGAAGAAGTCCAGGATTGTCTTTGGCGCCATGTCTGACTCCCCGCTGGTCGCTCACCGGCTTGCCACCACGCTCTCCTCCCTGTCTACCTCCCCACCTCGCCCACCGCGGGCAGCTTGGCACAGGCGTATTCGGCCAGCGCAGTAATGGTCAGAGAAGGGTTGGCGCCGAGATTGGCGCCGATGACCGAGCCATCCATGACGTACAGGCCCGGGTACCCGAACACCTGGAACGAGGCGTCGATCACCCCTTCGTCCCGGTTGCCAGCGATGGCGCACCCGCCCAGGATGTGGGCGGTGACCGAGCGGTTCAGCAGCACCTCCACCAGCGTGGACTGCGGCACAGCGTCCAACTCCTGCCCCAACTCCCGCGCCACTTCGTTGGCGATGGGGATGTACGACGGCACCCGCCCCTGGCCGGCCGGCGGCCGCGAGGCGAGGATGCGGCGGAACGGCCAGTACAGCTTGCGCGTTTGCCGAAGGGTGGTGTGGTTGTCCACGCTCTGCATGACCAGCAGCACCTGCGAGCGCGCCGCCTTGCCCACCGGCCAAGCGGTGCGCGCCGCCTGCAGCGGGTGCCTCAGCACCTGCCCTGCCCAGCGCAGCCAGCGGGGGACCCCGCCACCGTCGTCGGTGAGCAGCGTGCCCAGCGCCAGCACCACGTCCGAACCCTTGGGGAAGCGCACCAGCTCCATGCGGGTGCGCTCGTCCACGTGCACCTCCGCCTGTATGGCCAGGCCCCGCCAGAGATCGTCACGGCTGCGAGAGGTGATCCCGAGCAGGGCCTCCGAGTTGGTGCGCACGTACTCCCCCAGGCGGGGCGAAAGGTGCGCCAGCGTGCCGCGGGCCCGGGAGTCCATGAGCAGCTTGGAGGTGCCCAAAACCCCGGCGGCCAGCACCACCTGGCGGGCGGTGAAGGCGCCGCGGCGAGGAAAGAGGCGGTCGGTGGCCTTGCGCCATCGCACCCGGTAACCGCCGCCGGGCAACGGTTCCACCAGCTCCGCCTGCGTCTCCGGCAGGATGCGCGCCCCCTTCTTCTCGGCGAGATACAGGTAGTTGCGGTCAAGGGTGTTCTTGGCGCCGGTGGGGCACCCTACCATGCACGCCCCGCAGAAGTGGCACCCCACCCGCGGCGGGCCCTCGCCGCCGAAGTAAGGGTCGGGGGCTTCCACCTCGGGCTGCCCGAAGTACACGCCCACGTTGGTGGGACGGAAAGTTCCCTCCAGCCCACGCCGCTGGGCGATGCGCCGCAACGCCTCGTCGCCGGCGTCGAAGCGGGGCGACGGTACCGATCCTAGCATCCGCCGCGCCGTGGCGTAATGCGCTGGCATCACCCCGCGCCAGTCCTCCAGCCCCTTCCAGTGGGGGTCGTCCCACACCACCGCGTCCGGTTCCAGGTGGGTATTGGCGTACAGCAACGAGCCGCCGCCCACACCCACCCCATAGAGGATCATCACGTCCGAGAGCAGGTGAAAGCCCCACGTGCCATACCACCCCAGCCCCGGCAACCAGAACGACTTGGGCAGGTTCCAGTTGCTGCGGGGGAAGTCCTCGGGGCGCCAGCGTCGTCCCTTCTCCAGCACCAGCACCCGGTACCCTTTTTCGCTCAGGCGCAGGGCGGCCACCGCACCGCCGAACCCCGAACCGACGATCAGCACGTCGGTGTCGAAATCGCCTGTGGGCCAGGGGGTGGCGCGTGGGCCGCCAGCGCTCATTGCCCCCATCTTGCCGCACAGCGGCAAGCACGTCAACTCTTGGCTGCCTCCTCGTCAGTCACCTCGGCCGCAGGGTGGGCGCCCGGCGAGCCCACTCCGACGGCGGTTTCCCTACCAGGCAAAACCCAAATACGCGAGCGCCCGCCGCCGGCCAAAATCCCCACCGAACGTCTCCAGGTGGTCGTCGTCCAGAACGTTGAGCACCTGCGCCCCGACCCGTAGTCCACCCCCAAAACGATATCCCAGGGCCACATCCGCCACCGTGTAGGCATCGACCATCCCCTCGAACACCCCGGCTGACCACAGGAACGCATCCACCCAGCGCACCTTCACCGCGGCATCCAGACTCGCGCCGTGGTAGGACACAGAGGCGGCCACCCGATGCTTGGGTGAGTTGGGCAGCAGCGACGCCCCCGGCGCCCCCTCCTTGACCGTGTAGTCCAGGTACGAGTAGGCGAGGGTCAGTTCCACGTCGGGGCGTGGGTACAAGGCCAGGTCCAGCTCCACCCCCTGCGTGTTCACCTTCCCGAAGTTGGTGTAGGAGTAAACGAAGAGAGGCGCGCCGTTGGGTGCATTGGTCATGGCGCGGAACACCTCCGGGGGCAGGTTCTGCCGCAGCGCCGCCAGGATGGCCTGCTGCACCTGCACCGGCAGCACCGCGGGGGGCTGGTAGGGACGCCAGGCGGGGTTGACACCGGGTAGCAGCTCGCTGACGAAATCCTTGAGTTTGCTGTAGTAGTAGTTGGCGCTGACGAGGGCACGGGAGCCCAGCACCGCCGTATACCCGAGCTCGTAGCTGGTGATCTTCTCCACGTCCAACTGCTCGTTGCCCAGCGCCCGCAGTGGGATCGCTTCAAAGCCCAAAGACACCCCGCCCAACAGTGGCTGTAACGCCCGCTCCAGGGCTGACAAATTGATCGGTCGACCGGCGGGGATGGCGAGAAACCGTTCGAGGTAGTTGGGAGTCTGGAATGCCTGGTCGTACTTTAGGCGCAGACTCTGGTCGCGGGTCAGGCGATACAGCAAGGTGGCCTTGGGCGACACCTGGCGCTCAATGAGGCTGCCGTCGTCCACCCGCACCGCCACCAGGCCATGCACGAAGGCGGACAGATCCCAGTCCAGCTGTCCAAAGGCCGCCCAGCTGTGGTCCGGCGCGCCCTATCGATGATCGTTTGCACGCCCTGGGGATTGGCCGAATCGGCCTCCATGCCACGGTAGGAAGCACCCCCCACCAGCCGCCCCCGCTCCTGGGCGAAGCGGGTGTTGCCCTGCAGCTCCACCTCCCACTTGGACGAGTCTTCGTACAGCAGCCCACCGGCCGATAAGCTGCGCTGCTCCGCGTCGCGTTTATCCCAGTAGGCGAGGAGGTTGAAATGGGCGGTGTTAAAGTTCAGCCGCACGTAGGGCCGCAGCGATTCCAGGACGTGCACGCGCCCGATCCCGGTCTGGAACACCGGCCCCTCCAGGCGGGCTTGCCCCCCCTCCAAGGTGAGCAGGCGGCCGCGGGCGAAGTACTTGTCCAGGCGCAGTCCGAAGGCAGTGCGGGAGATGTCTCCGGCGGCGATAGGCACCACCTCTCGGGGCACTCCGGGATACTCGGCGGCTCCTACCCGGCTAACGCTGGTCTGATCCCGCCTTTCGTACCCTCCCCAGGCCTTGAGATACCACTCATTGCCCAGGGCGGCGGCGACGCGCGCCTGCCCCACCCCAGAGCCCAGCTCCCCTCCCGCCAGCAGCACGTCCCCCCCCAAGCTGTACCGCGGTTCCTTGCCGGTAATGTTGAGCACACCGTTGTAGGCGTTGGCACCGTAGAGCGCCGACCCCGGGCCGCGCACCAGCTCCACCGAGCGCAAGTCGCTGACAACGAAGGGCACCGCGTTCCACTCCTGGGCCGACATCAGGGCGTTGGAGAGGTCGCGCCCGTCCAAGAGCACCAGCACTCGGCGGTTGAGCGAGCTGGAAAACCCTCGCGTGTTGAGGTTCAGGTCGCCCAGCGAGCTCCAGGAAAGGTCGGCCCCGGGGAGAAACTCCACCAGCTTCCCAATGTCCCACGCCACCCCCTCCACCACGAAGTTCTCCGCCGCCACCGTGCTGGCAGCCGCCGGCGCATCCACTAGCCGCTGGGTCTGCCGGCCAGCGGCGTACACCACCTTGCCGACCCCGGCAGCCGCCGCCCAATCCACCTCCTGCTGCACCACCGCCGTGCCCCGTTCGGTGACCTCCACCGCCTCCAGGCGCATGGAGCGGTCTCCCAGGGTGAGCACCAGGGTGTATCGTCCGGGCACCAAACCATCGAACCGGAAGGTGCCGTCGGCGCCGGTGGTGCGGCTAGCGCCCAGCTCTTCCACCGTCACCGTGACGCCGGCCAGCCCTGCCCGGTCGGGCAGCACCACCTGGCCGAAGATCTGCCCAGTCGCTTCTGCCCCCATCCCACTGCGCGCCGCAACCGCCAGCAGCAGCACTGCTAACCCTGTCGCCAGCCTCCTGCACGCCATCGCCGTTTCCTCCTCGCTTCGTGCCTGGCGGGCGAAGCCCGCCGCCTCAAGGTCCGCTGTGCAACGTCACCGTGAACAGATACGCCCCTAAGGTGGCCTTCCCCTCTCGGGTGGCAGGGCGGAACACCCACTCCCGTACCGAGTCCATCGCCGCCAGATCGAAACCCAGGTGTCCACTGCTCTGCAGCAGCAAGGGGCGCTGGGCCAGGCCAACCTGGTCGACGACCACCAGCACCTTGACGGTGCCCACCGGTGGTCCCCCCTTGGCCGCCGGGCGAGCCTTCAACGGCGCCACGGTCTGCGGTTCTGGCGCCACATACCCTGCCGGTGGGTTCTCGAAAAGCCGCACTGCTTGCTCCGCCACCTCCGCCGCCAGCGCCCGCCGCAGGGCCTCCTGGTCACCGGCGTAAGCATCCACAATGGCCTGCGCCACCGCTGGCTCGAAAGCCGCCGCCTCGCCCACCAACCACTGCGCGGTGGCGGTGTCACCCAGTCGCTGCGCGGCCACCGCGGCCAGGGCCAGCAGTCGGGCCAAGCGACCACGGTTGCCGGCCTCCCGCGCGATGTCGTCCAACTGCCGGGAGAGCGCCTCCTGCGCCAGTTGCTGCGCCCGCCAAGCGGGAGTGGTGCCGGACTTGCGCAGGACCTCTTCGATCCTTGTCACCGTACGGTCCCAACGGTCAGCGGGGCCCTCCGCCGCCAGTCCCGCAACCTGCGTCAGGCACAGGGCGACAATCCCCCACCTCACTCGCGTTTGCAGCCGTCGGCGCAACCTTCGAGGCTCCTCCCAACCCATCGTTCCGGCTCCTTGAATAGAAGACCGTACCTGGTTCAATGATTGTGCCGAGGTGAGCGGAAATCAAGGGATCCTTGCCACCTCGCCCACCCCCCGGGCACCCGTCGGCGCCTGGGCATGGTTGGCTAGCGGCCGATTCAGACCTGAGGCTGTGGCCGTGTCGGTGATCGTGACGAGGAGGCGGGGCAAAGCCCAACGCACTGGCCATGCGGGCCTGCCCTCGGGCCGAGGGTGCTGGAGAGCCCCGCAGCAGGGACGGGGGCACCGTCCCATCGGACGCCCTCACCGGGCAGGTTTGCAGGCCCGTGCCCCCAGGAGGGGTGTCGGCCTCCGCGACCCGTTGCCGGGACCAGTGGCGGGTTCGGTGGCAATAAAAATAAAGGTTAGCGTCCGCCCACCTCGGGCAGCGCCACAGACGCTATTCCCCCCGGCGGCAGCAAAGCACTGATGCACCCCTGGGGAAACGCCGTGGCGTGAGAGGGTAGGAGCTCCAGGCGCGGGAGAAGCGAGGCGGGGCACACCGCCCATAGTCCCGGCTCCAGGGCGGGGATGCGCAGTTGCGCGCCCTGGAGGCCCCCGCCGTGGCGTGTGGCCCAAGGGAGTAGCGATGCCACCGCCACCGTACCGCCCTGGTGGACCAGTACGTGGCGGCGTTCCCAGCCCGGCTCGCCGCCCGCCAGGAGCAACGTCCCTCCGCGCAACTCCAACGACACCACCAGCTCCTCCCCCCCTCCCACCGCCACGCGGCGTACGGCGGCGGCGTGGCCGAGGGCGAACACCGTGGCGGTGGCGCGTCCGCAGGGGGCCGCCACGTCCACCGCGAAGCGACCGGCGACGTCGGTGGTGCCTTGCGCTGAAATGGCCACCGACACCCCGCTGGAAAAGCACTGGGGGGAGAGCACCACCTGGGCCCCAGGAACACCCACCCCAGCGGCCAGCACCCGGCCCCGCACCGTCACCCGCTCCCGCACCACCAGACGCACCTCCTCGCCGTCGCGGCCGGCGGCCACACTGGCCACCACCCCGTCGCTGGGACCCGCCGCGGTGGTGGCCACCAGATGCCAGGGGCCCTCGGGCAGCCCCTCCAGCAGGAAGCGGCCGTCCCGCTGGGAGACTGCCGCGAACTCCCCCACATCTGCAACGCCGCTACCCAGAGGAGTGGCTCGCACCCTCGCCCCGGCCACCCCCGCGCCGCTTTCCAGCACCACCACACCCGCCAGGCGCGTATCGGGCAACTCCACATCCACGCGCACCGGTTTTTCGCTCTTCACCGCCACCACGCGCCAGAAGATCCGTCCGCCTTCCCCCTCCACCGCCACACCCCAGCGTCCGGGACTCGGCAGGAAGGTGTGGTAACGCCCCTGGGCATCGGCGTCGTTACACACCCGCCAACGCCCCTGCTCGGCCTCGAAGCACACCCGCGCCGCCAGCCGCTGCCGCCCCCGCCGCACCGTGCCCTCCACCTCCACCAGGGCCAGGGTCACCTCCACCTCGGCCACCGGTGCTCTCACCTCCACCTCCTGGTGCCACCACACCCCCGCAGCGGAGCGCACCTCCAGCTGGTATGCCCCTTCCCCCAGCTGGCTCTCCCACACACCGTGCTCGTTCACCACCCCGCTGGCCCGCTGCTCCTGGACCCGCCCCACCACTTCGCCGTGAGGACGGGTCACGTGCACCGTCAACTCCCCACCCCAGGGGTCTCGGGGCGGGGAAACCGTCACCCGCACGGGCACCGGTGTGGTCAGGCGCAGCGGCTCCTCCAACCGACTCTCCGCCCCGGCCACCACCTCCACCGGCGACACCGCGGCGGACAGGTACCCCGGTGCGCTGGCTTGCACTTGCCACACCCCTTCCTCCACCCCTACCACCTGGAAGAAACCGCGCTCGCCCACCGGCACGGTGCGCCTTCGGCCCTGCAGACGCTGGACATCGGCGTTCTCCAGGGCCACATCCGAAATCACTGGGAGGAGGGTCACGGTGGCCCCCTCGGCGAGGGGCCTCCCGTCGGGCCCCACCACGAACCCGCTGACGCTGGCTGCGCGCCGTAAGACCAGTCGTCCCAAGTCCTTATGAGCCGCGGCGGTGAGGTCCACGTCCCACAGATACACCGGCGCCCGGTCGAGCGCCGACACGCGCACATCCCACCGGCCCGCGGGGAGTTGGACCACTACGCCATCGTCCTCCTGCAGACGACCCCACACCTCGCCGGCCAGGCTAGGGGCGGCCTGCTCCCCCGGCGGCGGCGGACTGGAGAACATCACCCGCACCGCTTCCGGCGGCTCGCCGCCGTCCCACGCCGCTCGCAGGTGCACCACCCGGGTAGGGCGCAGCAGCAACACCACCCTCGCCCCACCCCCTTCCACCCGCACCGCGGACCCTGGCGCCCACACGCCGGCGGAAACCACCCTCGCCTCCACCCACGCCCCCGCCTCTCCGGCGACGAGGCGAGACCCGCCCACCGGCACCACCAGCCGCTGCTCCCGAACCACCCCGCCCGACGCGGAGCGCTGGACCAGTTCGACCTCTACGTCCCGGTGGGGCACAAACCAAGGGGCCTCGGCCCGCACCTGTACCTCCAGCTGGGGCGGCGGCGCGGCGGCCGCCAAGGCGACGGCAGCGGCGATCAGTCCAGCACCCATGACCCTACACCCGTTGGATGCGGCAGGTGCTCCCGGACAGCCAGCAGAAACCGTTGGACACCTGGCACTCGTTCATGCCAATGTATTGGTTGTCGGCGCAGAACTCTTGGTATCGATACTCCCACGTCGTCTGCCCGCCGATGGTCACGCACACCACGATCTCGATCTGCCCGCAGCGGTAGCACTCCCAGCCGGCGCCCGCCGGGGTCGTCCCGAGCAGGGCCACCAGTACCCCTAACGTCACCGTCCACGCCCTTCTCCCCAGCTTTCCCTTCATCGCTTGGCCCTCCTTCCTGCAAGGTTTTTCGTCACGCTAAAAAAAAACGCCGTGTCAAGCCCCACCACAGGCAGTGGCGGACACTAGGGTAACAGCGGGCGGATGACGTGCGCCCACCACCACGGGGCGAGCCACGCCTTCAGGAGGATGTCCAGCGCCAGCCCCGCCAGGCCTGCCAGCAGCCAGCGCCGCCACCCCGGCGGGCGCGGCAACCCGAGCCCCACCAGCGGTTCGGCCAAGGCCACGCCCAAGGCGATGTACGCCGCCACCCGCACCACCGCCCAAGGGTGCCAAGCCAGCACCGCCGCCGTCAGCGGCGTATCCGACAGCGCCGCCAGGCCGCCGGCGTAGGCCCCCATCCAACCGAACAGGATGCTGGCGAACACCAGGCCCAAGTAGCCGCCGGTGGCCACCGTGGCGGCGGCAAACAGCGCGGCGTGCAGCAGGTGCCGGGGCAGAAAGCAGGCGACGCTGGACTCGCACCCCTCGCCGCTGGCCACCCACGCCAGCATCTCCCGCTGGTACTCGGCGGCGCGGGGGAAAGCCGCCGCGCAGCTCCCCGGCCGCCACGCCTCCACCGCGGCGGTGCCAGTTGCCAGCAGCACCGCCCAGGCGGCCACCACCAGCGCCGCCTGACCCCTGCGGCCGCGCCGCAGCGACGCCACCAGGGGCAGCCACGCCACCAGGGCCAGCAGCGGCGGTACGGCCAGCCAAGCGATGACCATGGGTCATGCTAACACCGCTCCTCCCTGGCACAGTGGCCCCGCAATCTGCGCGCTAGCCCCGGTCCATCCCACCGCGGAGCTAGGCCCGCCCCGGGGTTGCTCGCTCACCCGGTATCCGCACCTCGCCTCACCTTTCCTCACCCACCTTGAGCCCTACCGTTGACCCGCCTAGTATCGGCTGGCGGGGAGGTGTCTTTAGGTGACGAAGAGAGCTGCCTTCACAACGCAGGTGGTGCTGCTCCTGGCGGCGGGGGTCACCTCTGCCGCCTGCTCGGTGCGCCAGCTGGCGGTCAACGCTGTGGGAAACGCCTTGGCCTCCGGCACCTCCAGCTGGGCGGAGGACGAAGATCTGGAGTTGATCCGCGATGCGACCCCCTTTGCCCTCAAAACCATCGAGAGTTTGCTGGCGGAGAACCCGCGCCACCGCGGCCTGCTGCTCGCCGCCGCCGCCGGCTTTACCCAATACGCGTACGCCTTCGTGCACGCTGAAGCGGACTACCTGGAGGGGGAAGACCTGGCCCGCGCCACCGCCCTGCGCCGGCGCGCCGTTCGTCTGTACCTGCGGGCGCGCGCCTATGGCCTGCGCGGCCTGGAAACGAACCACCCGGGGCTTTCGGCGCGCCTGTTGGCCGACCCTGGGGCAGCGGTGGCGGTGACGCGGCGGGACGATGTGGCGCTGCTTTACTGGACCGCCGCCGCCTGGGGAGCGGCCATCTCTTTGGCCAAGGACAACGCCGAGCTGGCCGCCGACCTCCAGGCGGTGGAAGCGTTGGCGCGCCGCGCCCTGGCGCTGGACGAGGGGTTCGGTGAGGGCGCCATCCACGACTTTTTCATCGCCTTCGAAGGCGGGCGCCCGGCGGCCGCCGGGGGTTCGGCGGAGCGCGCCCGAGCCCACTTCCAGCGGGCGGTGGCAATCTCCCGAGGACGCCGCTCCGCCCCCTACGTGGCTCTGGCCGAGTCGGTGTGCGTGGGGCAGCAAAACCGCGCCGAGTTCGAGGCGCTGCTGCGCCAAGCTCTGGCGGTGGACGTGGATGCTGCCCCCTCCCAGCGACTGGCCAACCAGGTGGCGCAGCGGCGCGCCAGCTGGCTGTTGGCCCGCAGCCAGGAGTTGTTCCTGGACTAGCTGGGCGTCGGGGACGTCGGTGAACAGCCGGCGCAGATCAACCGTATGAGGGTAGGATGATGACGACCATGCACACTCGCTCCCTTTCCCAGCTCATCTCCGGTTTTCTCCTGGCTTTCGTCGCCACCGCCTGGGCCCCGGCGGCACATGCCCAAGCGAAGGTGACCCTGAAGATGGCCACTCTCGTCCCGCAGGGGTCGGCGTGGCACACGGCGCTGCAAGAGCTGGCCCAGTCGTGGCAGAAGCTGTCGGGCGGGGCGGTGACCTTGCGCTTGTACCCGGGCGGGGTGGCCGGGGACGACGGGGACGTGGTGCGTAAGATGCGTCTAGGCACCTTGGATGCGGGTCTGCTGGCCACCGCCGGGATGGCCGACATCGATCGCTCGGTGTTTGCCCTGGCGATCCCCATGGCGTACCGCACCTACGAGGAGTTAGACGCAGTGGCCGAAAAGCTGGCGCCGGAACTGGAGCGGATCTTCCTGGACAAGGGGTTCGTGGTGCTGGGGTGGGCGGACGGGGGATGGGTGCACTTCTTCGCCAAGTCGCCGGTCACCACCCCGGAGGACCTCAAGGGGATGAAGCTCTTCACTTGGGGGGGCGACACCCCGGCGGTGGAGATGTGGAAGGCGGCGGGCTTCAACCCCGTCCCCTTGCCCGCCACGGAGATCTCCACAGCGCTGCAGACCGGCCTGGTCAATGCCCTCCCCACCACCCCCCAGGCGGCGGTGCTGCTGCAGTGGTTTACCCACGCCCCGTACATGACCGACGTGAAGTGGGCGGTGCTGCTGGGCGGCATCGTGGTGACCAAGAAGGCGTGGGAGCGGGTGCCCGCCGAGCACCGCCCGGCGCTGGCCGCCGCCGCCCGGGAGACGGCCCGCGCCCTGCGCGACACCACCCGCCGCGCCGCTGCCGCCGATATCGAGGCGATGCGCAAGCGCGGCCTGACCGTGGTGCACCTGGATGCGGCGGCGGAGGCGGCGTGGCGCGCCGCGGCGGAAGCCGCCTACCCCCGGGTGCGGGAAGTGTTCGTGCCGGCCGCGGCGTTCGACCTCGCCATGCGCTACCGCGAGGAAGTCCGCCGCGCCGGCGCCGGAGGCGCGGGCCAGTGAAACTGGGCGTTACCCAGAAACTGGAGGAAGGCCTGCTGGTCGGCGCCTTCCTGGCCGCCATCGTGCTGCCGTTGATCGACGCCGTGGGCCGGCCCCTGGGCGGTTTCCACGTCCCCGGCGCGGCCGTCTATCTGCAGCAGCTCACCCTCTGGTTGGCCTTCGTAGGCGGCCTGTACGCGGTGCGGCAGCGCGCCCACCTCACCCTCTCCACCGCCGAGTTGCTAGGGGCCCACGGGCGGGGGTGGGCGACGGCGCGGGGCGCCGCCCAGGCGGTGGCGGCGGTGGTGTGCGCGGCGCTGGCCTACGGGGCGGCTGGACTGGTGATGGCCAGCCGCGACCAGGGAGACCTACTTACCGTGGGGATCCCGGTGTGGGTGAGTGAGCTGGTGATGCCAGTGGCCCTGGGGTTGATGGCGGCGCGCTTCGCCCTGTCCGCCTCCACACGTTGGCAGGGGCGGGCGGCGGCGTTTTCCTTGGTGGCGGCCGCCTTCGCCCTGGCCTTTCTGCCCCGGCCCACCAGCTGGGTGACCTGGGTGTTGGTGGCCGTGGTCCTCGCCGCCGTGCTGGTGGGGGCGCCAGTGTTCGTGGCCATGGCGGGGGTGGCGCTGCTCTTCTTCTTCCGGGACGGCACGCCGGTGGCGGCGGTGACCGTGGAGATTTACCGTTTGGTGGCCTCTCCCACCCTGCCGGCGATCCCGCTCCTCACCGCCTGCGGCTACGTCCTCGCCGAGTCGCGAGCCGCCCATCGGCTGGTGCGCTTCTTCCGCGCCCTCTTCGGCTGGATGCCGGGCGGCATCGCCGTGCTGGTGGCCGGGGTGTGCGCCTTGTTCACCACCTTCACGGGTGGCTCGGGCATCACCATCATCGCCCTAGGCGGGCTGGTGTACCCCATCCTGCGGGAGGAGGGCTACGGCGAAGGGTTCTCCTTGGGGCTGGTGACCGCCTCCGGCAGCCTGGGGCTGCTCTTCCCCCCCAGCCTGCCGGTGATCCTCTACAGCGTCGTGGCCGAGGTGCCCGCCGACCGGTTGTTCCTCGCCGGGCTGCTGCCCGGGGCGCTGCTGGTGGTACTGGCCGGGGGGTACGGGATGCTCATCGGGCGGCGGACCCAGTCGACGCGCCGTGCCTTCTCCTGGCGGGAGCTGGCCGCCGCCACCTGGGAGGCCAAGTGGGAGCTGTCGGTACCGGTGCTGGTCATCGGCCTGTTCGTCACCGGCTTGGCCTCGCTGGTGGAGGTCTCGGCCATCGCCGCTGCCTACGCCATCGTGGTGCAGTGCTTCATCACCCGCGATCTGCACCCGGTGCGCGATCTCCCTGGCGTCCTGCTCAAAGGGGCGGCGCTGGTGGGCGGCGTCTTGATCCTGCTCTCCAGCGCTATGGGGCTGACCGCCTATCTGGTGGACCAACAGATCCCGGACACCCTCCTGGCCGCCGTCCAGGAGCATGTGCACTCCCCCATCGTCTTCCTGCTCGTCCTCAATGTGCTGCTACTGGTGCTGGGCAGCGTGCTGGAGGTCTATTCGGCCATTGTCATCCTCACGCCGCTGGTGGTGCCCCTGGGCGCCGCTTTTGGCATCGACCCGGTGCACCTGGGGGTGGTGTTTTTGGCCAATTTGGAGCTGGGGTTCCTCTTCCCACCGGTGGGCTTGAACCTGTTCCTGTCGTCGTCGCGGTTCGGCGTGCCCATGGTCAAGCTCTACCGGTACGTGCTGCCGTTTCTCCTGATCTTGGGCGCTGGAGTGTTACTGATCACCTACGTGCCGGCCATGTCGTTAGGGGTACTGAGGCTGCTGGGACGCTAGCAGCGCCGGGCGAGTTGGCGGAGGCATAGGCAACGGCACGCCTGACCCCCCCGTCACAGTGCGCCCTCCCCCGGGGGCGCAGGCCCCCAGGGGAGGTGCTACCACCTGCCCCGAAGCCAGAACTCGAAAGGCCCTACTGGTTGACCGTCACGTTGACCTGGGTGCGGCCCCGCTCGGAACCCACCGCCACCATGACCGACCGTTTACCGCTTTCCGCCATGACCATACCGGCCTTGCCACCTTCCCCCTGCCAGGAGGACGAGGAGGTAATCTTGAACCCCTTGCCGCGCAGCTCCTTTTCGAAGAAGCTCAGCACCTTTCCAACGTCGTCGCTGGTCTCGAACTGCCAGCTCCCGAGACTGGCGTCCTCGGTCCGGCTGGAGAAGGTGCCCGTGGGCTGCGCACCGGGGTAGGCGGGCAGCCAGTCGGGGTAGTCGCCCCCGGACCCGAAGGTGGCGGTGCCCTTATCGGTTTTGATGGTGAGGCCGCCGCGGTCGCCCCGAATCTCGGCCTCGCCTTTGTCGGTGCTGAACTTGATGCGCCCCTCCTTGACGTCGTTGACGTCCATGGTGAGGACCTCGCCGGTCTTCTTGTTGCGCAGGGTAATGGTCCCCCGGGCGTCGTCGCTGCCTACCACTTCGACCTCGGGGTGGACGGCAGCGATCATCTTGGCCGCCGCCATGGCAGGGTTTTTCTCGGCCTCCTTGGCGAAGTTGCCCACCTTCTTGGCGAGGAACACGCCGCCAAGTACGAAGATAAGCACAGTCAGCAGGATGAGTCCGCCGCAACCGACCGCAACCCAGACCCAGGGACTGGTTTTTTTCGCGGGCGGCGGCGTCGAGGGCGGCATCGCCGCAGGTGGAACCGGGGGTGGTTGGGTGGCCATAAGTCCTCCTTCGTGGCTTCTTGAACCGAGACTATACCTCATCATCGAGCCCGGCCAAAGCCCCGGCCGTCGTGGTAGGATGCCTCCTCTAGAAAGGTGGTGGACAACCATGAAGGAGAGGGTCTACAAGCGCGTGCGACTGGTGGGCTGTTCCAGCGAGAGCATCGAACGGGCCGTGGCGCTGGCGCTGGCCAAGGCGGGCGAAACGGTACGCGGCATGTCGTGGTTCGAGGTCGTCGAGATTCGCGGGGCAGTCGCCGACGGCGCACCCGCCGAATGGCAGGTCACCATCGAGGTGGGATTTAAGGTGGATTGAGCCGCCGTGATCTGGATCACCAAGCACCTGGAGAGAGCCGCTGGAACCTTGCTCGCCTCGCCGCCTGGTAAAGGCCGACTACTGCTAGTATGAGTAAGGGCCATGGGGCGGATCGACCGCACCAAGCGACGCATCCTGCAGCAGGCGGTGCAGGAGAACCTGGCGACCCTGCGGGGGCTGCCCCCGGCGCGTTTGGCCCCCGCTCGCCGTCGCTGGAGAGGCGCGCTCCTGGCCGCCTCGCCCTTGCTCGTCCCCGGCGTACTGGTGATCATGGCGCTGGTGTGGGCGAGCACGGTGGGGGATTCGGCGGCCCCACCAGAGGGCCGCACACCTCAGTCAACCACCCAGATTCGCAACGCGCTTCCTGAGGCCCTGGAGCCCAGGCCGGGAAAGCCCCCTGGCACACCCCTCCATTCCCTAGGAGTCGTCTATCCAGACCTCACGCTACCCCACCCGCCGACGCTCGATCCGGCGACCCTGGCCCTCGGTATCCGTAAAGTCGTGCTGGACCCCGGCCACGGGGGCGACGACTTGGGGACCACGGGTCCCCTGGGCCTGGTGGAGAAGCAATTGACCCTCGACATCGCCTTGCGCACCGCGGAGTTGCTTGGCGCCAGGGGGTTTGAGGTCGGGCTGACGCGGGATGCCGACACCTTCCTGCCCCTCAACCGGCGCGCCGCCGTGGCCAACGCCATGGGCGGCGACGTGCTGGTGTCCATCCACGTGAACTGGATCCCCAACCGGTGGGTGCGCGGTGTCGAGACCTACTGGCTGGGCCCCACCGACGACCCTTTCATCAAGGAGCTGGCGGCCGCCGAGAACCGCTCCTCAGGGTATTCCCTGGCCGATTTCCGCCGCCTCCTGGAGGGGATCTACGCCGATGTGCGCAAGGAGGAATCGCGACGCCTGGCGGAAGCGGTGCAGACCGAGCTGTACAGCTCGCTGGCGCGCTTGAACCCCGCCCTGCAGGACCGCGGCGTCAAGACCGCGCCGTTTCTCGTCCTCGTGGCCACCGAGATGCCGGCCATCCTGGCCGAAGTGTCCTGCCTGTCCAACGACGAGGAGGCCCGCTTGCTGGCCACCGGCAAGTACCGCCGCCGCATTGCCGAAGCGCTGGCCGCCGGCATCGGCGCCTATGCGCAGCAGCGTGCCACCGGAGCGGGCTCCGAAGGGAGTTGGTAAGCCATGAGCGAAAAGAAGAACGTTGTCCACGTCGGGATCGACTTGGGGACCTCACGATCGGCGGTGTCGGCCTCCAATGGGCAGCGGCACATCGTGGATTCCTACGTGGGTTGGCCGGTGGACATGGTGGCGCGCAAGATCCTCAAGCGATCAGTGCTCGTCGGGCGCGAGGCGTTGGAAAACCGGTCGATGCTGGACCTGCACCGCCCCTTGGAGCGCGGCCTGCTCAAAGAAGGCTCGGAAAAGGACCAGGAGGCGGTGCGCCAGCTTCTCGCCCATCTCTTGGCGCTGGCCGGCTGCGAGGCATCGGCGCGGGGTGACGTGCAAATCCGCGCCGTGGTGGGAGTGCCGGCTGAGGCCCTACGGGTCAACAAGCAACAGCTCCGCACCGCCTTCTCCGGTTTGGTCGACGCGCTGCTCATCGTCACTGAGCCCTTCGCCGTCGCCTATGGCATCGAGGCGCTGCTCCACGCCATGGTCATCGACATCGGCGCCGGCACTACCGACCTCTGCGTGATGAAGGGGCGCTACCCCACCGAGGACGACCAGCGCACTCTGCTCAACGCCGGCGACTGGGTGGATGAGCAGTTGGGCCGTCTCATCGCAGCGCGCTATCCCGAAGCCTCCATTTCGCCGTACATGGTGCGGGAGTGGAAGGAGCGCTACTCCTTCGTCGGCGAATCCCACGGCACCGTGGTGGTAACCGCCCCGGTCAAAGGCAAGCCCACCGAGCTCGACATCACAGACCCCATCCGTGCGGCGTGCGAGGGTCTAGTGGCGCCCATTGCCGAGACCATGCTGGACCTCATCGCCCGCGTCGAACCCGAGTACCAGGAGAAGGTCCGCCACAACATCGTGCTGGCCGGCGGCAGCTCCGCCATCCGCGGCCTCGACGTGGCGCTGGCGGCCGCGCTGCAGGAGGTGGGAGGGGGCGTGGTACGTACCGTGGAGGACCCCATGTTCGCGGGAGCCGATGGCGGCCTGGCCATTGCCATGGATGCACCCGACAGCGACTGGGAGAAACTGGTGGCGTGAAACCAGCTGCGGCGGCGCCGGCACCGGCCGTGCCCTGGCGGGACGGGCAGTGCTAGCATTTCGCCATGAACAGTAACCGTCGCGGCAGCAGGGCGCAGCCGCCCACCCAGGCCAGCGACGAACCGCTGGCTCCGGGGCCGTTCGAGGAGTTGTTCCTCAAGCCCACGCGCCCGCTGGATCTCGACGAAGGGAGCGATCGCGCCCGCGACGTCTTCCCCCAGGCGCCCACAGCGGCAACAACCCCAGCCGAGGTGGAACGGGAATCGATCATCTACTCCCCCTTCACCCCAGCCACGGCCCTCCCCCCTGCTTTCCCACAACCCGCGGAACCTTCGCCCGTGGCCACCGAGACGGGCGCCTTCAAGCCGGCGCCGCCCTCCTTCGAGAAACTGGTGGAAGAGCTGGTACCCCCGCCGGAGGACCAGGAGAGCTCCCCCGTGGTCCGGCGTCCGAGGGTCCCCCTTGCGCTGCCGGCGGCAACCGCCCTCCTCATCCTGGTCATCGGGGCAGCCGTCCTGCTGCGCGAACGGTTCACCGCCCTCCTCTCCCCTGCGCCCACCCCACCGGTGGTCGCCCACGGGTACCAACCAGAAGATGCCCTCCCTCCCCCTTCCGACTATCGCGGCGAAGCCCCCAGCGACATGCCCCCCGCCAACCCAGTCGAGGCCCGGCCCGAGGCGTGGGTCCCTGAACCCGCCAGTGAGCCGCGCTCCCCCTCTCAGGCCGACCCCTCAGCGGCCATCCCTGACACGGCGACCACCCCCGCCCCACCCCTCCCCTTGGCCGGGGCTTTGACTGCCGTCTCGTGGCAAACCAGCAGCGCCGGCACTGAGGTGATGATTCGAGGCGACGGCACCTTTGCGCCCGGCCGCGTGCGCGTCAACGCCCTGGCGGGGCCGCCTCGGGTACTGGTGCGCTTGGCTGAGGTGCGGCCTGGCGCCGCGGCCCAAACGGCCGCCGTGGGCACCCGCGAGGTGGAGCGCATCCGCATCGGCTATCACGCTGAGCTGCATCCTCCAGAACTGTATGTGGTGCTGGATCTTACATCCCAAGCGGTAGCCCTCACCGGTCACACTGTGGAGGGCGACACCGTGCGCGTCACCCTGCACCGCTCCCGTTGACCCCGCCCCTCACCCCATGTCGTCCCTCACCCAGCCCCGCTGACCCGGGCTCACTCAACGATCACCATTACCGCCACGGTGCCGGATCCCCTTCCCATCACGAACACGCCCCCTCATGGCCACGGTTGCGGTCGTGGGTGGTTGGAGTGCGGGCCCGCGCCGCTCACAGCACCAGCATGGCGTCGCCGAACGAATAGAAACGGAAGCCGTTGGCCAGTGCCACGCGGTACGCCTCGAGGACATGCTCCCGCCCAGCCAGCGCCGCCACCAGCATGAGCAGCGTCGAACGGGGCAAGTGGAAGTTGGTGAGCAACGCGCCGGTGGCGCGGAAACGGTACCCAGGGACGATGAACACGTCGGCGCGGCCGAGTCCGGCGCGCACCCGCCCGCCTCCGGCGGCGATGGCGTGCTCCACGGCGCGGCACGAAGTGGTACCCACGCACACCAGGCGACGGCCGGCGCGCAGAGCGGCGTTGATGGCCGTCGCCGCGGCCAGGGGGATCTCGTAATCTTCGCTATCGAGCACGTGCTGCCGCGGGTCCTCCACCGCCACCGGTTTGAAAGTCCCCGGTCCGACGTGCAGCGTCAGCCGACACGCCTCAATGCCGCGCGCCCCGCACAGCTCCAGCAGTTCAGAGGTGAAGTGCAACCCGGCGGTGGGCGCCGCCACCGCTCGCCCGTGCCGCGCGTACACCGTCTGGTACCTGACCCGGTCGCTCTCGCTGGGCCCCCCGCGCCGTTCGATGTAGGGCGGCAGCGGCACTTCTCCCACCGCCTCCAGCTGCACGCCGTCGAGAGGGGGGTCGAAGCGCACGCGCCAGCGCCCACCCCCCAACCGCTCCTGCGGCACGGCCACGCCGCGCTTGAGGCGCAGTGCCTCCCCCGGGCGCAGGCGCCGTGAAGGTCGCGCCAGGGCCTCCCACTGGGCGCCGTCAAGGGGACGAACCAACAGAAGTTCCGCCTGTCCCCCACCGGAACGAGACGCCACCAAGCGCGCCGGTATCACCCGTACCTCGTTGAGCACCAACAAGTCTCCCGGGCACAAAAGGCTCGGCAGCTCGGTGATTCGCGCCACGCGCACGCCGGTGCCGCGGCGGTCGAGTAGCAGCAGGCGCGAGGTCCCTCGCGGCCGCGCCCACTGGGCGACCTTATCGGGCGGTAGGAGGTAGTCGAAATCGGCGGTCCGCACCGGGGCACGGTATCATTCCCGCGCCCGCGCGGGGAGGCGGGGTCGCCAATTCAATCAACCGGACAACTATCCAGAAAACCGTACAGCTTTCGCCAAGCGTGCCACCAATTCACCCCAAATGCTGGCACTGTTCTTGCTGCGTCCTCGAAAAGGGCTGCATTCCCATGGGGGATCGGCGCCAGCGAAAGCGGGAGCTATAGTACGCAATGTCAATCGCTACGGCCATTTTGAGCGGACCAGGCGACGAGGAGTGCGGCGTCGCCGGCCGCGCCACGTGCGAGATTCCGAATGTGGTAGGGTGCGCCGTGGCTTGGGTGCCAGGCCCGCCGGCCCGGCACCCGCCGCCGTGGAACGCGAGGCTGCAACCTCACGCCCACGGCCATCGACCGAAGAACGTGAGCGTACCTCGCGAGAAAGGAGGAAGGCACTGACGCGTGGAGACTCTGAAGACGGTCCGAGGCACACACCTAAACCAACCCAAAGGAGGAGAAGAATGAGGAAAGTCGTGCTTCTGTTGGCCGCCGTCTCCCTGGCAGCGGTGCCGGCGATGGCGCAGGTGCAGTACGGTTCGATCAGCGGCACCGTGGTCGACAACCAGGGCCAGCCGCTACCGGGCGTGGTGGTGACCCTGGCAGGTCCGACCATGCAGGGCAGCCGGACCGCCGTCACCGACACCGCGGGCAAGTTCCGCTTCATGCCGGTGCCGCCAGGCTCTGACTACACCATCAAGCTGGAGCTGGCGGGTTTCAATACCGTGGAAAAGACGGGCATTACCGTCAACCTGGGCCGCGATACGGCCATCCTCGGCGAGATGACTCTGTCGGAGTTCGCGGAAACCGTGACGGTCACCGCCGATCGGGTGGTGGTGGACACCACCAAGTCGACCGTGGACACCACGGTGGACTGGGAGTTCATGGACAACCTGCCGGTGAACCGCAACTTCCAGACCATCATGCAGCTGGCTCCAGCGGTCCGGCCGGGCAACAACCCATACGTGGCGGGCGGCTCCAACTCGTCCAACGTCTACATGATCGACGGCGTGGACACCGGTGACCCGCGCACCCAGACCTGGGGCACGGCGCTCAACTTCGACGCCATCGCCGAAATCCAGCTGCAGACCGCGGCCTTCACCGCCGAGTACGGTCGGGCCACCGGCGGCATTTTGAACCTGGTGACCAAGTCGGGTGGCAATAAGTTCTCCTTCACTGGTCGCTACGTGAAGCAGGACGCCGACTGGTCGGCCAAGCGCGGTATCGAGAGCGAGACCAACAGGCCCAAGACCGGCGGTGGCGCCACCGACGAAGCCCGCCCCATCGCCACCCTTGGTGGGCCGATCCTCAAGGATGCACTGTGGTTCTACCTCACCTACGAGGAGCGCGACAACAGCCGCGGGTACTCGCGTTACCTGTCGATCCAGGACAAGATCGACGGCAAGCTGTCCCAGGGGCGCACCAGTTATGTCGGCCACTACTTCTCCGGCAAGCTCACCTGGCAGATCAACCCCAGTCATAACGTGATCGGCCACTACAACGAGGACCCCATCGAACTGCGCCCCCTGCGCGGCGGTTGGTACAGTTCGTCCTACGCCGAGTCCACCGAGCAGTACCAGTTCCAGGGTGGTAACAACTCCTCGCTGCAGTGGACTGGGGTGCTGTCGCCGTCGTTCTTCATGGAGGCCAAGTATCAGCTCCATAAGCAGGAGCTCAACGTCGCCCCTGACACCCCGTTCTGGAACCAGCAGCCGCACATTTACAACTCCACCTATGCGTACTACCGCGGCGGCCCCTACTACCACTACCAGTCCGCCCGCGACCGCGACGGCCTGCTGCTCACCGGCAACTACTACCTGGACGCCGGCGCCAGCTCTCACCAGTTCAAAGCCGGCGTGGAGTACCTGGGCCTGAAGCCCAAGACCGGGACCGTTTACAACTCCCTGGGTTACTACCGGGAGCGCGTCGTCGGTGGCGTCACCACGCCCTGGTACTACGACATCTTCACCAACCAGTCTGGCGCCACCAAGAAGCCCCAGGACTACTACGCCGTGTACGTCCAGGACCAGTGGCGACTGGGCAAGTTGACCTTGAACTTGGGCATCCGTGCCGAGCAGCATGAGGTGTTCAACAACCGGGATGAGTCCATCGTGAAGTTCTCCTTCGGCGATACCGTCGCGCCGCGCCTGGGCTTCGCCTACGACCTCAACGGCGACGTCATCCGCGGGTCGGTGGGGCGTTTTTATGAGATGCCCTCCAACTACATCTCCGACTACTTCCAGAAGACCCCGGGACAGAACGTTTTCTCCCGGTACATCTGGAACAACACGTGCACCGTGGACGGCCGCGATATCTGGAAGTACCCGGCCTCCTGCTACAGGCTGTCCTTCTCATATGAGATGGGTTCCAGCGCCGAGCTGGATCCCAAGCTCGATCCGGCGTACATGGACGAGTTCACCCTCGGCTACGAGAAGCGCCTGTCCAACCTGTACGCCGCCAGCGTCAATTTCATTTACCGGAAGCAGGATGACATCATCGACTGGTACGACCCCGAGTATACGGGGTACTACTACATCACCAACCCGATCCGGCAAGCGCGCGCCGACGGCTACAACATCCCCAACAAGTACATGGAGTACCAGGCGCTTACCCTGGAACTGCGCAAGCGCTTCGGACCCGACGGGTTCCAGTTCCTGACCAACTTCACCTACGCCTTTAAGCACAACAGCTGGGCGCCGAACTGGCGGTCGGTGGGGCCCTTCGTCTTCACCACCCCGCAGAGCATGAACCCCCTCTGGTACGGGCGCATCAGTTCCAAGAAGCTGTTCAAAATCGCCGGCTCCTACACGTTCCCGTGGAAGATGGTGGTGGGCATCAACGGGTACTGGGACGAGGGTAACCTCTACACCGCCACCCGGCCACCAGGCACCGGTGAAATCAGCAGCGTCCCCCTGGAGAAGCGGGGCTCCTCCAAAGTTGGCAGCAACTGGGAGTCCGACTTCTACCTCGAACAGCCGTTTAAGATCGGCCCCGTAACCCTGGCAGCGTACGCCAACGTCTTCAACATGTTCAACAACCAACAGCCCACCGAGCGCGGCTCCAACTCGGCGGTGGCCTCGTCGTTCCGGCTGCCCACGAAGTGGCAGGCGCCCCGCTCCGTGCAGCTGGGCGTCAAGATTGAGTACTAACTCTCACGGGCTTTTTCACTTCCCCCGGGGGCGGCAACGCCCCCGGGTTTCTTTTGTGTTGCTGTCGCCGGCCGAAACGGTCGCCTTCGCGGTTACGGCCGCCCGTCCCGGTCCCCTCCACGGTGCACAGCCACAGACCCCAGCACCGCCCCATGGGAGCGTGGGCTCGCAGGACCGCTTTTTCGAGCCCACCCGGCGACGTAGTTTCCCTCCCCCAGTCTGGGAACCTTTACACCGTGGGCTCCTCGGGGCAGACCCGCTGCCTCGCGGATAGGGCGTGCGGTGGCTGTTGTTCGTGCGGCACCACCGACCTCAGTAGAATGCCGGCATGACGAGCACCCTTCGCCGCGGTTTTTCTCTCATCGGCATCTTGTTGCTTGGGGTCACCGTCGGCGCCCTGTCCATCGTGCCGCCCAGCGCCGAACGTGCGGTGGTCGCGGTGAGCCGTTTTGGCGACAGCGTACGCCTGCTCCCTCAGCGCCTTGCCCTTTCGCCTTTGCCGCTGGCGAGAAGGGTTGTGCTGGAGCGCCGCGCTGGCGCCGCGGTGCTGGAGGTGCGAGTCGACGCGGCGCTGCCCGGCGGGGCCAGTATCCCGGTGCGCTACCAGATCCGCGTCGCCGGGGCAGGAGTGCTGCCCCTCCAGGCGGACAGCGTCCGCAGCCTGGGGTGGGAGGGAGCCTGGTCGCAGTGGCTGGAGCGGCAGGAGCCCCTGCGCGGCGAGGAGGTGTCCGCCCTGGTGCACTCCAGCCCACTGTGGCGCAGGATATTCCCTACCGCCCCAGCGGTGGCGACCCCCGACCTCACGGCGCGGCTGGCGCCGGCCCTGCCGGGGCTGCGCGTCGCGGGCGTCGAAGTGTCGGTGGCAGGCGCGGAGGACGTCGTACGCGCCCTCGCACGACGGGAATTGACTGGCCTGGCCCGCCCACGGGGGCGACTGGTGGTGCTGGGGCTTGACGCCCTGGACTGGGCGCTGGTGGACCAGTTGATCGCCCGTGGGTTGATGCCCAACACGGCGGCGCTGATGCGTCGCGGGTTCCACGCGGTGTTGGAGGTCCCCCGCCCGCTCATCTCGCCGGTGGTGTGGACCACCATTGCCACTGGCGTACCGCCGGAGGTCCATGGCGTCCTGGACTTTTTGGAAAGCGACCCGGCGGGCGGTCCTCCCCGCCCGGTCACCGCCGCCTCCCGCAAGGCCACGGCAATTTGGGAAATGATGGCCGCGGCCGGGCGCTCCACGGCGGTGATCGGGTGGTGGGCGTCGTTTCCGGCGCAAGCGCCGCCCGGAGGCGCGGTGTACTCCGACCGTCTCACCGAGCAACTGCTAGGGCTTGCCGCCGACGTGCCCGGCATGGCCGACCCCCCCCAGGCGGCGCTGCGCGCCAAAGAACTGCTGCTGCGCGCCAACGACGTGACGCCGGCGATGCTGCAACCTTTCCTTGAGGTGTCCGCCGAGGAGCTGGCGGCGGCGGTGGCCCGGCCCGACGCCTGGGACGATCCCATCGGGGGTCTCGCCAAGCTGGCGGCGGCCAGCTTTACCGTGGAACGAATCACCGCCCTGGAGCTCCAGCGCGGCACTGACGTGGTCTTCTCGTACCTAGAAGGTACCGACACGGTGGGACATCTCTACGGTCCCTACCGGCCGCCGGTGCTGCCCGGCTTCGACGGCCCTGTGGCGCGCCGCTTCGGCGCCGTGGTCGATCGCTACTACGCGTGGACCGACCGCTGGGTGGGCGCCGTGGCGGCCTCTCTCACCAAGGACGACACCATCGTGCTGGTCTCCGACCACGGTTTTACTTGGGGCGACGATCGCCCCCGCGTGCCCTCCGGCGCCCACACCGCCACCGCCGAGATGTGGCACCGGCCGTACGGGGCTTTCCTCGCCGCCGGACCCTTAATCCCCCCGTCGCGCCAACGCCACACCATGGGCGTCCTCGACGTCGCCCCCAGCCTGATGGCCCTCGCCGGCCTGCCGCGCGCCGAGGAGATGCCCGGCCGGGTCCCCCAGGAGCTGCTGCCCGAGGCGGTGCGGGTGCCGGGGGTGGTCAACTACGCGGCGTTGGTGCCGCGCAAGGCGCCGGAGCCTGTGGAGCTTCCCGCCGCAGCGCGGGAGGAAGAGATCGCCAAACTGCGCGCCCTCGGCTACCTGGTGGGTTCCTCCACCCCCTCGCAGCCGGCCGTCGCCCCCGCCGCCGCAGCGCCTCCCCTACCCGTCCCACCCGCACCGGTGGGCGACCGCGCCGAGGCCCGCCGGCTGTCCAACTTGGCCATCAGTCAGGCGTCAGCGGGCGACGTGCGGCAAGCCGAGCAGACCTTCCGCATGGCCATCGCCGCCGACCCCAGCTACTCCTCGGCGCACTACTCCCTGTCCGTACTGTTGCGCAAGCAGGGGCGACTGGAGGAGGCCGACGCCGCCTTTTGGACATCGGTGCGCCTGGGCGTGCGTGACCGCGACATGGCGGTGGTGCGCTTGGCCTTGGACTACCGCCAGCGAGGCATGCCCGACAAGGCCGAAGAGGTGTTCGCCGAAGGCCGCCGCATCTTGCCCGACAGCGCTTTGGTGTGGCTCAACTCCGGTGTCTACTTGGGCGAGCAGGGGCGGTTCGAGGAGGCGGCCCGCTACCTCCAACGCGCCGCCCAGCTCGACCCCAGCAAACCGACGGCGTTTAAAAACCTGGGGGTGGCTTTACTCAACCTCGGCGATCGCGAGGGGGCGCGCGCCGCCCTCACCCGCGCCGCCGCCCTCGACCCCACCGACGAGGCTGTGCGGGCGCAACTGGCCGCCCTCGGTGGCCCGCTGCCGCGGGAGTGATCGCCCGCCGGGTCCGCCTCGGAGTTCGCGTCGGTCTCCCAGCCGCCCGGGTGGGCGACCGAGCACCCACAACCCAGCATCAGTGCCGACGTCCGGGACCGAAACCCGTGGCCGTGACGGCAGCGGGCCGGCGGGCCCGCTCTCCCGGGGCGCCGTGCCGGGTAGTGTGTCGGGGTCCGGGTCGGTGATCGCCCGTGTCGTGGCCGGGGGTGGCGGGTCAGCGCTCCAGCGGGCCACCGAGGGCGGCCAGCTGGCGTTGGAGCTCGGCGTCGGCGGGTGCCAGGGCCACCGCCCGGGTGAGGGAGCGGCGGGCCGCGGCCACGTCACCCAAACCCGCCTGCGCCGCCGCCAGGTTGCGCCACCCCATCACGTCGCCGGGCGCCAGCTGCGTGGCCCGCTCCAGGCACCGGCGCGCCAGCACCAGATCGCCCTGCTCCCCGGCCAGCACCCCCAGGTCGAGCCAGAGGCCAGCCGCCTCGGGGAAGCGCTCGGCGGCCTGCGCCAGCAGCTGGGCCGCCCTCGCCGGCTGACCCAACGCCCGGTACTCGGCGGCGGCCCGCTGCAGCGTCCCCACCGGGTCGCCCAAACCCAACTCCACCCCTTGCCACAGCTCCCGGTCCGACTCCGCGAAGCGCCCGCTGCGACGCAGCAGGCGCGCTAAGGCGATGTGGGGCGGAGGATAGCTGGGTTCGGCGGCGATGGCTGCCCGGAAGGCACGCTCGGCGCCCTCAAGATCCCCCTGATCGGCCAGGGTGAGCCCGAGGTTGTGTTGGCGCCGCCCTTCCAGCCGTCCAAGGTCGGCGGTGGGTTCTGGGGTCGGCGCCGGACCGCGCCCACCCGTCGGTTGCGCCTCACCTCCTCCCAGGTAGCCCAGGGCGCGCAGCTTGGCGATCTCCTCGGCCCGCTCCTCGGCCGACAGCGCGATGGCGGAGCGCTCCTGGGGCGGTACCAAGAGGTCGTAGCGCGCCGCCAGCGGCGCTCCGCCGGCCCACGGCGGGGGCTGTCCGGGCAGCCCTTCACCGGCAGGTAACCCGGCCAGCGCCAAGAGCATGGGCAACACGGCCAGAGGTTCAACGTGGGCGCGGGACGGATCGGGGGACAGACCCGGAGCCGCCACCATGAGCACCGCGTCGGGGCGGTGCCAGAACACCGCCGTGGGGGTGTGCGCCCCGGACGGCACGCTGGGCCGATCGTCGCCCCAGGTGAAGCCGTGGTCGGAGATAATGACAATGGTGTCCTCGGGCCGCATCTGGGCCAGCACGCGGGCAATGAAGCGGTCCACGTAGGCGTGGTAGCGGTCCACCACCGGCCCGAAGCGGCGGGCCAGGCTGGCATCGACGCCGGGCATCGGCGGCGGCCGGTAGGCGCCGAACAGGTGGCCCACGGTATCCGTGCCTTCCAGGTATGACAGCACCACCTGGGTGCCCCGCGCCAGCTCCGCTTCCGTGAGCCTCTCCACCGTCATGGTTGCCGCCACCAGCCGCGCCAAACCGCCCACGGGCGAATCCCACGCCGCCGCTCCGGCCGGTACGGCGGCCAGTTCCTCGGCGGTGACGGCAGCGAAGGGTGCCAACATGTCCGGGGTGATGTGACTCGCCCTCACCACCAAGGAGCGGGCCCGAGCCGCCGCCTCCGGCGGGTCGGCCAGGCCCGGACGGTCCTCCTCTAAGCCCATCAGCTGCTCCGTGAGGCGGTCCGAGTACACCGTGCAACCAGGCGGGGCGTGGGCCGGGAAGGTGGCCCACCACCCAATGACCGCCGCGCTGCGCCCCGCCGCCGCGGCCATCTCCCACAGTGCCGGGACTTTCCGGGAGTAGCTGGTGACCGGGCGGGGCTGGCCGCCCTCCGGGTCCGGCTCCACGAAGTCCAGCACGCCGTGGACGTCCGCCGGCTGCCCGGTGGCGATGGTCGTCCAGAGGATAGGCGAGAGCAGCGGCGGGCGCATGCGCACCGTCGCCTGGAGGGAACGCCGCAAAAGACCGCCAAGGGCGGGCATCACGCCCCGTGCCACCAACTGGTCCACCAGCGCCCAGTCGAGGCCGTCGAGGCCCAGCAGGATGAGGCGCCCCCGCGCCGGCACCCGCGCCGCCAACTCGCTGCGGGCGACGGCGCGCACCAACTCCAGGGAGGGGCGCCCCTCCAGGTGCAGCCGGACCAAGCGTGGGTCGCCGCCGAGCTGGACTCGCTGGGCAAAGTTCGTGGCTGTCTCTGGCCCGGGCCTGGGGAAGACCCGGCGCCACTCCTCGCTGGCATACAGCAGCGCCCTCGTCTCTGTTTCATCCAGTTGCAGCCGCGGTGCCAGCCACGCACCCAGCGCCGCCGCCAATCCCTCTCGGCGCACCGCCGCCGCCTCCACTGGCAACACCCCGGCGCCCTGGAGGTGCAGGCGTGCTCGCACCGGCAACGACGCACCGCCGGCCAGCGGCAAGACGAGGTCGGCCTCCAGAACGGCCAACCCCGCTTCCCGGGCGACGGCGAGGTGCTGGTTGAGAATGCGCAGCGAGAAACTCGGTCCTGGGGGCAGAAGGCGCACCGCTGCGCCGCTGCGCGACACCGCCACCGTCGCCCGCTGCCCGGCCGGCAACTTCACCGCCAACACCGCGAAAAGAAGAACCCCCGCCGCCAACACCACGGCGAGGGTTCGCAGCGACAAGGCGCGAGGATCTTTCATTGCCCGATTGTACCCAGGCGCTCGCCGGTCACCGCCGACCACCGCGCCCTCCTCGCAGTCACGCCGCGGGGTCGGCCCTGCCATTTGGTTCCTTCGGCGCCGCTCCTGTTACAGCCTCCCCGGGGTCCACGGAGCTCCCGCCTCGTCCATGGCCCTCTCCAAATCTTTAAGGTCCACCTCCACCAACTGCTTGAGCTGGCTGTGCACGGTGGCGAACTGCTCGGAGGCGATGCGCAGCGATTCCCGCGCCGTGCCGGTGGGCGCTGAGGTGTTGCTCCAGAACGCCGACACGACGGTCTGCACCCGGCTCACGATGGACGGCGGAGTCGGGTAGTTGCGGCGCTCGCCGACCCGGTCACCCCGCAGGACCAGATCGATGGCCTCCAGCCTGCGGCGCAGCTGGGCCGCCCGATCAGTGAGTTCGGGCGCCGCCGCCGGAGTTTCCTTGAGTGCCTTGGCGATGGCGTCCAAGCGGCGCTCGGTCTCGCGGCTGACCTCTACCGCCCCCAGCACCAGGCGCTGCAGGCGCGCCGCCTCTTTCTGGAAGGCGAGCAAGCCGGCGCGATCCTGAGCGGGTAGGGTGGCCAAGCCCAGCGGGGTGACCCGGAACGTCACAGGCCCACCGAGTACCGTGGTCACCCCGTCCACCCGCTTGGCCAGGGTTACCGTGTACTCGCCTGGCACCACCAGCGGGCCGCCACCGGCGTTGTCCTCGTCGTCATCGTCGTCCCCTCGCCGCCGCTCGGCAGTGGGTGGGGTAGCGGCCGGGTAGCGGAGGTTCCAGGCGATGCGATGGAACCCCTTGCCGGTGGGCCCGCTAAGATGGCGCACCACGTCACCCTGAGCATCCCGCACGGTAAGGATAATCTGAGGTTTTTCTTCGCTTTCCTCGGCCCGCAGTTCTTCCAAGGTCGGATAGGGCGGATCTAGTTTTTTCTTGATCGCTTCCTTCTCCCGCTCGTGGCGCAGCTCGGTCTTGGTCTTCAGCCCCTCCTTGAGGTAGTACGTGAAGGTGGCACCGAAGGGGGGGTTGTCGGCAGTGTAGAAGGTCTCGCCCAGGGACGCCTTGCGCCCCCAGCCGAAGCGCCCCGACTCGAGGTAGGCCAGGGCGTCCTTGACGGGAAATAGCAACGCCTCCATCTCCAGCGCCGCCCGCGTGATCCCCCGCAACGGGGTGTAGTCGTCGAGAATGTAAAAGCCGCGCCCAAAGGTGGCCAGCACCAGATCGTTCTCCTGCCGCTGGATGGCGATATCGCGCACGGCAATGGTGGGCATGCCCTTCAGCTGGATCCACGTGCCGCCCCCGTCAGGGGAGAAATGCACGCCGAATTCGGTGCCCAAAAACAGCAGCCGAGGATCCACGTGGTCCTCCACCACGTCGTAGCACACCTGAGGTTCCTTGAGGTTGCCCACCAGCGGGGTCCAGGTGCGGCCTCGGTCGCGGCTTTTAAGGACGTAGGGCGCGAAGTCGGCGCGCTTGTGGTTGTCGAAGGTGGCGTACACCGTGTTGGCATCGTGGCGCGAGGCGAGCACCGAGGAGACGTAGGTCAGCTCGGGCACACCGGGGAAGCGCTCGATCTTTCGCCAGTTCTTGCCTCCGTCCTCACTCACCTGAATTAGGCCGTCGTCGGTGCCCACGTACAACAGCCCTTCCACCAGGGGCGATTCGTCGAGGGCCACGATGTTGCCGTAGAACGAGGTGGACGCGTTCTTGGCCACCGCGTCGGCGGGCCAGACGCGGTCCATGACCTTGAGGCGGTTGCGGTCGATCTGCCGCGTCAAATCCCCCGACACCGGCACCCACGAGTCGCCCCGATCGTCGGAGCGGAACAGGCGCTGGGCGGCGAAGTACAGGCGCTTGGGGTTGTGGGGGGAGATGATGAACGGCGAGTCCCAATTCCACCGTAGAGGGTCGTCACCCGGCGCCTCCTGGGGCTGGATAAACACCCGCTCGCCCGAGGCCCGGTCGTAACGCACGATCCATCCGTACTGCGCCTCGGAGTAAATGATGTTCGGGTTTTCAGGGTCGATGGCGGGCACGAAGCCGTCTCCCCCCTGGGTGATGAACCAATCGTAGTTGGTGATGCCGTGCCGAGACGTGGTACGGGCGGGCCCGCACTGGGTATTGTTGTCCTGGGTGCCGCCGCACACGGTGTAAAACGGCGCGTCGTTACCCACCGCCACCCGGTAAAACTGGGTGACCGGGAGGTTGGGTTTGTACTGCCAGGTCTTCGCCCGGTCCCAGCTCTCATAGATACCGCCGTCGGATCCCACCAGCAGGTGGTTGGTGTTGTGGGGATCGATCCACAGGGCGTGGTTGTCCACGTGCTTGGCCTTCTCGCCGGCGCGCACCCAGGTGGCGCCTCCGTCCTCACTGACCATCAGGTAGGTGTCCATGGAGTAGACGCGGTCCACATTCTTCGGGTCGGCGAAGAGTTCCGAGTAGTACTGGCCGGAGGAGGAGAGGTAGCCGCTGCGGCGCTCCCAGCTCTCGCCGCGGTCGCGGGAGCGGAAAATACCCCCTTTGTCCTGCATCGCCTCGACGATGGCGTAGATCACGTCGGGGTTGGCGGGGGAGACGGCCAGGCCGATGCGCCCCAAATCCACCTTGGGCAGCCCCTGGGTGAGCTTGCGCCAGGTTGTGCCCGCATCCGTGGACTTGTAGATCGCCGACTCCGGGCCACCGTTGATCAACGTCCAGACGTGGCGCCGGCGCTGGTACGCCACGGCGTACAGCACGTCAGGGTTGCGCGGATCAAAGTGCACCTCACTGACGCCGGTGTGCTCGGAGATGTGCAAGATCCTCTCCCAGGTAGCGCCACCGTCGGTGGTCTTGTACAGGCCCCGGTCGCCGCCCGGCCCCCACAGCGGCCCCTGGGCCGCCACGTACACCACGTTGGAGTTGCGGGGATCCACACGGATCATGCCGATGTGCTCAGACTTCTTCAGGCCCATGTTCTTCCAGGTCTTGCCGCCATCCAACGACTTGTACACGCCGTCGCCCCAGGACACCGAGCGCTGGGAGTTGTTCTCCCCCGATCCCACCCACACCACGTGGGGGTTGTTGGGATCCAAGGTGACGCAGCCGATGGAGTACGAGGCTTCGCCGTCGAACACCGGCTCGAAAGTGGTACCGGCGTTTTCGGTCTTCCACACGCCGCCCGAAGCAACCGCCACAAAGTACCTGGCTGGGTTGCTGGGATCCACGGCCAAATCCCCGATCCGGCCCGACATCAACGCCGGACCCAGGGAGCGCAGCTTTAGCCCGGCAAAGGTCGCGGAGGAAAAGAGGTCCTTGGTTTGTTCCCCTTCTTCCCCAGCGTCGACCGGTGTCGGCGTCGTGGCTCCTTTGGCGGGGGGCGCAGCCACCCCCAAGGTAACCGGGGAAACCATGAAAGACAACGCTAGGACGAGGATGCCGCGGCGCTTCATAAAACCTCCTTGCAAGGTCCCTGTTTGGCCAAAGTTGCACTCCGCTTGGAGACTTGGTGGAAAATCTCTTATAACCCGCCACCGGTGCCCAACCAGCACGGTCTAGCGGCTCCAGTCGAGGACGTAGGCGTGGTTGCGCATCACGGGGACTGCTTCGCCACCGGGCATGAGCAGATCCACGCCCTCCACCCGGACGTCGGGCTGGGTCTCGGGGATGTACACCCGGTCGATGTGGATCACCGCCGCAGGGGAAGAGAACTGACCCGGGCCCACCTGGCCGCCGAAGTGGTCCGAGCGCCCGAAGGCAATGTGCAACCCCAACTTCTCGTCCAGCAGCACCTCGCCGATGGGCTTGATACCCAGCTCGGCGAGGACCCCAAACCCCAACTCGGCGAGGTTGGCGTACGCGGGCTCGGCGGCGATGGCGGCCGCCTCGCGGCGCGAGACTGTGCCGAGACTCAGCACCTCCGTCGCCCGATTCTCCTCCACGCGGTAGACAACCACCTCGCCGCCTTCCAACTGGACCGGCAGCTCGCCGCGGGAGCGCGACGGTTCACCCTCCCGCTCCCCCTCGTACGGCACGATGTACGCCTCGCCGGACGGCAGGTTGCCGGCCACTCCCGGGGTGGGGAGCAAGCCTCCCGAGGCGTGGGCATGGCGAAAGCGCAGATCCAGCGTCAGATGGGCTGACCCGCCGGGGTAGCGAAAATCGATCTCCGCCGCCTCAGCCTGGGTCAAGAGGTCGGCGAGGATCTCCACGCGCCGGTTGATCTCACCCCAGTCCAGGCGCAACGCCGGGATCATGGCGGGGGTGAAGCCAGGCATGGTGGCGGCCCGGATCGGGTGGGCGCGGGCTGCCACCTTAAGCGGCGCGGTGGCGGAAAACTGCGTCAGGGCCACGAGGATCGAGTGGGTGGCGTAGATTTCGGAGAAGGGCGTGGCGGTGCCGGGATCCAGCTCCCCGGCGCCATCGGGCAGCGGACCATCACCGAGCACCCAGGCGGCCGGCGGCAGATCGCCGTTGTTGGTGCGTACGTTGCGGTACGCCACCAGGTTGGTGTGGAGACCCAGCTCGCCAGCCCGCGCCGACAACTCCCGCGCCCAGTCAGCGGCGATCTGGCGGCGCTGCCGCCACGCTGCCGTGTCGGGCACCTCCTCGTCCGGCAAATCCACCAGGATGGCCAGGCCGCGGTCGTGGGGAGTCGGCCGGAAGACACGCTGGATTAGTGCTACCAGTTCCCCGCCTGAAAGCCCCTCGGTCATGGTCTCCTCCCGCCGGCATGGTGACGCATCGCGGCAGCGCTGTCGAGACCGCGGCTGGGTGAGAACCCATTGGCCGAGTGAAAGTGCTTCCTCTGGTAGCACAAGGCTCGTTCCTAGCCTTGCAAATTGGCGCCGTTTCCCCCACAATCGCACCGACTGGGAAGGGTGAGTTGCGATGACCGCCGAGCAGCGACGATTCCCACGGATCCCCTCCGAGAACACCGTCCTCGTCAAAAGAGCGGGGGAAGGGGCCGAAGAGGGTTTCGCCAAGACCACGGTGATGGGTCTCGGCGGCTGTAGCTTCGTGACCGACACGGCGCTTGAGCCCGAGGAGCGGGTGGAAGTCTACATCGCCGTTAGCGGCAAGGTGGTGGTGGCCCTGGGGCGCGTGGCGTGGACCACCCAGCGCCCCGACGGGCGGCTGGACGTGGGCGTCGAGTTCCAAGAAATCACCGAGGAGGACCGCCGCGTCGTCGAGGGGCTGTTCGCGGCACCATCTGCGGAGCAGTAGTCGCGGAACTCCACGCCGCCATCGCCTGCGCACCCGCAGCGCGAAACGCCCGCATCACCCCGCCCACCCCCAGCTTCACCCCGCCCCACACCCGTGACACCACCAGGCCCCCTTCCACGTCGTGATGGCGCAGCAACTCCAGCAGCACTCGCCCGGGATGACCCACCTCACCGTCGTCTCGCCACCGCTCCACCAGCGTGCCAGCGGCGTCGCGCCAGCGCGCCGCCCAGCAGTGGTGGCGCGCCGTGCGGTGGGCGGCGCGCTGCGCGGCGAGGAGTTCCTCCAACTGCGCCGCGTTGCCCACTGGGAAGAGGCGCGCGAAGAAACGTGATCGCTCCACGGTGAGCTTCGTCTCGACGGTGGCGGTGATGCGCACCGCCCTATGCTACCGGATCGCCGCCCACCTCCCCGGGCGCCACAGAATGTAAGGAGAACGCGCGTCAACCCCCAGCGGTGAGTTCTTCACGAGCCGCTTCCTCGCTGACCCCGCCGGGTAGTCGAAGGGTCACCTGGAGACCGCCGCCGGGCACATTGGCAGCGGCGATGCTGCCGCCGTGCAGACGCACCGCCCGAGCGGCAATGGCAAGGCCAAGGCCGGCGCCGCCACGGCCTCGCTCCCGCGCCGCCTCGGCGCGCACGAAGGGTTCGAACACCGCCTCCAGCATCTCCTCCGGGAGGCCCTCGCCGGCGTCCCGCACCCGCACCACCTGCTCTTGGCCCTCCTCGCCCAGGGTCACGACTACCTGGGTGCCCGGCGCCGTGAAGGCGACGGCGTTGCGCACCACGTTTTCCACGGCGCGCCGTAGCGCCTCCGCGTCGCCCACCACGGCCCTCGCCTTCCCCTGCACCACCACCTCCACCCCCCGAGCCGAAGCCTCAAATGCCGCATCTGCAGCCACCTGTCGCACCAGCTCGGTCAGCTGCACCGGTTCCCGCACCGCCAGTTGATCGGTCGCCTCCAAGCGAGAGAGGGTGAGGAGCTGGGCGATCAACTCCTCCAGGCGCACCACCTCGCGCTCGATGCGCTCCACAGCTGCCGCGGCGCCCGGTCCCCCTTCACGCCGCGCCAACTCCAGCGCTACCGACAATCTCGCCAGCGGCGAGCGCAGTTCGTGGGAAACGTCCCGTACCAGCCGACGCTGCGCGGTCACCAGGGTCTCTAGGCGCTCGGCCATGGCGTCGAACTCCCGGGCCAGCTCGCCCACCTCGTCGCGCCGCCGCACCAGGGGTGCTCCCGCGCGGGCCGCCAAGTCCCCCGCCGCCAGCCGCCGCACCGTCCCACGCAGCGTTCCCAAGGGCGCCGCCAGCCCGTGCGCCAGCCACAGGCACAACACGCCAACCAGCACGGCGACCAACCCCAGCCGCCACCACAGCGCGCCCGGTTGCAGTAAATCCACCGGCCGGGGAGGCAGGCGCGCTGCCGCCACCAGGATGAGCTGTTGGTCATCCGGTGTCTGCACCGGTCGTCCGGCCATGACCACCACGCCTTCCCGACCCGACAGCTGCTCGCCAGCCGCCGCCACCCGTCGGGCGAACGCGACGACTTCCTCGGGCGCTTGGGATCCCCATACCTGGCCGCCCCCGGGGATAAAAGCGAAGATCGAGGCCCACCGCCATCCGCGGCGCGGCGCGGCGGTGTCGGGATCGCCACCGCCCTGGCCGCGCCGCGCCCCACCGTGGCGAGGCAACCCGCGCCGCGCCAGCTGCTGCGCCCCCACCTCCAGCCGCTCCTGCACCAAACCCTCGGCGCCCCGCTGCCAGCGCTCCAGCCCCGGGTGGGAGCGGGTAAAGTACGGTGACGACGCCACCAACACCACCACGACCAGCGCCATGGCCGCCCAGAACGCCAGAAAGATGCGCAGGAACAGCCGCTTCACGGCGTACCTCCGGGGCGGATCACCTGGTACCCCACGCCCCGCACCGTGACGATGCGCTCGCGCCCCTCGGGCAGCGGCCCCAGCTTCTTACGCAGGTTGGAAATGTGGACATCCAAACTGCGGTCGAAGGGCAGCGGACGCCGGCCCAGCACCTCCTTGTACAACACCTCCCGCCGCACCACCGAGCCGGCGTGGCGCAGCAGCGTTTCCAGCAGCGCGAACTCGGTGCCGGTGAGCTCCACCGGTGTTCCGCCGCGCAGCACCACCCGCGCCGCCGGATCCAGCAGCACGTCCCCCACCCGCAGGGGCACCTCGGCGCTCCCCGCCCGCCCGCGCCGCAGCACGGCTCGGATCCGCGCTGCCAGCTCGCGGGGATTAAAGGGCTTGGCGAGGTAGTCGTCGGCACCCAGCTCCAGACCCACGATGCGGTCCACCGCCTCGCCGCGGGCGCTGAGCATGAGCACCGGCACGGCCGAGGATTCGCGCAGGCGGCGCAACACGTCAAACCCGCCCAAGCGCGGCAGCATGACGTCCAAGACGACGATGTCCGGCGCCCATTGCGCCGCCGCCTGCAACCCGGCCTCCCCGTCGGTGGCGCTAGCCACCTCGAACCCCTCCCCGCGCAGAAACTCCTCCAGCAGAGCTAGAAGCTCAACGTCGTCGTCCACCAACAGCACCCGCGTCATCGAAGCACACTGTACCGCCGCCCGGCCCTTGACGGGCGAGGGGGTTCGGCTGTCCCGGTCCCGGCACGGCTACGGGCACGGGCACCGAGCCGGCACGCCGGCGGCGGGGTTGCGTCCCCACGTACCCTGTGAGGCGGGCCTTCACCTCGCCTTTACATTTCCTTACGTTGCCTTCACGTTGCCTTGCGCACCATGCGACAACCCTTGCAGCTGCCGTTCGTCTTTCACGGCTGAGCGGCGCAGAAGATCAAGACCGCCGCCGGGAGGGATAACGATGAAAACACGAAACCTTCTCATCCTAGCAGTTGCAGCGATTCTGGGGCTGGGCTCCGCCTACGCTCTCGCCGGCCCCGGCAGGGGCGGCGCGGGCTTTGGCATGGGGGGGACGTGCACCGGCGATGGTCCCGGTCCCCTGGGTGCCTTCGGATTCATGGGGCGCGGCCTACGTCAACTGGACCTGAGCCAGGAGCAGCGGGACGCCATCCGCGCCATCGTCGAAGGCGAGCGCGACAAGGTGCAGGGGTTGCGCCAGCAGCTGCGTGAGAATCGGCAGAAGTTTCGCGCTGCCCACCCGCCCACCCAGTTCGACGAGGCCGCCGTACGCGCCCACGCCGCCGCACAAGCCAAGATCCACACCGAGTTGGCGGTGGTGAGAGCGCGCATCCGCGCCCAGGTGCTGGCCGTACTCACCCCGCAGCAGCAGGCGCAGCTCGGCGAACTGCGCGACCGCTTCGAGCAGTGCTGGGGCGGTCGAGGCTGGGGTTCGAAAGGTATGGGCGCCGGCCGCGGAAGGTAGATGTCGACCTTGTGGCAGACACGGCGGCGGCGCCCCCAGGCGCCGCCGCCCTGTCGTTCGCGCGGCGGACGTTGTCGTTTTGCCTTGGCAGCAAGCTGAGTTAGCCTTGCGGGCATGAGCTACGATCGCGCCGCCGCTTGGAGCCTGCTGTGTGAGTGGACCCGATCGGAAAACCTGCGCAAACACGCCCTCGCCGTGGAGGCGGCGATGCGCGCCCACGCCCGGCGCCTGGGCCAGGACGAAGAGGCCTGGGCCGCGGTAGGGCTGTTGCACGATTTCGATTACGAGCAAAACCCTACCGCCGACACGCACATCTGGGTGGGCGCCCAAGTGCTGCGCCAGCAGGGGTGGCCGGAGGCGTGGGTGCGCGCCATCGAGGGGCACGCCGACTACACCGGCGTCCCCCGCGACACCGACCTAGCCCGCTGTCTGTTCGCGGTGGACGAGTTGACCGGCTTTTTGACCGCCTGCACCCTGGTGCGGCCGGATCGCTCAATCGCCAACGTGGACGTCCGGTCGGTGATCAAGCGTATGAAAGAGAAGGCCTTTGCTCGCTCCGTCAATCGCGACGACATCCGCCGAGGCGCCGAGGAGATCGGCATGCCGCTGGAGGAGCACATCGCCTTCGTGCGCGACGCCATGGCCGGTATCGCTGCGACCTTGGGACTGGCCGGTGCGCGCTAAAGCGGCGGCGCTGCTGGTTCTCGCCTGGACGTTGGCCTCCTGCGGGCCATCGCCGTTGCCGCCGCGCCTGGCCGACCTGCCCCGCGGCCGCGTTCTGGCCGGCGAGCAGGCGCGCCGCCACCTCGCTCGCCTGCACAGCCGCGACGTCGCTCCTGCCGACAGCCTCATCGCCGAGTACGGGGACGGCCGCCTGCGGGTCTACCTGTCCCGCTACAGCGACGCCGTCGTCGCCCAGCGCCAGCTGGAGCGCATGCTCGCCGGCCTGCGCCGTGGCGACTCGCCGTTCACCCGGCCGGCCCCCGACCCCCACGCCCGGGGGCGCTGGACCACCGTTGGCCTGGACGCCCACCACGTGCTGTGGGCCGCAGGCCGTACCGTGTTCTGGCTGGAAGGCGAGCCGGCGGCTGTGTTTCGCGCCGCCGACCAGCTCCCGCCCCCCACTCCGGGTGGGGCGGTGTTGTAGCCGTACCTCCCCGGCTGATCCTGCCCCGCTGGGAACGGAGGGGTCGTCGATGCACCGCTAAAGCCACCCACGCCATGGCGAACACCGACATCGCCACCAGTACGGGCACGGGCACCGACACGGGCACGGGCACCTGGGAGCGCGGGCCTTGCGGCCCGCCCCTCGAGGGCGTTGGGCGTGGCAGCACCCCCGAACTATGAGTAGACACGGCCATTGGCACTGGCACTGACACGGCCACCAGCACCGCTCGCGGTCACCGACACGGTCACCGACACGGCCACTGTCACGGTCGCGATCACCGTCACGGCCACCGACACGGTCACGGACCCTGGGAGCGCGGGCCTCGAGGCCCGCTTCTGCCAGGCGTGGGACTCGGCAGGTCGGTCGCCCTCGTGCGGGGCTTGGGCCCCGCGGTCCTCGAGGCAGGCCCGCCCCTTGACCGTGGTCGGTCACCGACACGGTCCCGGTCACGGGCGCGGGTGGAGGAGCCGCCAGGTGAGGGCGCGCACCCGGTCCAACAGTGCCAGCGCCTCGGCCGTGCTGGCGGCGTCTCCGGCGCCTGCGGCGGCCAGCAGCCGCAGGTGGGTGTCGGCCTCGAGGTCTGAAGCGTAGGCGATGCGCCAGTGGTGGCGGCGGTCTTGGCCCCAGCGACCGGCGCCTTCGGCCAGATTGGCGGGCACCGAGGTCGCGGCGCGGATGAGCTGCTCGGCGACGCTGCGCAGGGCAGGCGGTGCCGAGCGAGCCACGGCGATGGCCAGGGAAGCGGCCTGCAGCGCCAGGTGGAGGGCGGTGAGGTTGCTGGTGGGCGTCGGTGAAAGCGGCGTGGTCCTCGTGGTGTTCATGCCTGATCACGAGCTCCCGGGGTGGGCGCCGTCACAGGGTCGCGGCAGCGACCGCCCGCAGGGCGGCGTCAGCCCTTGACGGCGCCCGCGCCGGGAGCTACCCCGTGCCCTCCAACACCACGAGGGCCACGCCGCGCCGACGACCCCGGCAGCCACGGCCGCTGCCCAAGCGCACCGACGCGGTTCACCGACACGGCCACCGACACGGTCACGGTCACCGGCACCGACACGGACAATTGGAGCTCGGGCCCGCAGGCCCGCTTCTGCCGGGCGTGAGACCTGGCAGGTCGGTCGCCCCCGTGCGGGGCAGCGGCCCCGCGGTCCCCATCGCAGGCTCGCCCTTCGAGCGCGGTGGGTCACTGACACGGTTACGGTCACCGTCACGGGCACCGGCACTGGTCACGGTCACGGGCGCGGGCGCGGGCACGAGCGTAGCAAACGTGCCGTTGCGTTGTCCAAAAAAAGGAATCCTGGCCGATGGCGGACGCTTAGGGCGGGCCACCCCCCTGGCCCGAGGCGGGCAAGCAGCCAGTGTCGTCGTGAGAGAGCCCGCCGAGCAGCCGGGCGAGCTCATCGGCCAGCGCCGCCACCGCCCGCGCCACCGGTGGGGAAAGCTCTTCCTTGAGTTCTTGGGGCGGGTCAATGGCGATCCCCCACACTTCCCAGCGGGGGAAGGGGTCCACCAGATCCAGCGCCGCGAGCGCGGTCATCACCGCGCCGATGTCGGTCTGGTGCAGTGACGGGGCCAGCGCCGGCGAGGGGGGCACGGGCCGGAGGATCGCGCCCGGCGGCTGGGCAATGACCGCGTCCACGAAGATGAAGCGCTCTACCCGTGGGAGCAGGTCGGCCACGGCAAACAGGTCCCCGTCCAGGCGCTCCAGCAGCACCCCAGGCGCCTCTCCCAGCCGCAGACGCAGCGCCTCCACCACCGCCACCCCCGCGCCATCGTCCCCCGCCAAGGCATTGCCGATCCCGATTACCGCTACGCGTTTCGGCTGGGTCGGAGCATCGGCCACCGGGTCGTCTTCCCTCCACACCGCTGACAGCCGCTCAGGCGTGCACCGCCACCTGGTAAGAACAGCTCTGCTGTCCCCGCTCGGCGGCAACCAAGCGAAGCCGCTTGCCCCCCAGCTTGCCCACGTACCCGGACAGGTAGCTGAAGAACAACACGCACAGCGGCCCACCCAGCTCCAGCTTTTCCCGCGCACAGACCTCGCGCACGAAGCAGTCGGAGACGTCGAACCTGATCGCCCCGTTGCCGTCGTGCCGCGCCACCATCTTCCAGGCGGGGGCGAGCTGCGCTTGGGCCATGTCGAGCGCCTCGTCCAGGGAATGCGCCTCGCGGTACCGGGGAAGGTGACGAGCCAAGGTCCGCCCCGCCAGCGCCCCCACCGCCGGCAAGCTACCGCCCAGCGTTGCCTCGAAGACCTTGGCCACCGACAGCAGGCGTACCCCCAGGTCCTCCAGGGCGCGCGCCCGCGACTCCGGGTCGGAGGGAATGTTGAGGGGGTGGGGCGACACCGCCAGCCGCTCGCTGAGGCGAATGGCGTACGGGTCGTGGTAGAAGGCCTGCTGCATGGCCACGCCGTCGTGGCGGATGGCATCGGCAGGGCACAGCTCCGAACAGGCCAGGCACCCAAAACACTCGCCCGGCTTGTCCACCACCGGCGATGAGCGACCCTCGGGGAACGCGAACACCCCAGTGGGGCACTCGTCCACGCACAGCGTGCACGAGACGCAGGCCTTCTCGTCGATGGTGATGTGAATCATCCCAGCCCCCCACGCTCGATGGTGCGCACCGTCTCGCGTCCTCGGCGCAGCACGACCTGCATTGGCATCCGCCCCGTCGCATGGGTGGCGCACGCCAAGCAGGGATCGAAGCAGCGCAAGGCAAACTCGACGCCGTTCATGAGCAGGTTGTCGTCGTTGATCGGCGCGTAGTGCCGCGCCAGCGCGGTAATCGCGTAGTCGATCGCATCATAGTTGTTTTGGGTGGCGACGATGAAGTTGACCGCCGCGACCCGACCCGCCGCATCGGTCTCGTAATCGTGGATGAGGATGCCCCGCGGGGCTTCGATGAGTCCGACGAAGCGACCCTCACCTGGCACCGCCTCGACCTTGAGGGGGCCGTCGCCCAGCTCGCCGCCGGCGATCGCCTGCATGCGCTCGGCGCAGTGCAACATCTCGATGAGGCGAGCAGGAATGAACTCCAAGGCCGAGAGGTGAGGGTGGCCCCCGTTGCGGAACGCTCGCAGAGCCGCGTCAGCCTTGGGCGTGCCCAGTGAGGTGTTGACGTTCAAGCGGGCCAGCGGCCCAACGAGGAAGTGCGGCTCTTCACAGCTGCGCAACCGCACCGACTTCATGTAGGAGCCGGGCATGGCGTGTTCTACCAGGTGGTCGGCGTAGCTGGCGGCGGCGAAACCACGCTCCACCACCCCTACTGGGTTCATCACCACGCACTCCCCGCCGAAAAAGTCGAACTGCCCGCCGCGGCTGAGCGCCAAGGAGTGATACGGGAGCTGGGTCAGCAGTCGCAGCTCCTCCAGCTGCGCCAGTCGTTCCCGCACCACGGCGCCAATCTCCTCGATCAGCGACACCGCCTCGTTGCCCCACCCGGCGATGAGCTCGAGACGCTCCTTGTCCGGACGGCTGGCCACCCCTCCTGGTACCGCAGTGACGGGGTGCACGCCACGCCCCCCAACCAGTTCCACCGTGCGCTGGCCGATGCTGCGCAGGCGCAGCACCTTCTTCACCAGCTCCGGATTGATCTTGAGCATGGCGAAGACGTTGCGGTCCTGGGGTGGAGCGCCGATGCCCACCACCAAATCCGGGCCGGCAAGCACAAAGGTGGACAGGGCGTGGGAGTGGAGGACGTGCCCGGCGTAGAGCAGCTCGCGTAGCAGTTTGGCGTCGGCTGGCGGGTCGATGCCCAGGCCGGCTTCGATGGCGTGCACCGCCGCCAAATGATGTGCGGCTGGGCAGACGCCGCACAGGCGGGCCGTGACCTGGGGCATCTTGAACAGCTCGGTGCCCTGCAGCAGCTTTTCGAAGCCGCGCAGCTCCCAGACTTCCAGATGGCCGCGGGCAACCTCGCCGGCATCGTCAAGATCGAGGAGGATGCGAGCGTGTCCTTCGATCCGCGTCACCGGACTCACGATGCGGGTGGAGGCCATCGTTCCCCCCTTCCTACGCCTGCGGACCCTTGGTCCAGGCCCGCATCTCGACGGTCGGTTTGCCGTACACCACGGGTGAAGCCATGGCATAGGCGTAAAACGTCTTGGCGCTCTCCTGGAAGTACGCCACGACTTCCTCCCGGGGCAAACCGGTGAGAAGGTTCAGTCGTTTAGCTACCAGGGTGCGCAAGTCCAGGTGCGGCTCGCGGATCAATTCCAGCGCAGGCCCAGCGCAGCCGGTGCATGCAACGCCCGAGTTGGGGCACGGGGCGTGGCAGCGGTTCAAAGCGACCGACCCCAGGCACACCACCCCCTGGCTCAGAAAGCACGTATGCGCTTCGGGCGCGGTTAGGGCGCCGCGCTGCAAGGTGGCAACCGACTGCTTGCGCATCACCCGGTTGCAGTCTGAGCAGACGCTCTGCGCGGTCAGCGGCGGCGCCGCAACACCCAGGGCGGCGCGCAATCCCGCCGCCACGAAAAAAGGATGGGGAGGACACCCGGGCAGGTAAACATCCACCTCCACCACCTGGTCCAGCGGCGTGACGCTGTCCTCCAACTGCGGCAGTCCGGCTGCCGGGGCGTTGTCCCCGGCATTGCTGCGCCCTTCTTGGTACGCGGTGCGCAGAATAGTGGACGGTTCGTACAGCCAGCCGATGCCCGAGGGCCCGCCGTACACCGCACAAGTTCCGAACGCCACCAACGTCTTACAGCTGTCGCGCATGCGCTGCGCCGCTTCACGGTCGTGGTCCGAGCGAATGGCGCCTTCGACCACTCCCACATCGGCCTCGGGGTAGGAGGTCTCGTCCATGAGCACCGGCACTCGCACGAACTCCACCTCATCCACCAGCGCCAGGAGCTTCTCGTGCAGATCGACCACCGCCACGTGACACCCGGAACAGCCCGACAACCACTCGGTGGAAATGCGCGCCTTCATGACGTCTTCTCCCAGATCATCTCTTTCAGGCAGGCGTTGGGCCCGGCATGCACGATTTCGAGCTTGACGTGCGTTCCCGGCATGATCCTCTCCATGGCGCCGGCGAACACGCCGTGGGCCATGTAGCAGAGCGATTGGCGCTGGTCGTGGGCGTAGCGAAAAAGGGCATTGCGCACCATGCAGGTGTTGAAGACCAAGCGCATCGTGTGGACGCCGTTGCTTGTTTCCACGGGTGAACCGCGCTCGCCGGCGAAGGGTTCGAAGTCCCAGACGATGCCCCGCTCCGCCAGCGCCTCCTTGAGAATGCGCACCGCTTCGATGGGATCATCGCTCTGGCGGTGACCGGCGATCGCTTCAGTACCGAAACGTTTGCCCGCGAGGCTGCACACCGAAAGACTTCCCCGCCCCAGATTCTGCTCTGCACCATGCGCCAGCGCGCCGAGGAAGTACGCCACGTTGTGAAATTTGGCGATAATCTCGTCCATTGGTCCTCCTCTCGGCCACAGACCCCCTCCAAGAATGTTGCTCAAGACCACCAGAATGTCAATGGCGCTAACTTGAACGTGATTCTATTACATGAAACATCGAGGGGTGTGACGTCAGCGTCGCATCACCGCTTCGGGCGTCGTCCCGTCGCTGCTCGCTAGAGTGCCGCGAGAATTCCGGGGATGCGCTTTTTTAGCTGATACCGCACGTTGCCCAGATTGGCTTGGAGATCCGCCACCACCGCCAGGATGGCGTCCGCACCCAGCAGCCCCATGACGATGATGCCGCCAGAGTACTCGAACATCCCCTGCTGGAGGGTGCCCACTGCCAACTCGCGTCCCATCACCTCGGAGGAGCCGACACCGGTGGAAATGACAGCACCCACCGCTTCGACATCCAGACCGCTGCCCTTGGTCACCCCGTCGATGACGAACCCGTCGCGGCCCACCACCACCGCCGAGGCCACCCCCTCCACTGACGTCAGGTCGATGAGTTGCTCACGCAGTGTTGCCATTTTTTCTCCTCTCCTTCCTTATCGCCCGTACTGCGCCTGAGCCGCCTCGCACTGGTCCAGAGCCATGGCGAGGCGCCGCACGTTCAGGGTCACGGCACCCAGCGGCGCCTCTGGCCCGGCCACCACCACCAGCGTGGCCTCGGCCGCCAGTGGCACTGCCACCACCACCCCAGCTCCGTCCTCGATGAGGAGACGGTGCAGCGGTGGCCGGGGGTGGCGATCCATCACTGCAAAAACTACCCCCGCAAGATCCTCAAGTTCAGCTGGGAGATCCTCGGAATCGGCGGCGCAAACAACCACACGGCCGCCCTCCCGCTTGACCACCAACGCGTGCAAGATCGCGGCATTACTGGCCACCAGTTCGACCAACCGCTGGTGGATAAGCAACGCCCTTGAGTGTCCTGGTTGAGTTTCACTGGCGGGCGCCTGCTGACCCGCTCGCCGCTCGTCGCGGGTTTTCAGCGCCAGCATCAGCGCCCGGTACAGGTCGACGTTGAGGGAGCGGGTCTGGGGGGCCGCCTTCGGCCGAAACTCGAACTCCCCTTCCTCCCATCCCACCACATCCACCAGCACCCCCTGCCCCTCCCGGCCTGCTGATTGTGCTTGGCAGAGCCGCCCGTTCTCAAAGAATAGCCGTGCGACGTCCTCTGGGCCAGCCACTAGCAGCTCGCCGCTCAGACGCCCGGCCGCTACCGTCTGCAACAGCTCCACGATTTCGAGATCGGCCAGCGAGCCGCGGATCGTCATCCGCCTCCCCCGAGACGAGCCATCCCGAGACCAGACGCTGGTCTCACGACGTTGCCCCGCCAGACGCAGGGATCCATGGCGCCACCATTACATCTGAAATCGCTCCACCACCCGCCCCGAGAGTGCCCGCAGGGTTTCAAGCACACCGTTGCCCGCCACCGCCACTGCCTCGAACACCGGAATACCCTCAAGCCCCAGCTCCCGCTCCAGGATTCCCAAAGGAATCACCTCTGGGAGGTCCCGCTTGTTGTACTGTAACACCAGGGGAAACGACCGCCAGCTCAAGCCGTAACTCTCCAGGTTCTCCCGCAACAGCTGGAATCCAACGATATCCGCCTCCAGCCGCGAGGGCTGCGAATCGGCCACGTACGCGACCCCGTCGGCGCCATCCAGGATCAGTCGCCGTGTCGCTTCGTAATACAGCTGGCCCGGCACCGTGTAGATGTTGAAGCGCACCGAATACCCCTCGATTTCTCCCAGCTCCACGGGGAGGAAGTCGAAGAACAGGGTCCGCTCCTGATCGGTGTCGAGCATGACCATCTCCCCGCGCCGGGACGGAGGCAGAGAGCGATGTATGAACGTCACGTTCGTCGTCTTACCGCTCCACCCCGGACCGAAGTACACGAGCTTGAACGCGATCTCGCGGTTCCGGTAGCTAATGTGCGGCATCCTTGAAGTTTCCTCTACTACTCTTTGAAGATGCGGTCGATCAGCCGCAGCGTTCCCGCCTTGAAGGTGTCCACAGCCAATTCGTCCCGCGCCCGTTGCACATCTTCGCTGCTCACCAGATAGGGGGCCAGATCCTCGGTTGCCTTGCGCACCGCGTAGCGCACCCGCCCGATTCGCGTGTAGTCCTCGAACACCACCACCATCATGACCACATCAGTGACCAGGGAAATGTGCAGGTGTCTCGTCTCACCCTGCTGCAACAGGATGGAGAACTGCTTTTCTCCCACCATGCGCGCCACCTCGCGGGTCGCCGAGTACATCCCAGCCACCAGCGCCGCCATGGCTGCGGTGTTCAGCGACGAGGTCTTCCCCGCCGCGGCCAGGAGAACCCCCTCTTTGGTGATGAGCATGGCAGTGATTGCCCCGGAGTCCTCCACCACACCCGCCAGCGCGCCCTTGACAAAATCCTCGGCGCCGTCGGCCATTCCACCTCCCCCTCGTCGCGGCAGCGGCTTGGCCGCCTCGACTCCCTTTGTGCGATCATCTCACAAGCCGAAGCTAATCTTGAACATCACACCCAAAGGTAATCCGCCTGAGGGTTTCGGTCGCTGCTGGACTGCCCGGCGGACCACTTCGCTACAATCGCCACCGGGAAGGCTCGCCATGAGTGACACCGCCTCCGCCACCGACAAGGTCCGCTTCGTCACCGCTGCCTCGTTGTTTGACGGTCACGACGCCGCTATCAACATCATCCGCCGGTTGCTACAAGCCCACGGCGCCGAGGTCATTCACCTGGGCCACGACCGCGGCGCCCAGGAGATCGTTGAGGCGGCCATCCAGGAGGACGCCCACGGCATCGCCGTGTCGTCCTACCAGGGCGGTCACGTGGAGTTTTTCCAGTACATGATCGACCTGTTGCGGCAGCGGGGCGCATCGCACATCAAGGTCTTCGGTGGTGGCGGCGGCGTGATTGTGCCGGAAGAGATCGCCCGCCTCGAAGCCTACGGCGTCGCCAAGATCTTTTCCCCCGACGACGGCCGGCGGCTGGGCCTGGACGGCATGATCGCCACGATGATCGACGCCTGCCGCGCCGAACCCCTCGCTGGGGTCGCGCCGCCGCCAGGGTTGTCCAACCGACCCGAAGGGTACGGCGCCCTGGCGCGCGCCATCACCCTCGCCGAGGCGGGGGCATTGGATGTCACCCAGTTGGAGATGCCGGCGGTGCGCCCCCCGGTGGTGGGCATCACCGGGACTGGCGGCGCCGGCAAGTCCTCCCTCACCGACGAGCTGGTGCGCCGTTTCTTGGCCGACTTTCCGGACCTTTCCCTGGCCGTCCTTGCCATCGACCCCACCAAGCGACGCACCGGTGGGGCGCTGCTGGGGGACCGCATCCGCATGAACTCCCTCGCCTCCCCCCGCGTGTACATGCGCTCCATGGCCACCCGGCGGGCCCATCGCACCCTCTCCCAGGCCACTCGCGCCGCCATCGACACCTGCGCGGCCGCCGGCTTCGACCTCGTCATGGTGGAGTCCGCCGGCGCCGGCCAGGGGGACAGCGAAATCGCCGACCTCGCCGACGTATCCATCTACGTCATGACCCCCGAGTACGGCGCCGCCATGCAGTTGGAGAAGATCGATATGCTGGACTTCGCCGACCTGGTGGCGATCAACAAATTCGACCGCCCCGGCGGACTGGATGCCCTGCGCGACGTGCGCAAGCAGCTGCGGCGCAACCGCAACGAGTTCACCGCCACCGACGAGGCACTGCCAGTCTTCCCCACCTGCGCCCACCAGTTCCACGACCGCGGCGTCAACGCCCTCTATCTGGCACTGCTGAAACTCCTGCAGGCGAGCCACGGCGCACGCTTCCAGCTCCCCCAAAGCCACGCCCACCCGGCCGGACTTCCCCAGCGCCACCCCGTCATTCCGCCACACCGTGTCGGCTACCTGCGGGCCATCGCCGCCACTTGCCGCAGCGCCCGTCGGCGGGCGGAGGCGCAGGCGCGCACCGCGCGCCGTCTCTACCAGCTCACCGGCGCGCGGGCGATCCTGTCGGCGCGCAACGGCGAAGGGGACCACGCTGACCTGTGGCGGTTGTTCGAGGAGATCACCGCGGGCTCCCTCCCGCCCCAGCCGGCCTTGGCGGACCTGGACGCCGAGATTCGCCGTCTTGCCCACCAGCTGAGCCACGACTCCCGGCAGCTCCTCGCCTCCTGGCCGCGACTGCAGGCCGAGTACGCCCAGGACCAGTTCACCTACCAGGTCCGCGGCAAGGACTTCACCGTGCCCTTGACCAGCGTCTCGTTGGCCGGCACTCGCATCCCCAAGGTGGTGCTACCCGACGTGGAGGACTGGGGCGATATCCTCCTCTTTCTTGCTTTGGAAAACGTGCCGGGAGCCTACCCCTACACGGCCGGCGTGTTCCCCTTCAAACGCACCGAGGAGTTGCCCACCCGCATGTTCGCCGGTGAGGGAGGACCCGAGCGCACCAACCGGCGCTTCCACTACTTGAGCCAGGGGCAGCCGGCGGTGCGCCTGTCCACCGCCTTCGACTCGGTCACTTTGTACGGCCAGGACCCCGCCGAGCGCCCCGACGTGTACGGCAAGGTGGGCGAGTCGGGGGTGTCGATCTGCACGGTGGAGGACATGGAGCAGCTCTACGCCGGTTTCGACCTGCTCGCCCCCACCACTTCGGTGTCCATGACCATCAACGGCCCGGCGCCCATGATCCTGGCCATGTTCTTCAACGTCGCCGGCCGCCAGGAGGCCAAGCGCCGCCTAATCGCCTCGGGCCGTCTCGCCGGCACGCCGGCAGACGCCCTGCAACCAGTGGTGGACGGCAAACGTTGGGACGAGATCGCCCAGCTTTTGGCCCCCGGCGAGTGGGAGGACGCCCTCGCCTGCGCCGAGCAGGCGGTGCGGGGCACCGTGCAAGCCGACATCCTCAAGGAGGACCAGGCGCAAAACACGTGCATCTTCTCCACTGAATTCGCCCTGCGCATGATGGGCGACATCCAGCAGTACTTCGTGGATCACAAGGTGCGCAACTTCTACTCGGTGTCCATCTCCGGCTATCACATCGCCGAAGCCGGCGCCAACCCCATTACCCAGCTAGCCTTCACCTTGGCCAACGGCTTCACCTACGTGGAGGCCTATCTGGCGCGGGGCATGGCCATCGACGACTTTGCCCCCAATTTGTCGTTCTTCTTCTCCAACGGCATGGACCCCGAGTATACGGTGATTGGCCGGGTGGCGCGGCGCATCTGGGCCACCGCCATCCGCGAGCGCTACCAGGGCAACGAGCGCTCCCAAAAGCTCAAGTATCACATCCAGACGTCGGGGCGCAGCCTGCACGCCCAGGAGATCGCCTTCAACGACATTCGCACCACCCTGCAAGCCTTGCTGGCCCTGGCCGACAACTGCAACTCCCTCCACACCAACGCCTACGACGAGGCGATCACCACCCCCACCGAGGAGTCCGTGCGCCGCGCGGTGGCCATCCAGCTCATTTCGTCCCTGGAGTTCGGCCTGCTGAAGAACGAAAACCCTTGGCAGGGCTCGCACTTCGTGGAGTGGCTCACCGACCGGGTGGAGGAGGCAGTCCTCGCCGAGTTCGAACGCCTGGCCGAACGCGGCGACGTCCTGGGCGCCATGGAAACCGGCTACCAGCGCTCCAAGATCCAGGAGGAGTCGCTGCACTACGAGCGCCTCAAGCACTCCGGGGAGCACCCCATCGTCGGCGTCAACACCTTTCTCGACCCTCGCCGCGCCGACAACGTGCTCGAGGCGCCCACCCTAACCCGCGCCAGCGGCGCGGAGAAGGATGCCCGCCTCGCCCACCTGCGCGACTTCCAAACCCGCCACGCCGGGGCGGGCGGGGGCGGTGACAAGCCCTTCCCCCTCGGCGTCACCGACGACGCCAAGCTGGACGCCCTCCCCCCTTGGCAGCGGCCGGCCGCCTACGCCCTCGCCCGCCTGCAGCGGGCGGCGCGGCGCGGCGACAACCTGTTCCGCGAACTGCTGGACACCGTCTGCTCCTGCTCCCTGGGCCAGATCACCCACGCCCTCTATGAAGTGGGCGGCCAGTACCGCCGCAGCATGTAGCCCTGCTGGCCAACACCCCCGATTGGCGATGGCGGGCCCGGCGCGGCAGCGGGCCGTCCCAAGGCGCCAGCTTCGCGGCACATTGCCACCCGAAGTGGTCGCCGTAACGCCCCTTCCCAGTGGACTTGAGGCGGCGGCGGGTTTTCCGAGGAGTCGGCGGCCGGTGGGGCCCAGCGGCCCAGGACGCCGCCGCGCCTCAGCCAGGGGCAGCTGGCAGTTGGCGCGGGGAGCGGGTGGCCCCAGGGCCGGGGGAGGTGGCCAACGGCGGTGGGGCACCGGCCGTACACTGGTGGTGGTAAGGAGGTGTCCATGCGAACGCCGCTTCTGTCAGGCGCCGTGGCGCTGTTGGCCGCCGCCACCGGCGCCCAAGAGCGTCTCAGGGTCACACCCGTGGAGGTGGTCAACTTCCCCGAGGTGCTCACCGTCAAGGGCGAGGTAGCTTTGGCTGGAACGCTCCGTCGCACCTCGCTGGTTTCCCGCACCGACGTGCTGGTGCCGCCGGTCAAGCGCGAAGACACCACCCGCCTGGTGGACGCCGGAGTCATCCCCACCGACGGCTTCGCCCACGGGGTAGCCACCCTCATCGGCGAGGTGAAAGGGCCCCAGGGCAAGCCGGGGGAGGTGGGGGTAATCCTGCTACCCGACGAGGAACGGGTGCTGCGTGCCCTGGCGGAGCGTGGCCAGCTCCTCCTCGCCACCGAGGTGAAGGTGTCCGCCATCCCGGCCGGGGCGGCGTACTTCGCCGCCGAGCCGCTGCCGTTCACGGTGGCCTTCCCGCGCTACCGGCTACTCCTCTACAACAGCGGCGAGAAGACCGTCAGCGTCACTTTCCATGCCTACCTCACCGAGTGAGGCGGCCAAAAACGCCGACACCGACACGGTGGCCCACACCGACCCCGGTCACCGTCACACCAACGATCACCAGTCGCGCACACGCTGGGCGCAGCCCGCCTCTGCACGCACGCCTAGTCTCATTGGGCAGGGTCCGGGCCAGCGGTCCAGCCACCGACACCGTCACCCCACCGCTACGCTCCACGGCACCTCCTTTAGCCGGGCCCCTCGCGGCGACTGGTTTTTCAGCGAATGACCATGGGGGGCAACCACACGCTGCCGGGGGGTTGGGGCGCCTCGATCCTCCCTTGGGCGAAAGCGCGCACCAGCTGTCGCAGTGATGCCTCCTCCTCCCCATGCTGGAGCAGCCTCTTCCAAATGGGCTCGGGGCGTGGGAAAAACTTAAGCTCCACCGGGGCGTCGGCCGCCAGCCCCGCCTCTTCCCGGGCCGCCTGGAGCGCCTCCTCGAAGCCGCCGAGGGCGTCCACGAGACGGCGATCCAGGGCCTGAGCACCGGTGAAGACGCGCCCCCGTCCCACGGCGTCGACCTCCTCACGGGTCATGCCTCGCGCCGTGCTCACCCGCTCCAGGAACGCGTCGTAGATCCGCTGGAGGTTGCGCTGCACGATCTCCCGCTGCTCCGGTGTCCACGGGTCCAGCCCCCCGAAGATAGCGGCGTTGGGGGAGGCATCCACGCGCCCCCAGGTGACGCCTAACTTGTCCTCGAAGAAGTCGCTGGCTGCCAGGTGGCCGGCAAAGACACCGATCGACCCGGTGATCGTCCCGGGGGAAGCGATGATTCGGCGGGCGCCGCAGGACACCCAGTACCCCCCCGAGGCGGCCACGTCTCCCATGGACACCACCACCGGGATCTCCTCGGCGGTGCGCACCATCTCGGCGCGGATGATCTCCGAGGCGACGGCGCTGCCTCCCGGCGAATCCACGCGGAAGATGGCTGCCCGCGCCCCCGAGCGGCGCACCTGCCGCCAGGCCTGCGCCAGCGTGTCGGCGCCCATCACGTCGCCGCCGAACAGCGGCACGGGCGAATAGCCGCTGGCCCCGCGCATGATCACCCCGCGCCCGACCACCACGGCGATGGTGGCGCCCCGCCGATCCGGCCGGCCGATGCGCAGAAAACGCGCCAGCGAGACGTCCCGGAGGGTCTTCCCCGCGACTTCGGTGGTCTCCCGCCTGACCGTTTCCCAGTCCGCCAGGTCATCCACCAGCCCCTCGGCCAGCGCCTCGGGTCCGAGAAACGGTCCGCGGTCCACCCAGCGCTGGGCCTGCTCGAGGCCCACTCCCCGTCCCTCGGCGATCCCGGTGACCAGTTGTTGGGTGGCCGACTGCAGCAGCCACTCCATCATTTCTCGGTGGGCGGGCGTGAACTCCTTGTGCGTGTAGAGGAAGCGGGCGGTCTTGAAGTCCCCGATGCCGGGAAAGTCGGGCTCGATGCCGAGCTTGTCGAGGGTGCCGCGGGCAAACGGCACACGGGCCGACAGCCCCACCAGGTTGACGTCCCCCAAGGGGTTGACGACGATGCGGTGGCAGGCGGAGGCCAGGTAGTACTCCAGGTTGCCCGGGGAAAACTCGCCCGCCGTCTCCAGGTACGCCGTGGTGGGCTTGCCAGCCTCGGCGACGCGCTGGAGCAAACCGCGCAGCTCCTGCACGGTAGCAAAGCCAGTGGCGAGGTCGCCGATGCGCACGCGGACGGCCCGCACCCGGGCATCCCGAGCCGCCGCCACCAGGCCGTCCCGCAGATCCCGCCGACTGACCGGTGGGGGTCCCAAAAGCCCTGCGAGGGGCAATTCCGGCGCCGATTCCGGAATCTCGCCGGCAATCTCCACGTGCAGCACCGCCTGCCCGGGCAAATGCCGCGCGGCAACACCGATGGCGACCACGGTGCCAACCACACCCAGGCCGAGCACACCAACGAGGATCAACAGCCAAATGAACGCCCGCCATCCTGCCCGCATGAAACCTCCCGGTTACCTGGAGTATCGTACGATGGTTTTGTCGCACCGGGGGGTGCCCGCCCTTCGGGGCGGGAGCGAGATCAACCTCGGCGGCTGGCCACGGGGCGATGGGGGAGGACAATGGCGATCATCACTATTTCGCGCGGCACGTTCTCGGGCGGCAAGCGGCTGGCTGCCTGCCTGGGCGCGACGCTGGGCTATCGGGTGATCAGCCGCGAGGTGCTCGTCGCCGCCGCCGAGCGTTACGGGGTGCGGGAGGAAACGCTGGTCAAGGGGATCGAGAGCCCCCCAACCTTTTGGGAGCGCTTCAGCGTCGATCGACAGAAATACTTGGCGGCCATCACCGCAGCGCTGTGTCGAGAAGCACTGGCGGACAACATGGTGTACCACGGCCACGCCGGCCACCTGCTGCTGGCCGGCATCGCCCACGTCCTGCGGGTGCGGGTGATCGCTCCCATGGCGACGCGCCGCACCGAAGCCATGGCGGCGCACGGCCTGGAAGCCAAAGAGGCCGAAGCCTACATCCGTGCCCGTGACGCCGAGCGGGTGGCGTGGACCAAGTTCCTCTACAACGTGGACTGGCACGACGCAAGCCTTTATGATCTCGTCGTCAACCTGGAGAAAATCCCTCTGGAGTCGGCCTGCCTCACCATCGCCGCGGTGGCCGACCGACCCGAATTTCGCGCCACCCCCTCCTCGACCCAGGCCCTGGCCGACCTTTTCCTCGTCAATCACGTGCGCGCCTCCCTGTTCCTGGATCCTGAGGTGGGGGCGACAGCAGCCTTGGTGGAGGTTGCGGCGCGGCAGGGGGTCGTGACCCTGGCTGGGATCTTGCCCTCCGCGCGCCAGCACGCCGCCGTGCTGGCCGCCGTGCGCGCCCTGCCCGAGGTCACCTCGGTGCGCGCCGAGCTCCTGGGGGCGCGGGCGTGAATACCTCTCTGTTACCCTCGCGTAACGGCTTCCAACACATTGCAAACAAAGAATATTCATGATGACCTCAGATTTGATGGGGTGCCCCCTTCACCGCCTGGTGGTCCGTCTTGCGTAACACCCAGTTCGTTCTCACTCCGCGCGGCAGCTGAAAGCTCCTTAGCCTGAAGCTCTCGCAAATCTTGTGAAGCGCGGCACAAGTCTTGCTTGCATTCTTGCGCGGACGTGACGGGAGGCTACCCGCACACCGAGAAATTACCAACGATGGGAGGTGGTGCCATCAACCGAACCTGGACGGAGGAGGGACTTTCCGGGGGCGTGCCACCCCAGTGGTGCGGCCGAACCATGCGGAAATCTACATCAATAGCATCCTGCCCGCGAGGTGGGATGCGGCGAGGAGGCAAGCTATGCCAAGTTTTGTGAACCCGGACAAGTGTGACGGGTGCAAGGCGCTGGATAAGACCGCCTGCCAGTACATTTGTCCCAATGACCTGATGGTCCTCGACAAGGAGAAGATGAAGGCGTACAACCGCGAACCCGAGATGTGCTGGGAGTGCTACAACTGCGTGAAGATATGCCCCACGCAGGCGATCGACGTGCGCGGCTACGCTGACTTCGTCCCCATGGGGGCCTCCGTGGTGCCGATGCGCTCCACCGACAGCATCATGTGGACGGTGAAGTTCCGCAACGGCCAGATCAAGCGCTTCAAGTTCCCCATCCGTACAACCCCTGAGGGCCAGGCGCAGCCGTCCGGCGGCTGGGACACCACCGCCTCCCTGGATGACCTCGCCCTCGCCACCGAACCCGCTTCCCTCGGCCTCCCCGCCGTGTGGACCAAGTGAAGGAGGCTGCCATGGTGGACTTCAAGACCGTCGAAGTGGATACCGACCTCCTCATCCTGGGAGGTGGCATGGCCGCCTGCGGTGCAGCCGTGGAGGCCGCGTACTGGGCCAAGCAGCACGGCCTCAAAGTGACCCTGGTGGACAAGGCGGTGGTGGATCGCTCCGGCGCCGTGGCCATGGGGCTGTCCGCCATCAACCAGTACGTCGGGTTGAAGGACGGCCAGAACACCGTTAAGGACTACGTGGATTACGTGCGCAACGATCTCATGGGGGTAACCCGCGAGGACCTGGTGGCGTCCATCGCCCGCCACGTGGACTCCAGCGTGCACCTGTTCGAGAAGTGGGGCCTGCCGATTTGGAAAGACGAGAACGGTGACTACGTCCACGAGGGCCGCTGGCAGCTGATGATCAACGGCGAGTCGTACAAGGTGGTGGTCGCCGAGGCGGCTAAGAACGCCCTAGGCAAGGAAAACATCTACGAGCGCGTGTTCATCGTCGGCCCGCTCATGGACGGCGAGGAGTGCAAGGGCGCGTACGGCTTCTCGGTGCGCGAGAACGCCTTCTACGTGTTTAAAGCGCGCGCCACCCTGGTCGCCATGGGCGGCGCTGTGCACGTGTTCAAGCCGCGCTCCTCCGGTGAGGGTCAGGGTCGCGCTTGGTATCCGCCGTGGAACGCCGGTGCTTCGGCCTACTTCACCCTCATGGCCGGCGCCGAGATGACCTGCCAGGAAGTGCGTTTCATCCCGGTGCGCTTCAAGGATGCGTACGGCCCCGTTGGCGCCTGGTTCCTGCTGTTCAAGTCGCGCGCCACTAACGCCTTCGGCGGCGAGTACATGGTCGAGCGCAAAGCCGAACTGGCCAACTGGGCGCCCTACGGCCACGTCAAGCCGATCCCGGCGAACCTGCGCAACTACCTGGGCATGCTCGATGTCATGGCGGGCAAGGGCCCCATCTACATGCGCACCGAGGAAGCGATCCAGAAGATCGCCGACACCTACAAGGACGACCCCAAGGCCTACCAGAAGAAGATGAAGGAGCTGGAGTCGGAGGCCTGGGAGGACTTCCTGGACATGACCATCTCCCAGGCCATCCTGTGGGCCGCCACCAACGTGCAGCCTGAGGAGAAGTCCTCGGAGATCGCCGCCGCCGAGCCCTACTTCATCGGCTCCCACTCCGGCGCCTCCGGCGCCTGGGTGTCCGGCCCCGAGGACCTGCAGACCGAAGAGACCAAGAAAGAGTACTTCTGGGGCTACGAGGGCATGTCCACGGTCAAGGGCGTGTTCTGCGCCGGCGATGCCTCGGGCGCCTCGTCCCACAAGTTCTCCTCCGGCTCCCACGCCGAGGGGCGCATCGTCGCCAAGGCGGCCATCCGCTACCTGGTGAAGGAGAACCCGCCCAAGCCGACGGTGGACGCCGCCAAGATCGAAGAGCTGAAGGCCGCCACCTACAAGCCGCTGCACCTCTTCGAGCAGTTCAAGGGCGCCACCACGCAGACCGACGTCAACCCCAACTACATCCTCCCCAAGATGTTCATGCTGCGGTTGCAAAAGCTCATGGACGAGTACGCCGGCGGCGTGAGCGCCCAGTTCACCACCTCCAAGCCGTTGTTGGAGCGGGCCCTGGAACTCCTCGCTTTCCTCAAGGAGGACGCCGCCAACCTGGCCGCAGCGGATCTGCACGAGCTGATGCGCGCCTGGGAGAACATCCACCGCATGTACCAGGCCGAAGCCCACGTGCGCTCGATCCTGTTCCGCGAGGAGACGCGCTGGCCCGGCTACTACTTCCGCGCCGACACGCCCAAGCTCGACGAGCAGAACTGGCACTGCTTCGTCAACTGCATCTACAACCAGTACACCGGCGAGTGGAAGATGCTCAAGCGGCCGATCCTGCACATCTTCGGACCGCCCAAGGAGCATGAGCTGCTGGGTGGTTGATCCTTCTGACAACCCCAACCCCCCGGGCGCCGGTGGGCGCCCGGGGGGTTCCCCCCATGCCCGTCCCCCCACGAGGTCCGAGGAAATGGCACACGAGGGAGTCGAGTTCTGCCCCCACTGTCACCAACCGTTGAAACCATTCACGCTGCCCGACAACACCGGTTGGCAGGAGAGTTATCACCTGGCCTGTTTCAACGACGATTGTCCCTACTTCCGGCGCGGCTGGGTGTGGATGTTCGAAAAGTACGGGGTAAAGTCGTCCTACCGCCATCGGGTGGATCCCAGCACCGGCGCTGCCTCGCCGTTGCCGGTGTGGTCGCGGGACGCCCTGAAGAACCGCATCATCGAGGATGACGCCAGCAGCGGTGCCAAAGCGCCCTCGCCAGCCGCTGCTGGCGTGATCCCCGACAACGGCTCGCGGGGAGGGGGGGAACCGTGACTGCGTCGCACACCGAGCTACCCGAAGCGCTGCGCGGCAAACGGCAGTTGGGGGAGGGGGAGAGTTTCACCTTCTCCTGCCACCCCGGGGTGCCGTGCTTCAACCGCTGCTGCGCCGATGTCAACATCATTCTCACACCGCTGGACGTGCTCCGCCTGGCGCGCCGCTTGGACATACCCACGCGCGTCTTTCTCGATCGCTACACCTTGACGCCCATCACCAAGGCGCTGCACCTGCCGGTGGTCATGCTGCGTATGAACGACGACGAGCGCAAGAGCTGTCCGTTCGTCGGCGAGCACGGCTGCACGGTGTACGAGGATCGGCCGTGGGCGTGCCGCATGTACCCGGTGGGGATGGGCCTCCCTCCGGCGCGCGCCGGCGTCGAACCGGCCCCCGTGTACTTCCTCTTCGAGGATGACTTCTGCGAGGGGCACTGCGGTGACCGGCGCTTCACCGCCGAGCAGTGGCGCGCCGACCAGGGCGTGGATCTGCGCGACGCCATCGAAGCCGGCTACCGCGCCATCGTGTCCCACCAGTGGTTCATTGGCGGGCGCACCCTCGACCCCAAGCGCATGGAGATGTTCTTCATCGCCAGCTACGACCTCGATTCGTTCCGCTCGTTCATTTTTGAGAGTTCGTTCCTCCAGCGCTTTGACCTCGAGGAGGAGCTGGTGGAGCAACTGCGCACCGACGACCAGGCGCTCCTCAGCTTCTCCTGGCGCTGGCTGCGCTTCGCCCTGTTCGCCGAACCGACTCTCACGGTGCGCCGTGCGGCGCCCGCGCAACGGAGGAATCCATGAGTGCCTCACCTGGTGCACACCCGCTGCTCGTCGTGGGCGCGGGCATTTCCGGCGTGACGGCCGCCCTTGAAGCCGCGGAGGCCGGCCGCAAGGTGGTGCTGGTGGAGCGAGAGCCCTACGTGGGCGGCCGCATCACCCGCACCCACCATTACTTCCCTAAGATGTGCCCACCCTCCTGTGGGATGGAGATCAACACCCGGCGGCTGGAGCGCAACGCCAACGTGCGCGTCTGCGTCAACGCCGAGGTCGTCAACGCCAGGCGCTCCGACGCCGGATGGTCAGTGACCATCCGCCACCGGCCTGCCTACGTCAACGAGCGCTGCACCGCCTGCGGAGCGTGCTCCGAGGTGTGCCCGGCCTCGGTACCCGACCCCTTCAACATGGGCCTGACTCAGGTCAAGGCGATCCGGCTCGCCCACGGCAACGCCTGGCCGCGGCGCTTCACCCTGGATCGCCACGCCTGCCCCGACGGCTGCCGCGCCTGCGTGGACGCCTGCACCTACGACGCCATCGACCTCACCGCCGAAGCCCGCGAGGAGCAGGTGGAGGTGGGTGCAGTGGTGGTGACCACCGGGTGGAGCCCGTACCCCCTCGACAAACTCCCCGAGCTACTGGGCGGCAAAGATCCCGACGTCATCGCCAACGTCCACATGGAGCGGCTGGCCTCCCCCAGCGGACCCACGGGCGGCAAGATCCTGCGCCCCTCCGACGGTGCTCCACCCCGTCGCGTGGCGTTCGTGCAGTGCGCCGGCTCCCGCGACGTCAACCATCTGCCCTACTGCTCGGCGGTATGCTGCTTGGCCTCCCTCAAGCAGGCCGTGTACGTCAAGGAGCAGCTGCCCGACGCCGAGGTGACCATCTACTACATCGATCGGCGCGCCCCCGGGCGCAACGAGGATGTGCTTACCCAGGTCGCGGCCATGGAGGGCGTGAGGCTGGTCAAGGGGAAAGTGGGCAAGATCACCCGAGCCGACGGGCTGCTCAAGCTGCGCGTGGAAGACGTGGAGCGGGGGGTCCTCGTGGAGGCCGAGGCCGACCTGGTGGTGCTGGCCACCGGCATGGTCTCCAACCTCAAGGAGGAACCATCGCCGTTCGGCATCCTCTTGGACGAGGACGGCTTCGGCTTGCCCAGCCACGACCTGGGCCTCTCCGTCGCCGGGGTGGCGCGCCGGCCTGAAGACGTCGCCGCCTCCGTGCGCGATGCCACTGGCGCTGCAGCCCGCGCCATCGTCGCCACCGAAAGGAGGGCGTAGGAGCCATGCAACGCATCGGCGTTTTTCTGTGCACTGGATGCGGCATCGGCGAGGCGCTGGATGTCGCTGCCTTAGAAAAGGTCGCACGGGAGGAAAAGGTGGCCCATTGCGCCACCCACCCATGCCTGTGCAGCCCGGAGGGGGTCGGAAGCGTGCGCGCCGCTATTGACGACGGCACCGTCGATAGTGTGCTGCTGGCCGCCTGCTCGCCGCGCGCCAAGGCGCAGGAGTTCTCCTTCGACCCGCTGAAAGTCGCGGTGGAGCGGGTATCGCTGCGCGAACAGGCGGTGTGGTGCCAGCCGCCCAACCACGAAGACACCCAGCTGCTCGCTGATGACCTGCTGCGCATGGGTATCGCCAAGCTGGCCAAGATGGTGCTACCCGTGCCCTTCACCGCCGAGATCTCGGACACCGTGCTGGTGGTAGGTGGTGGTGTCGCCGGCCTGGAGGCCGCCCGTGCCGCCGCCGGCGCCGGGCACCCAGTGGTTCTCGTGGAGTCGGCGGCCACGCTGGGGGGACGCATGGCGGGGGTGGCGCAGCTGCTCCCCGAATGCCCGCCCTACGATGTGCTTCACCCCAACCGCACCGCCGAACTGGTGGCCAAGGTGCAGGGTGACCCGCGCATTACCGTGCACACCCGTACCCGCATCACCTCCATCACCGGCCAACCGGGCCAGTTTGCCGTCACCCTGGCCACCGAAGCCGGCGAAAAGTCTTTCACCGCCGGTGCTATCGTGCAGGCCACCGGCGCCCGCCCCTACGACGCCAGCAAGCTCCCCCACCTGGGGTACGGCAGCTCGCCCAACGTCATCACCTCGGCGCAGCTGGACGACATGCTCGCCAAGGGAGCACTGCAGCGGCCCAGCGACGGGAGCGTGCCCCAGCGTGTCCTCTTCGTGCAGTGCGCTGGATCGCGAGATCCTCACCACCTCCCCTACTGCTCCGCCGAATGCTGCGGTACGACGCTTCGCCAGGTAGCCACCATCCACCAGCTCAACCCCGCGGTGGAAACCGCCGTCATCTACCGCGACATGCGCACCCCGGGCCAGCTGGAGCGCTTCTACCTGGCGGTGCAGAGCCAGCCCAACACCGTCCTGACCCGCGGCGAAGTGGCCCAGGTGAGCGGCAACGGCCACGGCCCCCTGCAGGTGCAGCTACGGGAGAGCTTGCTCGGCAACGACGTCACCCTGGAAGCGGATCTGGTGGTCCTGGCGGTGGGCATGGTACCCAACGCGGCCGATGGCGAGGCGGTGCGTGCCCTGCACGACGCCCTCCTGAGAGCCGAAAAGGGGGACTCCGAAACCCAGCGCAAAGACGCCGCGGCGCTCGCCCAGCAGCTCGCCCATCACCAGGGCACGGAGATCCTCCATTTGGACTACCGCCAGGGCCCAGATTTGCCGGTGCTCAAGTACGGCTTCCCCGACTCCCACTTCATTTGCTTCCCCTACGAGACGCGCCGCACCGGCATCTACGCCGCCGGCACGGTGCGCGCCCCCATGGATCCCCCGCAGGCCGCCGAGGATGGCTGGGGGGCGGCCATGAAGGCGATCCAGTGCATCGAAGCGGCCAAGCGCGGCGCCGCCGTGCACCCGCGCGCCGGCGATCTGGGGATGCCGGACTTCTTCCTGCAGCGCTGCACCCAGTGCAAACGCTGCACCGAAGAGTGCCCCTTCGGCACCCTCAACGAAGACGTCAAGGGCACTCCCCAGCTCAACCCTTTGCGCTGCCGCCGCTGCGGCATCTGCATGGGCGCCTGCCCCGAGCGCATCATTTCCTTCCCCGATTACGGCGTCGACCGTATCTCGGCGATGATCAAAGCCATGAGCGTGCCCGAGGAGTTCGAGGAAAAGCCGCGGATCGTCGCCTTGATGTGCGAGAACGACGCGCTTCCCGCCCTGGAGCAGGCGGCGGCGCGGCGCCAGCGCTGGTCGCCGTGGATCCGCGTCATCCCCCTGCGCTGCCTGGGCTCCATGAACATCGTGTGGATCGCCGACGCCCTGTCGCGGGGCATCGACGGCCTCATGCTGGTGGGCTGTAAATCCGGCGATGATTACCAGTGCCACTACGTGCGCGGCTCGCAGCTCGCCCAGACGCGGCTCGGGAACGTACAGGAAACCCTCACTCGCCTGGCCCTGGAGCCCGAGCGCATCAAGGTGGTCGAGCTGTCCCACGATGAATTCCAACGCATTCCCGAGATCTTCAACGCCTTTGCCGCCGAGATCGAAGGTCTGGGGGCGAACCCCATGAAGGGGTTCTGACGCCGCCAGCCAGCGAGGAGTGACGACCATGGCTGCCATTCCTGCCCTGCTACCTTCCACCGCCTTCCGCAACGAACTCCGCCGGCGCGGCGGCGAGTCGGCGGCGCGCTGCTACCAGTGCGCCACGTGCTCCAGCGTGTGCGAGCTTGCCCCCGCCGCGCAGCCTTTTCCGCGCAAGCAAATGCTGCTCGCCCAGTGGGGTATGGCCGACCAGCTGGCCGCCGACCCGGCGGTGTGGCTGTGCCACCAGTGCAACGACTGCACCGTGCGCTGCCCCCGCGATGCGCGGCCCGGCGATGTGCTGGGGGCAATCCGTTCGCTGGCCATCGAGAAACTGGCATTCCCAACGTTTCTGGGCAAGCTGGTGGGGGCCGTGCGCCTCACCTGGCCGCTGCTGCTGGGTCTCCCCGTTCTCTTTTGGGTGGCCCTCCTCGGCCTCACCGGTCGACTGGCCGTCCCGGCGGGGCTGGAGGCCGGCTGGGCGTACGACGCCCTGGTGCCCCACGCGTTCATCTATGGGGTGTTCTTCCCGGTGGCGGGGTGGGTGGTTCTGGCCTCGTGGGTCGCTGGGCGGCGCTTCTGGGCGGCGCTGGGCGCCTCAGGCGCCCGCTCCGGTTCGTTCCTGGCCAACCTCCTGCCGGCCCTGGGGGAGGTAGCCACCCACCAGCGCTTTGGCTCCTGCGGCGCAGCGAAGCCTCGCAAGTTGGGCCACCTGACGCTGCTGTGGGGGTTCGTGGGGGCCGCGGTGACCTCGGGCTTGCTCATCGTCGGCATGTACATCCAGCACCTGCCCATGCCCCTGGCCCTCTCCCACCCCTACAAGATCCTCGGTAACCTCTCGGCCGGCTTGCTCATCGTGGGCGCCGCCATCCTGGTGGGCAACCGACTGGGCGACCGCAACGTCGCCGGCGCATCCTCGGCCTTCGACACCTTCTTCCTCACCGTGGTGGTGCTGGTCATCGCCACCGGCATGGTGGTGGAGCTGGCCCGTCTGGCCCACGCCCCGTCAATCGCCCTCTCCACCTACATCCTCCACCTCGGCTTCGTCATGTGCCTGTTCCTCACTTTCCCCTACTCCAAGTTCGCGCATATGCTCTACCGCACCCTGGCCATGGTGCACGCCCGCATGGCCGGCTTGGAGCGCCGGCGAAACGGTAACGCCTTGCCAGCAAACCACTGACCCCCGCTCTACCGGTGCGCCAAACCCGCGCACCGGCAGGGCCCTGCCCCCACCCACGGTCACCGGCCGGGCCGACCGGAGGGTTGGACCGAAGTGCTGGCTCCCAGGCCCACCCCCCACCAGGATCGACTTGCGAACCTGATGGCGCGGCGTCGTTACACCAACCCCGAACGGTTACAGACCACTGACGCCGAGAGCGACACGGGCCACGCTCACCCCTCACCACCCCAGCTTCAGGCACGGGCACGAGCAGGGTCGTCGGCCGACCGCCGCGCAAGCCCCGGGGTGGCCGTTGGGTGGCGCTACCGCGGCCCGCGCTTGGCGAGGATCGTCTCGATCTCGTCGAGAATCCACGTCATGCGCTGCTCCAAGGCGCGGTAGGGGGCTTCCGAGGCGAGGTCCACGCCGGCCTCCACCAGTAGTTCGTAGGGGTACCGAGAGCCGCCGGCGCGCAGCAGCGCCAGGTAACGCTCCCGTGCCCCCGCCTCCCCGGCCAACACCCGCTGCGCCAGCAGCGCTGAGGCGGCCAGCGAGGTGGCGTACTGGTACACGTAGAAGTTGTAGTAAAAGTGTGGGATGTACGCCCACTCCACGGCGTAGGCGTCGTCGATGCGGACCACCCCGGCGTCGTGCCCGTGGTAACGGCGCAGCAGCTCCAGGTACATCGCCGACAACCGCTGACCGGTCAAGGCTTCGCCGCGCTCCACGGCCTCATGAATGGCCAGCTCAAACTCGGCGAACATGGTCTGGCGGAAGAAGGTCCCCCGCAACCCCTCGAGGTAGGAGCCGAGGTAGTAGAGGCGCTCCTCCTCGCTCTTCGCCCCGCGCAGCATGCGGTCCAACAGTAGCGCCTCGTTGAAGGTGGACGCCACCTCGGCGATGAAGATGGAGTACTCAGCGGTGGGGTACGGCTGTGCGGCGTTGGCCAGGTACGAGTGCATGGCGTGCCCCCACTCGTGCGCCAGGGTGGACACGCTCTCGAAATCGTCGTTGTAGTTCATCAGTACGTACGGGTGCACGTCGTAGGCGCTGCCGTTGGAGTAGGCGCCCGACCGCTTGCCCGGACGAGGGTAGACGTCCATCCAGCGGGAGGCGAACCCCCGCGCCACCACGCTGACGTACTCCTCGCCCAGGGGCCGTAGCGCCTCCAGCACCACCTCCTGCCCGCGCTCAATGGGGAAGCGCAGGTCCAGCTCCTTCACCAGCGGGGGGTAGATGTCGTGGTAGGCGAGGTCGTCGATGCCCAGCAGTGTGCCGCGCAGGCGGAAGGCGCGGTGGAGCAGAGGTAGCAAGCGTTGCGCCTGGGCGATGAGGGTGCGGTACACCGCCTCTGGGACGTTGTTGGCGGCCAGCGAGGCGGCCAGCGCCGAGGGGTAGCGCCGCACCCGGGCCCTGAACACGTCGGCGTTCACCTGCGCGTCCAACGCCACCCCGAACGTACGTTCGAACCCCTTGAACACCTTCCAGAACTCCTGGAACACCAGGACGCGGTCGGCGCGCTGGGGCAGCGACCGGTGCTTGGTGTACCCCGCCTGGTCCAAGCGCACCACCTCGCCGCTGGATAGCTTCACCTCGGGGAACGGCAAGTCGGCGTTGGCGAGGATGCCGTACAGGTTGTAGGGTGCCCGTGCCAGGGTACCCGCTTGAGCCAGCAGCTTCTCCTCGGCGGGCGACAGGGTGTGCGGTCGCTGGCGTTCCAGATCCTCCAGGAAAAAGCGGTACGGGGCCAGCCGCGGCTCGGCCTTGAGCAACGCGGCCACGCGACCCTCGGGCAGCGCCAGAATTTCCGGTGCGATCCACGCCGTGCGAGCGGCAAATTCTACCGCTAATTGCTGCACCTCTTGGCGCGCGGCCAGCGGCCCGGGTTCGCGGGTGTCCTCATCGGAGCGCATCCCCGCATAGCTGGCCACCCGCGCCAACTCCTTGGCGAAGCCGAACATCCGCTCCAGCACGGCGGCCAACTCGGCGGCCGAGCTACCCAGCTGCCCCCGCCCTTGCTCCAGTTCGCCCAGCCGGTTCGCCAGTGTCTGACGCGCCTGCTCGAACGCCTCCGGGGTCGGGTAGAGGTCGGTAAGATCCCACCGATATTGGTCATCCCTCTTTCCCGCCAACGCCGTCACGCCCATGCCAGCACTCAACAGCACCATCGCTACCGCCATTCTCGTCATGATGCCTCCTCACCTCCACGGGACCGTCGCCGCCGCGACGAGGGGTATTCTAGGGGAGCTGGCGCCGACAGGGCCGCCGTTCCTTGTTACTCCGAAGTAACGTTTCTTTACCGTGCCGTCCACGCCCGCGCTCGAAGCTTATAGCTTGCAGTGCTTCTCGCCAGCCTCCGTGGTTGTGAAATCTGGCGCAATGTTTGCAGGAGGCCCTTGTTGTGTCGAGGGCAGCGTGGCCCGCGAGAGTGAGGTCGGCACGCCCCATGCCACGGGGCGCGGGCCGAGCCTGTCCGCCGCGCCGGGTCGCAGCTGGCGGCCTGAGGCCGGGAAGAGCTCGAAACGTCGAGGGCAAGAGGAGGAAACGATGAGCAAGTTGGTACCCCCCCACGGAAGTAACGAGCTAAAGCCACTGCTGTTGGAAGGTGAGGCACGGGCCGAGGAGATCAAGCGCGCCGCCGGCCTGAAGAAGGTGCCGCTCACCAGTCGCGAGACCGGTGACCTCATCATGATGGGCATCGGCGGATTCACCCCCCTCGATGGCTTCATGGGCTACGCCGATTGGAAAGGCGTCTGCGACGAGTACAAGATGCCTTCCAAGAATGGCCTGTTCTGGCCCATCCCCATCACCCTCTCGGCCACCAAGGAGCTGGCCGACTCCATCGCCATTGGCGAGGACGTGGCGCTGTGGGACGCCGAGACCGACACGCTGATGGCCACCATGACGGTGACCGAGAAGTACACCATCGACAAGAACCACGAGTGCCAGCAAGTCTTCCGTACCACCGACCCGGCCCACCCCGGCGTTAAGATGGTCATGGAGCAGGCCGAGGTGAACTTGGCCGGCCCGGTAAAGGTCCTCTCCGAATCGTACTTCCCCGAGCAGTTCAAGGGCCTCTACCAGCGCCCCGCCGAAGCCCGCAAGATGTTCGAGGAGCGCGGCTGGTCCACCGTGGCCGCCCTGCAGCTGCGCAACCCCATGCACAACTCCCACGCCTACCTGGCGTGGATCGCCATCGAAGTGTGCGACGGGGTCTACATCCACCAGCTGGTGGGCAAGCTTAAGCCCGGCGACATCCCGGCGGACGTCCGCGTCAAGGCCATCGATGCCCTGGTCAACAAGTACTTCCGCAAGGAACGCGTGGCCATGGCCGGCTACCCCCTCGACATGCGCTACGCCGGCCCCCGCGAGGCGCTGCTGCACGCCGTCTTCCGCCAAAACTACGGGTGCTCCCACCTCATCGTCGGCCGCGATCACGCTGGCGTCGGCGATTACTACGGCCCCTTCGACGCCCAGCGCATCTTCCTGGAGATCCCCCAAGACGCCCTGCAGCTCAAGCCGCTGTGCATGGACTGGACTTTCTACTGCTACGAGTGCGGCACTATGGCCTCCATGAAGACCTGCCCCCACGAGTCCAAGGCGGTCATCGACGACAACGGCCAGTACCAGGGGGGCGCCCGCTTGCTCCTCTCCGGCACCTTGCTGCGCAAGCTCATGAGCGAGGGCAAGCCGGTCCCGCCGGAGTTCTCCAAGCCCGAGGTCATCGCTATCCTCAAGGAGTACTACGACAACCTCGAGGAAAAGGTGGAGGTCAAGCTGCACGGCCACGCCAGCGGCGACGCGGCAAAGAAGTAGCCGCGTTGCCCACGTCCCCCCGGACCCCGGCGGCCCGCCCGCCGGGGTTTTTCTTTCTCTACCTCGGGGATTCCGCCGGCCCCCCCCGAGCGTCCCGGTGCTGAGGGCTCCATGGAACACCCAAGGCCTCACCTACGTAGAAGAAAGTGCATGAGCTTGGCGCCCCCGCCCATTGCCGCCCACGAGGTCAGCAAGGAGTTCCGCCGTCTGCGCCGGCGCGTCGTCGCCCTCGACGAGGTAACGCTGCAGGTGGAGCGGGGCGAAGCCTTCGGCCTTTTGGGACCCAACGGCGCGGGGAAGACGACGCTGGTGAAGGTGTTGCTGGGCTTGAGCCGGCCGACGCGCGGCGTGGTGCGGCTGCGGGGGGTCTGCCCGACCCGCCCCGGCGCTCGTTGCAAGGTGGGCTACCTTCCCGAGGGGCATCGTTTCCCCGCCTACCACACCGGTGCTTCGGCCCTGCGCTTCTTCGGTCGGCTGGCCGGGGTGGACGAGAAGACGCTGGCGCGGCGTACCGCCGAGCTGTTGGAACTGGTGGGTCTGGGGGAGCGGGCCGACGACCGGATCGGGCGGTACTCCAAAGGGATGACCCAGCGCCTGGGGCTGGCCGCGGCACTGTTGGACGACCCCGATCTGCTGTTCCTGGACGAGCCCACCGACGGCGTCGACCCGGTGGGCCGCCGCCACATTCGGTCGGTGTTGCTGGCCGCCCGCGCCCGCGGTGTGACCATCTTCATCAACTCCCACCTCCTCTCGGAGGTGGAGCGCACCTGCGGCCGGGTTGCCATACTCCGGGCCGGCCGCGTCGTGCGGGAGGGCTCCGTGGAGGCGCTCACCCAGCCCCGGCTGCGCTTCCGTCTGCGCCTGGACGACTCCCATGCCGAGCCCCTCCCCCTCGTGCCCGGAGTCAGCGTGGCAGCGCGCAACGGCCATTTCGAGGCCGACGCGACCGACCTCCACGCCGTCAATCGGCTCCTCGACGAGCTCCGCCGCCAGGGCCGCCTGGTGGCCGAGCTGTCGCCGCTGCGCTCCGATCTCGAGGAGGTCTTCGTCAGCCTGCTGGGCGAGGAGGGGCCCGCCACGGGACCGGCGCCAGCGGCCGGCCACGGGGGGGGATCATGAAGACCTGGGCATTGATCACCGACACTTGGCGGGAAGCGTTCGCGCGCTTCACTTTCCTGGGCTTCGCCATCGCGTCCACGCTGTTCCTCCTCACCCTCGCCTTCGCCCTCAACCTGGACATCGTGGACGGCAGCCTGGCCGCCGCCAGCCTGTTGGGCAAAGAGTTCGTGCTACCCGAGGGCGGCCCGCCCATCGACCAGGTGGTGGTCCGGGGCCAGGCGGTGTTCGCCGGCATGCTGTACGGTCTCGGCATCTTTCTCGCCGTCTTCGCCACCGGGTCCCTGGTGCCCAACCTGGTCAAGCGCGGCACCGTGGACCTCTACCTCACACGCCCCATCAGCCGCACGCAGGTGCTCTTGGGCCGTTTCGCCGGCGGCGTGACGCTGGTGATCGCCAACCTCGCCTACCTGTGCGGCGGCGTTGTTGCCGTCGTGACTTTGAAAACCGGCGTGTGGAACCCCCGCTTCCTCCTCGCCGGTGGAGTGATCTTACTGGTGTTCCTGTCGTTCCTTGGCTTGATGTTCTTGGTGGGCGTGCTCTCCGGGTCTACCCCTCTGTCGATCATGGTGCCTTACGGTCTGTACGTGATCTCCTTGCCGCTGGCCGCCCACGAGCGCCTGGCAGCGGTCATGGACTCGCGCTTGGCGGCGGGCGTCGTCCATACCCTGTACTGGGTGCTCCCCAAAACCGCAGAACTTGGGCGCGACATGGTCCGCCTAGTCCTGGCCGAAGGCTCGTTGGACCCCATCGCGGCCGCGACCACCGCTGCCTTCGGCGCAATTTGTCTCACCTTCGCCCTCATCGTCTTCAACCGCAAGAACTACTAGGAGGATAGGATGACTGCTCTCAGCTGTGCCCTGCTGCTCTCCGCCTCAGTGATTATGCCGGGGGCGCCGTCCCCTGCTGACCTGGCGCGCCTCACCCCGCCCAACGCCCAGGTGGTCATGGGCGCCAACCTCGCCGCCCTGCGCACCCACCCCACCGTGCAGAGGTGGCTGGCCGCACACGGCGCACCTTGGGTAGGACGCGGCGGCGACGGCGAGGAGGTGCTGCGCGAGGCTGGGCTCGACCCGCTGCGCGACGTGGATGCCACGGTAATCGCGGTGACCCAGCGCCCCGGCGGTGGCGACGCGTGGCTCGCCCTGTTCGGCGGCTCCTTCGACCCGGCCGCCCTCGCCGCCGCCCTGGTGAAGCGGGGCGCCACCGCCGTGCCAGGAGTGCCGTTTCTGCTGCTGCGCGCCGCCCAAGACGACGCCGACGCCCCGTTCATCGCCGCCCTCGACCAGCTCCTCGCGGTGGGCGACGAGAAGTCAGTGGTCGCCGCCGCCTCCGGCGCCACCTTAGGCGCCGGCGTGGTACGGGTGGAGCGCGCCGCCGGTCGCCTCGACCCCAACGCCACCTTCTGGCTGGCGGTGGAGGCGCCTGCGCCCTTGCGTGGGCAGACGCCCGTGGGCGGCAACGCCCCTGAGGCGATGCAAGGCCTCCTGCGGGCCTCCCGCGCCGTCCAGCGTCTGCTCTTTCACGCCCGCCTCGGCACGGCCCTGGAGCTGTCCGCGTGGGCGCTGGCCGACTCGGTGGACAACGCCGAACTCCTCCACGATGCCCTCCGCGGCCTGGTGGCGGCGCTACGCCTGAGCGCCCAGGAGCGCTATCCCCAACTGCTTGATGTCCTCCGCCGGGTGCGCATCACCCAGTCGACCCTCGAAGTGACCGCCGAGGCGGCGATCCCGGTGGCGCTGCTGGAGTCGCTCTTCGCTTCGGCCTCCACGCCGCAGGGTGCCGCCACCCGCTGACCGACTCGCTTCGGCCAACTGCGCGCGGCAGGAGGAGTCGCCGTGGTTGTCCGGCGACGACCTCCCGATAGCAGCGAGCGTTCCGCCCAACCTCAGGCGCCGCCTCGGCGCCGCCAGTGATCCACCACACATCGGGCGGTTGCAGCCTTGCCCGTGGGCAGCTATGTTTGTTCTAGGGCGGAACGTAAGGACGTGGAAAGGAGGCGCACCGTGAAGATTCTCGCTATTGTGCTGGCGATGCTGGGCGCGGTGGGGCCCGCCATGGCGGGGGAGGTGGTGATCCCAGTGGTGGCGTGGGACGCCCACGGCGTGGGCAGCAACCGTTGGTCGACGGAGCTCTACCTGTCCAACACGGCCCCGCAGCAGGCCCTAGTAACCGTGGCGGTGGTGTTGCCCCTGCGGGTGGTGCAGCAGGTCCCCTGCCTCCCGCCAGTGGCGCCCTTCGTGGTGCCTGGCTTCTCGACGCGGGTGGTCACCGCCGCCGAGTTGAACCGCTACCTAGGGTGTCCGGGCCAATTCGTGGGCGGTCTGGTGCTGGAGGCGCCGGCGGGGGTGGTGGTGGCCACCCGTATGACCAACCACAAGGCGTTGGGCGAGGTGCCCGAAGAGGAGCTGTTGCAGGGGTTGAGCCAGGAAATCCCGGGACTGCCAACGGCGACGCTGCCGCAACCCGGCGAGGAGTACATGCTGCCAGCCCTGGGTTGGCACCCGCAACCGTGTACCGGCCGGGCCCAGCTGGACACCTACCTGTACCTTGCCAACCCCGGGATGGCAATGGCCACCGTCACCCTGTTCGACCCGAGCGGCCGGATCCAACGCCTCTCCCTCAACCGCCAGGTGGTGACGCTCCCCTATGAACTCACGGTGCCGGGCGAGCGTCTCGCGCAGTTCCTCGTCGCCCCGGCGCCGGAAGTTATGACCGCGGTGTGCGGCAAGCCAGCCATCTTCGACCTCTTTTTCCGCCCGGACCAGCCGGTGGCTGCCCTCGCCTCGGTGGTGGACCGCTCCACCCAGGACGCCCGCACCGTGCTGCCGGCCGCGCTGTCCAAGTAGCCCCAGGGAGCTCTTAGGGTTGGTCGCCGCAAGCCACGGCCAACGCGCCGGCGGCCGCGTCGGCGAGCAGTTGTCTAGCTGCCTCGGCGTAGGGTCCGGGCACCACAATCGCCACCTCGCCCAGGCCATCCAGGGTGAGGCCATACACCGAGCCCAGCGCTTCGCCCACCAGGCGGGCGGGGATGCCGTTGGCGCGCAGCGCGGCCAACACCGGCTCGGCGTTGATGCGGCCGTCGACCCGTAACACCTCCACCTCGCCTTCGCTCACCCGCATCAGCGCCGGCCCCCACCTGGCCGCCCAGAAGCTTTGGCGGCTCCCTCGCCGGTGCCCTTGCCACGTGGGCCGATCACGAAACCTCCGGAGGTGTCATGGTAGCACATGACCAGGCTCGGTGTGGGGGCTTGCCGGGACAGCATCGCCGCGGCCCCGGTTGCCGATCTCCCTCACCGCCGCAGTCACCGTCAGGGCCACCGGCCCCGACGGGGCATGGCCACCGGCCACCGACAGTGGCGCGGATACTGGCACGGTGGCAGCCCCTCACGCGAGGGCTGGGGTTTGGGAGAGTTGGGGACCTGCTCAGTACACCCAGCCCGGTTCGAGGTTGATCATCACCTTGGCCACCTGGGGAAAGCGGGCCTTGAGCTCGCGCACCAGCTCCTCCTGCAGCCGAGCGCCCTCCTCGGGCGCCGCCTTGAGGTCGAAGATGACGTAACAGGGCGCCTCGCGGCCGACCAAGCGAAGATCATGGAACGTCGCAGCCGTCTCGCCAGCGCCCAAGCGCTCAACCAAGAACCCCTCCACCTCCCCGTACAGCGGATGCGCCCGGTCCACCGGGTCCACGTGCACCACCGCCCACCCCCCGAAGCGCGTCATGAGCGCCTCTTCCACCTGCTCGGCCAGCTCGTGGCAGGCCATGGCGTCGTTGCTTGCCGCCACTTCGATGTGCAGGGAGGTGATCAACAACCCCCCGTAGCGATGCACGATGACGTCGTGCACCGCCTCCACACCCGGTATGGTCAAGGCGACGGAACGGATCCCATCCACCAGCTCCGGTGGCGGCGCCGCGCCGATCAACGGATCGGCGGCCTCCGTGACCAGCATCACCCCGGTCCACCCCAGCACCCCGGCCACCACCAGACCCGCTGCGCCATCGAGCCAAGACACCCCCAACCGGGCGCCCACCAACGCCACGATCACCGCCGCGGTGGCGAGCACGTCGGAGCGGTGGTGCCAAGCGTCGGCACGCAGGGCGGTGGAGTCGATGCTGCGGCCCAGTCGCAGGGCAAAGCGCGCCAGCCACTCCTTGGCCACCACAGTGACAGCGAGCACGCCCAGCAGCACCCACGACGCCGTCACCTCCTGGGGGGCGAAGAGGCGGCCCAGCGAGGCAATGGCAAACTCCAACGCCGCCACCAGCAGCAGCACGGCGATCACCAACGCGGCAATGCTCTCGATGCGGCCGTGACCGAAGGGGTGCTGACGGTCGGAGGGGCGGGCCGCGGCGGAAAAACCCCAAATCACCACCGCCGAGGTCACCATGTCGGAGAAGGAATGGACAGCGTCGGCCACCAGAGAAATCGAGCCGATGACCAGGCCGGCGATAAGCTTGATCGCCCCCACCACCGCGTTCACCGCGATGCTCACCCACCCCTCCAGCCGCCCGGCCGCCCGCCGCCTACGCGCCGATTCCGACGCCTCGGACGATCTTGCGAAAACCCTTGTCGTTATTTGGTGCTGCCCCATGGGCGCAGCCTACCACAACCGCCACCTTGCCGCCCGGGGGCGCCATTGAGTATCATCACACCACGACTTTTGTGCCGGCGCAGGGGGGGGTGGCGGAGGAAAGGCATCCCGACGGGGGACTTGTGACGCCGGCTTTGGGGGGCCGCGCGGCCCAGCGCGGAAGAAAAGGGGTAGCTGATGCGCATACCATCGTTGATTCTGAAACAGCTGTACACCTTCGGAAGCCTGGACAATATCCCGGGGGGGGTGAAGTTCGCCTTGAAGAACCGACTCTCCGATGCCACCCTCACCCGCCTGCTCAAGGTGCGCATCGACAACGAGGAGATCGGACCTGAGCGGATTACCCTGGACTTGGGCGACGGCCAGCGTCTGCCCGGCTCGGTGGTCACCCCCGACAACGCGATCCCTTTCCCCCTGCGCAAGACCGTGCATATCGAAGCGCAGAACGGGCGACTTCAGCCCGGCCCCCACGAAATCACCATCTCCTTCGAAGCGAAGCCTTTCGGCCGACTGTCCTTCACCGTCAAAGATTCCATTGAAGACCGAAAACCCAAGCGAGTGACTATCCCCTACGACAAGGAGAACAACTACACGCCAGAAATCGTCAAAGCCCGTCAGGATTTCGCCCGCCAGTTCACCGGTGTGGAGTTGAAGCACCTCCCTCACTACTCCTTCGACCCCGGTATCACTTCCGGTAACATCGAGAACTTTGCCGGGGTGGCCCAGGTCCCCATCGGTTTCGCCGGCCCCTTGCTCGTCCACGGCGAACACGCCAAGGGCGAGTTCATCATTCCGCTGGCCACCACCGAAGGCACGCTGGTGGCCTCCTACAACCGCGGCATCAAGGTGCTCAACCTGTCCGGCGGCGTCACCTGCACCGTACTGGCCGACTGCATGCAGCGGGCGCCGGTGTTCGTGTTCGACTCGGCGCGCGAAGCGAGGGCGTTCAAGGTCTGGGTGGATGAACATTTGCCGGCGATCCGCGAGGCCGCCGAGGCCACCTCCTCCGTCGCCAAGCTGCTCTACATCGATACCTTCTTGTCCAACAAGTTCGCTTATTTGCGCTTCAACTTCTCCACCGGCGATGCCGCCGGCCAGAATATGGTGGGGCGCGCCACCTTCGCCGCCTGCTCGTGGATCCTGGAGCAGGTCCCCACGGTGCGCAAGTTCTACCTGGAGTCCAACCTGGCCACCGACAAGAAGCACTCGCAGATCAACATCATGCGCACCCGCGGCAAGCGCGTCACAGCCGAGGCGGTGATCCCGCGGCAGGTGCTGCAGGAAAACCTGCGCGTCGAGCCGGAGAGTCTGGCCTACCACTGGGGGGTGGCGTCGGTGGGGGCTTTCCTCTCGGGCGCCAACAACAACGGCTGCCACTCCATCAACGGCATCACCGCCATGTTCATCGCCACGGGTCAGGACGTCGCCAACGTCTCCGAGTCCTCCGCCGGGATCATTTACACGGAGCTCACCCCGGAGGGCGACCTGTACCTCTCCCTCACCATCCCGTCGCTCATCGTCGCCACCTACGGCGGCGGCACGGGGTTGGCCACCCAGCGGGAGTGCCTGGAGCTGCTGGGCTGCTGGGGCAAGGGCAAGGTCAACAAACTCGCCGAGATCATGGCGGGCGTCGCCCTGGCCGGGGAGGTATCCCTGGCCGGAGCGATCTCCTCGCTGGAGTGGGTGTCAGCCCACGAAAAGTACGGCCGCAATCGCTAACCGCGCCGCGGTGGCGGCCACCGCCAGACGGCCTCCCGGCCCGCTCCCCTACTGGTCGGCGAGTCTACGGGTTGGCGGCCAGCTCTGGCCGCGGCGCTTTGGGGAGGGGTTCGGTGCGCACCGGGATGGGCAGAGGGATGGGCCGACTCTCCCGCCCGTAGTACGGCCGGTACCCTAAATCGATGGCGTCGATGGGCCCCTTCTGTAGCAGCGTATCGATGGTGGCCACCGCCTCCTGGCGGCCGGCGAAGGCCATCTCGTGGTGGCGGGTCATAATGATCGCCTCCTTGGGGCAGGCGTCCACGCACAGCCCGCAGAAGACGCAGCGCAGCAGGTCGATGTTGAAGACCTTGGGGCGCTTCTCCCACTCCACCGTGGAGTTGGGATCTTCCTCCGCCTCGATGTGGATACAGTCGGCCGGGCAGGCGGTTTCGCACATGTAGCACGCCACGCAGCGGGGCGAGCCGTCTTCACGGGTGAGCAGAACGTGCCGGCCGCGCAGGCGGTCGGAGTACTCCCGCTTCACCTCGGGCCACTCCACGGTGACGGTGTACTTGCGGCCGAACAGGTTGCCCAAAAAGTGGCGCAACGTCACGCCCAGCCCTTTGAGCACCTCGATCAGGTAGAACCGCTGCCACAGTCGCAACGGTTTGGGATCGCACACAATGACGTCGGCGGTTTTCATCGGTCCAGCTCCCCCGCGATGATGTTGAGGCTCCCGAGAATGGCGATGGAGTCGGCGATCATGTGGCCGGGGAGCATGTGCGGGTACGCCTGGAAGACGGCAAAGCATGGGGGCCGGCAGTGCAGGCGGTACGGCGAACCACCGCCGTCGGAGATGGCGTAGAAGCCCAGCTCGCCGTTGGCCCCCTCGGTGTAGCCGTACACCTCCCCTTTGGGCACTTTGATCCCCTCCATGATCAGCTTGAAGTGCCAGATCAACGCCTCCATCTCGGTGTAGACCTTGTCCTTGGGGGGAAGGGCGACGTGATGGTTGTCGGTGATGATCGCACCCGGTGCCAGCCGCTTGAGCGCCTGCTCGACGATCTTGAGAGACTGACGGATCTCCTCCACCCGCACCAGGTAGCGGGCGTAGGTGTCGCCGGTGGTGGCCACCGGCACCTTGAAGTCGTAGGTCTCGTACCCCAGGTACGGCGCCACCTTGCGCACGTCGTAGGGCACCCCACAGGCGCGCAGGCAGGGACCGGTCCAACCCCAGTCGACGGCGTCCTCGGCCGACATCACGCCGATCCCCTCAGTGCGCTGTCGAAAGATGCGGTTTTCCGTGATCAACCGCTCCATGTCGTCCACCAGCGGCGGGATACGGCGCAGCAGGTAGCGCACGGCGTCTTCGAACCCGGCGGGCACATCGTTGGCGAGCCCGCCAACCCGCACGTAGGAGATGGTCAGACGGCCGCCAGCGCACGCCTCCAACAGCGAGTAAATCTCCTCCCGCGCCTGGTAGACGTACAGAAACGGCGTCATGGCGCCCACGTCGTTGAGGTTGGCGCCGATGCAGACGATGTGGTCCATGATGCGGGAGAGCTCGGAGAGAATGACGCGGATCACCTGGGCGCGGGGAGGTGCCTCCACACCTAGCAGCTTCTCCACCGCCAGGACGTACCCCACCCCGTTCATCATCGCCGAGCAGTAGTTGAGGCGATCGGTGTACGGGATGATCTGGTTCCAGGTGTGCTGCTCGGACATCTTCTCGAAGCAGCGGTGCAGGTAGCCAATCTCGCACTCGGCGCGGGTAATTACCTCGCCATCCAGGCGCACCACGGTGCGCAAGGTGCCGTGGGTAGCGGGGTGGGAAGGGCCCAGGTTGAGCACCTGGGTTTCAAAGTGGTCCTCGTCCTCCTGCACCTCCCGCGCCCAGGCGGGTTCGTCCTGCTCTCCCTCGCGCAGCAACCAGCGCTGCCCGGGGTCGTAGTCCTTGCGCAGGGCATGCCCCTGGAACGACGGGTGGCAGAGGATGCGCTTCAGGTTGGGGTGACCGGAAAAGCGCACCCCAAACATGTCGAACACCTCCCGCTCGAACCAGTCCGCCGCCTTCCACACCCCGAACAGGGAGGGTACTACCGCGTCGTCTTGCCTCACTGGCACCTTCAACCGCAGACGGTGGTTGTGGGTTAGGGAGTAGAGGTGGTAGACCACATCGAAGCGGGCCTCGCGCTCGGGCCAGTCGACGCCGCACACGTCGGAGAGCATCTTGAAGTCGAACTGGGGGTCGTCCTTAAGCCGCCGCGCCAGCTCCGGCAGCACCTCCCGCTCCACCTTGAAGGTGGGGATGTCCTGGCTGGGGATCTCTTCCACGCCCCGGGAAGGGGGAAAGTCACGGCGCAGGGCGTCCCGCCTCTCTTGGCTCAAGCTCATGATGCGGCTCCCTGGGCGGCGGTGCGCGCGGCCGCGGCCATGCGCTGGTAGTGGGTTTCCCCCTTAGCAATCATCTCCTGCAGCCGCACAAGGCCTTGCAGGAGCGCCTCCGGCGTTGGTGGGCAGCCGGGCACGTAGACGTCCACGGGGATGAACTCGTCGATTCCCTGCACCACGTGGTAGGCGCGGTAAAACCCGCCGGTACAGGCACACGCACCCATGGAGATGACGTACTTGGGCTCGGCCATCTGCTCGTAGATGCGTACCATCACCGGCGCCATCTTGTCGGTTACCGTGCCCGCCACGATGAGTACGTCCGATTGGCGGGGCGAAAAACGCACCACCTCGGCGCCGAAGCGCGACATGTCGTAGTGGGACATAATCGTCGACATGAACTCGATGGCGCAGCACGCCGTACCGAAGGGGAACGGCCACAGGCTGTTCTTGCGCGCCTGATCGATGAGATGGTCCAGCTTGGTGGTGAGGAAGATGTTGCTGCCGTCGCTCACCCGCGGGCCCGCGGCACGCTGCCCGACCACCGGCAGCGTCGGTCGACCAACCTGTGCGTCACCCATTCTCGGTTCCTCCCAGATCTGCAACGCGGCCCGCACTGGCCGCTGTTCCCTGCACGGCCTCGCACATTATACGGACTTTCACAAGCCTTGCCTCTCCACCCCCGGGCAAAAACGGGAGAAGATGCGCCGCAGAAAAGCGCGCGTTTCGCGGTACGGGGGCACACCGCCGTAACGCTCCACCGTGGTCGGACCGGCGTTGTAGGCGGCCAGCGCCAAGGCGAGCTCACCAAACCGTTCGTGCAGGAGCTTAAGGTAGCTGCTGCCCACGCGCAGGTTTCCCTTCACTTCGTGGGGGTCCACAAGCCCGGCGGGAATCCACACCGAGGGCATGAGCTGCATCAACCCCCGCGCCCCCACCCGAGACACCGCCCGGGGATCGAAGCGGGATTCCGCCTCCACCACCGCCGCCACCAACCACGGGTGCAGCCCCGCGGCGCGCGCCGCCGCCTCGATCTCGGCGGCAAAGGGCGTCCCCGGGGGCAAGGAATGGTCTTCCCAACCGGCCGTGCACGGGGACTCGGGCAAGGTCTCGGGCTCTGGCTCGACGTAAGCCTCCACCACCGCCTCCAAGCGACTGGCGGGGACGTCCACCCACCCCCCGCCGGCCAGCTCCAACCGCACGGTGCGCTCGTCCAGCAGGCCGGCGGCAGCCACCGGCAGCACCCGTCCGTCCACGAACACCGCCAGGTACTGTGCCGCAGCGACGCTTTCCCCCAGCCACCAGGCGAGGACCATCACCGCCGCCGGCAGGAAGCTTCGCCCGCCGGCCAGACGTCGGCGCCCCCCTGCGCCCTGACCGGTCACCCATCTCGCGCGCGTCTCCCGTGGCGGCCAGCTGCTCACGTTGGGTTTCCTCACGCCCGGGGATGGGCGCGGTCGTACATTTGCCGCAGCCGCTCCCGGGTGACGTGGGTGTAGATCTCGGTGGTGGAGATATCGCTGTGGCCCAGCATCGCCTGCACGGCGCGCAGGTCGGCGCCATGCTCCAGTAGGTGGGTAGCAAAGGAGTGGCGCACCACGTGAGGGGACAGCGGCACCTCGATCCCCGCCCGCCGCCCGTACCCCTTGATGGCGTACCAGAAGGCTTGACGGGTCATGGCCTCCCCGCGGGCGGTGAGAAACAGCTCCGCCGCCCGGTGCCGGTCGTGGCGAGGGCGAACCTCCTCCAGGTAGCGGGCGATCCACCCCCGCGCCGACGACCCCAGCGGCACCACCCGCTCCTTGGAGCCCTTGCCGAGCACGCGCACGAAGCCCGGGTCCAGACGTAGGTTGGCGAGGGTGAGATGTACCAGCTCCGACACTCGCACCCCGGTGGCGTAGAGGGTCTCCAGCATGGCGCGGTCGCGCAAACCCAGCGGGCGGGACACCTGCGGGGCCGCCAGCAAGCTCTCTACCTGCTCGAAACTGAGAAAACGCGGCAGGGCGCGCAGCAGCTTAGGGCTCTCCAGCTCCTCGGTGGGATCGCTGGCTCTCGCCTCCACCGCCAGCAGGAAGCGGAAGAGCGACCGCAGCGCCGCTAGCGCCCGCGCCGCCGAGCGGGCCGACAGCCCCTGGCCGCGCAGCTCGGACAGATAGCGGCGCACGTCGGCCCGGTCGCACGCCAACACGTCCAGGTTGTGACGCTCGAGCCAGGCGCCGAAGCGGCGCAAATCGGACCGGTACGACGCCACGGTGTTAGGCGCAAGACCCCGCTCCACCACCAGCGTCGCCAGGTACTCCGACAGCCAGTGGCTGGTCAGCCCCTGGCCACCGGCGGAACGCTCCGCCTTCCTCATCGACTGCCAGCGCCGGCGCCACCCCGGCCGCGACCCAGCATTGACGCCTCCCTGTTCATGGCGCCGGCAACTGGAGGCCGTAACAATCGCTGACGTCCACAGGTGGCATGGGACCGTCCAGGGGCTGGCCGTCGCGCACGTAGTGGTCGTACCAGGCCAGGTGGCGGCAGAGCACATCCAAGCGCCCGGTTTGCTTGACGTTGCCGTGCCCCTCCCCGGGGTAGAGCACCAGACGCGTGGCGGGGTGCCCGTTCATTTTGAGCCGCCGGTACATGGCCAGGCTCTGGCTGGGGTGCACCCGGGTGTCGTCGGTGCCGTGCATGATGAGCACCGCGGTGCGACTCTCCTTCGCCCAAAAGATAGGGCTGCGCTGGCGCATGAGATCCCATACCTCCTCCAGCGGTTGCCCGATGTGGACGAGCTGGTCCTCCCAGGGGATGTCGGTGGTGCCCACCTTGGACACCAGGTCGGAAATCCCCACGAACATGGCCACCGCCCGCACCAACTTGGTGTAGTAGGTGGCGAACCAGGCCGCCGCGTACCCGCCATAGGAGCCGCCTCCCAGACCCACCCGCTCCCCGTCGGCCAGCCCGATCCCCACCAGATGGGCAATACCGTCCGCAACGTCGTCGAACTCCTTGCCGGCGGGATCGCCGAAGCCGGCCATGGCGAAAGGAACGCCGTAGCCGGTGGAGGCGCGATAGTTGGGGTAGAAGGCCAGGTACCCCTTGGCGGCCAGCACCTGGGCGGGGTCCAGGTAGCGGGTGAGCCAGCCGTTGCTGTAGTGCGCCTCGGGGCCGCCGTGCACCGAGACGATCAGAGGGTAGCGCTGGCCTTTTTGGTACTGCAACGGATAGACGAGGATCCCCTCGATCTCCTGGCCATCCCGCGCCGCGTAGCGGATCACCTCCTGGCGGCCGAGGCGCCGCTCCACCAGCCACGGGTTGCGGTCGGTCAGTCGCCGCGGCGCCCCTCGCTTTCCTGGCTGCCAGAGGTACACCTCGCCGGGCACGCTGGCGCTGCTGCCCACGAAGGCCAGCACCGTGCCGTCGCCACTGGCCGACGGCCCATCCACCACGACGCCGTTCGCGCGGCCATCGAGGAGCATGGTCCACTCCCCACCTGCCAAGGGCGCCAGCCGCAGGTGGTTCCACACCCCCTCGGCGGTGAGCACCAGAAGCGTCGCAGCGTCCCGCCAGGCAATCTGCTGGACGTGGCCGCGAAATTCAGCAGGCGTCAGGTTGCGCGCCGGCCCACCCGCCAAGGGGATCACCCACGCCTGGCTGGGGGCGTGATCGTGCCGGTGCAGGGCACCGGTATAGGCCACGTGGCGGCCGTCCGGCGAAACGGCGAACTCCCCCAACTTGCCCTCATGGCGGGTGAGCTGGCGCACCTCCCGCGACGCCAGGTCCAAGTAGTAGAGCTGTTGGAACATGTACTGGTGGTCCACGAGGTTCTTGGCCGACGCTGCAAAGACCACCGCACTCCCGTCGGGGGTCGGCTCCACGGCCCACACGGTGAGGTCGCGGGTGAGCTGCACCACCTCGCCGCCCTCCACCGGCTGCACGAAGAGGTGGCGGTGGCGCCAGTTCTCTTCATAAAAGATGAATCCGTACCCCTTCTTGGCCAGCTCTTGAGCCCGTTCGGCCTCGGCCTCCTCGGCGACGAACAACAGGCGCTTGCCGTCCGGGTGAAAGCGAAACGCCAGCACGTTGGTCGCGGCGCTGGTGAGGCGGCGCGCCTCACCGCCGTCCACCGGAATGGCCCACACCTGGGTAACTGTGTCCTCTCCCCGCTTGGCCAGAAACGCGATGCTCCCACCCTCGGGGCTCCAGCGCGGGCTCGCCACGTTCACCTTGCCGGTCACAAAGGGCAGACTGCGCCCCGTTGCCACCTCGGCCACGTGCAGTTCCGAATAGGCCCGTCCCGCCTCTTCGTCGATCCCCCTGGGCACGCTCACCAGATAGGCGACGCGCCGGCCGTCGGGGCTCACCTGCACCGACGTGCAGGTCTGAAGGCGCATGGCATCGGCGATGGTCATCCCCTGCTCGGCCGCCGCCACCCCGGCCAGACCCGCCAACCATGCCCACACCAGGCAACGCATAGGGAGTGGGGTCATGATGTGGCCCTCCTCTCGCGCAACGGTAGCACGCACCACTTGCGCCGGTGCCGGGGCTGACCTTGCTATGCTCTCCCGAGCCTCTCGTCAAACGGGGAGGAGCTTGCCATGAAGACCTTTGATTTCAAGATCGATCCGCTGACCGGGGAGCAGTACTACGAGGTGTACCTGCGCGGTCAGCAGCTGCTCACCGATCCCCTGCTCAACAAGGGCTCCCACTTCACCATCGAGGAGCGTGCCTCCCTTGGGCTGGTGGGACTGCTCCCCCACGGCGTGTCGACGCTGGAGGAGGAGGTGTCGCGCTCGCTGGAGTCGTACCGGCGCAAACCCGACGATCTGGAACGCTACCTCTTCCTGCTGGGCCTGCTGAACCGCAACGAGACGCTTTTCTACCGGCTGCTCCAGGAGAACCTCAAGGAGATGCTGCCCATCGTCTACACCCCCACGGTGGGCCTGGCCTGCCAGCTGCTCTCCAAGATCATGCGCCGCGCCCGCGGCGTCTACGTCCACCCCGACAACATTGGCGCCATCGACCAAATCTTTGCCAACGTACCGCTGCCCAAGGTGCGTCTGCTGGTGGTCACCGACGGTGAACGTATCTTGGGACTCGGCGACCTGGGTGCCGACGGCATGGGCATCCCGGTGGGCAAGGTGAGCCTCTACGTAGCGGCCGGCGGGCTGCACCCGGCGTGCTGCCTGCCCGTCTGCCTCGATGTGGGGACCAACAACCCGCGCCTCCTGGAGGATCCCCTCTACCTGGGCTACCGGCATCCGCGGCTGGACGGGGACGCCTACTGGAACTTTTTGGAGCGATTCGTCCTGGGCGTCAAGCGCTCGTTCCCCGATGCCGTCATCCAGTGGGAGGACTTCGCCAAACACAAGGCGTTCACCTTGCTAGAACGCTACCGCGAGCGCGTGCCGTCGTTTAACGACGACATTCAAGGCACCGGTGCCACCGCCTGCGCCGCGCTGCTCACCGCTATGCGCATCAAGGGCAGCCGCTTCGCCGACCAGCGCTTCGTGGTGGCCGGGCTAGGGCAGGCCGGCTTCGGCACGGTGCAGCATATCCGCACCATCCTGGAGGAGGAGGGGCTGACACCCGCCGAGATTCGCCAGCGCATTTTCGCCCTCGACTACCAGGGGTTGCTGTTGGAGGACGACCCCACCCTGGACGAGTGGCAGCGCCCGTGGGCGCAACCCCGCGCCGCAGTGGCCGGGTGGACCTTGAACGACCCTAACCGCATCACCCTCGCCGACGTGGTGCGCAACACCGGCGCCACCGTACTTATCGGCGTCACCGCGCAAACCGGCCTGTTCGACCGCACCATCTTGACCCAGATGGGCGAGAACGACCCGCGCCCGGTGATCATGCCCCTGTCCAACCCCACCGCCAACTCCGAGTGCACCCCCGAAGAGGCGCTGCGCTTCACCGGCGGTCGCGCCCTGGTGGCCACCGGCAGCCCCTTCCCGGTGGTACACGTACGCGGGCGGCGGGTGCGCACCTCCCAGTGCAACAACCTCTACATGTTCCCTGGGGTCGGCCTGGGCGCCTTGGTATCGCGCGCCGCGCGCATCACCGACCGCATGTTCTTAGCGGCGGCCAAGCGGCTGTCGGGCATGGTGACGGCGGCCCAAGAGGCGGAAGGTCTGCTGCTGCCAGAGATGCAGGACATCCGCGAAGCTTCCCTGCAGGTGGCCAGAGCGGTGGCGCTGGAGGCGCGGGACGCCGGTCTCGGGCGGCAGGCCACTGACGAGGAGTACGAGCGTTTGCTCCGCAACGCGCAGTGGCACCCCAACTTCGTACCGTACCGCCCGGGCTTCCTGGGGTGAGCCGGCGGGCCGCCCCTGCGGCCCTCGGCACGGCAACCGCTTACCGACCGGCAGCCGCGTTCAAGACGTCGCGCAACTCTTCGAGAAACGCCGGTGCCGGCAAAAAACCGGGAATGCGCGCCACCTGACGGCCGCTAGCGTCGAGGAAAGCGATGTTGGGGTAGGAGTTCACCCGCAAGCGCGCCGCCTCGGCGCGGCCGTCCTTCTCGGCGTTGAGCCGCACCGGCACGACGCCCGTCAACGCGGCCTGCACCTGGCCGTCGGCAAAGGTACGCTCGTCCATCCGCCGGCACCAGCCGCACCAATCGGTGTAGAAGAACACCATAACCAGCTTCTTCTCCGCCGCGGCGCGCCGCAGTGCTCCCTCCAGGGAGCTCTCCCAGGCGGGGGCCGAGGAGGCGGCACCGCTTGGGCCGGGGGATCCACACGCCAGCGCGGCGAGCACCGCGCTCGCCGCGAGAAAGACCTTACTTGCCTTGCCACGGTGGAACATGAACACCTCTCATCACCGCTCACTATGCCACGGTTCTCCCCGCCGTTACAGCCACCCCGCCACTGGCCGGGCGGCCCGTGGCACCCCTTCCAACGTAGGACTCACACGAGCCGTGGGCTGGAACGCTCCAAGGGGGTGGTCAGGCAGATCTCGGTGGCCGAGCGCTTGAACCCGGTGACGCGATGCACCCGCGTCACCAGCAGCTCCTGCAAGTGGGCGGAGTCACGGGCGCGCAGCTTCACCACCAGGTCGTACTCCCCGGTGACCACGTGGATCTCCTCCACTTCGGGAATGGCCTTGAGTTCCTCGAGGGTTTTTTCCAGGTCGTTGGCCAGCTCGATGGTGAGATGCACCAAGGCAGTGACGGAATAGCCCAGCTTCACCGCGTCCAGACGCACGGAAAAGGCAATCAGAATACCGCTGCGGCGCAGCTTGGCCAGGCGCTCGTGCACGGTGGCCGGCGCGGCGTTGACGCGCCGCGCAATGGCGGTCAGCGACATGCGGCCGTTCTCCTGAAGCGCCGCCAGAATCCCGCGGTCCAATTCGTCGAGCCGCATCGTGGCATTGTACGGCCTGTCGCGCTCCCACGAACACCTCGCCAGGACGGGGCGCACACCCCACCCCGCCGACGGCGCCAGTGCTATGCTTGGCGCCCATGGCGACGGTGAGAATCACCTTCTCCGAGCTGGGCAAGCGCTTCGGCTCCCGCATTGTCCTCAGGGGACTGTCGGGGGAGCTGCGGCCGCACTGCGTGGTCGCCGTCACCGGCCCCAACGGTTCGGGAAAGTCGACGCTGCTCAACCTGTTGGCTGGCGTGATGCGGCCCTCCTCGGGGACGGTTGCGTACCTGCGCGGCGACCGGCCGGTACCGCGGCATCGTTGGCATGGGCTGCTGGGGGTCGCCGCACCCGACATGGCGGTGTACGAGGAGCTGACGGCGCTGGAAAACCTGCGTTTTTTTGCGCGGCTGCGGGGCCTGGCGCACACCGACGGCGAGTTGGCGCGACTGCTCGGCCAGCTGGGCCTCGCGTCCCGCGACGTGCGCCGCCCGGTGGCGACGTTTTCGTCGGGGATGAAGCAGCGGGTCAAGTTGGCGCAGGCAGTGGTGCATGAGCCGGCCGTGTTGTTGCTGGATGAGCCCTCCTCCAACCTCGATGAAGAAGGTCATGCCACCATCGCCGCCCTCGTCGCGCGCTTCCGAGGACGAGCGGCGCTGGCGATCGCCACCAACGACCCTCGCGAAATGGCCTGGGGCGATGAGCGTATCCACCTTGGCAACTGAGGCGCTGGCGGTGTTCGCCAAGGAGGTGCGCTCGGAACTGCGCTCCCGTGTGGCCATCAACGCCATCGGTCTGTTCGGACTCACCACCCTGGTGGCGGTGGCCTACCAGATCGGGCCGTACCAGATCCACGAGCAGGACCGGCCCCATCTGCTGGCCGCCCTGTTGTGGATCATCGTCTTCTTCGCCGCCCTTTCGGGGCTGCAGCGGGTCTTCGTCAAGGAAGAGGACGCCCACACCGCCAAGACGTTGCGCCTGGCTGCCCGCCCCCTGGCTGTGTGGGGTGGCAAGCTCCTCTTTAACGTGGTTCTGCTGGCCGCCCTGGAGGCCCTTCTGGTTCCCCTTTACAGCGTGCTCATGGGGATGCACGTGGTCGGCGTCGCGCCCCTGGTCGTCCTACTGGCGGCGGGGTGTCTGGCCATGGCCTCCACGGCCACCATCGTGGCCGCCATCATCGCCCGCGCTTCGGGATCCGGCACCCTGTTCGCCATCCTGGCCGTGCCATTGATGCTACCCTTGCTGGTGATGTTGATTGCCGGCACCCGCATGGCAATGACCAGCCCCCGGTGGGGCGATCTCCTCCCGGCCCTGCAGGGCGTGGGAGCCCTGGCCGGCGTGACCGTGGTCGCGTCGGTGTACCTCTTTCCGGTGATATGGCATGACTGACAAGGCGACGGCGGGAATTTGGCACTGGCTGCTGGGCGCGTGGATGCTCCTGGTCATCTACGGCGCCTTCTTTTACGCCCCCACTGCCCAGGGTTTCGTGGGCGAGTCCGCCCGCATCGTCTTCTTCCACGTGCCCCAGGCGTGGGTGTCGGTGTTGGCGTTCTGCGTCAACCTGTGGGCGTCGCTGCGCTACCTGGCGCGCCGCGACCCCCTGGACGATGCCCGCGCTGCCGCCGCCGCCCGGCTGGGCCTGCTGTTTTGCACGCTCGCCACGGTGACCGGTTCGCTGTTCGCCAAGGTGATGTGGGGTGAATTTTGGAATTGGGACCCGCGGCAAATCTCCATCGTCATCCTCCTGCTGGTCTACGCCGCTTACTTCGCCCTGCGCGAGGCCATCGCCGACGAGGAGCGCCGCGGCGGCCTCGCCGCTGCCTACGCCACCCTGGCCTTCGTGACCATGCCGTTTCTGGTCTTCGTCGTGCCGCGCATTTACTTCTCCCTCCACCCCGACACGTTGATCAACGTGCGCGGCAGCATCGACATGGAACCCCGTATGTTGCGGGTGTTGCTGGCCTCGTTAGTGGGCTTTACTGGGATCTTCGTGTGGCTTTATACTCTCGAGGTGAAGCTGGCGCGCGTCCTCATCGCACGCCAGCGGCGAGGGGAGTCGTAATGCCCGCAGCGGACAGCTTGGTTTGGGTAGCAGCGGTCACCACCATCATCTGGGTGGGGCTGTTCGCCTACTGTCTGGCGCTCACCCGCCGCATCCGCCGGCTGGAGGAGGACAGGTGAACCGTCGTACCGTTTGGACGCTGGCCGGCGCCGGTCTGATCGTCGCTTTTATCGCCTTCGGTGCCGGCGCTTTCAAATCGTCCTTGACTCCCTACGTAAGCTTCGACGTGGCCCGCAGCTCCGGCAACGCCGTCCAGGTGGCCGGCCGCTTGCTGCCCGACAGCACTCATTTCGACCAGGAGCGGGGCGCCCTCGCTTTCACCCTCGTCAACGAGGCTGGCGACACCCTGGCGGTGACGTACAAGGGGATGAAACCTGGCAATTTCGAGGAGGCGACGCAGATCGTCGCCATCGGGCGGTTCAACGGTTCGGCGCTGGAGGCTGAGCGCCTCCTCGTCAAGTGCCCGTCCAAGTATCAAGGGGTCGAGGAGAAGGAGTACGGCTCCAGCTCCTCGTAACTCGGCGCCTGGCGCCGAGCGTTGCTTTCGGGGGGAGCATGTTCATTCCAGGGGTTGTGGCCCTGTGGGTCGCCGCCGCCGCCTTGGTGGCGTCGACAGTTTTCTACGCTCGTTGTGTGCGCGGTCACGATGAGGCGCGGGTGTGGGCACGGCAGCTGTACGGGCTCATGGTGTTTGCCGTCGCCGTAGCGGCCGCCGTCCTCATGTACCTGATCCTCAGCCATGACTTTCGGTTGCACTACGTGTTTTCCTACTCCGACCGCGAGCTGCCGCTGTCGTACCTCATCTCCACCTTCTGGGCAGGGCAAGAGGGATCGTTTCTGTTGTGGCTGTTGTGGGGCGCGCTGATCGGGCTGCCCCTGGCCCGGTTCGCCCGCCACTACGAGGATCGCGCCCTGCTCATCTACAACCTCACCCTCGGCGGCCTGTTGCTGCTCCTACTCATCTCCTCGCCGTTTCGCTTCCTCGAGGGGCTGCCGCCCGGCCAAATGCCCTTTGACGGCCAGGGACTCAACCCGCTGCTGCAAAACCCCTGGATGACCATCCACCCGCCGGTGATGTTCATCGGTTACGCGGCGACGGCGGTGCCCTTCGCCCTGGCCGTTGCCGCCCTGTGGGAGCGGCGCTATGACGAGTGGATCCGGGTGGCGCTGCCGTGGGCGCTGGTGTCGGTGGTAGCCCTGGGCGCCGGCATCTTCTTGGGCGGTTACTGGGCCTACGTCACCCTGGGTTGGGGCGGCTACTGGGGGTGGGACCCGGTGGAGAACGCCTCCCTGGTGCCCTGGCTCACCTCCGTGGCCCTGGTGCACGGCATGTTGCTGCAGAAAGCCCGGGGGCGCTTCCGCAAGCTCAACTTCGCCCTGGCGTCGCTGTCCTACGTGCTGGTGGTGTACGCCACCTTCTTGACTCGCTCGGGGGTACTGGCCGACTTTTCCGTACACTCCTTCGTGGACCTAGGGATCACCGGTTGGCTGGTGGGTATCCTCGCCGCCGCCTTACTCATCGGTCTCGGGGCCCTTCTCTGGCGCTGGCGGGAAATTCCGTCGCAGCCGGGGGACGAGCCGTTCCTTTCTCGTACCGCCTTCTCCATCATGGCCATCGCCACGTTGCTGGGCGCCGCGCTGGTGGTCAGTGTGGGCACCTCGTCGCCGCTGATCACCCGCCTCTGGGGTGAGCCGGCGCAGGTCAAACCCGACTTTTACAACGAAGTCACCCTGCCGGTGGGCATCGCCCTGGCCTTGTTGCTGGCGGTGGTGCCGTACCTGCACTGGCGCGGCGCAGCACCTGGGGCGAGAAACCGGCTAGCCTGGGCACTGCTGGGCGCGCTGGCGACCACCGCGGTGGCGGCGGCCTTGGGAGCGTCGGGCGCACTATTTCTTGCGTTTCTTTTCGCGTCCGTGCTCGCGGTTTTGGCCAACACGGTGAAGACGTGGGAGAAGATCCGCGAGGCGGGCATCGCCAAGGCCGGCGGCCACCTCGCCCACGTCGGGCTGGCGCTGATGCTGGCCGGCATCATCACCTCGTCGGCCTGGGACCGCACTGAAAAAGTCACCCTGCCCCTGGGCGAGACCCGCCAAGCGCTGGGGTACTCCCTGACCTTCAAGGGCGTCGAGCAGCAGAAGCCGGGAGCCCGCCCGGCCATGCTGGTGGAGGTGGGGCGCGAGGGCGGGTCGACTTTCCTCTCCCGTCCGCGCATGTTCCGCAACGCCAAGTCCAACCAGCTGGTGGCCAACCCCGACGTACACGTCCACCTCACCCATGACGTCTACGTGGCGCCAGTGGAGTACGACCCCGGACGCCCTAGCGAGCACGGAACAACCGTGGAACTCGCCAAAGGCGAGTCGGCCACTGTGGGACCGTTGCGGCTTACCTTCCGCGGCTTCGACCGCGGTGGCGACCACGGGGAGAGCGGCCACATTGTCGTCGGGGCCGTGCTTGCCGTGGCCACAGGGGCGGGCGAAGGCGAAATTAGGCCGATCCTGCGATCCACCGCTACCGGCTTCGAGGGGCCACCGGTTGCCGTGGACGGGGTCCCTGGGGTCACCGTGGCGCTCACCGGCGTCAACGCCGCCGCCGGCAGGGTGCGCTTGCAGGTCAACGGCGCCGGAGGTGGCGTTGCGACCCGCGCTTCGCTGCGCGCCGGCGAGACCCTCACCTACCGCGGGATCCCCCTGACCTTCGTGGACCTGGACCTCGCCGGCCACCACCGCGAGGGCGGTCCACTGGATATCCGCGCGGTGTTCCAAGTGGCCCGGGAGGGTGGCGAGCCGATCCGCATCGCGCCGGCCATTTACGACCTGGGAGGGCAGCAGCGGAGCGAGGACGTTTTCGTACCGGGACTGGACGGCGTCCTCCTGCGGCTTGCGCGGGTGGACGCCGAGACGCGGACCGTCCAAGTGGCGGTCCTCGACCCCGCCGTGCCCGCCGACCCCGGCAGAGCGCCGCAGTTTTCCGCCGATATCAGCATCAAGCCGCTGATCGCCCTGGTGTGGACTGGCCTGGTCGTACTCCTCCTCGGCAGCCTCCTGGCGGCGGTCCGACGGGGGCGCGAGTTCGGTGGCGCACCCGAGCCCGCTCCGTAGCGCCTGGCCTGGCCACCCTATGAAACCGGAGGGAACCAGCTATACTATTGATGAACATGGCCGGGGTTTCCATCTTGCCTCTCTTCCCGCTCACCGACGTGGTGCTTCTCCCCGGGGAGGAGCGGCAGCTGGCTCCGCCGCCGCCGTGCCTCGCCCTGGAGCATGCGAGGCAGGGGAGAGGCACCCTTGTCGCCTCACTCCTCGACGGCGACAGCGTGCACGAGATCGGCGTGCGCGCCCAGGTGCTGGAGAGTAGCGCGGCAGGCATCGCTCTGCGCGGCTTGGCTCGCTGTCGCCTGATCGCCCTGGAGGACGCTGAAATCCCCCTGGTCCGGGTCGAAGACTACCCAGAGGCCCGGGAACCCAGCGGCCGTGCCCGAGAACTGGAAACCTTGTTGCGGCGCCGTTACCTGCGGCTGTGCGCAAATCTCGGCCGACCCGCCCGTCCCCCCAACACTCCCGGCCTCAGCAGCCTCACCTGGCGCGTGTTGGCCGAAAGTGGCCTGAGCCCCGAGCAGCAGCAGGGGTTCCTCAACGTACCGGGGCCGGTCACCCGGGGGCGCCTCCTGCTGGTGGTGGTCCGGGACCTGGAGCGACGCGAGCGGTTCCTGCGCGGATGGGCTCACCTGCGCGGCGGTGCGGACTGGAATTAACACATGGGACAGAGCGACTTCCGGCTCGACGCGTACCGTATCATCAGCGACAATTTGAGGCGCGTCCGCGCCGTGCTGCGCCAGGCGCTGGAGCAGTTGCACGGTCCCCACTGGGAAGCGGTGATCGAGCCGATGGACCGCCGCACCTTCTTGGCGCAGCGCCGCGAGCGGGAGATCAGCATCAACTGGCGGCGCGCCACCGCGGATGATCTGTTGGAATACGGGAACTTTTCCGACCTCTACGAGTTCGTAGCAGCTGATAAGCGGCTGTTGGAGCGCTTTGCCACCGTTGCCCGCGATGAGGAAGTACTGCGCCTTCGCTTTCTCGAAATCGACAGCATTTTTAACCGCGTCGCCTACGCTCGCCCCATCTCCGAGTCGGAGATGGAGCTGCTCATCAACTTCGACGAGCGCCTGCGCCGTCTCGGGGACGGCGCCACGGTCGCACAAGAAATCGTCGGGGACGTGCCGGTCCACCCTCCCCTGCGGGAGACGTCGCCGGCGCCCTCGATGCCCCCCGCCCAGGGTTTTGCGGCAGCGCCGACGGCCCCGACCCCGTCCCCCGCCGCCCAGCCCCCTTCACGGCCCCACGCTGCACCGACCAACACACCAGCCGCACCAACCCCAGCCACGCCATCTCCACCCCCACCACCCGTGCCGCCGAGCGCCGTTTCGCCGTCGAGGATGAAAGAAGCTCTTCAGGCCGGCGATGAGGTCACGGTGTTGACCGGGCTGTACGGCGAAGTCACGGCCATCGCCGACGGCTTGTGGAGCGACACCTCCTGCCCATCACCACGACTGTGGGAAATGGTGCGCGAGTCGACGTGGTACAGCGAGAACTTTACCCCACTGGGTCTCAAGCCCCTGTCAGACTTCTATGACCTTGCCCACACAGCCAGAGGGCGTTTACTGGACGGCATGTCCCGCAAGCAGCTTCAGGACTTCTTAAAAGAGCACAACTTCGCGCAGATCCTGCTGGCCCTGCGCGATCTCTTCCGCTCCCGTCTGCCCAGCCGCCCGCCCAACTAAGCGCCGGCCTGCGGGCGGAGTGCCAGCTTTAGGCACCGACAGCGGCAGATGTTCCGTTGTCCGCTTGCCCATCTCGGCCTGCAGATCGCCCACCAACTCGCCGGCCACCGCTGCCCCCGAGCGGGCCCCGGAGCCGACGGCTGCCGGCGGCTCGGAAAACCTTCGCCGGTCCGCGTCCCAGAAAGGTACACCGTGGACGGCCCTACGGGCCTCCGGGCTATCCCGGTGGGGAGGTTTGCCGACCGCCCGACTTGCCTTCCCTGGAGGTTCCGCTGCCCGGCCCACTCAGCCTCGCTCCAGCCGCCCAAAAACCCACGCGCCGGGGAGCCCAGTTCCCCTTCGCGGGGGTCTCCGCCGCGCCACCCCAGCCCCCTCCCGCCGCGGGCAAAGGCCGCCCGCGTACGTCTCCCACCTCCTGCACCTTCGCCACCCACCCCCGGCGACATGGAACCACTCGTCGTGGTCGTGGCCGGGAGCGGGTCCTCCTCGGTGACCGTCCGTGGCCGTGCCTGTCACCAAAACCGTGGCTGTGACGGGAGTCGGGCGGCCGGAGGACTGCCGGGCCTAAAAAGCCCCTCAGGGTGAGGAGCTTGCCGCGAAGGCGATGGCTTGCCAGGTGCGGGCCGGCGGGCCCTCGCTCCGTGGGAAGCGTGGCCGAATCGGTGGCCGTGGCCGAATCGGTGGCCGTGGCCGAATCGGTGGCCGTGGCCGCCCTCGGGGCCGGTGAGAAAAGCCCCAAAAACCGGGGAGCTTGCCCCGGGCAACGGCGGGCGGCGGCCGGGTTTACAACGGCCGTGCGTACATGCGGTACACCTTGGTGAGCTCCGCGTCCATCAGGCGTACGGTACGCAGCGCCAGCTCATTGTCCTCCAGGATCCAGGAGTACTCGCAGCGCTTGTAGCCGCGCTCCAACGCCGCCTTCAGTGCTTCGAAGAACAGCACCGCCTCGATGCCGCGCCGTCGATAGGTTTCTTTCACGCCCATGGTGATCAGTCGCAGCGCCTCGCGCTTGCGGCCCACCAGCATCGCCTTGATGACTCGCACCGGGTTGGCCATGGAGCCGTTGAGCACCGCCAGCGCCGGGTTGACGTCGGGGAGAGCCAGCAGGAAGGCGGCGGGGTCGTCCCCCATGAAGGCGATGTGCAGCAGGCGTGGATCCACCAGCGGCTTGAGCTCGCGGGCCAGCAGAGCAAACTCCGCCTCGCTGGTGGGCACGAACCCCCAGTTGCGTTCCCAGGCTGAGTTGTAAATATCCCTGATAATCGCCACTTCCCCCAGGAAGCGGGTGAGGTCCACCGCCCGCACCACCAACTGCGGTTCGCGAGAGCGGGTCTTCTCGGCTACCCGCCGCAGCCGCTCAAAGGAACCGGGATGCACTGCCGACTCGAAGGCCAGCAAATCCTTGGCCTTAGCCAGGCCGCACGCCTCCAGCAGTTCGGCGTAGCGGGGGGGGTTGTAGGTCATCATCACCCGCGGCGGAAGGTCGAACCCTTTGACCAGCAGACCGCACTCGTAGTTGGTGGAAGGGTTGACCGGCCCGACCAAGGTATCGCACCCCTGGGCGCGCACCCAATCGGCCGCCGCTTCCACCAGCTCCATCGCCGCCGCCGCGTCGTCCTCGCACTCGAAGAAGCCGAAGAAACCCCAGCGGTCACCATGGAATCGGTTGTGGGCACGGTTCAAGATGGCAGCGATACGGCCGGCGACGCGGTTGCCGCGCCAAGCCAGGAAGAGCTGGCAGCGCGCGGCGTCGTCGCGGTAGAAGGGGTGGGAGGGGCTGAGGAGCGCCCGCACCTGCGATTTCAGCGGCGGAACCCAGTAGGGGTCGCCGGCGTACAGCCGCCACGGCAAAGTGATGAATCGACCCAACTCATCGCGCCCGGCCACTGGGGCCACGCGCAGGGGCGCATCCCTCACCGGATCAGTCCCATCTCCCTACCCACTCGAGCAAAGGCGTCCATAGCCCGCTCTAGATGCTCCCGGGTATGGGTTGCCATGTACGACGTTCGCAGCAGTGCGCGGCCGGGCGGCACGGCGGGGGTGATGACGGGGTTGACGAACACTCCCTCTTGTTGCAGGCGCATCGCCATGACAAACGCGGTGTGGTCCTCGCCCACCACCACCGGGATCACCGGCGACTGCGAGGCGCCGGTGTCGAAGCCCAGGGCGCGCAAGGCCTCACCGGCAAAGGCGGTGTTCTCCCACAGGCGCGCCCGCCGCTCCGGCTCCCGCTCGATGATCTCCACCGCTTTCATCACCGCCGCCACCGAGGCCGGGGGGGGAGCAGCCGAGAAGATCAGCGAACGGGCGCGGTGCTTGATCCAGTCGATCACCCGCGCATCGCCGGCGATGAACCCTCCCACTGAGGCGAGGGATTTGGAGAAGGTCCCCATGATCAGATCGACGTCGTCTTCGAGCCCGAAATGCTCCGAAGTACCCCGCCCGTGCTGCCCCAGCACACCGATGCCGTGGGCATCGTCCACCATGAGCCGACACCCGTACCGCTTGCACAACCCCACCAGCCCCGGCAAATCGGCGATGTCCCCCTCCATGGAGAACACCCCATCCACCACCACCAGGGCTCCCTTCCCGTTGGGGCGGTTGCGCAGCCGCTCCTCCAGATCGGCCAGGTCGTTGTGCCCGTACTTGATGACTGTGCCAAAGCCCAGGCGGGCGCCATCGATGATGCAGGCATGGTCCAGCTTGTCCAGGTAGACCACGTCGCCGCGCTCGACCAGGCAGGAAATGACCCCCAGGTTCACCTGGAACCCCGTGGAGAAGGTGAGCGCCGCCGGCTTGTTCATGAACGCCGCCAGCTTCTCCTCCAGTCGCACGTGAATATCCAGAGTGCCGTTGAGGAAACGGGAGCCGGCACACCCGGTGCCGTAGCGAGCCACCGCCTCCTGGGCCGCCCGCTTGACCTCGGGGTGGTTGGTCAGGCCCAAATAGTTATTGGAACCGAGCATGACCACTTCCCGCCCGTCCATCATTACCACCGGGTCCTGGGCCGACGAGATGACCCGAAAATAGGCGTAAAGCCCAGCCGCCCGGACCGCGTTCGCCTCCTCGAAGTCAAAACACTTCTGGAAGATATCCACTTATCCTCCGAAGACCGAGAAATGCCAAGCGCTCACGCCGCGCGGATAGTACCACGCGAAACCCACCCGTGCTGCCGGTACCACACCCAGGTAGCACGCGCGCCGTCTTCCAGCGGCACGTATCCCGGCAAGCGCAGCTCCTTCAGCGAGGGTGCCGTGACCGCCGTCCAGTGCCGGGCCAGGAGCTCGCACGCTTTGTCGGAGGTCATTGCTACGGTGCGAACGCCCAGCCGCTGCAGAGCGTCGCCGGCCAACCCGGCGGCGCGCAGCACCAGACCTGGCACGGCTGGCATGCGCGGCCTCTTCAATCCTCCGGCGCCGGCCAAGGTGGCCATCAGTTGGTCGAGCCGGCGGGGCGACGGCTCTCCCAGGTGGAGGACTCGGTTCGTCCCCTGACACCTCGCCGCCAGAATTGCGCGCACCACGTCGGCCACGTGCGCCACGGTGACCCAGCGCTCGCCGGCAGGCAGCGGCACCACCCCGCGCGCCGCCAGGCGGAAGAACTGCAGCACATCCCGGTCGCGGGGACCGTAAATGGCAGGGGGTCTGAGGATGACCCAGGGGCCGCTCCAGTCCCGCACGTACTCTTCCCCGCGCAGCTTGGATCGCCCGTACGCCGAGACGGGCGTCGGCGGATCGTCGGGCGTACGCCCGTCGATGGCGGCGCTGGGGCCAGCGGCGGCCAGCGAGGACACGTAGATCAGGCGGGCCCCAGGCGCGGTCTTGGCCATGGCTTCCAGCAGCCGCGCGGTGCCGACGGCGTTGGCCCGGTGGAAATCGGCGGCGCGGGCGGCGCGCACCAAACCCGCCACGTGGACCACCGTGCCTGCCCCACGCACCAACCTTTGGAGAGCGGCCCCGTCCTCCAGTGACCCTTCGATCACCTCCTCCCCCACCGGGGGGCCGCCAGTCCACCGGCCACTTCCCCGCACCAGCAGCCGCCGAGGCACCCCCGCGGCGCGCAGGGCAGCCAGGACGTGGCTGCCCACGAAACCGGTGGCACCGGTGAGGGCGACCGGCACTGCGAAGTCCCGGCAGAGGTCGAGGAGCTCGTCGGCCGCAATTTCGGGGGAAAGCGACGCCCAGCCCTCAGAGGCCATCCGGCTCCTCGCCGTACTCCGCCCAGCTGGTGGACGTCTCCCACACGCGCACCCGCTCCACCCGTACCCCCGGCGGCACCTGATAGCGAGTACCCTCTGGTGAAACCACCTCGCCGCCCCGACGAAAGGCAGCGTCCAGGCGGCGGAAGAGGTAGCGCGCCATGACTTCCGTCGTGGCGTCGCCGTCGTCCAGCAGCACCACCCGCGGGGAAAGCGCCTGGAAGGTGGGCGCCAACGGATCGGCGGCGGCTAGCACCATGGCGTGGTCGAAGCGGTCCAGCTCACGCCTGGCCAACTCCTTCAACACCTTGTAGTCGCACACCATATCGTTGGCGTCTAAGGCGGTGGCGCGCAACACCACCTCGACGGTGCGACTGTGGCCGTGGGGAAAGCGGCAGCGCTCCGGATGTTTGTAGAGCCGGTGCCCGGACTCGATCTCGAACCGCTTGCAGATCCTAAAAAGACCAGCTCCCATATCCGCCCTTCAGTAGCGCACCAGTTCGTCCATCGCCTCGAGAATATCCTCGCTCTGGGGGAGGATAACGTTCTCCAGCACCGGTGCGTACGCCACGAACGTATCCTTCGCCGCCACCCGCCGCACCGGGGCATCCAGGTAGGGGAACAACTCCTCGCCGATGCGGGCAGCCAGTTCCGCGCCGTACCCGAAGGAGTACGGCTCTTCGTACACCACCAGCGCCCGTCCGGTGCGCCGTACGGAGGCCGCCACGGCGTCCCAGTCGTAGGGGTGCAGGGAGCGCAAATCCAGCACATCTGCGGTTTTCCCCGTTGCCTCTTGCAAGCGACGAGCCGCCGCGGCGGCGCGTACCACCGTGGCGCCGTAGGTGACCACGGTGAGGTCGGCCCCTTCGCTCACCCGCGCGGCGCGGCCAAAGGGGATGGTGTAGTCGGGCCCCGGGTACGGCCCCTTGTTGTGGGTCTGCCGGTAGAGGTGCTTGTGCTCCAGAAAAATAACTGGATCGTCGCAGCGGATGGCGGTGCGCAGCAGGCCGTTGGCGTCCACCGCGGTGGAGGGCATCACCACCCGTAAGCCGGGGATGGCGGTGAACAGCACCGCGCCGCTCTGAGAATGGTAGGGGCCTCCCCCTTTGAGGTACCCGCCGGTGGGCACGCGGATGACCACCGGCGCTGACCACGCCCCCCCCGAGCGCCAACGAGTGGTAGCCAGCTCGTTGCGAATCTGCTGATAGGCGGGCCAGATGTAGTCAAAGAACTGGATCTCCACCACCGGCTTGAGACCGCGCAGCGCCATGCCCACCGCACGTCCCACGATGTTGGCTTCGGCGAGGGGGGAGTTGAACACCCGCCGCGAGCCGTACAGTCGCTGCAGGCCGTGGGTCACCTTGAACACCCCGCCCTTGCCCTTGACCTCTTCCAGAGCATCTTCCAGGGAGCAATCGGCCACGTCCTCGCCGAACACGACGATGCGCTCGTCCCGCGCCATTTCGTCCTTGAGACAGGCGTTGAGCAGATCCACCATAGTCTTGGGCGAAGGATCATCAACGTGCGGCTGGCTCTCCCAGGACGGTGCGCTGGGGTCCACCTGGGGTGAGTAGATGTGCAGAGCCCAATCCCGGGGTTCTGGCTGGGGCATGCCCAGCGCCCGCTCGGCGTCCGCCACCACCTGCGCCTGCACCTCCTCCTCCAAGGCGGCCAGCTCGTCGTCATTCACGCCCAGCTCGTCGCGCAAGTAGGCCGCCATGAGGACCAGCGGATCCCGGGCGGCCTCGGCTTGGCGCACCGACTCTGGCTTGTACAGGCGCTCATCATCCGACAGTGAGTGGGAGTAGGGGCGCACCACGTGGGCGTGCACCAGGGCGGGCCCCTCACCGCGCCGTAGCCGCGCCACCGCCTGGGTGAGCACGGCGTAGGAGGCGCGAAAGTCGCAGCCGTCCACCTCGTATACGGCGAGATTGGGGAACTGGGAGACCAGTTTGGAGATGGATCCGCCAGCCGTCTGCACCTGCACTGGCACCGAGATGGCCCAACCGTTGTCCTCGATGAGGTAGAGCACCGGCAGGCGCAGCGAGCAGGCGGTGTTGAGGGACTCCCAGAACTCACCCTCCGATGTGGTGCCATCGCCCAGCGTGACCAACACCACCTCGCCGGGTTGCGGTGCGGTGTCGGCGTGCAGCGTCGCCGCGGTACCAATCCGCCCGGCCTCGGCAAAGCCCACCGCCTGCAGGCACTGCGTCCCAGTGGGTGATGACGATGGAGCCACATGCAAGCGCCGCATCCCCCAATGGGATGGCATTTGACGACCTCTCGAGTCGGGGGACGCCTCAGCGCCAATGCTCCCCAGGAACATCTCGTACGGCGTCATCCCGAGCCCCAGCAGCAACGCCCGATCGCGATAGTAGGTGAAGAACCAATCGCGGTGGACATCCAGCACCTGGGCCGCCGCTGCCAGCACCGCCTCGTGGCCCACCCCGTTGATCTGAAAAAACGCCAGATTCTGCTGCTTGAGCAGGATCTCCCGATCATCTACACGCCGCGAGGTAAGCATGACGCGGAAGGCTCGTAACGCCGCCTCCCGGCTCACCTCCGCTACGCCGCCATTCACCCTTTCCCCCATGGACACCCCCAGTTTCGGAGACGCCGCCGGCTGCCCGGACGCCAGCCTGTGACCCGCCATTGTAACCAGCAGGGAGCATCCATCGCTTCCCAGGGAGTGCCTCAGCTATGCTGGTGTTAGCAACGGCACGCCTGGGAGGCCGACATGTTCAAGCACGTGCTGGTCTGCGTCGATGGTTCTAAGGATGCAGCCGGCGCCGAGGAGGTGACAGTGTTGCTGGCCTCTCGACTGGATGCCGTACTGCACGGTGTCCACGTCATCGACTCCAGCTTCCTCGAAGGCGCGTTCATCACCGACATCTCCGCCGCCATGGGGTTCGAGCCGTTTCTCAACCTGCAAGCGCAGGTACGTGCCACCCTCTCCGAGGTGGCCGAAGCCATCAAGGAGCGCTTTATCGCGCATTGCAGCCAGGCCGGCATTACCCACAGTTTCCAGATCATCCGCGCGCCGGTCGTCAGGGGGATCCTCGACGCCGCCAAGCTGGCCGACCTCGTCGTCGTCGGGCAGCGGGGGGTGAACGCGCGCTTCCACGAGGATCTTCTCGGTCCGACGACGGAGACGCTACTGCGGCGCTCCCCACGGCCGGTGCTGGTTGTGCCCGCGGACGGGCGATTCCCCACCCGGCCGCTGGTCGCCTACGACGGCAGCCCGAAAGCGGTGCGGGCTCTGCAGGTGGGTGCCACGCTGTGCCGGCAACTCTCCCTTGAGCTCACCGTCGTGACGGTTGGCGACGACGCTGGGCGGGGTGAGGCGTGCCTGCGGGAGGCCGCCGCCTACCTGGGGCCCCACGGCATCCCGGTGAAGTACCAACGCCAAGGTGGCGAGGCGGTTGAGGAAGAGCTGCTCAAACTATTGGAGTACGACGGATTCGACCTTCTGCTCCTGGGCGCTCACGGTCACACGCGCATCGTCGAGCTAATGCTGGGCTCCACCAGCGAGTTCATGGCTCGCCGCTCGCCGGTACCGGTGCTGTGCGTTACCCGCGCGTAGGGTCCTGGGCGAGGGCGCGTAGCAGCGCCTGGTCGGCCGGCGGCACCGCCAGCGCGGCCAGCTGGGCCCGGGGTACCCAGCGGATCTCCTGACCTTCGCGGCCGTGGGGGTGGCCCGAGACGATCCGGGCACTGAAGAAGAGGAGCAGTACGTCCCGCCCCTCATCGCGGTGCCAGGCGAAGGTCAGCGGCTCCCCCACCGCCACCCTCACCCCGAGCTCCTCCTCCACCTCTCGCACCAGGGCCTCGGCGGGGGTCTCTCCTTCCTCCATGGCGCCGCCGGGGAACTCCCACAACCCTTCGAGATGGCTGCCCGGGCGGCGGCGCGCCAGCAAGAAGCGGTCCCGCTCATCCGCCATGACCGCGGCGACCACCAACCGCAGTTTATTGGCCACTCGCCGCCAAAGCCTCCTTCACCTCGGGCGTAAGCCCCTCGATACTCGCCCGCTGGCGCAGCGCCTGGACTTTGACCTGCACCAGGCCCGGCGTCATTCGCCGGCGCAGATAGGCCTTGAGGGATTCTTTCACCTCAGCAAAGGGCAAAATCCCTTCCCCCCGCCGCTCCTCCACCTGAAAGAGGTGAAAGCCCTTGGGGCTGCGCAGCACCTCGCTCACCTCTTTGACCTGCAGCCCCCACACAGCTACTTCCAACTGGGGTAGGAGGAGCCCGGCGCGCACCCATCCCAGCTCGCCGCCCCGCTGGGCCGAGGGGTCCGTAGACACCTCCCTGGCCACACTGGCAAAGTCCTCCCCTCGGCGCACCCGCACCGCGGCGGCCTCTGCCTGGGCCCGGGCCGCGTCCACGGCTGCCTGACTGGCCTGCGGCGAAACCTCCACCAGCACCATGCGCAGTTTGACCTGCGGCGGGTGCTTGAACTCCTCAGGATTTGCCTCGTAGTACAGAAGGGCTTGCTCATCGCTAATCTCCACGTCGGCCAGCAGCACGCTGTCCACGTAGCGGGCGATGAGCTGCCGTTCCTCCTCGATCCGCAGTAGCGTGCCTCGATCCAGCTTCCACTCGGCGAGAAAGCGGGCAAACTCCTGCTCTCCGCCCATCCGCGCCACCTGCGCCGCCAGGGCTCTCTCTGCCGCTCCCCGATCGGGGGTAAGGCCGGCGCCGCGGGCCGCCTGCAACAACAAGGCGTGCGCCACCAATTGGTCCACCGCGTGGCCCAGGAGTGTGGCCTCGTCCAGCTGCTTGCCTTGGCCCATGTCGCGGATCGCCTGGCGGACCGGGTGGAGATCCATGTCGGTGAGGGTCGTTTCGTTCACGCGCAGCACCGGCGTCGCGGCTGCGGCGACTACGGCCGTGGCTGCCAACACAGCGGTACACAGCGAGATTCCCATGGCACCTCCTCCCTTTCCGCGCCCGCGTAGCGCCACCGCTGGCACCGTTACGCGCCCGTCGGGGAGCGCTTCGCCTCTTCCCACAGCGCGTCCAGCTCGGCCAAGGTCATGGAGCGTAATACCTGCCCACGGGTGCGGGCGACGCGCTCCATGCGGGCGAACCGTGAGGTGAACTTGGCGTTGGCATCTTGCAGCGCGGCCTCGGGGTCGATATCCAGCTGGCGCGCCAGATTGGCGATGACAAACAGGGTGTCACCCAGCTCCTCGCGCAAAGACTCCCGCTGGCGCCGAGCGTCGGCGGTGGCCAGAGCGGTCGCCAGCTCCTCCACCTCCTCCCGCAACTTGGCCAGGATGTCCTCCACCCGCTCCCAATCGAAACCAACCGCCGCCGCCTTCTGGGTGATCCGTAAAGCCTTCAGCAGGGCGGGCAGGTGTCGTGGCACGCCGTCTAAGGCCCCCCGCTCGCCGTGCTCGTCCTGCTTGATGGCCTCCCAGTTGCGCACCACCTCTGCCGCCCCCTCCACCTCTTTCTCGCCGAACACGTGGGGGTGCCGCCGCACCATCTTGGCGTGCACCTGCCGGCACACCTCGTGGGCGTCAAACCACCCCTTCTCCTTGGCGATGTGCGCGACAAAAACGATCTGGAACAGCAGATCCCCCAGTTCCCCGAGTAAAGCCCGCGGATCCTCGGCGGATAAGCACTCCGCCACCTCGAACGCCTCCTCCAACAGGTATGTGCGGAGGGTCTGGAGAGTTTGCTCCCGGTCCCACGGGCACCCCCCGGGGGAGCGCAGGCGCGCACACAGCTCCACCAGCTGTCGAAACGGCTCGGCGTCACCCATGGCCGCCGAGTATAGAGCAGCGCCTGGTGCTCCGTTGCTGGTGCTTGTTCGCCCCGCCCGAACCGCGTACCATGGCTGGGTGTGACTCGAGGAGCGCCCAGTGAGTGAAGACTCTCGCCAAAAGACGGTACGAGTCGTAGATCGCCGGTGGTTCACGGCCGATGGGGAGTTACGTGACCTTCCCGAGGAGCCAGCTGCCGGTCCACAGCAGGCCGCACCGCCTCCCTCGCAGAGGGAGCCGGTGCCCGTGGCGGATTCATCCCGCGACGCCCCCCCCACAGCCACGCGTGGGAGCGCGGGAGGCGCGCCCGACTTGAGTTTGCTGGACCTCATCGACGCCCTGGCCCGACCAGCGGCGGCGCTGCTGTCGGGCCAAGTTCGCGGTCACGGGCGGGATCTCGACGGTGCGCGGTACTACATCGATTTGCTCGGGGTGCTGCGCAACCGCATCGGCACCCCGTTAAGCCTCGAAGAGAGTCGTTACCTTGACGATGTTCTCTACCAACTGCGCTCCCTGTTCGTGGCGGCGACTCGTTAGCGCCGGCGCCCTTGCAGCCCTGCTGGTGGCCTCCCCGGCCGCCGCCCAAGGGCGCATTCCCGGTGCTCCAGGAGAACTGGATCGCGCTTGGGCGCGGCTGGCCGCTGCCCTGGAGCCACTGGATGAGGGAGATTTGCGACAGAACTGTGAGGCGGTGCGCCGGGTCGCGGAATCTTTCGATGTGCGCCGAGCGACCACCGCCAGCATTGCACTGGTCCTACGCGCGCGCACCCTGCCGCCGCCCCAGGCTCGCCTGCTCCTGCAGTGCGCCGTCACCCTCGATCCCGACGCCCCGGAACCCCGTTTTGCCCAGGCCGCTGTCGAGCTCAGACGGGCGGCAGTGCCGGCCGCGATGGCCTCCCTGTGGCACGGGGGGTGGGCGCTTTTCCGGGACGCGCGCATGAAGGCTTTCGTCGGGGCGAGTCTCGTCCTTGCGACGCTCATCGCCGTGGTCGGCGCTTTTCTCCTGTGGGCTGCCCTGGCCGTGCGGCGGGTGACCCCCTTGGTCTGGCATGACCTCATCGAGATCACGGGCTCTTGGCGTCTGGGTCGCAACGGCGTCGCCGTTGCCCTCCTGGCCATTGCCCTGCCGATCTTCATCAGCTTGGACATCGTCTTCCTCGGGCTGTGGGTACTGGCGCTGGGTTGGGCGTACTTGGACAGGGTGCACCGCGCCTTGGGGCTGGTTGGGTTTCTCGTTGCCGCCGCTACGCCGACGCTCATCGAGTGGGGGGTACGGGGCTTAAGCTTCCCCGGCGACCCGGTGAGCCGCGCCGCGGCGGCCCTCGCTGAGCGCCGCTGGGATGCCCGCGTCTCCGATGAGCTAACGGCCCTGACGGACCTGCTGGGCGACCAGCCCAGTTTCCATCGCCTGCGCGGTGACACCTTCCGCGCTCACGGCCGGCTGGAGGCCGCCCTGTCGGCGTACCGTGAAGGGTTGCGCCTGGATCCAAACCAGGGCGACCTGCTCCTTGGTCAGGGCACCGTGCATTTCCTCCTCGGCGAATACCACGCCGCCCTCGAGTCGTTCCAGCGCGCCCGCGACACCAACTCGGACCGGGCCGTGGTGGCCTTCAACCTGTCGCTCACCCTGGCCCACACGTACAACTTCCGCGAAAGTGACGAAGCCCTCCAGCAGGCGCTGGCCGCGGACCAGCGGCGGCTGAAAGCGCTGACTTCCGGCCGCGAGCATCAGATCATCCTGCCCACATTTACGCCTTCCGAGGCGGCTCGGCTGTTGGCGAGCAAAGAGCGGGTGCTACTGGTCAACCGTGGATTGGTCCCCCCACCGCTGGTGGTGGAGCGTAGCCTCGGCCACCCCCTCACCCTCGCCGGGCTGCTCGCCCTGGTGCTGGCCATCGTGCATTCGTTGCTGCGCGAGAAGGGCGGCGGACTGGCCATAGCCTGTGCCAAATGCGGACGCGCTTTTTGCCGGCGTTGCCGGCTGGCCAGTGAGAGCCAGACGTACTGCTCCCAGTGCACCAACATCTTCCTCAAGAAGGATATGGTTGCTATTGAGGTGCAGCTGGCCAAGCGCCGCCAACTCGCCCGGCGCCGGATCGCCCTAAGCTTGGAACGTCGTTTCGCCGACGTGCTCGTGCCGGGGCTGGGGCTGCTCTTCCATGGCCGGCAGCGGCTCGGGCTGGTCCTGGTCCTGGTGTCCGTGGCTACCGCCGTGCTGGGAGTAGTCTGGTTTCCGTTCTACATGAGCCCCGCCCTTCTTCAAATCCCCAGCTGGCCGGTGACGTTTTTGGCGGCGGTGGTGTTCCTTGCGGCGCTGGCGGTGGCGCAGCTGGCGCGGGTGGAGACGAGGTAACCATGGCCCTGGAAGGAACCCTGAGGGACTTCTCACTGGCTGACATCTTTCAGCTCATCGGCTTGCAACGCAAGACCGGCGTGCTCTCCCTCCGTTCCCCGGACGATGTGGTCACCATCTCCTTCGTGGACGGCAAAGTGGTGGCGGCCGACTCCCTCACCGACCGCCTTGAGGACCGCCTCGGCCAAATCCTCATCAAAACCGGCGCCATCAGTGCGGAGGAGCTCACCGCTTCCCTCAAAGAGCAAATGGAAACCCTGGAGCGCCTGGGGCGGGTGCTGCTGCGCCGCAAGGCCATCGACCGCGAGTCCCTGCGGGAGGCGCTGCAACGCCAAACCTTGCAGATCATCTTTCGCGTCTTCCGCTGGCAGGACGGCGACTACAACTTCTCCCAGGAGGTCTCGGTCGATTACGACCCGGATTTGGTGGTGCCCATCACCGCCGAGTCGATTCTCATGGAGGGGGCGCGGATGCTCGATGAGTGGCCAATCATCGAGCGCCGCATCTCCCACCGCGGCATGCTCTTCGTGCCTACGCCCGCGGTCAGCAACTTGGAGGTGGTGGAGGGCGAAGATGAACTGCTCGAGCTGGACTTGGACGCTACCCCACCCGAGCCACAACCCCCCGGGGGCCGTGTCCGCATTGGCACCACCGAACACACGGTGCTGCAACTGGTGGACGGTTTCAGCACGGTGGAGGAGATCCTCAAGAAAAGCTCCCTGGGCGAGTTTGAGACCTGCAAGGCGCTCTACACGTTACTCATGCGCGGTCTGATCCGGGAGGCGAACCGCTTCGAGCTGGCGCGGGCCATGCGCCGGGATGCCGTGCCGGCGAGCGCCTCCCCCTCGTTGCACGGGTTCCCCTGGCTGCTGCTGCTCCTCCTCCCACTTCTGGTGTCCTCCCTGCTGGTGGCTCGACACAACCCATTAAACCCCATCGCCGGCCCGTGCCCGAAATTAACCCCCCGGGTGCTGGCTTCGGTTTCCCGGGCTCGCATGGAGGGGCTGTGGGGGGCGCTGCACGCCCACGCCAGCCTGGCCGGCTCGCTGCCTGGAACCCTGTCCGAGCTGGTCAGCACGTACCACCTCAACCCCGGCGTTGCCAAGGACCCCTGGGGGCGCCCCTACCAATACATCCTGCGCGAGGATTCGGTCATCCTTGCTGGTAGCGGCGCTACCGGGTCGCCGGAGCCCGAGCTCATCCTCTCCCACCACTCCTTGGGCGCGCGGGAGAGAACCCCTGTGGGGGCGGGAGTGTCGCTCCTCGGACCTTGACAATAGGTCACTCAGGTTCTATAATCAAAAGCGGCAGGTTTTTGAGGAGGGTTATATCAATGTCGAAAATCATCGGCATCGACTTAGGCACGACAAACTCAGTGGTGGCGGTAATGGAGGGCGGCAAACCCACCGTCATCGCCAACCAGGAGGGAAGTCGCACCACCCCTTCGGTGGTGGCGTTCGCGTCGGGGGGAGAACGCCTGGTGGGCCAGCTGGCCAAACGGCAGGCGGTGACCAACCCGGAGCGCACCATCTTTTCCATCAAGCGCCTCATGGGCCGGCGATACGATGAAGCGGCCTACGAGGTGCGCACCCTGCCGTTCCGCGTGGTACGCGGCGAGAACGATACGGCGCGCGTGGAGGTGGACGGCAAGGTCTTCTCGCCGCCGGAGATCTCGGCCATGGTGTTGCAGAAGCTGAAAGGGGCCGCAGAGGACTACCTGGGCGAGAAGGTGTCCAAGGCGGTGATCACGGTTCCCGCCTACTTCAACGACGCCCAGCGGCAGGCCACCAAGGACGCCGGTCAGATCGCCGGGTTGGAGGTGGTGCGCCTGGTCAACGAGCCCACCGCTGCTGCCCTGGCCTACGGCCTCGATAAGAAGAAGGATGAGATCATCGCCGTCTACGACTTCGGCGGCGGTACCTTCGACATTTCCATCCTCGAAGTGGGGGAGGGCGTCGTCGAGGTCAAGGCCACCAACGGCGATACCCACTTGGGCGGAGACGACATCGACCAACGCCTGATCGAGTGGCTGGTTGGGGAGTTTCGCAAGGACCAGGGCATTGACCTGTCCAAGGACCGCATGGCCCTCCAGCGCCTCAAGGAGGCGGCGGAAAAGGCCAAGTGCGAGCTCTCCTCCACCCAGGAGACGGAGATCAATTTGCCGTTCATCACCGCCGACGCCTCAGGACCCAAACACCTCAACATCAAGCTGACCCGTTCGCGCTTTGAGCAGCTCGTCGGCGACATCATCCAGCGCACCGCCGCACCGTGCCGGCAGGCGCTCAAGGATGCTGGCCTGGAGCCCAAGGACGTGGACGAGGTGGTCTTGGTGGGTGGCTCCACTCGCATCCCGGCCGTGCAGCGGTTAGTGCAGGAGCTTTTCGGCAAGGAACCCCACAAGGGGGTCAACCCGGACGAGGTGGTGGCGGTCGGCGCCGCCGTGCAGGCCGGTGTGCTGATGGGTGAGGTGCGGGACCTCCTCCTCCTGGACGTCACACCCCTGTCTTTGGGCGTGGAGACTTTGGGTGGCGTTACTGACGTGGTCATCCCGCGCAACACCACTATCCCCACGAGGAAGGCAAAGGTGTACTCCACCGCCGACGACAACCAGACCCAGGTGGAGATCCACGTCCTCCAGGGAGAGCGCCCGATGGCCCGCGACAACCGCACCCTGGGGCGTTTCCACCTGGTAGGCATCCCCCCGGCACCCCGCGGCATCCCGCAGATCGAGGTCACCTTCGACATCGACGCCAACGGCATCCTGCACGTGTCGGCGAAGGATTTGGGAACGGGGAAAGAGCAGCGCATTCAGATCACCGCGTCGTCGGGCCTCACTGAGAGCGAGATCCAGCGTATGGTCAGCGAAGCCGAGAAGCACGCCGCCGAGGACCAAGCGCGGCGAGCCGAGGTGGAGTCGCGCAATCGCTTGGACGCCCTGGCCTATTCCACCCAGAAGCTGCTGGACGAGAACAAAGAAAAACTGCCCGAAGCGCAGCGTGCGGAGATCGAGGCAGCCCTGGCGGATGCCCGCAAGGCGCTGGAAGAAGGCAGGAAGGACGTCATGGATGCGGCCCATGACCGCCTCACCAAGGCTTCCCACCGTCTCGCCGAAGAGATCTACCGGGCCGCCAGCGCCAGCAAAGAGGCGAGCTCCGGCGGCGGGGGTGCGGCGCGCACCGCCGGCGGCGACGATGACGTGGTGGACGCCGAGTACGTTGACGTAGAATCGAGGGCGAGCAACTAACGCCGCCCCGAAGAGGAGAGAACCAGAGACGGGGTGGACGCGAGGCCGCGCGGCGAGAGCGCTAAACGCGTCGGGAGGTGCCGGTGCCGGGGCAGTGGATGGTGCAGCTTGGAGATGGCAGCGGTCAAGAGGTGGCGAAACCCGGCCCATCGTTCTCGGCGCGCTCCTGGCAGGCCTCGCGGCCCGGTTAGGGTACGGCCATGGCCTTGGACATCCGCCTCGTGCAGGAACTGCTTGCCTTGAGGAACCGCCTGCGGGAGGCTCTGGAGGGCAGTGACTCGCCCCTCCCGATGGGTGGACTCTGGCCCGAGGGGGCCGGTCTCGAGCCAGCGGTGGATGTATGGGAGAGCGCTGAGGAACTGGTGGTGGAGGTCGAACTACCGGGCGCCCGACCCGGGGATATCTCCCTGCGCCTGGCCGACCACATCCTCATCGTGACCGGCGTATTGCCGACGCCAGCGGGTGAAGACGCCCGCTACCTGCGCATGGAGCGACCGCGCGGCGCCTTCGCCCGCCACGTGCCACTGCCGGTGGAGGTCACCGGCGAACCTCGCGCGATCCTGCGCAGCGGTGTCCTACGCGTGCACCTCCCCAAGGCCACGGCCTCCCAGCGCCGCCCCATCCCCGTCCAAGAGGAGGGACCATGAGCGGCTCATCGTCCCGCCGTTACCACATGATCAGCTGGGTAGCCAGCCGTTACGGCATCCATCCGCAGACCCTGCGCCTGTACGAACGCGAGGGGCTGCTCCAGCCTACGCGCAGCGAGGGGAACACGCGGCTGTATGACAATGAGGCGTGCCAGCGCCTGGAGTTCATTCTCACCCTCACCCGGGACATGGGAGTTAACCTGGCCGGCGTCGAGGTGATCTTGGGAATGAAAGAGCAGATTGACGCGCTCACCCGACAGGTGGCGCAGCTGCAAGAGTTGCTCGAGCGGGAAACCGTCCGGCGCACTACCATCGGTAGGGCCAACGCCCTGGCACCGCGCCCTACCGGAGACCTGGTGCCCAGCGAGGAGGAGTGATTAACGACCGCGATTTCAGCGACCCGGAAGCGACCCTTCTGCGCCGCTACTTGCAGGAGATTGGCCGCTTTCGACAGCTTACTCCCGAGGAGGAGAAGGAGCTGGGATTCCGCATCCAGGCCGGGGACAGCGAGGCGTTACGTCAGCTGGTGGAGTCAAACCTGCGCTTCGTGGTGGCCTACGCCAAGCGCTTCCGGCACTCCCGCGTTCCCCTCCTGGACCTCATCAACGAAGGCAACATCGGGCTTATCCAGGCGGCGTCTAAGTTTGATCCAGAACGTAACGTGAAGTTCATAACCTACGCGGTGTGGTGGATTCGCCAAGCCATCCTGCACGCCCTTTCCGAACACGGAGCAACCTTTCGGCTCCCCCAGAAACAGGCCAACCTTCTCTACCGGTTGGAACGCTCGCGCCAAGCCCTGGGCCGGGAGTTGGAACGCCTCCCCAGCGATGAAGAGCTCGCCGAGGAACTGGACATGAGCCCCGAGGAGGTTCGCCTCCTCCTCTCCTCCAACCAGAACCTTCTGTCCCTCAACCAGCCGGTGGATGAGGAGGGTGAGGCGGAGTTCGGCGATCTGTTGGAGCAGTTCGTCGTACCGGACACCGACGAGGAGGTGCTACGGCAATCCTTCGAGGAAACGGTGCGTGAGGTACTCGGTGAGCTGTCGGAGAAGGAGCGCGAGGTTCTCACCCTCCGCTTCGGCCTCAACGACGATCAACCCCGCACCCTGCGGGAGATCGGCGAACGCCTGGGAATTTCCCGCGAGCGTGTCCGGCAAATCGAGAACCAGGCTTTGGCCAAGCTCCGCCGTAGCGCCAAGGCCCGTACCCTCGTCGGCTACCTCAACTGAGAGCGGTAGCGGCGACGCCTCAGCCCACCGCGACCGTGGCGGTGACCGGGTTGGTGCCCGTGCCCATGACCGGTGACGGGGGCGGGAGGGGGGCTGTGCCCCCATCTCCGACGCCCTCCCCAGCGGTGCATCTCGGCCCCCGGCTCACCTTTCGAGCCGGCGCTCTGCCCACCAACAGTAGAGCACCGGCACGGTGAACATGGTGAGCACCGCCCAGGTCATGCCGCCGAAGGTGGGGATAGCCATGGGGATCATGAT